>Ga0101944_10004541_pt1 | contig 17012 bp, 9 predicted proteins | sample DewCreD2012metaG_FD_75245 | JGI IMG/M metagenome (GOLD analysis project Ga0101944, IMG submission 75245) | Hot spring sediment bacterial and archeal communities from British Columbia, Canada, to study Microbial Dark Matter (Phase II) - Dewar... ...
CATTTTCCCGTCCAGGAGGAATATTCAGTGAACCCTTTCAGCTTACAATAAATGGCATAGAAGCAGGCGACTCGGTATTTTACACCCTTGACGGCCGGGAACCGGGTACCGGAGATTCACTTTACACACATCCCGTTACCATTGACGGAAATACCGTTGTCCGTGCCCGGCTCTACAATGCAAACCTCCTGCCGGGAAAAGTACAGACAGTCTCCTTTCTCCGCAAAACTTCACCGGTAATACCTCTGGTGTCCATCGTCACCGATCCCTACAATCTTTTTGACTACAATTACGGCATTTATGAAATGGGGCCGCATGCATCGCCTGACTTTCCATACTTTGGCGCCAACTTCTGGCAGGACTGGGAACGCCCCGTTCATATTGACCTGTTTGAACCCGATACATCCAAACGTTTTTCGGCACCAGCCGGAATAAAAATTTACGGAAACTACTCGAGGGGAAATCCCCAGAAATCCTTTGCATTATATGCCCGTGGCGAATACGGAGTTAACAAATTTGCCTATCCCCTGTTCCCCAATCTTCCCTTCACTTCGTACCAGGCTTTTGTACTGAGAAATTCAGGCAACGACTGGAACATCAGCCAGATGCGCGACGGGCTTATGACATCGCTGGTAGCTGAAACCGGGCTGGAACTGCAGGCCTACCGACCGGCTTCGGTTTACATTAACGGTGAATACTGGGGCGTGCTGAACCTGCGCGAAAAAATCAACGAACATTTCCTTGCCGCCCACGGAAAGACCGACCCCCACCAGATTGATTTTCTGGAATTCAACGGAAACGTAATCCTCGGAGATGCCGACCACTACTGGCAAATGATGAATTTTATCAGTTCAAACTCTCTTTCGGTTCAGCAGAATTATGAAACCGTAAAGGGGATGATGGATGTAAAAGATTATATCGACTACCAGATTGCTGAGATTTATTACGATAACTGGGATTGGCCCGGTAACAACCTGAAGTACTGGCGTCCCAAAACCAGTGAAGGCAAGTGGAGATGGATCCTGTACGACACCGATTTTGGCTTCGGGCTGTGGATGCCGGAGAACTATAAAAAGAACACCCTGTCGTTTGCCCTGGAAACCAACGGACCCAGCTGGCCCAATCCGCCCTGGAGTACCTTCCTCTTCCGCAACCTGATCCTGAACAGCGAATTTAAAACCGAATTCATCAACCGCTTTGCCGATATGATGAACAGTTTGTTTGCCTATAAACGGGTGCAGGAATACATTGACCGGTTTGCAGGTGCCCTGAAGGATGAAATGCCCCTGCATTTTGAACGCTGGGGCGGAAGCATATACAGCTGGAATCAGGAGATTTCCAATATGAAGACCTTCGCCCTCTACAGGCCATACTACATGCGGCAATACATATGTGATGTGCTTGCTCCCGCAGGCCATGATTCCCTGCGGGTTACGGTTAATGATGCCGCCGCCGGTATGGTACGGGTCAATACCCTCTTCCTTGCAACATTCCCATGGAGCGGCATTTATTTCAGGAACATACCTGTTCCTGTTGCAGCCCTTCCCCATCCCGGCTACAGATTTGTACGCTGGGAAGGCCCTGTGGCCGATGTCAATTCAGTTGCTACAACCGTCACCCTATCAGCAAAAACAACTATCAAGGCAATTTTTGAACCCGATCTTTCCGGCATCCCGCCGGTTGTGATTAACGAAATCAATTATCATTCCCCTGCTGAACTGTTTACTGACGACTGGATAGAATTGTACAATACCGGACTTCAGCAGCAGGATATTTCGCGTTGGGTGGTAACCGACAGCGATTCGGCCCACCGGTATGTGATACCTGATGGGACCATTCTTCCTCCGCGGGGATATCTTGTGCTCTGCCGCGATATTTCCCTGTTCCGCTCCATCCACCCTGCAGTAAATAATGCCATTGGCAACCTTGGCTTCGGACTGAGCGGAAACGGAGACTGCATAAGATTGTACCACCCGGCAGGCATCCTGGTTGATTCAGTACGGTACGGCACATCCTATCCCTGGCCGGAAGAACCTGACGGGAACGGACCAACCCTGGAACTTACCGATCCTTTCTCAGACAATACTCTGGCCGAAAGCTGGAAGGCCTCCCGGAATCCCGGGGGTACACCCGGCGCGCGCAACAGCATGACCGACATCCCCTCACTGGAAACCAGTAAGGAAGCTCCTGAAATTTCCGAAATGTTTCCCAATCCGGCCACCGATCATGTATTTATAAAATTCCGGGTGTATAAACCGGAACGCATCCGCATAACCATCCACGATATCCAGGGACGACCCGCGAGAACAATACGTGACGAAGAGTACCTGCCAGGGAACCATGAAATTCTCTGGTTGTTGTCAGACGGAGAAAAGAAACCCGGCATCTTCCTGGTTACCCTTGAAACATCCACCGGTTACAGGGTTGTAAAGCGCATGGTGGTAACCCCCTGAAAAAGGCATCAGGCAGAAAACTCCTTTCCGTCGGCAGGCCCTACGGCACCAACCGGCTGAGAGATAAGATGTTGGCCAGGAACATCAAAAATACGAAGCTTTTCATTCTCTTCGGTTAAACAACTTATCCGACATTTTCTTAACTTCGGAACAGACTTAACCAACTCTCTGGCATTCAGGTATTAAAAAACTTAAATATGAGCGATCAGCCTAAAATTGAGCGGATTCTTAAGCTTATCATTTTCCTTTCTACGGGAACAGGGCATACAATTAACGAAATAGCAGAAGCAATTGAGATATCGGAGCGTACCGCCTTCCGCTATCTTGATACGCTTAATCATGCCGGCTTTTTCGTGGAAAGAAACCACGAATACTATCAGCTTCGTTACAATGAGCGGGGGAAAGCCCTGAGTGATCTGCTCCACTTCAGCAAGGAGGAAGCGCACCTGCTGGCCCAGGCCATCAACAGCCTGGAAGGAGATTCTGTAGTGCTCACCAACCTGCGCGAAAAGCTCTATTCTCTTTACAAAACCGTACCATACACTGCGGCTGAGATAAACCTCCAGCACAGCAATATAATTCAGCAACTCAGCGAAGCCATTCAACAAAAAAAGCAGGTTGTGCTGGTGAAATACCGTTCTTCGAGCAGTCAGTTTATCCGCGACAGGCTGGTGGAGCCATTTCGCTTTACCACCAACTTCACCGATGTATGGTGCTTCGAACCCGAATCTCAGCAAAATAAGGTTTTCAAGACGAGCCGTATTGAAGAGGTAAAACTGTATGACAGAACCTGGCAGTACGAAGAAAAACACTGCGAAGGGAAACCTGATCCCTTCCGCATGCATACGCCGAACCGCTATCCTGTCAAGCTCCGGATGAGCCTGCTGGCCTACAACCTTCTATGCGAGGAGTATCCTATGGCAAAGGAGTATGTTACCAAGGTCAATGATAACGAATACATCTTCGACACCGAAGTATGCAGTTATGCCGGAGTAGGCCGTTTTGTCCTGGGCCTGATGGATGAAATAGAGGTGTTGGAAACAAAAGAATTTAAAGACTATCTGTACGGGAAAATTTTTAAGAAGAAGTTTTAGGGAGTGACATAAGTTGACATTGATAATTGATAAATTGCATTGATTCTTTTGCCATGTGGTTTGTCATCAAAATATACAGGAATATGAAAAAAAGAAACGACCCCTTTTGGGGGCCGCTTAAAATGTTATTCACAACGGAATAATCCTTATTGTGAATTGCTTCAGGTTAGTGCAAATATAATATAAAATTTAAAAAAACAATAATATGAGTACAAAAAAAATTGTTGGTTTTGACCTCGGAACAAACTCTGTTGGATGGGCTGTTGTAGAAAACAGTGATGAAAATGCTGCAAAAATTGCTGGAGCTGGCTCCAGAATTCTTCCACTTGATCCGAAAATTCTTGATGCTTTCGAAAACGGACAAAAGCTTACGAAAAATGCTGAAAGAAGGCAGAAAAGAAGTCAGAGGAAAACACTTGACAGATATCAGTTAAGAAGAAAATATCTAATTGAAAGCCTTATCATAATGGGTTGTCTTCCTGAAGATTTCACACCTCAGAATGCAGGGAGAAAATTCAAGGAATTAATTGAAAAACCGGATGAGTTAAAAAATTTGCCTGACGATTGGTATGTTTATATGCTCCGAAGTAAAGCATTGAAAGAACCAGTTACACAAATAGAATTTGGAAGAATCCTTTATCACCTTAACCAGAGAAGAGGATACAAAGATATTGGAGAATTGATGGAAGAAATAGAAGAGAAGGACGATACTAACCAGGGAAAGAAATATGATAAATGGATTGAACAGGTAACCATTTATAGTGTAGAAAAAAAATCTGATTTGAAAAATAAAAAACAGGAGTATTGGGTTATTCTCGATGATGGAAGAGAAGGAACATCAATCATTGCAAACATCGAATCATTGACTGGGAAGGAAATAGAACTGGAAATACGAAGACGCGTTAAAAAGAATAGCGAAGAAACTTTTGAATTTGCACTACCTAACCGCAATGACTGGCAAAATAAACTGGACGCTCTCGATAAACAGATAAGCCAGTCAGGAATGCATGTAGGAGAATTTTTCTGGAACAAGATTAAAGAAGACAGGAATTTCAGAATTAGACAAAATTTTGTACATAGGGAAAAATACATTGAAGAATTCGATGCAATTTGGGAAAAACAACAAGAATTCATACCCGCTCTTATTGACGAAACAGTTAAGCAAGATGTTATTCAAAGAATTGTCAGGAATGAGAAAGAACGACAAAAATGGGCCAAAAAACCATTGAAAGAGTTTATAAAAAATTACATCATCTATTATCAGAGACCCCTGAAATCACAAAAGTCAAAAAAAGCCAACTGCAGATTCGAGCCAATGATTAAGGTTATTAATCAGAGCACTGGCGAAAGTTTAAGTATCGAAAATAAATGCATGCCCCTTTCATCACCACTTTACGAAGAATTCAGGATTTGGCAAAAGCTTAATAATTTAAGGTATAAAGATATTAATAATAAAAATTATGAATTAACAAATGAACAAAAGGAAGCTTTGTTTGAAAAACTAAATAATGGACAAACTTTAAAAGAAAGTTCTATTTTTAAAATACTTGGACTTAATAAAAATTTATATAGTGATTTTAATTTCGACCAAATTGAGGGACATACTGTAAAATCAAAAATCGCAAGCGTACTTAAAGATTACGATTCGGGAAAAATAATAGGAAACGAAGAATTTCTTTACAAAGTCTGGCATCTTTTATATTCGGTAAATGAAACTGAATACCGAAAAAATACACTGATCAAATGGTTTAATCTTACCGAAGAAGATGCTAAAAGATTGGCAAAAGTAAGATTCGAAAAAAAAACAGGAAGTTTATCATCGAGAGCGGTAAAAAAACTCTTACCCCTAATGCGAGCGGGAAAATATTTTGATGAACAATCCTTGCACGACTCAATACTTTTTAGAATTAACAACATAATTAACGGCGAATTTGATCCTGATGTTACAGACGATATAAGAGAATTCTTTAAAGAATATAAAAGCATACGGGATTTTTCCGGTATGCCATATTGGAAAGCGGCAACATTGGTATACGGAAGCCATTCAACTGGTTTTTCTGACACACGTTATGAAAAACCCGAAGAAATTCAGCTGATTCCAGCAGGTGAGCTAAGGAATCCTGTAGTTGAACAGGTGATAAATGAAACTCTGCAGATTGCACGTGATATTTGGATAAAATATGGAAAACCTGACGAAATCCATCTCGAAATGGCCCGCGAAATGAAAATGAATTCAAACGAAAGGCAAAAGCTGACCAAGGCCATGCGGGATCAACAGAAAAAAAATGAAGAATATGAAGAAATATTGAAGAAAGAATTTAACATACTGAAACCAAGCAGAACAGACATTATTCGCTATAGATTATATATTGATCAGAAACAACGCTGCCTTTATACAGGTAAACCTATTCAAAAAACACAGCTGTTTAACGGAGAAACGGATATTGACCATATTATACCCCGCCAGAGGTATTTTGATGATTCATATAATAACAAAGTTCTATGTTTTAGAAATGTCAACGAGGAAAAATCCAACATGACGTCCTATGAATTTATGCAGCAAAAGGGAATTGATAAGTGGGAAGATTTTACACGCAGAGTAAATGAACTATACAAAGAAGGCCTAATCAGCAAAAAGAAAAAAAATTACCTATTATCTGATGAAATTCCGAAAGATTTTATTAACCGGCAGATGAACGAAACAAGATACATTACACGAAGAGTAAAAGAAGAACTTGAAAAAATTTCTCGGGTTGTTACAACCGTTGGCAGTATTACTGATTACCTAAAGGAAGACTGGAAACTCAACAAGGTGTTTAAAGAAGTCCAGCTCGGGCGATTCAGGTCGATTGAGAAGAAAATAGACAAAAAACTTATTCAGGAAATCAGGATAAACGGTTATCACGATTATCAAATTGAAGGATGGGATAAACGAATTGATCACAGACATCATGCACTCGATGCTATAACCATTGCATGCACCAACCGATCTATCATTCAAACACTTAATAATCTAGCCCAGTTATATGAATCTTCGGAACCTATCAAAAATAAAATATCACGACATTTTCCTGTACCGGCACCTGATTTTCGCGACCAGGTAAAAAACACTCTGGAAACCATGATTGTATCACATAAGAGCAGACGCCGGCTTATTACCAAAAAAAGAGCATATTATAAAGTATTAGATCCTTCCACAGGTGCTTATATTCTTAAAAAACAGGAAAAACCATCACCTGTTGTCAGAGGACCTCTGCATGATGAACAACCCCTGGGAGAAATTAAAGAATATCAAAAAATAAAAATTAAAGATGCCATAAAAAAACTTGAAGAAAACAAAAACAACCTTGATAAATTTATAAATGGAACCTTCCCTATAGAATGGCAAAGAAAAAAGATAAATGAAAAACTTTCTATTTATAACAACGACCCAAAACTTTTTCTAAAAAATCTAAATAAGGATGCCATACTTAATTTAAAGGGAGAAAAATTGGAATATATTACCATACTGGTAAGAAAATATGTTAAGAGCCGTGATTTAAATACCTCCATTACACTCAGCCAGATTGAAAACATTATCGACAGAAAGCTGAAAAATGAAATCAAAAATCATCTTAAACAATATAATAATGATCCTAAGAAGGCATTTACCGATGAAGGATTGATGCTTTTTAATCAAAACCGAAAGTTTCCAGTTTATAAGGTGCGCTGTAAGGTTGATGAAAGCGAAGTTGGGACTTTAACAACAAGAGAACCTCTCGAAAGAGATAGCGAGAATAATCCAAAACTGCATATCGAAAAAGGGGAAAATTATGGATTCGTTATCTATGAAAACAAAGAAACTGGTAAAAGGGAATATGAGACCATTTCATTTTATGATGCAATATCATTAGCCCGGATGGGTTTATCAATAGTTGAAGCCCGACCTGGATATAGACATTGCGTATTAAAACATAATGAATTAATTTATGTATTAAGGCCGGGTGAAGAAAAAAAATTGATTAATTGGAATGATTATAAAAACCTCAATAACCGCATTTATCGTATTGTAAAATTTACAAATAAAAGGCTTTACGCCGTCCAGCACCAGGTGGCTGAGAACATAGTTCTTAATGAAGAATATGAAAACTTTAATGAATTTGGTTCAAATAAAAATTGTTTAGAAATCATCTCTGATGATGAACCAAAAACAAAAATTTCAGAACGTTGTATAAAGATTAAAGCAGACCGTTTAGGAAACATTAAACCGGCACCTTGGGAAAATGATTAAACGTACGTTATATTTTGGAAATGCCTGTTATCTTAGGAAAAAGAATGATCAGCTTCTGATAGATTTTCCAGAAGAAGAAAAAGAAAGTGTAACAATACCTATAGAGGATATAGGAATCATAATACTGGATCATTTTCAGATAACTATTACACACGCATTAATGACGGCGCTCAATGAAAACAATGCGGTTGTAATCTGTTGCAACAGTTCGCACCTTCCTTATTCCCTGATGTTGCCTATGCACGGCCATCATGCTTTCACCGAAAAAATGGAAAGCCAGTTAGAAAGTTCTCTTCCTTTGAGAAAAAACATGTGGCAACAAACCGTTGTTGCAAAAATACGAAATCAGGCATACTTGCTAAGCGCCATAGGAGAAGATCCGAAAAGACTAATACGAATGGCTGAGAAAGTTAAAAGCGGCGATCCGGAAAATCTGGAAGGACAGGCAGCTGCCTATTACTGGGACAGGATTTTCATAACAACTGAAAAATTCATACGAAACCGCTTTGGAACACCGCCGAATAATCTTTTAAATTACGGATATGCCGTACTCAGGGCTGTGATTGCAAGAAACCTTCTGGCCAGCGGACTTTTTCTGGCGCTGGGTATTCATCATCATAACAAATACAATCCATACTGTCTGGCTGACGACATCATGGAACCCTACAGGCCATTTGTGGATGCCTTAATACTGGAAATCATTAAGGAATTTGAAGATATTGACGAAATTACAACCGATATTAAAAAAAGATTATTAAGTATTCCTGTAACAGACATACTGATTGATAAAGTCAGGAGCCCTCTGATGGTAGGAGCCCAGAGAACCACTGCCTCTGTGGCGGCCTGTTTTGAAGGGAAAATGCGTAAAATAATTTACCCGGAATTTCCGTCACTCGAATTATGAACGGCCGTCTAAATCAATACCGCATCGTGTGGGTTTTTGTATTTTTTGACTTACCGACTGAAACGCAGATTGAAAGGCGGCATTATGCAAGATTCAGAAAAATGCTGTTAAAAGATGGTTTTACCATGCTGCAATATTCCATTTACATAAGGCATTCAAAAAGTATTGAAAATGCCCAGGTACATATCAGGAGGGTTAAGTCGTTTTTGCCACCTGATGGGGAAATAATAGTATTTACACTTACAGACAAGCAATTTGGCATGATGGAGTTTTTTCACGGTAAGAGCCCTACCGGAAGGCCGGGAACTCCCCAACAACTTGAACTTTTTTAGCAGAAAATCAAAAAAGGCCTTGCTATAAAAAGCAAGGCCTTTTTTTGGCTCAGTTTTTTCTTCTGATTTTTAAATAAACACTTAATAATCAGAATAATATAACTGAAAGCCCTGTGGATCCTATGTCAAAGATACAACCTGAAAGCAAATCACAACTGTAAGCTAACCCTTAAGCTGGCTTACAAGCCTGTGGATCCTATGTCAAAGATACAACCTGAAAGCAAATCACAACTCGTGTCGGTGACAAATTCAATAGCCTGATCCTGTGGATCCTATGTCAAAGATACAACCTGAAAGCAAATCACAACTCATTTCACCGGCACCGTACCGCCTGATAACCTGTGGATCCTATGTCAAAGATACAACCTGAAAGCAAATCACAACAAGGTAGTCAATACATCCTCTGGTTTTTGACCTGTGGATCCTATGTCAAAGATACAACCTGAAAGCAAATCACAACATACACCCCAGAAATAAAATGGTATTGCCACCTGTGGATCCTATGTCAAAGATACAACCTGAAAGCAAATCACAACCCATTGACCCCGCAAAGGCTTATCATGGTGCCTGTGGATCCTATGTCAAAGATACAACCTGAAAGCAAATCACAACGCCGGCTTTCATTAATTGTATGGCGGTATCCCTGTGGATCCTATGTCAAAGATACAACCTGAAAGCAAATCACAACCTGATCTCTGTACTCTTGCTGCTTGTTGACCCTGTGGATCCTATGTCAAAGATACAACCTGAAAGCAAATCACAACTGCGGACGAAAGAATGCGCTTCAGTGATATCCTGTGGATCCTATGTCAAAGATACAACCTGAAAGCAAATCACAACGCAACAGAGACGACAACCAAATATTCTTTCCCTGTGGATCCTATGTCAAAGATACAACCTGAAAGCAAATCACAACCGTAGTGGCGGGCAGTAAAGGTCTTGCCAACCTGTGGATCCTATGTCAAAGATACAACCTGAAAGCAAATCACAACATTGTTCTTGCTGCTGCAGGATGCAGCAATCCTGTGGATCCTATGTCAAAGATACAACCTGAAAGCAAATCACAACTCGGGTCTTTTTCCAAAATCTTTGACGAACCCTGTGGATCCTATGTCAAAGATACAACCTGAAAGCAAATCACAACTGAAAGGCCGCGAAATATTCTGCTCCAGTTCCTGTGGATCCTATGTCAAAGATACAACCTGAAAGCAAATCACAACACAAAAGGCTCAGCGAAGCGAATTGCTCTACCTGTGGATCCTATGTCAAAGATACAACCTGAAAGCAAATCACAACGGGATATGGAACTTTGGTTGATATACAATACCTGTGGATCCTATGTCAAAGATACAACCTGAAAGCAAATCACAACTCGTGAATCGAAGCCTCTAAATTCACATAACCTGTGGATCCTATGTCAAAGATACAACCTGAAAGCAAATCACAACAAGTTTTTTAATACTGACGCTTCTTGCAGCCCTGTGGATCCTATGTCAAAGATACAACCTGAAAGCAAATCACAACCCACGCAATCGTGGGGAGCATTAACAATAACCTGTGGATCCTATGTCAAAGATACAACCTGAAAGCAAATCACAACATAAAATTGAAGCAATACTTCTCCAATGACCTGTGGATCCTATGTCAAAGATACAACCTGAAAGCAAATCACAACTATGTCAACCTAATCAGTAAACACTTAATACCTGTGGATCCTATGTCAAAGATACAACCTGAAAGCAAATCACAACAGCAGATTGTGGTTATTCATTGTTTATAGGCCTGTGGATCCTATGTCAAAGATACAACCTGAAAGCAAATCACAACTGGCTATAATATGACAATATACGAAGTAAGTCCTGTGGATCCTATGTCAAAGATACAACCTGAAAGCAAATCACAACTGTAAAATTGATATTGTATTAGGATTTGCACCTGTGGATCCTATGTCAAAGATACAACCTGAAAGCAAATCACAACGAACGATATTGCGAAAGCATTGGTTTGGCCCCTGTGGATCCTATGTCAAAGATACAACCTGAAAGCAAATCACAACGTGTGTAAATCATACGCTATGCAATCGTAACCTGTGGATCCTATGTCAAAGATACAACCTGAAAGCAAATCACAACCGAATTAAACTCGCTTGATAGCGAAATCACCTGTGGATCCTATGTCAAAGATACAACCTGAAAGCAAATCACAACGCCTTCCTTCAATTGGGTGGAAATATTTATCCTGTGGATCCTATGTCAAAGATACAACCTGAAAGCAAATCACAACAGGCTGAACTCAACACTAAGCTATTTAAGCCCTGTGGATCCTATGTCAAAGATACAACCTGAAAGCAAATCACAACGGAAGACGCGACTTGGGGCGTATGTCCGGTCCTGTGGATCCTATGTCAAAGATACAACCTGAAAGCAAATCACAACGATGTTGCCAACAATGAAATAAACTTACTCCTGTGGATCCTATGTCAAAGATACAACCTGAAAGCAAATCACAACGCCCTGCGCTTCAAAGGTGCTGTTAAAGACCTGTGGATCCTATGTCAAAGATACAACCTGAAAGCAAATCACAACGCGCCGGCAAAATCTAATTCCTGCTCAAGCCCTGTGGATCCTATGTCAAAGATACAACCTGAAAGCAAATCACAACCGCAAAGACAAATGTTCGGAAAGCATCATCCTGTGGATCCTATGTCAAAGATACAACCTGAAAGCAAATCACAACCAAGTTGTGGAGGAAAATTTTTCTCAAGATCCTGTGGATCCTATGTCAAAGATACAACCTGAAAGCAAATCACAACGTCATTGCAGCAAATGAACCGGCACGAAGTCCTGTGGATCCTATGTCAAAGATACAACCTGAAAGCAAATCACAACGGAGATTATTTTTTAACAGGCCAGCAGCCGCCTGTGGATCCTATGTCAAAGATACAACCTGAAAGCAAATCACAACTAGCACTTGCTTGCGATTTTTCAATTTACTCCTGTGGATCCTATGTCAAAGATACAACCTGAAAGCAAATCACAACCGAAACGTGGAGGTAATCACAAGGGCGGCCCCTGTGGATCCTATGTCAAAGATACAACCTGAAAGCAAATCACAACTCAGAAGAAGGAGGATAATTGATGTCCAGTCCTGTGGATCCTATGTCAAAGATACAACCTGAAAGCAAATCACAACTCCTTGCTTGGAGGTACTGTACTGTTTCCTCCTGTGGATCCTATGTCAAAGATACAACCTGAAAGCAAATCACAACACCGGTTAGGAAATACTCCAAAATCACATTCCTGTGGATCCTATGTCAAAGATACAACCTGAAAGCAAATCACAACCCTCTCCGAAATCCCTCATTGTCACACTGGCCTGTGGATCCTATGTCAAAGATACAACCTGAAAGCAAATCACAACTTCTTCTCTCAGCAATAATCTCAGCCTGTCCTGTGGATCCTATGTCAAAGATACAACCTGAAAGCAAATCACAACATTCCAGAAGTATTGCCTCAATTTTATATTCCTGTGGATCCTATGTCAAAGATACAACCTGAAAGCAAATCACAACGTCATGAGAAAAGCATCGGCGTCCAACTGCCCTGTGGATCCTATGTCAAAGATACAACCTGAAAGCAAATCACAACGTCGAAATAAGGAATGAGTTCTCCTATTATCCTGTGGATCCTATGTCAAAGATACAACCTGAAAGCAAATCACAACGGATGTGAATGCACCTGTTACGTCTTTTCCCCTGTGGATCCTATGTCAAAGATACAACCTGAAAGCAAATCACAACGGGGTCGGTACGACGGTTGAATAACCGTCGCCTGTGGATCCTATGTCAAAGATACAACCTGAAAGCAAATCACAACCGTTGGCAATGCGTTGGCATCAGGTAAAGTCCTGTGGATCCTATGTCAAAGATACAACCTGAAAGCAAATCACAACATTAAAGATGAGGACTGGGTTAGGTGCGATCCTGTGGATCCTATGTCAAAGATACAACCTGAAAGCAAATCACAACTGCGCTTTCTTTATTTTGGCGGTTGTTTGCCTGTGGATCCTATGTCAAAGATACAACCTGAAAGCAAATCACAACATAATTTATTTATTTAATTCTTTTTCAATTCCTGTGGATCCTATGTCAAAGATACAACCTGAAAGCAAATCACAACTGCTTTCCATATTTTTATTTTTTTTAGTTTCCTGTGGATCCTATGTCAAAGATACAACCTGAAAGCAAATCACAACCTCCACGTATATTTTTATGTTGGCGTCGTACCTGTGGATCCTATGTCAAAGATACAACCTGAAAGCAAATCACAACTAAGGGCAGGGATAGCCCAAACTGCATTCTCCTGTGGATCCTATGTCAAAGATACAACCTGAAAGCAAATCACAACACTCCCAGTACCTATATATTTTACAGGTAGCCTGTGGATCCTATGTCAAAGATACAACCTGAAAGCAAATCACAACTTAGTGGATTTTTTATATTTTCAACAAAGGCCTGTGGATCCTATGTCAAAGATACAACCTGAAAGCAAATCACAACGAAACAATTCGGACGGCCGACCAGACAGCACCTGTGGATCCTATGTCAAAGATACAACCTGAAAGCAAATCACAACTAACCCGTTCAAATAACGGTCCCGATCGTCCCTGTGGATCCTATGTCAAAGATACAACCTGAAAGCAAATCACAACCTGCTGAGATGCCATATACTTTCCGTTTTCCTGTGGATCCTATGTCAAAGATACAACCTGAAAGCAAATCACAACAAGAATTGAAAAACTATTTAGATATAAAGGCCTGTGGATCCTATGTCAAAGATACAACCTGAAAGCAAATCACAACAACGTTGGTTGTGAAATCGCGCACATCAGCCCTGTGGATCCTATGTCAAAGATACAACCTGAAAGCAAATCACAACTTTTTCAACGCTTATGTTTAATTGGTCAACCTGTGGATCCTATGTCAAAGATACAACCTGAAAGCAAATCACAACTGAAATTTTAAACACAAATGGCGGGCAATCCTGTGGATCCTATGTCAAAGATACAACCTGAAAGCAAATCACAACATCAACGGTGATTACAAGCCGAGCCGAGATCCTGTGGATCCTATGTCAAAGATACAACCTGAAAGCAAATCACAACGCTACTGACACTAAGTTAGAAGCAGATGTACCTGTGGATCCTATGTCAAAGATACAACCTGAAAGCAAATCACAACAATGGGAAAGCCACAAAAGGAATTTTCCAACCTGTGGATCCTATGTCAAAGATACAACCTGAAAGCAAATCACAACTGCACATTGCATGGTACTGGCGTAGTAAACCCTGTGGATCCTATGTCAAAGATACAACCTGAAAGCAAATCACAACAGATTTAAATTAAACATTAAATTTAATTAACCTGTGGATCCTATGTCAAAGATACAACCTGAAAGCAAATCACAACAGGCTCAGCAGTTCAGCAAATAAACAATTTCCTGTGGATCCTATGTCAAAGATACAACCTGAAAGCAAATCACAACACCATTTTGATAAATGGTTTAACCCAGAAACCTGTGGATCCTATGTCAAAGATACAACCTGAAAGCAAATCACAACTATAGTTAAACATTGTCATCGGTTATTTCTTCATTTTCTTCCTCTTTCTTGCATGTTTTCACATCTTTATAGTGTATAAAAATATCGTCATCGGTTATTTCTTCATTTTCTTCGTCTTCATTCTTGTAACTTTCCTCCTCTTTAATGTAAATAAAAATAGCAATAGCTAAACTGTTAGCTATAAAAAAAACAAAACCATCTACGAACGATTTGCTCATCAATATAAGCCTCAACGGCACAAAAAGTTCTGCCGGTAAAAACAAAGAACTTCCCTGTATGCCATGGAAGAAGCTCATAAAGACCCATGTAAGGATTGCAGAAAATTCCATAGATTGAAATATTTATTCAAGAATTCATTAGATACTATTTTAAAGATATAAATATAAAATAAAATAAGCAACTCTTTACCATGGGTTATGAAAAACTCAACATTACCGTTTGCAATGACACTTTGTTTCGCCTGCATCAAAATTCCTGCCAACAGATTCAATTTCCTTATCATGAAGTTCTATTAAGCCAATATTTCCGCTTCTCTTCTTTTGTTCAAAAAAAATTGCTACCCGTTGCTTGTGCCTGAAGGTTAGATTAGAAGAACAATAAGCCTTCTTACCTGGCATAAAATTGCAGATCGCTCTGTCAGAGTTTTTCGGAGCATCAATGAGGAATGAACGTAAAAGGTATGGCTATGAAATTTAAAAAGTTTTTTAACTTGTAAAGTTTTCTTACGGACACCAAAAATCTTCAGACTTCTGTAAAATAAAAGAAATCAGATAATTGCGATCAATCATCCGAATAAATAAAATCCTATGAATAACGGCAAAAAAAATTTTCTATACCTCGTTTTAACCTTTTTAACGGTAGCAACAGGTTATGCTTTTATTCGGCTGGCCTATAATGTATCTGACAGTTTCCCATTCACACAAGAAATAGTTCTTATTTTTCTTGGCACCATTGCCACAATTTTTATTACAGCGCTATTATTAAATAAACAAACTTCCGTTGAGCTGGAGAAAGAACAAAATATACGGTATTTTGAACTGAAAACACAAACCTATCAGCAATTACTCGACTTGCTTGAAGAGATGTCGCTTGTAAAAGGTTTTTCGGAGAATGAAATTATACGACTTCAGTTTATTACCCACAAATTGGCTGTTATTGCCTCAGCAGAGGTACTTCGCGAATATCAATCCATGTTGCATACAATAAAGCAATTATCTGTTGATAATAGTTTTGTTGGTGATATGCCTTTGCTTCATAGCTCTTTAGCCCGCCTCACTCTGGAAATCAAAAAGGACATACTAGGTAAAAATAGCCTGCAGAATAAAGGTTTTACACAGGAGCGAATAAATGAAATTATTATTCAAAACTCTGAGGAAAAACTAACCAATTAGGAGGGCAATCATTTTCGCACTTCAGTTCCATTAAATTATCACTTATTCTATTGCCTGCAGATTGCCTGGTTTAAATCGAACCATCTAAACAAAATACTCTTATACCATTAGGTACTGACAGAAATTGACAATGGGTAAGATTATTTTAGTCACCGGAGATATACAAAGCAGAAAATTTTTACTGTTCCATCTAAACATTACTAACTGTTCCTGGAAGAAAGATATGGGCAAACTGAAAAATCTCGGCAATATTAACCAGCAAAGGGTAAGCAATAAATTGCCGCCGTTTACCGAAAAAGATATTGAATACCTTTTTGAAACAGAAATTTACTCTGAAAGTCTGGTAGCTCTAATGGGCTATGATATCAGGGTGAACGAAAAGCATTACCATGAAAGGGTTCCTGAACAGCGGCCGATTGCCTTGCTATATTGTGAGCCCAATCACAGGTGGTGGTTAAAGGAATGTCTTTTGCTGAAAAAAATGTCATTGCAATAAATGCACCAATATATATTTTTCTGATAAATGGGAAAAAACTAATGTAAATTGATTTCAAACATCGCTTTACGAATAACAGGAACATCAAAAGTTACACCATACACATCCTGCAGAAAGTCTTCCATCGCCATTTTCCTGAGGTGAAACTCGCGGGCATCTTCCTGAGCACTCTTTCCGGATAATCCCGGCTTAAAAACCACTTCATTGTCACGTTCCATGCAGTGAAAGCGGTATTCGTTAACCGGAAAGGTAAGCAGGTCGTCATAAACCGAAGCGGTAAGGGTAAAAGCCCTGAACCGGTTAAAATGCATATCGGAATCAAAAGCAACAACCCCCGAAGGGGTTATTGCATCGAAGTTCCGGATTTTGATAACCGGAGCGGCAAAAGGCACTCCCAGTTTGGCCGAGACAGCCACAACTTCCCTGAAAAGACTATGATTTTTTAAAACATCG
>Ga0101944_10004543_pt1 | contig 17006 bp, 12 predicted proteins | sample DewCreD2012metaG_FD_75245 | JGI IMG/M metagenome (GOLD analysis project Ga0101944, IMG submission 75245) | Hot spring sediment bacterial and archeal communities from British Columbia, Canada, to study Microbial Dark Matter (Phase II) - Dewar... ...
TCATCGGCGGACTCACTTCCGCCACCACCCTGACCCTGCTCACCCTCCCCTGTCTCTATCTGGCGCTCGATAAAATCCTGCCCCGGTCCTACCAGCCCAAGCCGGTCGAGCCCCCGGACGGAGTCGCTTCCGGCCCGGCGCCGGCGCCTTAATAAAGGACCGGACCGCATGAAGATCGTTGATTCCGCGGTCAACCGCCCGATCACCACCTACATGATCTACGCCTTTATGGCGGTGCTCGGCGCCGTTGCCATCCCTAAGATTCCACTCGAGTTCATGCCCCAGATGGACGCTCCCTTCATCGAGATCCACATCCCTTACGAGGGCGCGAGCCCGGTCGAGGTCTGCGAGCAAATCGCCGAGCCGATCGAGGAGGCGATCGCGGTCCTGCCCGGAATCAAAAAGGTCCACTCCCGATGCCGGCCGGGCTACGTTTACGTCGGGATCGAGCTCTCGCCCTCGGCCAAGATGGACTACATGGTGCTCGACGTGCAGGAGCGGATCGATGCCATCCGCGAGGATTTGCCCTCCGACCTGCGCAACATGATGATCAACAAGTTCGACACCGAACAGATCCCGATCATCATGGGCGCGATCACCTTCCCCGAGGATCGGCCGGAAAACAACGACCTGCTCGACCGCTTCGTGCTCCGGCCGCTGAAAACGGTTGACGGAGTCGCCGCGGTCAATGTCGAGGGCCTGGAGGAGCGCCGGGTGCTGGTCGAGATGGACGAGAACAAGCTCACCCGCTACGGCGTCAACATCATCCAGGTGTTCGACGCTCTGATCTCCGCCAACTCCACCCTGTCGGCCGGATCGGTGTCCTACGCCGAACTTAAACACAATGTTCGCATCGTCGGCGAATTCAAAGACGTCGAGGAAATCAAGTCCCTGCCGGTAACCGACAAGGTCCGGATCCGGGACGTGGCCGAGGTTAAGGTCGAGTACGTCCGGCCCTTCTTCATCGGCCGGCTCAACAAGGACCGGGCCTACATCCTGATGGTGCTCAAGGAATCGGACGCCAACGTGGTGGACGTGAGCCAGGAAGTCAAGCGGAAAATCGGAGAACTGCTGGAAAACCCCATGCTCAAGGGGGTCCAGCTTAAGGTCTGGTTCGACCAGTCTCGCGAGATCCTGACCTCGATCGATATCCTCAGACAAAACGGGGTCGAGGGCGCGGCCCTGGCCTTTATCGTCCTTCTCATCTTTCTCAAAAACTTCCGCGCCACAAGCATCATCGCCTTCGCCATCCCGACCTCCATTCTGATCACCATCACCGGCATGTATTTCATCGGCCTAAGCTTCAACATCATTACTCTCAGCTCGCTGATCCTCGGCGTTGGCATGCTGGTCGACAACGCCATCGTGGTCCTGGAGGCGATCGACCTGCGCCACCGGGGCGGGCTCTCCGCCGTTGACGCCGCCCGGGAGGGCAGCAAGGAAGTCGGCCTGGCCATCACCGCCTCCACCTCCACCACCATCATCGTCTTCCTCCCCCTGATCTTCACCGAGCAGACGCAGTCCTCGATCCTGATGAAGCAGTTCGGCGGTGTCCTCAGCCTCTCCATCACTTCCAGCCTGGTGGTCAGCCTCACTCTGATCCCGCTCCTCGCCTCCCGTTTCCTCAAGGAGACCGCCACCCACGACCTCCCCCGCTGGTATGTCCGGCTCAGTTCCTTTTTCGAGTGGCTCTTGCGCCTCGGCCTTGCCCGTCGCCGGACCACGGTGGCCATCATGACCACCTTTTTCATCGGCGCGCTGCTCATCTTCTTCTGGCCCATGCCCTGGACCGGGATTTGGACCAGCCGCGACTTGAACCCGCCCGACCCGCTGATCGAAAAAGAGGCCGTGCCCCAGGCCCTGATCCGGATGGTCCGCTTTTCCGTCAAGTTCGAACACAAGCCGCCTCTCGCCGAAATCGACGCCCGCATGACCGAGCTCGAAGACCTCTTCATGAGCAAGAAAGACGAGTGGGACCTGGACACGGTCGCCGCCATCGTCAGCGAGCAGTTCACCCGCATCCTGCTCGTCCTCCCCGACGACCGCATGCCGAAATACACCGCCAAGGAAATCGAGGAAATGGGCAAGGCCCTGCTCAAAGAAAACATCAACTGGGCCGGAATCACCATCGAGTCGGCCGACGACCAGATGGGCGGGCCGCCGGGGATGAGGGGCTCGACCAGCATCAAGGTCCGCGGGCCTGACGCCGGCCAGGTCTACAGCTTCGCCGAACAAATCCGCAAGCGGCTCCTGCCCGTTCCCGGGCTGAAAGAGATCAAGCCGATCGAACGCACCGGCGAGGAAGAACTCCACGTCATGGTCGACCGCGACCTCGCCCGCCAGTACGGCTTCGAGACCAGCCAGATCGCAATGGCCATCTCATATGCCGTCCGCGGTGTCCCGGTCGGCCAAATCCATTTTGGCGACAGTCCCCTTGACATCTTTATCCAGGTCCGGGACGCGGAACATAAAAACCTGGCCCAACTCCGCTCCATGAACATACAAAACCTCCGCGGCCAGTTCATTCCCCTCAACAACTTTTCCGACTTCAAGCTGATCCCCATTCCCCAGATGATCGTGCGCGACAACCGGCTCAACACCGTCCGCATCCCCATCGTCCCCAAGGGAAAAGACCTCCGCCAGCTCTCGGTCGAAATCAACCAGGCCCTGCAAAACTTCAAACTCCCCATGGGCTACTCCTGGGTGTTGGGCGAGGAATTCGAGGACGCCACCGGCGACCTCAAAACCATCGGGCTCGCCATCATCCTTGCCATGGCCCTCGTCCTCATCATCATGACCGCTCAGTTCGAGTCTTTCTTTCTCCCCTTCATCATCATGTTCGAACTCCCCTTCACCATGATCGGGGTCGTCCTCGGCCTCTTCCTCACCGGCTCCACCTTCAACGTCCTATCCGGGACCGGGTGCCTGCTCCTCGTCGGCGTCGTCGTCAACAACGCCATCGTCCTAGTCGACCACGTTAACAACCTCCGCAAGAAGGGATACTCCCAGCGCGAGAGCCTGATCCAGGGTTCCAAAGACCGGCTCCGGCCCATCATGATGACCGCCCTCACCACCATCATGGGACTCCTGCCCATGGCGCTCGGCTCCAACGACACCGGACGCATGATGTACTCCCCCCTCGCCATCGCCGTCCTCGGAGGACTGGCTGCCTCCACCTTCCTCACCCCCTTCGTCATCCCCGTCATCTACTCGATGTTCGACGGGCTGATCGTCCGGCTCCGACGCGTCTGGGACCAGTTCCGCGAGGCCTGAGATGCCCCAAAACCACGGCTCTCCCCGGCAATTAATAATCCCGCTTGCGCTCGCCGTCTTCGCCGCGGCGCTGGCGGTCTGGTTTTCCTACCCCGCGCCCGCCCTCCCCCTCGACGATGCCTACATCCACCTCACCTTCGCCCGCAACCTCGCCGACGGGCATGGATTCGCCTTCAATCCCGGCGAGCGTTCCCTCGGTTTCACCAGCCCGCTCTGGGTCTGTACCCTGGCTCTCCTCGACCGGCTGGGCGCGGACCCCGAACCGGCCGCCCGGCTCCTCGGCATCTTGGCCGCCGGCGCGGGCTGCGCCGTCTTTTCTCTACTGGTGCGGTCATCGCTTAAGCCGACTGGCTCCAGGGCGCGCTTCGCCGCCGTCGCCGGTTTCGCCCTCGCCCTCTCCGGCAACCTCATCTGGCTTTCCGCCTCCGGCATGGAAACCTCCCTCTACCTTTCGCTCTCGCTCCTCGCCATCCTCCTGCTCCGGACCGATCATCCTAGGCCGGTCCCCGGCGGCATCGTCCTCGGCCTCGCCGTCCTCGCCCGGCCTACCGGGTTCCTGCTCGCCATCATACTCATCGCCGCCCTTGCCCTGAGCCGCAAGACACGTCCCACGCTGGCCGCCGCCTCCGCCCTCTTGCTGGTCTCAGCCCCCTGGTTAATCTATTCCTTTGCCTCCACTGGCTTCTGGCTGCCCCCAACCCGGGCCGGCAAGCTCGCCTCCAACCTGGCCAATTCCGGGCTGTCGCCCGAGGGGATCTCGCGCTTTCTCTCCCGCCACCTGGTCTATTTCTGGCAGGTCGATCTCGACATTCTGGCCTTCTTTTTGCTCGCCGGCGGCGCGGGCCTCGTGGCCTTGCGGCGCCGGCTCGCGGAACGGCCGACCGACCGCTCAGGCCCGCTCCTTGCCCCCAGCCCCGCGGCCCTGCTCGCGGTCTGGGCTTTGCTCGACCTTTTGATGCACGCCGTCTTTTTCCGCTCCACCGCCTACACCACCCCCATGCACTACCTGCGTTACTCCGCCATGCTGATCCCAGCCGCCATCGCCCTGGCCACCATCGGACTCGGGCGTCTGGCCGCCAACGCATCCGAGGCGGCGGGCGCTTTCCTTTTCTCTCTCCTCCTCGTGCCCCTCGCGGTCGAGTGCTCCCGGGTCCCCGCCTGGCGCTCCCTCTACCTCCAGCACACCAGCCAGATTTTCCACGAACACCGCGCCGCCGCCCTCTACATCCGCGACCAACTCCCCGGCGACGCCCGCGTCGCCTGTCTCGACATCGGCGCTCTCGGCTATTTCTCCGGCCGCCACATCATCGACCTCGGCGGGCTCACCGACCCGGACATCCTCCTCGACCTCGCCGACCGCAACGTCGGCAAGTACCTTGTCCGCCGCCACGCCACCCATTACCTCGAAATGGTCCGCCACGACTCCGAGCGCATCGTCGGCGTCCGCGCCGACGACGGCCGCCTTTACCGGCTGGAATTCATCCGGGCCTGGCACTTTCCGGCCTACGTCTCCCCCCTTCTGCTCCACTCGCTCGGCATGAACCTCTACGAGGTCCAGCCCTTGCCGGAACCCCATTCCGGGAGCGAAAGCCCATAGCGGCGCCCTTTCGGGCGCTCCTACAGATCCGGCGCCGGCCATAGTAAAATATCGGCCAAAGGAGTTGGAGCATGAAGAAAACCATCCCGTCGATTTTTCTTCTCGTCCTGCTTTTATTTTCGGCCTTCCGGCCCGCCGCGGCCGAAACCCTGCGCGTCAAGGAGACCCCCACCGGCGCCGGCTGGCTTGAGCACTCGGACCAGGGTGACCTCATCCTCCACGTCGCCGGATCCTGGCACGATATTGGAATCCAGGAAGCCTCGCTCCTCAAAGAAGAGGCCCAGGTCGCCGTCCGTTCCGCGAAATTCGCCGTCTGGCTCAACGCCCCTTACATCCCGGTCTCGGTGGCGCTGAAACAGATCTACAAGCAGGTCGCGCTATTTCAGGCCGCGAATTACCCCGAGGTATTCCGCGAAGAGATGGAGGCCATCGCGGAAGAGTCGGGCATCCCGCTCGACCTCATCCAGACCCTCCACGCCACCACCTACCTCACCAGTTGCGAGACTGCCGCCGCCTGGGGCCCGGTCACTTCCGACCGCGCCCTCCACTTCATCCGCTCCAACGATGTCGAAATAGCCATCGACCCTGCCACCGGCAAGAGCTACCACGCCATGGGCGTCATCGTCATCTACCAGCCACTCGACGGCGTACCGTTCATGATGTTCTCCTGGCCCGGGTTCATCGGCGCCTCCGACGGAATGAACGCCGAGGGCATCGCCATCGGCAACATGAGCCTGCCCAGCAAGTACGAGACCCCCGACGGCATCCCCATGCCCTTCCGCCTCAAGCAGGCTCTCGCCCGCTCCCGCACTCTCGACGAAGCCGTCGACTGGCTGACGAGAAAGCCGCTGGAAGGAGGATACAACTTCATCGTAGCCGACGCCAAAATTCCGGCCGCCGTCGCCCTCGAGATGGACGCGAAAACCGTTTACATCGGGGGGTGGGACGGCCCGGCCGAGTCCAACGCCTACGACTTCCTCGGCCGCCATTATCAGTACACCCCCGTCGAGGGCCTGGTGATGCGCGCCAATCACCCGCTTTCCGACGAACTCATCGCCCACCGCGAAAAGCCGATGGACGACGGCGTCCCGCACTCCCACTGGAGCTACCAGCGTTACGCCGATTTGCGCTCGCGTCTGCTGGGGGCCTACGGACGGCTGACGCTGGACTCGATGTACGACCTTTTGCGCGAGAGCTACCGCGCCGTGGACTGGGAAAAAGGCCCGACCCTGGGCGGGACCTCCCACCAGCTTGCCTTCTCGCCCCTAAACGGCGACTTTCGCATCGCCTGGTGCGAGGGCAACCCATTGGTCAATGGCCGCCGAACGGTCAGCGCCTTCAACCAGCCGGTGCGCTGCTACAATTTTTTCGAACTGTTGAAGAGAAAACCTGATGGTCACGACTGAAGTCGCTCCCACATAAGGGAGGAGGGGCAATGGGCAGACTGGTGGCGCTTTCCGGACCGTCCTGCGTGGGCAAGAGCCCGCTGCACGGAGCCATCACCCGGCTTCACCCGGAGTGGGAAGAGCGGCTGAAGAAGCTGGTCCTCTACAACTGCCGCGCCCCCCGGCCGGGCGAGCGCGACGGGGTGGACTACCACTTCCGTTCCCGCGAGGAGATCGAGTCCTTCCGCTCCCGGCCCGACATGTTGGTGATGGACGTGCGCGGCGATCTTCAGTCCCTTTCACTGCCCGAGTTGGAAAAAACCCTCACCGCCTCCGACGCCCTTTTCGAAGGCAACCCCTTTGTCGGGGTCGCGCTGCTCACCGCGCCCGGCCTCGCCCGTTTCCCCCGGCTCGGCGTGTTCATTTCGCCATTGTCCCAGGATGAAATCAAGGAATTACAGGCCCGCGGCGTAAAGCTCGATGCCTTCGTCACCGACCTCATGCGCCGCAAGCTCCTCCGCCGCACCACCCGCTTCAAAGGCATCCTCTCGCTCCCGGACCTGAACGAGATCGAACGCCGGGCTGGTAGCGCCCTGGGCGAGATGCGGCTGGCCTGTCATTTCGACTGGGTTATCCCGAACCACGACGGGGAGGACAGCGAGCGCTGGGGGGCGTTTTATTATCCGGTCGGCGACGCCCGCCGGACCATGCTCACCCTTTTGGAGTTGCTTTCTTCGGGCCGGAGCGAGGGGGCCGAGCGCTGGGCTCCTGGGCTTTTCGGCGGCGCGGAGGGTTGACCTCGGGCTCGCTCACCCAGGCGCAGGACTCAGTCAGCCGCCGGCCGAAACTTTTCTCGAAGGCTTTGTGGTGCCGGCGCACACCCCAGTATTCCAGCGAGCAGTCACGGTCGGCGGTCAATTCCAGCGCCACGGTACCGTCCGTACCCTCCCGGAATTCCGCTTTCTTCACCACCCCCGAGTGCGAACGGTCGAGGCTCTCGGCCATCCGAAGCAGCACGCACAACACCCGGACCGCGTCCTGAGCCTTGGGATCGAGCGCGGCAAACTCCGGGTGAACCTTCTTGCGCGGATATTCCTTGCGGTGGAACAACACCGTTACCGCCATCACTTCCAACTCCTCCTGGGTGAACCCGAGCAGGTCGGCGTTTCGGATGAAGTAATGGCCGTGGGCGTGGTGGTTGTGGTAGGAAAGGAAGGCGCCGCAGTCGTGGAGCAGGGCCGCGAAGTAAAGCAGTTCGCGTTCCGCGTCGTTCCGCCGGTGGATTCCGATCGCCCGACCGGAGTCGAAAAGCTCGAGCGCGATCCGGGCCACCGTCCGGGCGTGGGGTTCGTCGAAATTGACGCTCCGTCCGAACTGGAAAACCCCGCGCTCGCGGAGCGATAGATCGGCCGAGGCCCGTCCGGCCTCAGTGCGGCCGAGCCAGTCGGCCAGAAGTCCATCCTTGAGCCCCCGCCCGCTCACGCTCACTCGGTCGATTTTCAGTCCGCTCATCAGGCCCTGCAGGATGGCGACGCCGCCGATGATGATGTCGGCCCGGGCGGGGTTTAAGCCAGCAACCTTACGGCGTTCGGCGATCGGGAGGCTGTAAATCAGCCGGGCGACCCGGCCGAGGCCCTCGGCGCTCACGGTCGCTCCGTCGCCGCCGAAGTTGGCGGCTTCGAGCTGGGCCAGGCTCTCGATGGTCCCCGAACTTCCTACGGTCAGTTGGAACGGCAGGCGGGTGAGCCGCTCGACCGCGCGGACGGAAAGGTGTCGGACATGGCGCAGCATCACCTCGTAGAGCTGGTTGCCTACCGCTTCCGACGCGTCCCCTAAAAATTCATTGGTCACCCTGATGGCGCCGAGTTTGAGGCTGTCGAGGAACCTGGGGTCACCGCCGTCGCCCAGGGCGAGTTCGGTGCTGCCTCCCCCGATGTCGATGAAGAGCGCGGTCCTGCCTTTGAGGTCCATGGTTGATGAGACGCCGCGGTAGATTAACCGCGCCTCCTCCGGCCCGGAGATCACCTTCATCTCCAGCCCGGCCTCCCGCCTGACTTTGTCGATGAAGATGCGTCGGTTCTGGGCCTCGCGGGTGGCGGCGGTGGCCACCGCCACGATTTCCTCCACCCCCATCCTCCGGGCCATCTCGGCGAACTGGCGGAGCGCGACCACCGCTCGGTCCATGGCCTCGGGCTGGAGCTTGCGCAGAACGAAGGCCTCGGCGCCGAGCCGCACCGTCTCCTTCTGCTCGGAAAGCACGTGATAGGAATGGTTGGGGTTGACCCGGACGATGAGCAGGCGGACCGAGTTGGTGCCAAGGTCAATGAAGGCCGCGAGCCGCGGCCCGTTCAGAGGCTGTAACATCGGACAATGATTTCCCGGCTGAGGAGCCGCTGAAGGAGGTCGCCTTTTTTCTGCACCGCCTCGACCTCGTCCCTGATCTCGCCCTTGGAGGCGCACTGGATTTTGATCGTTGTGGGGGAGACCTCGCAGGTCACGGCCTTGACCGAGCCGCAGTGGCCGCGGTCAAGGGCGTCGGCGACGCGGAGGATGGCGGCCATCGCCTCCACCCGGCGCTGGTCCGCCGGGGGCAGCGAGGCGAAATGCTCGTGCGCGATCTCGGGCAGGGCCTTGCGGTGGTAGCGGGCGACGTTGGCAACGATGAGTTGCTCGCGCGCGCTCAAGGGCGGGAGCGGTTTTTCCATGACGATGCGAAAGGTGTGCTTGTGATGGCCGGCGGCTCCGGCGCCGATGCCCACGTCGTGGAGCAGCGCGGCCATTTCGAGCAGCAGCCGGTCGTCAGTCCCGAGCTGGTGAAGGGCCTGGAGCTGGTCGAAAAGCGATAGCGATAATCGGGCGACCTGGTCGGCATGTTCAGCCTCGAAGCCGGGGCGGGCGGCCAGGGCCCGGACCGCGGCCAGGCATGCCTCGCGGTCCAGCGGCCGGCGCTCGGGCGGCGGCCGGAGGAAGGTGTCGGTATCATCAATCGCCTGGTCGTAGTTTCGGCCGGTGGAGAGCATGCGTCCGAAGACCTCGGGCAGGCCGTGCTCGCGCAGGGCGGCCAGGGTCCGTTCGACATCGTAGGCCACCCGGTGGTGTTGGACTCGGATGCGGCGCGAGGTCAGTTCGAGTACCGCGTATGAGGCGCGGGGGTCGCCGTCATCGGGCCGGCCCACGCTCCCGGGGTTGAGAAAAAAGACGCCGTCGACCTCGCGGATGAAGGGGATGTGGGAGTGACCGCAGATGATGATGTCGGCGCGGCCGGCGCGTGATAGTTCCCGGAGTCGCGGCTCAGGGGTGTCCGGCGTCAGGTGTTCCTTGATCGAGAGCGGGCTGCCGTGGATGAGCAGGATGCGCTTGCCGCAGGCCTCGAGCCGGCGCTCAGCGGGGAGCTCGCGCAGGAAGTCACGGCTCTCGCGCGAGAGGTTTTCCCATGCCCACTTGAAGGCGATCCATTTTTCGGGCGGCTTGGACTTCTGCCATTCCTGCTTGCGGCGGCTGACCTGCAGCACCTTCTGGTCGTAGTTGCCGATTATGCTCTCGGTCTTTTCAGTCCGCAGGAGCTTGACCACCTCGTCGGGAAAAGGACCGTAACCCACGAGGTCGCCGACATTCCAAATTTCCCCCCGGCCGCCCTGCCGGCCGGCATGGTCGAGCACGGCTTCGAGCGCGGGGAGATTGGCGTGGACGTCGCCGATCAGGGCGATCTTCATGCCGAAGGCTCCTCCGGGGGCGCCGAACCGTCCACCGCCCTCCCGGACTCGCCCTCCCCCGCCTCGGCCCGGGTCCGCCATTTATCCAACTGGGAAAGCAGCCGGGGCCAGACCCGCTGCTTCTTCAGTCCTGCCCATAGTTGCTGCAATTCAGCGACGCTCCGGTCGCGGAGTTCACGCCGGTTGGCGATCAGGTGTTCGACTCCGGGCTTGAGCCGGCCCAGACCGCGGGCGTGACCAAGGTAGTCGAGGGCCCGCTCCTTCTCCTCCTCGAGGAACCCGGGCAGCCAGCCGATCCAGACGTCGCAGTCGTGGATGTCGCCCAAGTGTTCCTGCACCGCCTTCAACGCCTTGATCTCGCGCTTCAGTTCATCGGCATCGAGGGGAGCGAAGGCCTCGAGAGTGTAACGCAACCGCTTGGCGACGATGCGCATTTCGTGGAGTTCCTCCGAGCGCTCGGGCTGGTCGAGGTAAATCTCGAAGGCGAGCAGTCCCTCAAGGCCGGCCGCTACGGCATCGCGGGCCAGTCCGTAGAGGGCGGCCGAGGGCCTGACGGAATCGGGTTGCATCTCGCCCGCCACCCGGAGCTGCCGGAAGGTCCGCTCCATCTCCGTAAACTCGCCGCCGCGCTCGGCGCGGTCGAGGGCGCGGATTACCTTCTTCTGGAGTACGGCCCGGTTCTGGCGGAGCCTGAGCAGGAGCCGTTCGTAGCCGGCTTTAAGGCGAGGGTCGGGAAATTCTTTTTCCAGGTCTTGGAGCAGGGCGATCTGGACATCGCGGTCGCGGGCCTGGCCAAGGGCGCGGGTAAGGCGCTTGACCTCCTTGAGCCAGCTCTCCGCCTTGCGCTCGGGCAAAATGGAGGCGAAGAGCGCGAGCCGCTGTCGGAGACGACGCGAGGCCACCCGCATGCGGTGGACGTACTCGAGGTCTTCGGCAAGACGGACCCCCTCCGCTTCCTTGAGCAGGGCCTGAAGCTCGTGGAGTAGCGACTGGGCGCCGAAATGGACCACACTGGGATCGACCGACATTCTTATTCCCCCGCCCCCCAGTGTTCGAGCATCCAGTCTTGGGAGGACAGTGTCTCTTCGCTGTCGGCGGCCTCAATCCGGCGGTAGGTCCCATCGGGCAATAAGAGCCGGGACTTGACGTTATCGCGGAGGTGGACGGCGAGGATGTTGTCAAGGATGGTCTTTTTGATCGCCGGGTCGAGCACCGGGAACAGGACCTCGACGCGGCGGTAAAGGTTGCGGGGCATGAGGTCGGCGCTGCCCAGGAGCAATTCATCCTCGCCGCCGTTCTTGAAGTAATAGATGCGGGAGTGTTCGAGGAACCGGCCGACGATGGAGGTGACGGTGATGTTGTCGGACACGCCGGGCACTCCGGGCCGTAGGTCACAGATGCCGCGCACCTGGAGGTCAACCTTCACGCCAGCCTGCGAGGCCTGGTAGAGGGCGCTGATCATTTTCCGGTCGACGAGCGCGTTGAGCTTGATCGCGATGTAACCGTCTCCATGCCGGTCATGGCGCTCGATCTCGCGCTCGATGCGCGCCATCAGTTCCTTGAAGAGTTGCCCGGGCGCGACCAGCAACCGGCGGTACTTGGCTTCGCGTGAGTAGCCGGTGAGGGCGTTGAACAACTCGGACATGTCGGCCCCGATGTCGGGGTCGCAGGTGAACAGCCCAAGGTCAGTATAAATACGGGCGGTGATCGGGTTGTAGTTGCCGGAGGAAAGGTGACAGTAACGCACCAGCCGGTCGCCCTCCCGCCGCACCACCAGCAAGAGCTTAGCGTGGACCTTGAGCCCGATCACCCCGTAGATGACGTGCACCCCCTCGTTTTCCATCGCCCGGGCCCAGGCGATATTGTTTTCCTCGTCGAAGCGGGCCTTGAGTTCGACCACCACCGCGACCTGCTTGCCCTCCTGTCGCGCGGCCATCAATGCCTTGACCACTGGAGAGTTCGGCCCCACCCGGTAGAGGGTCTGCTTGATGGCGAGCACGTCCGGGTCCTGCGCCGCCTGGTGGAGGAATTCCACCACCGGCCCGAAACTGTCGTAAGGGTGGTAAAGCAAGATGTCGCCCCGCTTGATCGCGTTGAAGATATTCTCGCGGGGGGCGAGGGTGGGGGGCAGACCCGGGATGAACATCGGGTATTTCAGGTCCGGCCGGTCAACCTTGTATAAGGACATCAGGTCGGCCATCCCCAGGATCGAGTCCACGGTGTAAACCAAGTAGGGCGAAATGTTCAGGTTGTTGATCAGGGTGTTCTTGATCTCATCCGGCATGGTGCGGTCCACCTCGAGCCGGACTGCGTGGCCGAACTCCCGCATCTCGATCCCTTCCTCGATGCTGGAGAGCAGGTCCGACGCCTCGTCCTCCTCAATCTCGATGTCTGCGTCACGGGTGATCCGGAAAGGGTAACTCGCGATGATCTCCAGGCCTGGAAAGAGCAGGTCCAGGTTGTGGGCCAGCAACTCCTCCAGGCGTACGAAGTCCGTGGACTTGGACCGGGAATAATTCCCCTGATCGCCCGCTCCCTCCCTCCCCTCCTCGGGCACGGGCAGAAAACGCGGGAAGATGTCGGGCACCTTGAGCCGGGCAAAGCGCTCGCCCTTCTTGGGGTCGCGCACCACCACCGCCAGGTTGAGGCTGAGGTTGGAGATGTGGGGGAAGGGGTGCGCCGGGTCGAAAGCCAGGGGGGTGAGCACCGGGAAAATCTGCCGCTCGAAATACCCTCGCAACTGCTCCTGTGTACGCCCGCTGAGCTGTTCATATTCCAAGAGGTGGATACCGATGCGGTCGAGGGCGGGGAAGATGTGGTTGTTCCAGCACTCACACTGACGGGTAAGGTATTGTAGGAGAAGCTGGCGAATTTCGCGGAGCTGCTCGCCGGGGGTCATGCCGTCGGCGGAGGTCTCCTGAACCCCGGCGGCCTCCTGACGGCGCAGGCCCGAGACCCGCACCATGAAAAACTCATCAAGGTTGTTGGCAAAAATGGAGAGAAACTTTACCTGTTCGAGCAGCGGGTTGTCGGAGTCTTCCGCTTCCTCCAATACCCGCAAATTAAAGCGGAGCCAGCTCAGCTCTCGGTTAATAAACAAACTGGGATCAGTCAGGTCCACCCCGGTCTCGGACCGGTTTGCTGTTCGGCCAGTACTCATGACACCCCTGTCCTGGCAAGAAAGTCCAATCGAAACCTTTACCCCTTCTGCGGAGGGGCACCCTTGCTAATCTTAACCGTTGTCGGGAGACAAGACAATCCGTGGCGGGAACAAAGCCCCCGAACCGGGCGAACGCGCCCTTCAATCGTCTTCGTCGTCTCCGCCCGAAAGCTCGAAGGACCGCTCGGCCGCGGCGGCCACCGCCTCGATCACCGCTCCCCGAAAGCCCTCGTCCTCCAGCTCGGCCAACCCGGCGATGGTGGTCCCGCCCGGCGAGGCCACTTTGTCCTTGAGCGCCGCCGGGTGTTCGCCGCTCTCGATCACCATCCGGCCCGCGCCCGCCACCGTCCGCGCCGCCAACTGTAAAGCCAGCGCCCGGGACAGGCCGCACAGCACCCCCGCGTCCGCCATCGCCTCGATCATCACGAACACGAAGGCCGGCCCACTGCCGGAAAGCCCGGTGACGGCGTCGAGCAGGCGCTCGTCAGCCACCCGGAAGGCAGCGCCGAAGGAAGTCAGGATGGCGTCGGCCAGTTCGAGGTCGCGCTTCTGGCAACCGGGCCCGGCAAACCAACCCGAGACGCCCGCGCCCACCAAGGCCGGGGTGTTGGGCATGGCCCGGATCACCCGTGCCTTGGGCAGGGCCTTGCGGAACCGGCTCACCCGGACACCGGCCGCGATCGAAATCAGGAGCGGGAGCTTGGGCGCGGTGGTGAGTTCGGCCAGCAGCCCGTCCATCGACTGGGGCTTGACCGCGACCACTGCCGCGTCCGCCACCAGGGCATCGGCCAGTTTGGCGGCCTTCTTGATTTTATAAGTCTGCGCGATGCGGTCGAGCTTTTTTCCGTCCACGTCGAAGGCGACAATGTCCGCGCCTTTGAACCCCCGACCGAGAAGCCCCTTGATCATCGCCTCGCCCATGTTGCCCGCGCCGATGAAACCGACCTTGAAGCTCTTCATGTCACTCCCCTTTCCGGAGAAAATTCACCACAGAGACGCAGAGAAAGATAAAAGGAAAAATCTACCCAATGAAGATTCTTCCTTCTTCAATTATTTTTCCGCTCCTCTTTGTCTTCCTCCGCGCCTCCGCGTCTCCGTGGTGAATTTTATCTTATCCCCGTTCCCCGAAGATCGCGGTTCCGACCCGGACCCGGGTGGCGCCTTCCTCGATCGCCACCTCGAAGTCGTGCGACAGCCCCATCGACAACTCCGGCAGGGCCACCGGGTCGTCCAGTTCCAGACGGAGCCGGTCGCGCAACTCCCGGAGCGCCCGGTAAAACAGACGCGTGGTCTCCGGGTCGTCGAACAGCGGCGGCATGGTCATTAGACCGACCAGCTCGACCCCCGGGGTCTCCATTACTGCCCGGCAAAGACCGGTCGCGGCCTCGGGCCCGACCCCGCTCTTCTGCTCCTCGCCCCCCACGTTGACCTCGATCATCACCCGCTGGCGGACACCAAGGGTCGACGCCTTTCGTCCGATCTCCGCTGCCAAATCCACCGAGTCTACTGTGTGGACCTCGTACACCTTGCCGGCCACGTACTTCACCTTGTTCTTTTGCAAATGGCCGATGAAATGCCAGCAAAGTTTTGGGTCCGGGAGCACAACCAGCTTGTCCCGAAGCTCCTGGGCGTAGTTCTCGCCGAAGTGGACCTGCCCTGCCCTCGCCGCCTCGGTGATCGCCTCCGCCGGCTTGGTCTTGCTCACCGCGATCAGCAACACCGAACCCTGCGCCCGGCCGGAGCGGGTTTCTGCCGCGGCCACCCGCCGTTTGATCTCGGCCAACCGGTCGGCGATGCTCACTACCTTTTTCTCCTCGGCGCGATGATCCCCAAGCGTCTCATGTCCTCCACCAGTTCGGTCAGGGGCAGCCCGACCACGTTGGTGAAACTGCCGTCGAGCCGCTCGACCATGTACCCGGCGATCCCCTGCACCGCATAAGCCCCGGCCTTGTCCCAAGGCTCGTCGGTCTCAAGGTAGGCTGCGATCTCATCCGGCCCCAAGGTTTTAAACAACGCCCGGCTCGACACCGACCGGAGCGCCTGTCGCCGGGTAGGAGGATGGATCAGGCAGTAGCCGCTCACCACCTCGTGCCACCGACCGGAAAGGCCTTGGAGGAATTCCTCAGCCTGGGCCCGGTCAGCCGGCTTACCCAAGATGCGGCCGTCAAGTACCACGACGGTGTCCACCCCGAGGAACCAGTGGTCCTCGGATGGCTCGAACCGCGCCACCACCGCCAACGCCTTGCGCCGGGCCAACTCCTGCGCCGCCAACTCGGGAGAGACCGGAAGGTTGACAGTTTCATCCACGTCGGAGCCGACGATTTTGAACTCCAACCCCAGCCGGGAAAGCATCTCGCGCCGCCGGGGCGAGGAGCTGGCCAGCACCAGGGAAGTCAAAGTTATATACATTTATTTATCCTTAATTATATTTAATTATAAATAATTAAGTCACAAATCTCACCAAAAGTCAAGGGGTGTTCAACCTTTTCGTTTTCACCGACACCGGCCTTAATAGCCACTTGGTCTCCTCAACCGTCGTCGCTTGGGGCAGGATGTAAACGATGATGTTCAGCCGTTGGCCCCCGCCCGCCAGTTTGATCCCGTCCTCCAGTCTGATCCCGTACATCGACACTCCCCGTTCAGACTCGGGCCCGTCGTCAACTGTGGCGTCGTCCAGGTAGAACAGTCGGATCTTGGCCGGAGATTCCCGGTCGAACCAGTCCGAGATATAAAAGAGGTTCCCGGCCGGTCCGCTTACCATTCCCCAGTGGTGATCCACCGGACTTTGGGCCATCGCTTGCTCCGCCGGGCTCATCTTTCCGTCCACCGTCACCGGCCCGCCGGCGTCAGAATGGAAGATGAATGGCCCCGCCGCCCGGTTCAGGTCGCAGCCCTGATAGTAGTCAAACCGGTTGATGACCATGTCCACCCCGTAGGGCAGGCGGAGTTCGCTGGGAACCTCGAACGAGTCCCGCCAAAAGATCTCGTTGACCAAGGCCTCCGGGGTTTTCAGGCCCAACAAGATGTCGATCGAGGTCATGTTTTGTCGGATCACCCGCACCGGGCCGTCGCGCAACCCATTCACCCGCGAGCGGAATTCGGTCTCGTTGTAGCCGACGCTGATCCCGGCCACGGTGTACACCCGCGAACGCATCTTGAGGTGGTCGAAAATGTCGCGGCCGTCGCCGTCGGGCGGGAGCACCGAGAGATCGGAAAAAAACGCTTCCTCCGGCACGAAGGTCTGTACGTAGCGGGGGGTGGTGACCCGCTCGCGGTTGGGCTCCCGTCGGTAGGCCACATAATCCAGCTTCGAGCGCGGGGGACTGGCCGGGGCCGCCCACAGGTAGACGTAACGTTTGACCCCTTGGGCCTCGATTGTAACCTCCCAGACCGGGCCGGCGCCGGGGGGGGAGGTCGCCCGGTCGCCGGCGTCCGAGGCCATGAAAACGATCTCGTCGTCCGGGCCGACCGGCCCCGGAGGGGTTGCGCCCAACATGGGCTTGGCGCCAAATACATACCCACGACCGTCACATGGGTCAACCTGGAATGGCGCCGGCTGCCAAAATCCAGCGAGATATACCATCAGGGCCAGCTGCTCACGGGGGATCCCGGCGAGACCTGACAGATCCCCGGCTTTCATTACCACCGGCTGGAGCTTGAGCGACAGACTCCAGGGAGGGGCAACCGCCAACAGACAAAAACCAATACAATAGATAGTTATCTTAACTAATCGCATATAAATATTTTTCTCGTTTAGACGGCCTGGGCATCCAATGGTAGATCAGAGGGATTTCGCCGTCATTCCCCCATCGATCACGATGGTGGTCCCGGTAATGTATGAGGCCTCGTCCGAGACCAGGAATGCCACGGCCCCGGCC
>Ga0101944_10004544_pt1 | contig 17003 bp, 12 predicted proteins | sample DewCreD2012metaG_FD_75245 | JGI IMG/M metagenome (GOLD analysis project Ga0101944, IMG submission 75245) | Hot spring sediment bacterial and archeal communities from British Columbia, Canada, to study Microbial Dark Matter (Phase II) - Dewar... ...
AGGGTGATGTGATCGGCGGGATGGGCAGTACGGGCAATTCGACCGGACCTCATCTGCATTTTGAGATGAGGAGTGATACCTATGGTCGTCCCAACCCGTTGGATTTTTTGTATTAGCAGTTTTATTGGGTCAGGATGTCTTTCGCCAAGGGTGGGAAGAAGTTTCTCGCAAAGGCGCAAAGTGCGCAAAGATTGTTTAAATATTTAACCGCAAAGGCGCGAAGGGCGCGAAGAATTTTTAAAAATAACTTTGCGTGTTTGGCGTCTTAGCGGTGAAAAATTTAACCGCTAAGGCCCAAAGATGTCTTTCGCAAAGGTTTTTATTATTAAAATAATCTCTCGCAAAGGTGCAAAGTGCGCAAAGTATTATTAAAAGCTTTGCGTTCTTGGTGTCTTGGCGGTGAAAATTAATCGCGAAGGCGCGAAGGTTTTTTATAAAACTCTGCATCTTGGTGGCTTGGTGGTTAATCTTTCACCGCAAAGCGGATACGCCCCTCGTCCGGCGGGCAGGGTTGAGATACAGCCCTTTCCCCGGACAGCGTTGGTATGTTGAATCAAAGACCTAACAGGTTTTTGAAACCTGTTAGGTCTGGTCAGGGTGAATCAAATAATAGGTGCAAGTGTCCTTGGTGGTGAGAATTAACCGCAAAGGTGCGAAGGGCGCGAAGAATTTATAAAAATAACTTTGCGTGCTTGGCGTCTTAGCGGTGAAAAATATAACCGCGAAGGCGCAAAGGATTCTTATAAAACTTTGGGTCTTGGTGTGAGATAGGTATTTTTTATTGATAGTTTTCGTATATATTCAAGACAATGTCGGCATAGCGGTAACCGACGTCCATTGGACCGTAGGCTTTCAACCCATCGCGGAGGCTGCCCTTCTTTTGGATCAGATTTGCGAGCAGGCGAACGCCGTACTCGATATTAAATTGGGGATCGAACAGTTCTTCCATGCCGGGGCGGTTGGCGAAACAAGGACCGTTTTTGCACATGAAATTGGCGGCGATGCCATCACGGGGCATCACCTGCAGTAGACCAACCGCGCCGCTGTGAGAATATGCCTTGGGGTTTCCGCCGCTTTCCTGCAGCATCACCGCCGCCACAAGGTTGGGATCGATATCGTATTTAGCGGCATAGGCTTGGATCAGCGGACACCATTGTTGAATATCGGGAGGGTAAGCTGAGGCGAGCGAACAGGATGAAGGTTCAGGAAAAGCGTATTTTTGTCCATCTTGAGAAAGGGGAAGGGATACAGAAAACAGGCGGGTAAAGATCCATAAACCCAAACAGGAGATCAGAACACCGGGAAGGATGGCTTGTCGGACACGATTCATCACACACCTCGAAAGAGATTGTTCTGTCACAATGATAGCACATATGTTCTATTTTGTCCAGAAAATTTAGGAATATTCATGAAACATCTTAAATTTCTGTGAAACGCCAAAAAAGAGAATACCTGAACTGTCAATGGCCTCTTTAGGTCTTGGCTCTCTTTTAAACAATTAATCTTTATGAAGAAATCCCCTATATATGGGGGTATCTTCGGATAAATGGCGACTCGTGGCATCATATTGAATAAGAAAACGCCCACTTTTTAACGACAAGGTCGGGATATTTTTTAAGATATCTTATCTTAAAAAATCAGGATTTTTTAAGCTGGCGTAGGGTAGAAGCCTTGTTGACCTATGGGTTACGTGCTAAAATAACTGCGAGGCAATACCCCCGAGAATGTCCGCTCCAAAAACGTGAGCACCGTCTTTTCCCAACCGGGATTAACGGACAATTATACATCGCTCATTCCATATCCACTGCTATTCTATTGACGCAGTGGCTTTTATTCCCTATCGCCGGAGCGGGTATTCGAGGGATTGAAGAAATCGCTAGAGGAGGAGGTACTACTTATGAACGCACCACAAGCCTGGCAGGCAGTTCTCGGTCAACTTCAAATGGAAATGCCGAAATCTTCTTTCGATACTTGGGTACGCAGTGCAGAGCTGGTTGCGTATGAAGACAATACGTTTGTCATCGGTGTGCAAAACGCATATGCGCGGGATTGGCTGGAAAAAAGGCTGTCGGATACGATGGCGAATATGTTCAGCAATATTGCCCAGGAACCGCAAAAGGTGAAGTTTACCATCTGGCAGAAGGGAAACGAGGTGGAAGAGGAAGCCGAACCTGCGGAAACTGCAGCTGAGCGCCCGGCGGCAATCACTCCGGAAGCGAGTAATATCAACCTGCGTTACAGTTTCGATAATTTTATCGTGGGACCGAGCAACCGGCTGGCACATGCCGCCTGTCTGGCGGTTGCCGAAAACCCGGCTAGGGCATATAACCCTCTCTTTCTGTATGGTGGTGTGGGGTTGGGCAAGACGCACCTTCTCCATGCTATCGGCAACTGTATCAACAAACGCAATATGCGCGTTTTGTATGTGTCTTCGGAGGAATTCACCAACGATTTTATCGCGTCGGTCCGAGAGCATACGCCCATGGCTTTCCGTGAGCGGTACCGGCAGATCGATGTGTTGATGATCGATGATATCCAATTCCTGGTGAACAAAGAGCAAACGCAGGTTGAGTTTTTCCATACCTTCAATACGCTACACGGTCAGAATAAGCAAATTGTCATCACGTCCGACCGCCCACCCAAGTCATTGATGGCGTTGGAAGAACGGCTGCGGTCGCGCTTTGAGTGGGGGTTGATCGTCGATATCCAGCCTCCCGACCTGGAGACGCGGATTGCCATCCTGCGCAATAAAGCAGAACGGGCGGGTAAAGTTGTGCCGACGGGGATTTTGGAATTAATCGCCCGTCAGGTACAATCCAACATCCGGGAATTGGAAGGCGCCCTTAACCGCGTTATGGCGTTTGCCGACCTGATCGGTCATCCTCTGACCGCCGAGCTGGTGAACACGGCGCTGGCGGATTTCCTGCCCCAGCGCAGTAAAATAGAGCCGAACGAGGTTGTGAGTGCAGTAGCGACGACCTTTGGGGTTTCGGTGGAACGGCTGAACGGCAGGGATCGCTCACAATCGGTTGCTTTGCCGAGGCAGGTTGCGATGTACCTGCTGCGGGATGACCTGAATATCTCGCTCCCTCAGATTGGCGAAGCGCTTGGGGGGCGCGATCATACTACGGTGATGCACGCCTGTAATAAAGTAGCAGATTTGATCGAGCGGGATGATCAACTGCGGCGGCAGATTTTCTCCATCCGAGAAAAGTTATACGGTTCGGCGGGGATGTCTCTCTAAAATAGACTTTTCTTATCGCTCGGAAGGGTGATCGACAATCCACCATTTGGTGGATTGTTTTTTCATCTATAAAGCCGAATGAAATCTAACTAGCGGGTGGTTTATGCGGTGCTGGTTTTCGGTTAGGATAAAAGAAAAAATTGGAGATGATAATTATGAAGAATACCGAAAACCTGATCACCGTGAGACATTTGCAAAAAACATACGGCAAAGTGAGAGCTGTGGAAGATATATCTTTTGAGGTACATGACGGGGAGATATTCGGCATTATCGGTCCGAACGGGGCCGGTAAGACCACGACCGTGGAATGTTTAATCGGTCTGCGCGATGCGGATGGGGGCGAAGTGCGTGTTTTGGGGATGGATCCGCGCCGGCAGGCAAGAGAAATCCGCCAGCGGATTGGGGTTCAACTGCAGCAAGCCTCCCTGCCGGAAGATATGAAGGTGTGGGAAGCCCTAGATTTATTTTCAGCCTTCTATTCCCATACGCTGAATTGGCGCAATTTGTTAGAAGAATGGGGATTGAGTGAAAAACGCAACAGCCGGTTTGCCAGCCTTTCGGGGGGGCAAAAGCAGCGCCTGTTCATTGCGCTATCGCTGGTCAACGATCCCGAACTGGTTTTTCTGGATGAGTTAACCACAGGATTAGACCCTCAAGCCCGCCGTAACACGTGGGATTTGATCCGGAAAATGCAGCGTGAGGGAAAGACGATCCTGTTGGTTACCCATTTTATGGAAGAAGCGGAAACCCTCTGCGACCGGGTAGCCATTATCGATCAGGGGCGGTTGATTGCGCTGGATACGCCGCAGAACCTGATCCGGCAAGTGGATGGAAAAACCTGTCTGCGTTTCACCCTGCCCCACCGCATGGATGTTACGTGGTTATCGGCTCTACCTGAGGTCAGCAGCTTCCAACAAAACGATCTGGAAGTCGTGATGACGGGCGACTCTACCTTGCTGGTCGTTGCAGCATCTTCGCTGGCAGAGCGCGGCATCCTGCCCTCCGATTTCCGCACCGAACGTACCACTTTAGAAGACGTATTCCTTGCCCTCACCGGGCGCAAAATTCGAGAATAGAGGTTTGCCATGAAAATATTAATGAAATTAACCTGGGTTGATCTGAAAATATCCCTGCGCAACTGGATTACTACCTTTTTCACACTGGTTTTTCCGGTGTTGATGTTGTTTCTGTTCGGCAGCATGTATGGGAACAAGCCCACCCCGATGCTGGGGGGATACGGTTCTATGGACGTTACCGTTCCGGGCTATATCGTCGCCATGGTGATCGGGACGACCGGGATGATCTCGCTGCCGTTGGAACTGACAGCGCGCCGCCAACAAGGAGTCCTGCGGCGTTTTCGGGCCACCCCCCTTTCGCCGGCGGCGGTGTTGATTTCACATTTTGCGGTGAATCTGGTCATGTCTTTGATCGGGACAGCCTTGCTCATCATCGGCGGCGTTTTAGCCTACAAGATCGTTCTACCCCCCCATCCGATCCAGGCAGCTTTGGGCTTTCTGCTGGTCAGCCTGAGCGTGTATGCCATGGGGTTTGTCATCGCCAGCCTGGTACATTCGGTCAATGCCGCCCGGGCTATCACGATGGCGATATTCTACCCGATGATGTTCCTCTGCGGCGGGACCATTCCCTTGGTCTTCCTGCCGGCAGCGGTGAAAGCCATTGCGCGGTGGCTGCCCCTGACTTATGGTGTGAATTTATTCCGCGACCTTTGGTTTGGTAATGGGTGGGACCTGACAGCGATAGGTATATTGAGCGTCATCCTCTTCTTGTGCGCACTCATTTCAATCCGCTTTTTCAAATGGGAATGATGACGGACGGAGATCGGTAGGGTTGACGGGGGGAGAGGTTTTCAAGGACCTGTCCTCCCTACACCCATAGTCAGCGGCGGGGAAATCGGCTCAGATTTTTTAAGGAAACGGTATAATCATAGCAGAAGGTAAAGAGCAAAGGTACGATGAAGAAAATCAGGTTGAGTTTTGATCAGACTACCAACCGCTGGGTAATATTTTGGAATGTCCAATCCTATGTGATCCTGCTGGTCAGCCTGGTATTGGCATGGTTCGATAAAGACCTGAGCTGGAGAACCCGCTGGTTGTGCCTGGCTTTGTCGGCGTTATGGGGAACGTGGTACTGGGTGTTCGTTGTCCGCTACCGCTACTGGTATGGAAGGAACTTCATCCTAGCGATTGCGTTTGTCTTTGGCATGTGCCTGGCATCGCTGTTGAGCTGGCTGCATATTTCATTCCAGTTGATCGTGTTTGCTTATTATGGATTGACCTTTGCCATCCTGCCAGCACGCTGGGCAATTGGGTTGATCGTTCTGTTATCCATTCTGCTGGCGGCGCGGTTTATCGGATTGAGCGGCGGCTTATCGGAAAAGAGCCTGCCGATTATCCTCAGCTTTGCGGCGTATGCGGTTTTTGGCGGAGCCTTCGGGCTGTATTTTGATAAGGTCATCCGAACGAATATCGAGCGTAAAAAGATGATCGAAGAATTAGAAGCCACCCGGCAGGAACTGGCTGCGGCGGAGAGGCAGGCGGGGATTTTGGAAGAACGCCAGCGGCTGGCGGGTGAGATTCACGATACGCTGGCGCAAGGGTTGACCAGCATTGTGATGAATTTGGAAGCGGCTGAGGAGATGCTTAAATCTAATCCAGACCAAGCCGGCGAATATATCCTACAAGCGCGTCATACTGCCCGAGAGAGCCTGACAGAAGCGCGCCGGTTTGTGTGGGCGCTCAAGCCGGAACTGTTAGAACGAAAACCGCTGGGGGATGCTTTACTGGAAATTGCGCAAGGCTGGGAAAAGGAAACCGGGATCGAGGCTTTATTTCAGACCACGGGCAATGTCCTTGCGCTATCTACTGCGCAGGAAATTACCCTTCTGCGGGCGGCGCAGGAAGCCCTGACGAACATTCGAAAGCATGCTCAAGCTCATCGGGTGACCCTCACCCTCTCTTATATGGAAGATGAGGTCATTCTCGATATATTGGATGATGGGGTGGGTTTTGACCCCGGCAGACAGGCAGCTGCGGAACAAGACACAGGTAACCGGGGTTTTGGTTTGGAGAATATGCGAAAGCGGGTGAGTCAATTGGGGGGTGAACTGACGATTGAAAGCGCGCCCGGCGAAGGCACGGCGATCAGTGTCCGGCTGCCCGGACAAGGCGGTATGGCCGCCTACCCGGCCGATAAAACGACAACAACGGAGGCAGTATGAATCAGCCAATACGGATATTGATCGTGGATGATCACCCGGTGGTGCGGGCGGGTTTGCGGGGGATGCTTTCGAGCCAGGCGGATTTTGAGATCGTCGGGGAAGCTTCGGATGGGGCAGAATGTCTGGGTTTAGCGGGCAGGTTGAATCCCAATGTTATTTTGATGGATTTGCGCATGCCGGGGATGGATGGGGTTACGGCTATTCAACACCTGCGCCGATCTTTCAAGGGAATCTTTATTTTGGTCTTGACCACGTATGACAGCGACGCCGATATCCTGCGGGCTACCGAAGCGGGGGCGACGGGCTATATTTTGAAAGATGCCCCGCGGGAGGAGTTATTTCGGGCGGTGCGAACCACGGCGGCGGGGCAGGCTTACCTTGCGCCGCAGGTGGCAACACGGCTGCTGGGACAGATGCGGGCGGCGGAGCGGGAGAATTTGAGCGAGCGGGAATTGGAAGTGCTGAATCTGGTGGCTAAGGGGAAAAGTAATAAGGAAATTGCCGGTCAATTGCATGTGAGCGTGGCGACGATCAAATCGCATCTGTTGCATATTTACGCCAAGCTGGGGGTGGATGACAGGACACAGGCAGTTACGGCTGCTATTCAACGCGGCCTGATCCGGTTGGAGACATCGGATTAAAGGCGGGTCAGCTTAGGTCGGCAACATCCAGGGGACCGACCGCCAAGCCGACCAGGCTGGGACCGGTGTGAGCTCCCAGCACCGGGGCTACGCGTACGGTAGGCAGCCAGCGGCAGTCGAACGCGGCGCTGAGGTATTGGCGGAGCAGTTCGATGCCTTTTTCGTTGCTGCCGTGGAGAAGCTGAAGGCGGAGCGAGCTGCCGCGGGGGTACCAGCTTTCGATGAGGGATACGATGCGCTGGATGGCGCGGTTGAAGGTGATCTCCTGGGCTTTGGTCTCGTACATTCCTTTGTCCTTTTCGGGACCGATGATGGGTTTGATGTTGAGGAGGGAGCCGACCAAGCCTTTAAGGTGGCTGATCCTGCCGCCGTGGATGAGGTATTTGAGGGAGTTGAGGGTGAAGAGTCCTTCGGTTTTTTGGCGGATTCGCTCGAGGAGGGCGACGACCTGCTCGATGTTCATGCCGGCTTGGGCAGCGCGGGCGGCGGCTTCTACCTGCCATCCCAGGGGGCAGGAGAGGGTTTTGCTATCGAAAAAGGTAACTTTGGCTTCGGGCACCATTTGGGCTGCCATTTTGGCGGTGTTGAGGGTGCCGCTTAGGCCGGAAGAGATGTGGATGGAGAGGATTTCGGGGTCGGTTTTTGCCAGGGAGCGGTAGAGATCGACGAAATCGCCGGCGGAGGGGGTAGAGGTGGTGGGGTAGCTTTCGGTGTTGGCTAACATTTCGTAGAAGGCGTCTTGCTGGAGGTCTACGCCGCTGGTGTAGGTACGATTATCCAGGGTGATCCGCAGGGGGGCAAAGTGGATATTGAGACCCTGTAGTTGTTGTGCGGATAGGTCTGCACCGCGATCGGTAACGATTTGCATGTGTACTCCTGAAAAATAACTGTTGCGAGGTGGTTATACTGCATATTTTGGGATTGTGCATGTTACCCAAGACATACTTGGAGGCACAGTTTTGAGTATGACTTGGGAAGTTGGGGGGTTGACGAAATGGGCGCTATTTATTAATCTTTTTAGATACCTGCGGGAGACGGTTGAATCCAGATTCATTTTGTGTTATATATAAATTAACTATCCAAACTCGCTCCGACCTGATCGAAAAGGGCGAAAGTGCAAGGTAAAGTCGGTATCGCAGCAGGCCCGCCGGGAATCCTGGCGGTTTTGTTTTTTGAACCATAGGATTTTGAGCCAAGGAGGTGTGATATGGCAGTGATAACCGTTTCTCGTCAGTTTGGCAGCGGCGGAGATGAAATTGTTGAGCAGCTCTGCCAGGTGTTGGGGTACCGCTTTTTCGATAAGCGGATGCTGGCAAAAGCGGCGATTGACGCCGGCTTGTCGGATCAGGAGATCATTGATTATTCGATCGAGAATTATAAGGTAAAGGGTTTCTTCGAACGGCTGTTCGGGCGGTCGCGGCCGATTGCGACGACGCGGGTGTGGAAAGAGGGGACGGACGGGACGCGCAAGCCGGAGGAAGTGCAGCTGACCGAAGAGCATGCGCTGCAATTGGTGCAAAAGGCAGTGGAGATGGCGTATCAAACCGGCAATATGGTGATCGAGGGGCGGGGCGGGCAGGTGCTGCTGCGCGACCGTGCGGGGGTGCTGCATGTGCGGATTGTGGCGCCGATGGAGTACCGCATCCAGCGGGTGAAGGAGAAGCTGCATGAGGAGCAGAATATGCCGCTGGATACGATTGAGACGCGGCGGGCGGCGCAGGATATGATCGAGCAGCGGGATGCGGCATCGGCGGCGTATCTGAAGACGTATTACGGGGTGGATTGGGCGGACCCGCTGCTGTATCATGCGGTTTTGAATACGGGGAGGATCAGCCTGGAGCAGGCGGTGCGGTGTATAACGGATATGCTGATCGGGGTGAGCTAGGGGGCGCGGCGGAGCGATCAGGGAGCAAAGGGGGGGAGGGGGGCGGGTATTGAATTTAAGGTTCAATGGGATTTCAATTAATTCTTAGGTAATAATGATTCTTATTTAGCGGTCGAGGTTTAAGCCGGCGGTTACTTCGGCGGTTGCTTCGGCAAGGGCGTCGAGGAGGGTTTGGGCTGGGTCTGGGGGCGGCTGGATGAGGTGCTGGGTGCGGATGAGACGGTCGAGGCAGGCGGTGGCGAGGACGAGGGTGCGGAGGATTTGGATATCTTCCCAGGTGGTGATTTCGGGGTTGGCTTTTTCGAAGATGCGGCGGATGTAGACGCGGAGCATGTTGATCTCGTCGTGGAGGCTGGCGGAATCGGATTTTTGGAGGTCTTTGATTTCGGTGCGATTGAAATGGCCGGCATAGAAGCCGTGTTTGAGGGCGTTTTTGTTGCCGAGGGGAGCGCCGGGGCGGTTTTGGGAGGGGGCGGGTTTGGTGGTCATGAGGGGGTTCCTTTCGCGGGATAGGGGATGATAATATTATAGAACATTTGTTCTATAATGTCAAGAGGGGTTTTAACACAAGTTTAATTTTAAAATTTTACTAGCCTTCTGTTGACACCCAGTGGTTTCCTTCCTATAATGTTATAGTTGTAATTATTTTCACATATCGGTAAACGATCAATTTTGTGTCAAGGTGATACTTTGGTTTTAAAATTTTAATGATGGGACTCAAGGGGTATCTTTCTTATGACACGTGTATCTTTGTGAGGGGGATACCATGTTCCAACTTGTAGAATTGTCTTTTTCTCAATCTTATGACTGTATGATTTTGGTACACCCTCAAATTCAAATGCTGGATGAATTATCAGATAAACTCCAGTCGCGGGGCATTGCACATTTCAATATCAGCCAGAAGTTGAGCAGTGCGTTAATTACACTCTCAACCACCGAACGGGGTCGATTTGCCGAAAAATGGTTAAAGGATACCCTTGGAGGGCTATACAAAAACCCTATCTTATGTACTCACCCTGATCTTTTATTTCATCCATCACTTGAAATTGATCCCTTTACGCTATTCTGTCAGGCTGCTCGATTTAGACAAATGATTGTTTTATGGCCGGGGGAATATTCTATACATACTCTTTCTTATGCAGTCCCGGAACATCATCATTACCGTATCTGGAAAATATCCGATTTTTTACTTATACAACCCAAGATATTAATTTACCAAATCTCTACCAAACAAGGAGCCTAAACGATGTTGTATCGAGACCTCGTTCAATTTACACCTATTGAAACTATTATTCAATTACGAGATGCCGATAAAGAATCTGCAGCAAAGAACCTGGTGCAGACCTATGTCATATCCGATGCCATGGCGAATAAACTGGTTGACTTGGCTTTTCCCCAATTGCAGTTTGAACGACCACAAGATAACAAAGGTATTTTAATCGTTGGCAATTATGGCACAGGGAAGAGTCATTTGATGTCGGTTATTTCTGCTGTGGCAGAAAGATGCGAGCTGAGGGAGCAACTCTCCAATGCAAAGGTGAAAGATTCGGCTAACAGCTTTGCGGGTAAGTTCAAAGTCGTCCGTGTTGAGATCGGCAGTGTTACCCGCGGGCTGCGTGAAATTTTATTGGACGAATTGCAAGGAGCGTTAAAATCGTGGGGGATTTCTTATACGTTTCCAGCCGCAGACCAGGTAACCAATAATAAAACGCTCATCGTTCAGGCTGTAGCTGAATTTCAAAAAAGATATCAAGGAATGGGTATTTTGTTGGTTGTGGATGAACTGCTGGACTACCTGCGGACACGTGAACAACGTGCATTGATACTCGATCTGGGCTTTCTAAGAGAATTGGGCGAAGTGGCTGCATCCTGCCCCTTCCGATTTATGGGAGGTTTGCAAGAGACACTATTCGAAAACCCACGCTTCACCTTTGTGGCAGAACAACTTCGACGGGTAAAGGACCGTTTTGAGCAAATCAACATTGCCCGCGAAGATATCACCTTTGTCGTTTCACAACGATTGCTTAAAAAGACCGACGCGCAAAAAGCTCAGATCGCCGAATATTTGCGTAAATTTGTGTTCTTATATAAATCAATGGCTGAGCGTATGGATGAATATGTGGATCTCTTTCCTATTCATCCGGTATATGTGGAAACCTTCGAAACCCTGGCTATTGCAGAAAAACGCCAGGTATTGAAAACATTCAGCACAGCCATTCGATCGATTCTGGATCAGGAAGTGCCGTCAGATCAGCCTGGTTTAATTTCATACGATCATTATTGGAAGTTGATTCAGGATGATCCGAGCCTGCGCAGTATTGACGATATTGCCCGGGTGATTGAGAAAAGCAACATTCTTGAGGGGTTGATTCAGAATGTTTATACCCGTCCCAATCTTAAGGATATGGCAATCCGCATTATTCGCGCTCTGAGTGTCCAACGCCTTGCTACAAGTGATATATTCGTCCCTCTGGGTGTGACCGCAGAGGGGCTACGCGATGGGCTGTGTCTTTACCTGCGCTTGCCGGAGGAGAGTAACACCTCTGACTTCCTGTTGGATCAAGTTCAGGTGGCGCTCAAAGAGATGATGAAGACGGTTCAGGGACAGTTTCTTTCCTACAATACTGAAAATGGACAGTATTACCTGGACTTGAAAAAAGCGGTGGATTTTGATCAGAAAATCCAAGAACGCGGTGAGTTTATGGATAAGTCGGATCTCAACACATATTTCTATGATGCGCTAAGACAGGCTCTCAACCTGAGTGACACCACCTACCTGACAGGTTACAGTATTTGGTTTTACGAGCTACCGTGGGCAGAGCATAAGGTGACCCGCCCAGGTTATTTGTTCTTTGGACCACCAGATGAGCGCACCACTGCCCAGCCGCCACGCGATTTTTACCTCTATTTTCTGCCGCCGTTCATGAATCGAACCTGGAATGATCAGAAATTAGCGGATGAGGTGATCTTTTACCTGAGCGGTCTGGATAATGACTTTGAAACCAAAATCCGCCTGTATGCCGGAGCACGAGCAATGGCAAACGAATCCACAGAGTATCGGACGGAATACGCCAACAAAGCGGATGCCCATTTCCGGACTTTGATGCGTTGGCTGCAAGAACATATTATAGAGAAATTGCATGTTATTTATCAAGGTGTGGATGAACCCATTCAGGTAGTTCTCACGCGTATGCACAGTACCGCCAGCCAAAACCTGGAGGAACTGCTCCGCGTAGTTTCTTCCCATTTGTTCTCGCCTGAATTTGAGGACCGCTATCCCGATTACCCTAAATTTGGGCGTTTGAGCCAACTGGTGACCGAAGAAGCGCGGGCGAACAGCGCCATGGAAGCCATTCGCCGCCTGTGTGGTCGTACTTCGAACCTGGGTTCCGGTATTTTGGAAGGCTTGGGTATTCTGGATGGACAAGGCAGAATCCGTCCATACGATTCCCCTTATACGGGTTATTTTTTGAAACTTATAAATGATAAGCATGAAGGACAGGTGATCAATCGCGGTGAAGTGATTGAACAGGTTGCCGGAGGGTTAAAGCCAATTGAGAAAGATTTGAAATTCAAATTAGAACCGGAGTGGGTGGCAGTGATCTTGATGGCGCTGGTATATAACGGCGATATTGTCCTTAACCTGGATGGGCGGGAAGAACTGGACGCCAGCACGCTGGAGCGCGCCCTGACGCGGTCGATGACCGATATTGTCAATTTCCGGTTTTATAAACGCCCGCGCTCTTTACCCATCAACCTTTGGGTCATGATCTTCGAAGGGTTGGGGTTGCCGCCGGGTTTGGTGCGCGATGAGAACACGCGCGAGGCGGCGGTTGTTGAGCTGCAGCGATTGGTACATGAGGAATTGGGGCAGGTGGTGGTGCTTCAAAACCGGCTGGAGGAAGGGGTTAAATTGTGGAATAGGGCTGTTTTTACAGACCGGTTAACTTTTGTGGTGGAACAAGGAACGGTGGTGGAGAGTAATGCACCGGAATATGCGCTATCGAAAACAGATTTTCTACCCGGACTGCGGGGTTATAAACAGTTTTTAGAAGAATTGAGTAAATACACCACCGTGGGTAAATTGCGCAACCTGCGTTATAGCGGGGGGGATATCAACGAATATCTGGAACACCGAGGAACCGTACAGCGCGCACGCCAGCTTGTGGAAGCGGTGGATCAAATCCAGCCGTACACCACCTACCTGGCAGTAGCGCAGGTGAACCTGCCGGATGACCATGACTGGGCGCAACGCGCCCTCCAGGTACAAAAGAATACCCTGGATTCTATTCGCCGTTTTGGCAAGGGCGAGAATTGTTTTGATCGGGGAGTTGTCTTAAAAGAACTTACCAATCTGAAGAAGGATTATATTGCGGTTTATAGCGAGCTGCACCGCAAAGCTGTATTAAGCATCAGCGGCGATGATTTGCGGCAGCGTTTGTACCGGGACGAGCGTTTTGAATCGATGAACGCTCTTTCTAGTATCGAGCTGTTAACGCGCAGCGGTGATTTTGAGATTTGGAAGCAGCAGATCACGGGGTTGGTTTCGTGCCGCGAGTTCCACGAAGGCGTCCTAGAAAATTCGCCCACTTGCCCATTCTGTCACCTGCGTCCTGCCCATTACCGCGGTGCATACGGTGCAGACGCTACCGTGCGTATATTGGATGATAAACTGAGCGAAATGCTGAGGAACTGGCGCAAGGCGCTGCGCGATGCGATGAACAGCGAAACCGCCCGGCACAGCCTGGAAGCCATGTCGCCCGCCGAGCGCAAGCCGATTGAGGAATTCTTGCAGCAAAGCGATGACGCGAGCAGTTTACCAGCTAACTTTGTGCCGGCAGCCATCCAGGCTTTGCGCGGCATTCAGGCGGTGACTTTGCCAGTTGATTCGCTGCTGCAAGCGTTAAAAGCCGGCGGGCTGCCCTGCACACGGGAAGAACTGCAAAATCGTTTCAAGCAGTTTTTGGACCAGCAGATGCGCGGTCATGATGCCGGCAATACTCGTTTGACGCTGGATCAATAATCCATGCCAGGTTTCATGCATTTCGCTTTTCTTGATGAATGGGGGACGGTTGTCATCCCTGGCGGCAGCCATTTTTTGGTTGCTGCTCTCTTAAATATATACCGTTGTGTGAAAAAAACTAAACTCCAATTCTGCAAAAATGGTTTATATTAGGGAAAGGAGTAACCCCATGATCACTCTCGATTGGGAAAAAATCAAAAAACTTGCAGACCGAAAGACCACGATGGAGACAAAAACCGGAGTGCCTTTCCAGATTGTCGCTGCCTCCGACAAAACATTAACCGTGCGCGTTCGTTCCGGTAGGAAGCACTCCATTTGCCGGGCGAACCTGGAAAAAGCCGTACAGAAGATGCAGGCTGGTGCTATTTTGAACGGTCCAGAGGATTATCGTGACTTGATCGCCGACGAACGCCCGGCTTATGCGTGGGCGATTCTGCGTGAATTAGAATATTTGAAGCCGTGATGAAATCTTTGGTAACTCTTTTTTGACGATAAGGTGAGTCCATGACCGATATTCAACCCGAGCTGATCCCCCAAACAAACGCTGCAACGACGCCTGAAGACCAGGAAAAAGGCGAGGAGTACCGCCGCCGGCTGGCGGAGTACCTTAAAGACCCCGACTTTCGGGCCATTGAAGGTTTCCCGATCGGCACGGACGAGGATATCCTGGCGCTCTCGGATCCACCCTATTACACTGCCTGCCCCAATCCGTTCCTGCCGGAGATTCTCTCAGAGTGGCAGAAGGAACGCGAAGAAATCCGCAATAAACTGGGTTTGGAGGATGAAGGATACCAGCGCGAGCCTTTTGCGGCAGATGTGTCTGAGGGCAAGAACGACCCGATCTACAATGCCCATTCCTACCATACCAAGGTGCCGCACAAAGCCATCATGCGCTATATATTGCACTATACCGACCCGGGCGACATCGTCTTTGACGGTTTTTGCGGGACGGGGATGACCGGCGTGGCGGCGCAGTTGTGCGGCGACAAAAAAACCGTGGAGTCTTTGGGTTACCGCGTGGATGACAAAGGCGTGGTCTGGGAGGGGAATAAAGCTATTTCAAGATTGGGGACGCGCAAGGCAGTGTTGAACGACCTTTCGCCGGCTGCCACCTTCATTGCTTACAACTACAACACACCGGTAGATGCGGCGGCATTTGAGCGCGAAGCCCGGCGCATTTTGCACGAAGTGGAGCAGGAATGCGGCTGGATGTACGAAACCTGGCACCCCCGCTGCGACGCCCCCAACCGGGTGAAGGGCAAAATTAACTATACAGTCTGGTCGGACGTCTTTGTGTGCCCCAACTGCGGGCAGGAGATGGTTTTTTGGGAAGTAGCTGTGGATCAAGTAGCGGGCAGTATCAGAGATGCGTGGAACTGTCCAAAATGTAGTACGCTTGTTGCGAAAACCCCCCGCAAAGAAAGTGGGGCTCTAAAAGCAGAGCGGGCTTGGAATACTTATTATGATCGCGAATTAAAAGAAACTATTCGTCAGGCAAGACAGGTTCCTGTGTTAATTAACTATTCGGTTGGAAAAAAGCGTTGGGAAAAAATTCCGGATAAAGGTGATTTAGAATTAATTCAAAATATCGAAGAGAGAGATATTCCATATCCTGTTCCAACCAGCAAAGTTCCAAAGGGGGATAAAACTTCTGATCCATTCAATCTAGGTATTACTCATGTTCACCATTTCTATGCCCGGAGGAATTTATGGACCCTTGCCATGGCATTGAAATTAAGCTTAAACTCCAATAATACAAAACGCTTTTGGGTTACTGCAAGCATGATTAGGACCTCAAAACTTTATAAATTTACGTTAGATCGGAGAATGGGTAATGTTTCGGGAACATTATATATTCCTTCATTATGGACAGAAAATTCTCCAATAAAATTACTAAATTATAAATTATCCATTTCAGAGATCTTTCGAGATATAAAAACAAATAACGCATTGAATAATAGTTCTTCATCGGAACTCAGACATCAAATAAATAAAGAACTCGATTATATTTTTGTTGATCCACCATTTGGCGCGAATCTAATGTATTCAGAGTTAAATATTATTTGGGAATCATGGCTTCGAGTTTTAACAAATAATCATAATGAAGCTATCATGAACAATGAACAACATAAAGGGCTCGTGGAATATCAAAACCTGATGCAAAATTGTTTTCATGAATTTTGCAAAATTTTAAAGCCCGGCCATTGGATGACGATTGAATTCCACAACTCCCAAAATTCAGTATGGAATGCCATCCAAGAAGCTTTAATGAGGGCTGGCTTTGTAATTGCAGATGTACGTTCACTAGACAAACAACAACTTGGATTTAATGGGGTCAATGCGGCTGGTGCTGTCAAACAAGACCTGATCATCTCGGCGTACAAACCCAACGGCAACCTGGAAGAACGCTTCAAACTGAAAGCCGGCACAGAAGACGGTGCCTGGGAATTTGTGCGCTACCACCTGGGTAAACTGCCGGTGGTCAACGAAGCCAACGGCGTGCCGGCGGTCAACGCTGAACGGCAGGCGTTTCTACTCTTCGACCGCATGGTGGCTTTCCACATCCAGCGCGGGGTGATGGTGCCGCTTTCGGCGCCCGAATTCTACGCCGGGCTGGAGCAGCGCTTCACCCGCCGGGACGGCATGTATTTCCTGCCCGACCAGGTGGCGGAATATGACCGTGCTGTTCTGGAATCCGGCAAGCCCACCCAACTCTCGCTTTTCGTCTCCGATGAAAAAACCGCCATCACCTGGCTCAGGCAGCAGCTGGATCCAGCCTCCGGCGGCGAACCCAAAACCCAGGGCGACCTGACCAACGACTTTAACCGGGTGATGAACCGTGCCAAGCATGAGCAGCCGTTGGAATTGATCGAACTGCTGCGGCAAAATTTTTTACAGGACGAGGACGGCAAATGGTATGTGCCGGATCATAATAAAGCCAGCGACCTGGAGAAAGTGCGCCTTAAAGGCCT
>Ga0101944_10004096_pt2 | contig 16999 bp, 13 predicted proteins | sample DewCreD2012metaG_FD_75245 | JGI IMG/M metagenome (GOLD analysis project Ga0101944, IMG submission 75245) | Hot spring sediment bacterial and archeal communities from British Columbia, Canada, to study Microbial Dark Matter (Phase II) - Dewar... ...
TCAGACCCTTGTGAGCCCGAAAGTGAGCGGGATGGTGATCCAGCTCAACATCGCAGAGGGGCGGCGGGTGAAGAAGGGAGACGTCTTGGCGGTTCTGGAGAGCACCGACTACGCCGCCGATTACGAACGAGCCAAGGCCAACGCCCGGCTGGCGCGCGAGAAATTGCGCGAACTGGAAAATGGCAACCGGCCGGAGGAAATCTTGCAGGCGGAGGCGGAGCTGCGCGAGGCGGAGGCGCTGTTGCCGCAGCTCGAGGCGGACTACCAGCGGACCCTCGAGTTGCGGAAGAAGAACTCGGCGACCCAGCAGGAGCTGGAGCGTGCGGAAAGCCAGTACAAAGCCCAGGTGCAGCGAGTGGAGCGTTTGAAACAGGCGTGGAGGCTGATGCAGCTTGGGCCGCGGATCGAACGGATCGAGGTGGCGCGGGCGGAACTGGCACAAGCGGAGGCCGAAGTGCTCAAAGCCGAATGGCGGCTGGGCAACTGCACGATCCGGGCTCCGATCTCCGGGACGATCCTGAAAAAGAACGCCGAGGAGGGGAATATCGTCAACCCCGTGGCGTTCAACGGAAGTTTCAGCTTGTGCGAGATGGCCGACCTGTCCGATCTGGAGGTCGATCTGAATATCCAGGAGCGGGACATCGCCCGGGTGCGGGTGGGCCAGAAGTGCCGCGTCCGGGCGGAAGCCTTTCCCGAGCGGGTCTATGACGGGTACGTGGACCGCCTGATGCCGATCGCTGACCGGGCCAAGGGCGCTCTGCCGGTGCGGGTGAAGATTGCCGTCCCGCCCGAGGAGGAAGGGGTGTACCTGCGGCCGGAGATGGGCGCCATCGTCACCTTCCTAAATCAGACCCGTGCCGCGGAAGCAGCGGCGGCCGAGGGCCCCACGCCCCAGGCCGCCGCCGCTGGCGTGGCGACCGCCCCGTCGGCCGACCTGTAAGCCTCCGCAGCCCATGCTAGACACCCCGCGGCCGCTTGGCCGGCCGAGATGAGACGCGGATCCATGCAACAGGAAACCACGCCGCCCAACGTCGCCAGGCCGCTGGTCCGCATCGTCGGTGTGCACAAGTACTTCCGTCGGGGCAGCGAGCGGATCGATGTGCTCAATGGCCTGCATCTCGAAGTGGGCGAGGGGGAGTTCTTCGGCCTGATGGGTCCCAGCGGCTCGGGCAAGACGACGCTGCTCAACCTGATCGCCGGGCTGGACCGCCCCAGCACCGGCGAGGTGTGGGTCGGCACGCAGTGCATCTCTCGGATGTCGGAAAGCCAGCTTGCTCGCTGGCGGACGCGGCACGTGGGGTTCGTGTTTCAGTTCTACCACTTGCTGCCAGTGTTGTCGGCGTATGAGAACGTCGAGCTGCCGCTGCTGTTGTTGCCGCTCTCGGCGCGCCAGCGGCGCCAGCAGGTCGAGCTGGCGCTGGAGCTGGTGGGATTGAAAGACCGGATGTGGCATCGGCCGGGGCAGCTTTCCGGTGGCCAGCAGCAGCGGGTCGGCATCGCCCGGGCCATCGTGACCGATCCCGAGCTGATCGTGGCCGACGAACCGACCGGCGATCTGGATGCCGCCAGTGCGGAGGAGATCCTCGATCTTCTGGAAGAACTGTGCAGCGGCCTGAACAAGACGATCATCCTGGTCACGCACGACCCCCGGGCCGCTTCCCGGGCGCATCGCGTCCAGCGGCTGGAAAAAGGGGTGCTGGTCGATGGAAGGATCGAGCCGGCGTCGCGGCACTGAGCGACCGTCCGGGGCGGAGGGCGGAGGCTGCACCGCCGCTGGGAAGGCATCACCGACGAGGAGCCAGGCACGTCCATGTTCAAGTTCGCCCTGCTGGCGCTGAAGAACATCCGCCGCAATCCGATCCTGTCGCTGCTGACCAGTGCAGGGACGGTGATCCTGGTGCTGGTGGTGACGCTGGTCTGGTCGGTGCTGGCGTTTCTGGATCAGGCGACCCGCGAAAAGCAGCAGAACCTCAAGGCGATCGTGACGGAGCGCTGGCAGATTCCCAGCCAGATGCCGTTCTCGTATGCCGCCACGTTGTGCGAAGGTGCGGCCCGCGAGCCGGACCACGTGCGGCCCCAGGACGCCATGACCTGGTCGTTCTATGGTGGCACGATGGACCTGCGGAACCGGACCCTGAACAACACCGTGTTCGCCTTCGCTCTGGAGCCGGAAAAGCTCTTGACGATGATGGACGAGCTGGACAGCTTGCCGCCGGGTGAGCGCGCCGCTTTCGCCCCCGCCGTCGAGCGGCTGAAAGAGAACCGGCAGGGGATCATTTTGGGGCGGGAGCGGCTGACGCTGCTCGACAAGCGGGTGGGCGAGCGGATCCGGCTGTACGGCATCAACTACCGCGGGATCGACTTGGAGCTGGAGATCGTAGGCGTCTTCCCGCCGGGGCGCTACGACAAGTCGGCGGCGATCCACCGCGATTACCTCCTGAGCGAACTGCTCGACAAGTGGCCGCGGGAGCACGGCGGGCAGCCGCATCCGATGGCAGAACGCTGCCTCAACCTGGTCTGGCTCCGGGTTCCCGACACGGCAGCCTTCGCCCAAGTCGCCCAGCAGATCGAGACAGCGCCCTACTACACCAACCCCTCGGTGAAGTGCGAAACCGCCTCCTCCGGCATCGCCACCTTCCTGGATGCCTATCGCGACCTCTTGTGGGGCGTGCGCTACCTCCTGGTCCCCGCGGCGCTGGCCTCGCTGGCGCTGGTGATGGCCAACGCGATCAGCATCAGCGTCCGCCAGCGGCAGATGGAGATCGCCGTGATGAAGGTGCTCGGGTTCCGGCCGCGCCAGATCCTGCTGCTAGTGCTCGGGGAATCGCTGATCCTGGGCACGCTGGCCGGTCTGGCCAGCGCTGCAGCGACCTGGTACGGCGTCAACCGGCTCGCCGGAGGCATCCCGTTTCCGATCGCGTTTTTCCCGAAGTTCTTCATCGCGGATGATGCCCTGCTGTGGGGACCGGCCGTGGGGGCAGGGGCCGCGCTGGCCGGCAGCTTCGTCCCGGCCTGGACGGCTGCCCGAGTGAAGGTCACCGACGTGTTTTCGAGGGTGGCGTGAGGGGCTGGCAGATGGCGGAAGGGGCGTTGGCCAGCGTGCTGGTGGCGGTCGCGCCGGCCGCGACGCTGGGGCTGTCGCTGTGGAGTCTGACGCCGCTGGCGGTGGGGCTGGGGATCGTGCTGGTGCTCGCAGCCTGGGGGCGCGTGCCGCTGCGCTACAACCTGCGCAACTTGCAGGTCCGCTGGCGGACCAGCCTCATGACGGCGCTGGCGTTTTTCGCGGTGATCGCCCTGATGACGGTGATGCTGGCGTTCGTGAACGGGATGTACCGCCTCACGCAATCCAGCGGCCAGCCGGGCAACGTGATCGTGCTCGCGGAAGGCTCGACCGACGAATCATTCAGCATGATTTCGATTGCCGACGCGGGCGATATCGAGCTGCAGCCGGGCGTGCTGCGCGACGAACAGAACCGGCCGCTGGCCAGCCGGGAGACGTATGCCGTGGTGAACCAGCCGGTGCGGGTGCGGCAGCCTGGCCGGCCGCGCGGCCGCTTCACGCAGGTTCGCGGGGTGGAGGATGCGCCGCGGGCCGCGCAGGTCCATGGCCTGGCGCTGTATCCGGGCGGGCAGTGGATTTCGCCTGAGGGGGTCCTGCCTGTGGGCACGGGGCAGGAGGCGATCCAAGCCGTGCTGGGAGAAGGCATTGCCCGCGAGCTCGGGCGGGACCGGCCGGCCGAGGAACGTGCGGCAGCGCGGAACCCGGAACAGCTCGAAGTCGGCGACACGTTTCCTTTGGCCGGGCGGACCTGGATCGTGGTGGGCGTGATGCGCTCGACCGGTTCGACGTTCGACTCGGAAATCTGGGCCAAGCGCGACCTGATCGCCGGCATGTTCCGCAAGCCCGGTTATTCGTCGCTGGTGCTGCGCACGGCGGGGCCGGCCGAGGCCCAGCGTCTGAAGGATTACTTCAACCAGAAGTACGAGAAAGCGGCGGTCCAAGCGTATACGGAGACGGAGTACTACGCGAACCTTTCGCAGACCACCCAGCAATTCCTGGTGTCAATCGTGGTGGTCACGGCCATCATGGCGTTGGGGGGTATCTGCGGGGTGATGAACACGATGTTCGCGGCCGTCAGCCAGCGGGCGAAGGATGTGGGCGTGCTGCGGATTCTCGGTTTCTCCCGGGCGGATGTGCAGGCGTCGTTCCTTTTGGAGTCGCTGGTGCTGGCACTGACGGGCGGCGCGGCGGGCTGCCTGGCCGGGTCGCTGGTGCACGGCACGAAGGCGGCGAGCGTGGTGGGGGGTACGCAGGGCGGCGGCAAATTCGTCGTGCTCGAAATGACCGTCAGCGGCGACATCCTGGCGGTGGGGTTGACGCTGGCGCTGGCGATGGGGCTGGTGGGAGGGGTCGTGCCGGCGGTGCGGGCGATGCTGATTCGTCCGCTGGAAACGCTCCGCTAACTGCCGGACAGAAGCCGCCTGACGTGCCAAGCGCCTGTCGGCTTGGGAGGGCGGCCGGCCGACGGGGTATCCGCGTCCCGCAGCCGGGATAGAATAAGGTAACCTCCGCAAGGGGGCAGGTCGGGCCGTTTGGGCGGAGGCCGACGAGGCCCGATCGAGAGGCTTGGTTCCCGCGCTGGCCGCCTCGGGGTGCGGCTTGGGAAGAGGGAAGATGGCACAACCGCATCCGGACGATCAGCCCCCGGCCGAACCCGGCACCAGCAGCCGCTTGCCTGGCCCGGGCCTGATGGTTCCCCTGCTGATTCTGGGCCTGATCGCGCTGTACCTGCTCGTGCTCGGCAGCGGCCCGCAGAAGATCAGCTTCCAGACGTTTCAGGAGCAACTGCGGGCCAGGAATGTGGCAGAGGTCGAACTGTTCAAGACCTATGCCGTGGGCAAGCTGAAACGCCCCCTGGGGCAGGCTGCCCCGCCGCCGCCGGCGGACGAAACGCCCCCCGGCAAAGCGGGCAAAGGCAAGGGGCCGCCGCGTCCCGACGCGGCCCGGCAGACCGATCTGGCGTTCTGGGTCACGCTGCCCGAGCGCTACGCCGAGAATGCGGAGCTGATGCGGCTTTTAGACGAGAGCGGGGCACGGTACGACTTCTCGGTCCAGATCGATCCGACATTGTGGGTCTTCGGGCTGGGCACGGCGATCACCGTCGGCTTGTTCGTGCTGTTCTGGCTGTGGCTGCGGCGGCAGCAGAACCAGATGCTCGGCGGCGGATTCCTGTCGGGGTTCGGCCGCAGCCCGGCCAAACGCTACGAAGCGTCGCGGCAGGCGGTGACGTTCAAGGACGTGGCGGGCATCGAGAGCGTCAAGGCGGACCTGATGGAGATCGTCGAGTTCCTGAAGAACCCCAAGAAGTTCCAGAAGCTGGGAGGGCGCGTGCCCAAAGGTGTGCTGCTGAATGGTCCCCCGGGTACGGGCAAAACGCTGCTGGCGCGGGCCGTGGCGGGGGAAGCCGGCGTGCCATTCTACTCCGTGAGCGGCTCCGAGTTCATCCAGATGTTTGTCGGGGTGGGGGCCAGCCGCGTCCGCGACCTGTTCCGCACCGCCAAGGAAAGCGCCCCGGCGATCATCTTCATCGACGAGATCGACGCGGTGGGACGCCAGCGGGGAGCGGGGCTGGGGGGCGGGCACGATGAACGGGAGCAGACGCTCAACCAGATCCTCAGCGAGATGGACGGCTTCACGCAGACCGATTTCGTGATCGTGCTGGCCGCCACGAACCGGCCCGACGTGCTCGACCCGGCGCTGTTGCGGCCCGGCCGCTTCGACCGCCACATCACAGTGGGCCGGCCGACCCATAAAGGACGAGTCGAGATCTTCAAAGTGCACACCCGCGACGTGCCGCTGGCGGACGATGTGGACCTACAGACGCTCGCTGCCAGCACGATCGGGTTGACTGGGGCGGACATCCGCAACATCGTCAACGAAGCTGCCTTGTGGGCCGCCCGGAACAACAAAAACGTCGTGGACATGTCCGATTTCGAGCATGCCCGCGACAAAGTGCTGATGGGGCCCAAGCGCGAAGAGGTGCTCAGCGGCAAGGAGAAGGAAAAAACGGCTTATCACGAGGCGGGGCACACGATCCTGGCCTGGCAGCTTCCCGGCGCCCACCGCGTGCACAAGGTGACGATCGTCCCCCGCGGCCGCTCGCTGGGGAGCACGCAAACCCTGCCGGCCGAGGACCGGATGAGCATCTCCGAATCGGAACTGCGGGATCATCTGGCGGTGCTCTTGGCCGGACGAGCTGCGGAACGGCTGGTGTACCAGGAAACGACGGTCGGTGCGGAAAACGACCTGGAGCGGGCGACCGGCATGGCCCGCCGGATGGTCATGAACTGGGGGATGAGCGAGCGGCTGGGGCCGGTGAGCTACAAGCTGTCCGAGGAAGATCCGTTCCTGGGCCGGGAGATCCACCAGCAACGGCAGTTCAGCGAACGCACCCTGGAGATCATCGACGAGGAAGTGGGGCGGTTGCTTCGCGAGCAGGACCAGCGGGCCACCGAACTATTGGCCCGGCAGCGGGCGAAGCTCGACGCACTGGCAGCGCGACTGCTGGAAAAAGAGGAACTGGACGAAGAAGAGATCGAGGCGGTGCTGGGCAAGTCGGTGCACGACCGGCCCGATGCCCGGGCTCTGGCCATTTCCCCTTCTGGTGTCGAGCCGGCCGCGGCGGCGAAGGGCACGATCGAGGGCCCGCCGCTGGCTTAGCGTGCGGAAAACCGCCGATTGCCGCCCGTGGTGGCCAGCGGCGAGGGAACGACGGCCAGGAACCGGCCGCCATTGTCGTACCAGCCGTGCCGGCTGAAGCGACACCAGGTCAGCTCTACCACGAGCCCCAGCCAGCCGGCCTCCTTGCCATCGAGCGACACCACCATCCGCCGCTCGGCCAGCGGCCATGGGCAGTAGAAGTCGATCCCCTGAACCGACAGGTGCCTGCCGATGACGGCGATCGTGCGCTCCGTCAGCGGCTGGTCGCGCACGTCCAAGGGCGTCAGATACACCGGGTAAGGGTACGGAAAACGCGGCAAAGCGCGCCGTTCGACGGCACGAACCTCGGTTTCGACCGCCAGCAGTGCCGACTCGACGCAGGCTGCGATCCGCTGCCGGGGCGCACAGGCGGGTCCCGCGTCCAGCGCATTGCCTGGGTGCCAGGGCCCGGGCGGGTCGTTGCCCGCGGAAAGTGGGAAGGTCCTGGCCCACCCCGCATCGACGCGGCCAGCCGCCGCATTCCCAGGCCAGACGGCCACCGTGCCCAGGCTCGGTCCTTCGCTCCAGATCCCCGCCGTCATCCGATTGCTACCCTCTCGTCCGAGTGCCCACGTGTCGTTTTGCGCTCACCCGCACCGCCGCTGTCCACTGCGCAGGAGGCTACGGCCTGGCAGGCGGGTTGCACGGTACAAAGCGTGCTAGTGATACCTCTGGAACGGCCCGCGGCCAGTGAGGGCCGCAAGGCAGGCGACCGCAGCGGTCGCTGGTCACGCCACCGCGCGTTGTGCTGGAAAAGACAAGCTAACAGAATAGGTACCTCACGATCGGGCAGGGGTCAAATAGCCGAGTAATGCTGAGGCTTGGCGTCCATTTTCGGTCCGCGTCGAAGCGAACCGTTCACGGGCAGGCAGGTCCACCCGTTGCCGCGGTCTCAATCTGGTCAGACAGCGCTTGCGGCCTGGTGGTTCGCTCAGGGGCTAAGCGAATGTTTTCGAGGGCGGCGGAGCTTTCTCAGGCCGGATTTCCAGCACGACGCTCTTGCCCGAGCCTTCGGGGAGCGGATATTCCGCGCGTACCAGAGACGACAGGCCGCGCAGCAGCCCCCGGCGGCGTGCCTCGGCCAGTTCCTCACTCCACCGCGGGCCTTTGAACACCAGCATCCGCCGGAACCGCGGCCAGTACCGCCGGAAGTCGGCCAGCAGCTTGGGCAGGGGACCGACCGCCCGGATGACCAACGTGTCGAAGGTGTGGTCCTTCAAAACTTGCTCGGCACGCAAAGGCAGCACCGGCACCTCCAGCCCCAAGGCCGCCACGATGCTGGCCACCGCCCGCGCCTTCTTCTGCACGCTATCGCAGAGCGTCACGTCCAGGTCCGGACGCAGGATCGCCAACAGCAACCCCGGCACGCCGCCGCCGGTGCCGACATCCAGCACCCGTTCCCCCAAGGCAAGCAGAGGGGCAAGCTGGAGCGCATCGACCAGGTCCCGCCCCACGAACCGCCCGTAGTCGGTATGGCGGGTCAGGTTCAGCTTCTGGTTCCAGTCCCACAGCAACTGGCAGTACCGATCCACCAGGGCGGCCTGCGCAGCAGGCAGGCTCAGGCCATGCCGCGTCAGGGCTGCGTCCAGGCTGTCAGGCCGAGGGGCAGCAGCCGGGGCGGACGCTTCCGCCTCCAGGGAGGGCGGTTGGGGCGGCGTGGCCGGCTGCGGCGGCAGCGGCTGATCACCCGCGGTGGACGGGCCGGCAGGCGGGCTGGCTGGCCGGGGCTGCACCTGGTGCACCGGTGCTGGGGCATCGCGGCCGGTGCGGGCAGGTGGCCGGCCAGGGGACGAACGTTTGCGGGCCATCAGGGTACAGGCTGTCTTGAGGCGTCCGGGTGTGAGGCGGCATTCTGGCGGATCAGGAGAAGTTGGGCAAGCCAAGTCGATCTTGGCGTTCCGCGGCGGTTTGTGCTACAAGGCCGGCCGCGTGGTATGGGCACGCGGCACTGGGGCACGCTGCACGCTAGGGAGCCATGAGGAATTTCTTGCGGGTCGTACAGCTCACGCTACGGCGGCGGCTCACGTTCGTCGCGGCGGTGGCCTGCTCGATCGGGGTGGCCCTCTTGTGGGGGGGCAACCTGGCGCTGATCAAGCCGATCATCGAGGTCGTCTTTGCCGGCCAGACGCCGCACGCCCTGGTGCGGGCCAAGGTCGCGGCGGCGGAGCGACAGCAGGCCGAGCTGATGCAGCAGCTCGCGGCGTTCCGGGCGGAATTGGCCGCGCTGCCACCCGATCAGCGCGCCGAGCGGCAGCGGCAGATCGAGTTCCTCGAGCAGCGTCTGGTGGCCCAGGAGCGTCTGGTGGCGGCGGCGCGGACGATGCGCGATCAGGTGCTCCGCTGGCTGCCCGACAGCACTTTTGCGGCCCTGGTCGGCTTCCTGGTCTTGTTTCTGATCGCCACGCTGATCAAGGATGCCCTGCTCGTGGGCAACCTGGTCTTGGTGGAGCGACTGACGCAACTGGCGATGCTGGACCTGCGGAACCAGATGCTCCGCAAGACGCTGGTCATGGAGATGGCCCATTTCGGCGAGGGGCACTCCAGCCATATCTTGCATCGGATCAATGGCGATGTGCACTGCGTGCTGGCGGGCGTGAATGTCCTGTGCGGGCGGTTCATCCTCGAACCGCTGAAAATGCTGGCGTTCCTGGCCGGTGCGGCCTGGATCTGTTGGAAGCTGCTGGTGATCTCGCTGCTCGTCGCTCCCCCGGCCGCCTATGTGCTGGTGCGGCTGACCCGTTCGCTGCGCAAAGCGAACAAGCGGGCCATGGAGGAGATGAGCCATCTGTACACCCTGCTGACCGAAACGCTGACCAACATCCAGACGGTCAAGGCGTTCGGCATGGAACGGTATGAGCGGCGGCGGTACCACCAGCGCGGCAAGCGCTATTTCCACCGCGCGATGCGGATCGTGCTCTTCAACGCGCTGGGGCGGGCCAGCACCGAATTCCTCGGCATGAGCATCATCTGCCTGGCGCTGGGCGTGGGTGCTTACCTGATGTTCCACCCGCAGGCTCGCCTCTTCGGGGTGCAGATCATCGACCAGCAGCTCAGCCTCGGCTCGCTGATGACCTTCTATGCCTTGCTAGCCGCCATGAGCGACCCGGCCCGGAAAATGTCGGAGGTGATGGGCACGCTCCAGCGGGGCGTCGCCGCGGCCGATCGGGTGTACGAAATCCTGGATGCCCAGCCGGCCATCGTCGATCCGCCGGTCCCGCAGGCGCTCAGCTCGCGCCGGCCGGAGCTGGTCTTCGATCATGTGTCGTTCCATTACCGCACGGGCCAGCGCGTGCTGCACGATATCCACCTGCGGATTCCGTTCGGCGAAACGGTGGCCATCGTCGGCCCCAACGGCTGCGGCAAGACCACGCTCGTCAGCCTCTTGCCGCGGTTTTACGACCCGGTCAGCGGCGCCGTCCGCCTGGACGGGATCGACATCCGGCAGATGCGGATCAAAGAGCTCCGGCAGCGGATCGGGCTGGTCGCCCAGCAAGCGGTCCTCTTCGACGATACGGTATTCAACAACATCCGCTACGGCTCTCCGCAAGCGACCGAGGATGAGGTGATCGCCGCCGCGGAAAAAGCCCATGCCCACCGATTCATCATGGAGCGTCTGGAGCATGGCTACCAGACTGTGGTGGGGGAACGGGGCGGCCGGCTGTCCGGCGGGCAGCGCCAACGGATCCTCCTGGCGCGGGCGATCCTCCGCGACCCGCAGTTTTTGATCCTCGACGAAGCGACCAGCCAGATCGATCCAGAAAGTGAGCAGCTCATCCACCGCGTGCTGGAAGAGTTCGTCCGCGGGCGGACCACCCTGCTCATCACCCACCGCATGTCGTCCATCGCGCTGGCGGACCGGATCGTGGTGATGGACATGGGTCGCATCATCGACAGTGGAACGCACGAAGAGCTGCTGGCCCGCTGCCCGCTCTACGCCCGACTGCATCGTATCGATTTCCAGCAGGCGGCGTGACTGGCCGCGCGCCCCTCACTGGTCGAAGGCGCACTGCCTAGATCGGCCGGGCGGATCGGATCGTCTTCGCAGCCGCCGGCAAACGCTTGGGGCCTTAGCGGCGGCATGTTTCCGTCCCGGGCAGCGCCGGCAGGTTTCCGTCTGCGGCCAGCAGGTGCCGAGCCGAAACGCAGGTGCACCCAGGCGGCTGCCGGGGAGGACGATGGGCAAAAGCCGGCTCGGCGAAGGCCGCTTGGTCCTTTCGGGGCCGCGCCGCCCTGCCTTGATCGCAGTCGCCTCAGGCGGCCCGCTTTTTGATGCCCAGCGTCCGTTTCAATGCCCGTGTCCAGGGGGCGATGTGGAAGCGGTACCAGGCGCGGTATTGCTGGTACGCATCTTCGATCCTCTGGACGATCGTCCGGGGCGGGCCGACCGGCCGCCAACCGCGCCACGCGGTGCGATCCAGGACCTTGAAGAATGCCCGACGGTACGGGTGCACGATACCGTAGTGCCAGGGTTTGCGCTTCCAGGAGAAATGCACGATCCAGGGGTCGTCGCGCATCTGCCGGTACTGCGCCGGCCCAAACGCGCTATCGTTCGCATCGCGCCACACCCACAGATTGCTGTTCTGATTCCAGCGCGGGTCGAGCGGCTTCCACTGCTCGGAAAAGAGGACATTCAAAGCGTATTGGTCGCAGTAGCGAACATGCTCGCGGTGCGTCCTCAACAGTTTCAGAGCCTCCTCCAGCACATTGCGCTTGCGCCACTGCTGTAAATTCACGAGCATCACGCCGGCATTGAAATAACCCGCGGTGCCCCGCAATCCCAGTTCACGATAGTTGGGCACAGGCAGGTATTTGTCCGGCTGCCGATCGCAGATCGTCGGACGCCCTATCGCCTCGCGCGTGTTCAGATACGGGGTGAAATAGTCATGGACCGCCGCTAGCGGCGCGTCGCCCAGCGGCGTCTGCCACAGGCCACGGATGTTGCGCCGGACCAGCAAGTCCGCATCCAGAAACAAGATCTGCGAAATGCCGGTCGGCAGCAACTGCGGCATGAAGAGCCGCAGATAGGTCACCAGATTGAGATGATTTTCCGTCTTCAGGTCGGCGATCTGCTCGACTGGAGGCTTGAGCCACTCGACGCGGACCTGCGGACGCTGCCAGGACTGCATCAGCCGCTGTTGGTTCTCGTCGCTCAATCCGCCGTCCAGCACCCAGATCCGGATCGGCAGGTCGGTTTCGAGCGTATCCAGCAGCGACCGGATCGTGACCGCCAGCGGAATCGCATAGGCATCGTCGGAAGCCGTGACCACTTCGATCGGTGTCAGAATGGCAGATTGGTGGTCTTCGGACGCACGACGCATCCACGGCATACGGCCCCCCGAGTCCCTCGGCACAATCGGCTGGTTCGGAAAGCGGCTTTTATGAATGGCCAGCACCGGGCGTCAAGGGCAACTCGAGCTGTGTGCGAATCGCGTCGGCATAGGTGAGTAAAGATGGAAAAAGTGGATAGTCTGCGTAGAGTGCGGGATGCGTCTCGCTGCGGACGCGCGAAAGCATCTCACCGATCATCCGTCGACCAACGCACAGTTCATCCCATGGCCCCCATAGATGCGTATACATCAAATGGTAAAATTCGTGAAAAGGCGGTTCGGAGCTAGACAAGCCAGTCCCTGGCCGGCCGGACTTCGACCTGCGGGGCCAGCAAGCTTTTAGGCACTTTGGTCGGCCAGTAGGCATACACGGGGCGGATGACCGGCCGGCCGGCGGCATAGCCGGCCAGCCCCGCCGGACCGCTGGTAATGAGCGGCGCAAACTGGCGGGCGAAGCACTCGATCGCCTCGCGGCGCAGGTCGTGTGCGGCGACGCGGAGCACCAGCTCTCCCGGCGTCTGGTACTTCCGCCAGAACCAGGTGCCCGGTACGCCGCCGCCGAAGCCCAACAGCTCCACACAGGTTCGCGCCAACTCGTACCCGGCCAGCCGGCAGCGCTCGAGGAGGATCTGAGCGCAGCGCTGGGCTTTTTCCCGACTGTCGTGGCCATAGACCAGAAGCTGCCCGCTGGCCATCCAGCCGTCGCGATAGGCCAGCGACACTTTGTACGCGTCGGGCGGCGGCTGGCCGGTGGCTCCTCGCACCGCCACGCGATCCGGGCCGACCTCTTCGACCTCGACGGTGGTGAAGTCGCAATCGACGTCCGGAGTCAGGTAGTGGGTGGGGTCGCCAATCTCGTAAACCAACTGTTCGATCACGGTGGTCCGTGTGACGGCGCCTCCGCTGCCCGGCGGTTTGGTGATCACGCAGCCGGCGTGCTCGTCCAACTCGGCGATCGGGTAGCCCACATCAGCCAGGTCGAACTGCGCCCAATCGACGCTGTAGCCGCCGGTGACCTGGGCCCCGCACTCGATGAGGTGGCCGGCCACGCTGGCGGCTGCCAGGCGGTCCCAGTCGTTCCAGGACCAGCCCAGCTCATGCATGGCCGGACCGACCGTCAGGGAGGCGTCGGCAACCCGTCCGGTGATCACCAGCCGTGCCCCCGCAGCCAGTGCGTCGGCAATCGGCCGGGCACCCAGGTAGGCCGACGCCGCCACCACATTCGACAAGCCACCCTTCCGCGTGGCCAGAAGTTCCGCCAGCGGCATCCCCGTTTCCAGGTTGGCCAGGTCGTGACCCTCGGCCAGGATTCGGTCCAGGCGAGGCAAAAGGTCGTCGCCTGTGACGCAGGCCACGGCAACGTGCCCCAGCCCCGCCTGGTGGAGGATCGCTGCGGCGGCGCGGGCGCAGGCCGGCGGATTCACGCCGCCGGAATTGGTGACGATCTTGAGTTGGGGCTGACGCGTCAGCTCGGGGAGGATGCTCCGCAGGATATCGAGAAAATCCTCGGCATAACCGGCTTGCGGGTCTTTCTCCCGCAGGCGTGCCAGGATCGACATGGTCAGCTCCGCGAGATGCTCCAGCGTGAGGTAATCCACCTCCGACCGCATCAGCAGGCGGTGGGGAGCGTCGATCCAGTCGCCGAGAAAACCCGCTCCATTGGCAATCCGCACCGTCTTCATGGCTGCTCCATCCCCGGGGCGTCGAGCGCTCGTCCCCTCGGATTGTAGCGGCGGGGGATGGCTGTGGGGTTTCTGTCGAGCCACATGGCGTGCCGGACCGATCTGGACAGGGGAGGCGGCGCACACGGGACCTCGAAGGTGGCGGCCCGGCCACTCGGATCACGCCGCAAAACCCGCAGTGGGCGCCGCACCAGCCTGCAGGTAGCGCGGCGGGTGCTGGGGCGCAGGAAGGCCGACCATGGACGATCCCGAACTGATGCAGCACATCCAGAGGCTGACGCACGAGCTGTTGGTGTGGGTGGGGTTCGGAACGCTGGTGGGGCTTTTCGCCAAGGCGATCATGCCGGGACGCGATCCGGGCGGGGCGGTGGCCACGCTGGCGATGGGTATCGCTGGCACGATCATCGGCTGCGGGATCGTGTCCTATGTCTGGCGGGGGCACTGGGTCTCGCCCATCAGTCCACTCGGCTTTTGCGTGGCGACTGGCGGGGCGTTTCTTCTGCTGTTCTTTTACAAACTGCTCGGCGGCTATTATTTTGAGGAAGGGAGCGGGCCGCTGGTCCGCCGCAGGCGGCTGGCCGGGCGGCGTCGTGCCGTGCCCGTGGTGTACGAAGAACGGCCCTGACCTTCGAGCGGTCTGCCGTGAAACTGCATTTTTTGGGTGCGAACCGCCAGGTGACGGGTAGCCGCTATGCGCTGACCGCAGCGGGGCGGGAGATCCTGATCGACTGCGGCCTGTTCCAGGAGCGCAAGTACCTGTCGCGGAACTGGGAGAGCTGCCCCCGCCCGGCCAGCCGCTTGTCCGCCCTGCTGCTGACGCATGCGCACGTGGACCATTGTGGACTGATCCCCCGGCTGGTGCAGGAAGGATTCCGCGGGCCGATCTACGCGACGGAACCGACGGCGGCCCTGCTCCCGATCATGCTGTTCGACGCGGCCGACATCCAGGCAGAAGACCTCCAGTACAAGCGCAAGCGGCACCAGCGGGAGGGCCGCGTCAGCCCCTGGCCGTACCAGCCGCTGTACACCCGGGAGGATGTCGAGCGCGTCCTGCCGCTGGTGCGCACGTGCCGCTACCTGGAGCCGATCGCCGTCTGCCCGGGGGTGACGGCCCGCTTCTGGGACGCCGGGCATATCCTCGGTTCGGCGATGATCGAGCTGGAGGTGTGCGAAGGCGGCCCGTCGCGACGGCTGGTGTTTTCCGGCGACATCGGCCAGACCGACAAGCCGATCGTGCGTGACCCGAGCCTGCTGGTCCACGCCGACTATGTGGTGATGGAGTCGACCTACGGGGATCGCACGCATGCCCGGCCAGCCGACACCGAGACGCAGCTTGCCGAGGTGATTCGGGCGACCGTGGAGCGAGGCGGGAACGTGGTCATTCCCACGTTCGCCGTCGAGCGAGCGCAGGAGCTGCTCTACCATCTGGGGCGGCTGCTTCGCGCGGGACGCATCCCGCCGATCCCGGTCTACCTCGACAGCCCGATGGCGGTGGATGTGACGGCGATCTACCGGCAATTCGAGGCGTGGTGCGACGCCGAGCTCTTGCAGATGGTGCGCGACCGCCAGCCCCCCTTCCGCTTTCCGACGCTGACGATGGTGCAAACGGCCGAGGAGTCCAAACGGATCAACCACGTCCCGCCGCCGGTGATCATCATGGCCAGCTCGGGCATGTGCAACGCCGGCCGGATCAAACACCATCTCAAGCAAAATATCGAGCGCCCGCAGTCCACCATCCTTTTCGTCGGCCATCAAGCGGAAGGGACGCTGGGGCGGCAGATCGTGGAAGGCGCCAGACAGGTGCGGATCCACGGTCAGATGTTCCAGGTGCGTGCACAGGTCGCGCAGATTTACGGTTTTTCCGGGCATGCCGACCACGACGGGCTGGTGCGGTGGATCCGCCACTTCCAGCAGCCGCCGCAGACCGTGTTCCTGACCCATGGGGAAGAATCAGTGGCGCTGGGGCTGGCCCGGGAGCTTGCGCAGCACCACGGCCTGACCGTGCAGGTGCCGCATTATTGCGAGGTAGCGGACCTGAGCTGACCTTGCCCCACGCTGCCGATGCCGGGCCTTGCGGGACGCAGCGTGCGCGACTCGCGGGATCCGGCCCCGGCGCCCGTCATGCCCGCGGATGGAATTGACCGTGCACGCGCTTCAGGCGGCTGGCATCGACATGGGTGTAGATCTGCGTGGTGGCGATGCTGGCATGCCCCAGCAGTTCCTGCACCTGCCTCAGGTCCGCACCGCCGGCGAGCAGGTGGGTGGCGAAGCTGTGCCGCAGCGTATGGGGGCTGACGTCGCCGGAAGCTCCGATCCGCCGGACATAGCGTTTGACCAGCTCCCAGATCGCTTCGCGGCGCAGGCGGCGTCCGCGGCGCGAAAGGAGCACCCAGGGCGGGTTGCTCAGCGCACGCTGCGCTAGGGGGGGACGCTCGTCGGCCAGGTAGGATTCCAGGGCGGCTACAGCACGCGCGTTGAGCGGGGTCAGCCGCTGTTTGCTGCCCTTGCCGTGGGCCAGGCAATACCGCTCGGCCAGGTGCAGGTCGGCCAGGGTTAGATGCGAAACTTCCGAGGCGCGACAGCCGGTGGCATAGAGCAGCTCCAGCAGGGCCCGGTCGCGCCGCCAGAATGCGTCGTATGGCTGGGGAGCTGCCAGGAGCTGGTCCACCTGGGTTGGTGAAAGGACCTGCGGCACGCGCTGCCACATCCGAGGAGTGGCCAACAGCTCGGCCGGGTTGTCGCGGGCGACGCCTTCAAGCTGCAAGTAACGGTACAGCAGCTTCACCGCCACCAGGTGCCGCGAGATGCTGGCCGGTGCGAGCCGCCGCGCGTGTAGCCACTCCACATAGTCGCTCAGGTCGCGCACCGTGAGCGTCGTAGGGCTGCGCCCGCTGAGCCACTCGGTGAAGCGGGCCAGGTCGCGGCGGTAGGCAGCCAGTGTGGCCGGCGCGAGATGGCATTCGGTGCGAAGGTAGTCCAGACAGGCGCCCGTCCAGCGGGCCGATTGCCCGCCGGCGACCGGGACGATTTTGTGAGGACGCAGCGGCCGCATCGACTCAAAGCGCGACCATCGGAGGAAATCGAATTGCCATCTCTCCCATCGGCCGCCTGCCCCCGCCAACCGACGAGCAAAGGCCAGTGCCCGCAGCGGTCGCACAACCGGCATACCCGGACGGTCGGGGTAAGGTACACTTGGTGGGCGGCCTGTGGCCGCATCGGGGTTAGGCGTT
>Ga0101944_10004545_pt1 | contig 16998 bp, 19 predicted proteins | sample DewCreD2012metaG_FD_75245 | JGI IMG/M metagenome (GOLD analysis project Ga0101944, IMG submission 75245) | Hot spring sediment bacterial and archeal communities from British Columbia, Canada, to study Microbial Dark Matter (Phase II) - Dewar... ...
GGTCATTATCAATATTTTTCTTCCCGTTAAATTCCAGCGGAAGAGGGGCATATCCCCGTGCACGGCGGAGAATCAGTTCTCTTCCCATTATTACCCTAACTATAGAGTCGTCAACATGACGTTTTATATCTCTGTTATGAAAAAGAAAAATGTCAGCAATATTTCCCAGTTTGTTCAATGCTTCATCATTATCTATACAGATCGGCTCATCTGAAAGATTGCCGCTCGTAGCGACTACGGGAAAATTTAATTCTCTCATTATAATATGATGCAGAGGTGTATATGGAAGCATTGCACCTAAATATGGATTATTTGGTGCAATCAAATCACTGATATAAAGTGTTTTATTTTCCCCTCCATTTATTTTTTGTAATAAAACAATTGGTGATTCAGGTGATAGTAAAATATTTTCTTCCCGATCAGAAACCAGACATATCTGTCTGATAGATTCGACAGAAGGAAATAAAATTGCAAAGGGTTTTTCCTCTCGATGTTTTCTTTCTCGCAGGCGAATTACGGCCTTGTCATTTCTCGCATCGGCCATAAGATGAAAACCACCTAAGCCCTTCACCGCTGCAATTTTGCCTTCCCTTATTGCTTCCACTAATTGAAGAATTGCCTGATGATTTACTGCTAACTTATTTCCACTTACATCCGACAAATAGACATGTGGACCACATCTCGGGCATCCGTTTGGTTGCGCATGAAAACGTCGATTTAAAGGATTTTCATATTCCTCGAGACATTCGTTGCACATTATAAAACTCTTCATGGTAGTGTTCGGCCGATCGTATGGAAGCGACTCAATAATAGAATATCTTGGGCCGCAATTTGTGCAGTTTGTGAATGGATAAAGATATCTACGATTTAAAGGATCGAAAATTTCTTTCAAACATTCAGGGCAGGTGGCGATATCAGGAAGTATAATTGCGCTTTTTGTTTCTTCCTTTACACTTTTTCTTATTTCAAATGTATTATATCCGACGGGATCTAAATATCGGGATTCAAGACTCTGGATGTATGAGAGCGGAGGTTTTTCGTTTTTAATACGTAAAATAAAGTTATCAAGAATTTCTTGTTCCCCTTCTACTTCGATGTAAACACCATGTGACGAATTTAAAACCCATCCTTTTAAATGCAATTCATCTGCAAGGCGGAATATGAAAGGTCTGAACCCAACCCCCTGAACCGCACCTCTGATAGTAATATGAACTCTTTTAATCATGATCATCGGGGTATCTGTGCAAGAATCCATTCAGTCCAGTCAGATATCCCGTCTTTAGTTGTGCAGGAAGTTTTAAATATTTTCAATTGCGGATTAATCTGTAGCGCATTTCTTTCCAGTTGTTCTAAATTACAATTTACGTACGGTACTAGGTCTATTTTATTTATAATTAGTACAGATGAATTTCTAAACATTGCGGGATATTTCAGTGGCTTATCATCGCCTTCGGTCGTGCTTACAACAACTACTTTCATGGTTTCACCAAGGTCATAATTTGCAGGACAAACAAGATTACCAACGTTTTCAATAATCAGTAACTTAGTTTTTGAAAGCGGGATGTTCTTCAGAGCATCTTTTATAAGTTGTGCGTCAAGATGGCACCCACCACGGGTTACTATCTGGACTACCGGGATTTTATAAACCGCAATACGTTGAGCATCTATATCTGTTTGCACATCCCCCTCTATAACTGCAACAGGGATTTTACCTTCCAGGTATTCCAGTGTTTTTTCAAGGATACTTGTTTTTCCTGATCCGGGCGAACTGACGAGATTAAGAACAAATATCCCGTTTTGTGATAGGAGTAATCTGTTTTGTTGTGCTATTTCATCGTTTTTCTCAAGTACTTTACGTTCAATTGTTATTACGTTCATAATTTCTTCCTTACCGATCAGATATTTCAATAGTCTCAATTTGTAGTTCTTTGCCGCTAATAAGTTTGACGGCATTACTGCCGCATAGCGGGCAGAAGAAAACACCGTATTCAAGTCTGGACTCTTTATTACATACCAAGCACAATGCTTTTATCGGGATATCTTCGATTTCGAGTGTGGCTTCCCTGAGAGGTGTATCGTTTACCAATGAGGAAAAACAAAACTCGAGAGATTCTTTTACTACACCCGAGAATTCTCCAAGTTTTATTTTGATGGTACGTACATTTTGTTCCTGTTCCGGAGTTACGTGTTCACGTACGATATCGAGAATATTTTGCGCTATTGACATTTCGTGCATGTTACTTCCATAATAAGATTAATAGAAGTAGTTCAAATAAAGTTCCGATATACAGATTTTATTTTATTTACAATTACAAGTTAACAAAAATGGAGCGGTTTCTCAATATTTTTGATATTTACTTTATCTCTCCGTTTTGCGTCCACTGTTTCAGGATAATGCGTGCTTTTTCAATGAATTCGGGCAGTGCATTTTTAATCGGGGGTGTAATCTCCTCTGTAAGTAAGTAGGGATCGGCAATTTCCATTGTTAATATTCTGATTACCTCGGGAAATTTCATTCCGATCTTTTTTGCGAATTCGATTGCCTCAGGTAAACTTACGAAATGCGGTGCAATTGCTACAGTTTTGTTGAATTCCTCTTTGGTGATTTCAAGTATAGTTCCAGGCGGATTTTTCCCCGTCATGATGGCGTCTAAAATCAGAACCCTTTCATATCCTTCTAAAACTTCAACCAGTTTAAGTCCGCCCATCATTGCTTCTACAACTGACACATATTGTTCAAATTCTTGTTTTAATTCTCTTACTGCGAGAAGTCCCACGGCATCATCACCTAAAATATCATTACCAATTCCAAGCAGCAGGGTATTATTTCTATAATCTTTCAAATTAGTTCTTTCTTTTTATTAAAAAAGCAGAGCAACGCAAAAAGGTTGTTCTGCTTTTTTGTTTGATTATATTTATTTCTGTTATCGCTTCAATTCCTGTATAATTTCTCCATCCTTATTATGAATTCGAACAATGAGAGGCATTTGTCCAGGAAGCGTATGCGTGGCACATCCAAAACATGGATCATATGCACGAAATGCCATTTCAATTTTATTCAGAATACCATCACTGACCTGTACACCTTTTTTTATCAGGCCCATAGCGGCTTTTTTTACTGACATGGCTATTGGTGCGTTGTTATTTGTTGTACCGACAATTAGATTGACTTTGGTAAGGATACCACGTTCATCTGTTACATAATGATGAGTTAAAGTGCCCCTGGGCGCTTCAACAATTCCAACACCCTCTGTTGGGGTTTCTGTGGGAATTGTTCTGTAATCCTGACTTGTAATTTCGGGATCGCGGACAAGTTCCAGGGCTCTTTCAGAAGCATACAAGAGTTCAATAAGACGAGCCCAGTGAGTTGCAAGAGTTGCATGAACAGGTTTTCCGCCCAATGTTTTAAACATTCTCTCATACTCTGCTTGAGCAAGCGGAGTTGCCATACCATCTGCTGCATTGAGGCGTGAAAGCGGAGTTGCCCAGTATATGCTTCCTTCATTCCCTTCCACAAATCCTTTCCAGCCAATTTTCTTTAAGAATGGGAATTTAAGATAACTCCATGGTTCAACATGTTCGGCAACATTGTCAAGATATTCTTTTGGAGAATATTTAACAAACTCTTTACCATTGCAGTCGACAACACGGACCTTCCCATCATAAAAATTCACTCTATTTTTATCATCAACCAATCCCATTGAATAAATTTTCAATGAGTACGCATCACTCATTATGAGATCTACATAAGCTTTATTTTTTATAACAATATCTTCAAAAATTTTAAGGGAGAATTTCCCAAATTCAACCATTTCAACAACGTATCCTTCAATTTTCTTACGTTCTTCCTCGGTAATGCCTTTTGACACTCCGCCCGGGATTGAAGTTACCTGATGTATTTTTTTGCCACCGAGAATCTCCATGATAGCAGAGTAGTGAGCACGGTGCTGGATAACTTTTTTCCCGATCTCAAGTCCGACTTTACCAATAACACCCAGAATATTTCTTTCCGCCGGAGGTGCCTCCGGTCCAACAACAAAATCGGGACCGCCAAGTGCGTAAAAATGAAGGGCGTGATCCCCTGCAAAGAAGACGTTATAAAGTAATTCTCTTAATTTTCTTCCTGCAGAGGGAGGTTCTACATGGAAAACTGCGTCGCATGCTTTAGCGGAAGCCATATGATGTGCTTCAGGACAGACTCCGCATAATCGTGTGGTAATCCTGGGCATTTCTTCCACAGGGCGACCAACGCAGAATTGTTCAAACCCTCTCAGTTCGGGAATCATCAGATAACAGTTTTCAACATCACCGTTATCATTTAAAAAAATGTCGATTTTACCATGACCTTCAAGTCTGGTTATCGGATCAATACTAATATGTTTTGTGATTGTTTCTTTCATAGTTCATTTCCTTTAAGGATGAAATTTCCATGGGAGATCATTACTTATAAATCCGCCGATTTCAACAATGAGTGCGCCATGCTGAAGCGGTAAAAAGTTCCAGTAGGATCTGCTATTGTTCCAATAATTTTGTCAATTTCTTCAGGATCCTGAGAGTCAATTACAGAACTCAAAGCGCTTAGCATTTTGATACCCTGATCCTGAACATTGGGTGGTGCACCATAACATCCACGACACGGCACATTTGCTTTTACACACAATGCACCGCATCCGCTACGAGTTGCCGGGCCCATGCATAATATACCTTGATCCAGTAAGCATTCATCAGGATCAATTATTATTTCATGGGGGCGTACGAATTTCTTTATCTTTTTCTCTTTCCGAATACGGGGGCATTCATCGCAGCAGGTTTTATCACCAGCACCTAAGATTGTACCTTTTGGAGGAAGCGGTTTTCCGTTCTTAAGAATATCGATCACTGCTTCAATTACAGCGACTACCTGGAATGATTGAGGTGGACAACCAGGTATGTAGTAATCGACATCAACAACCTGATCCAATGATTTCACTTTTTCATAGAAAACCGGAATTTCCAATTCTCCCTCTTTTACTTTGGTAGTAGGCTGAGGGAATATTTTTTCTGGATTAACTGTTGAAGGTGTTTCAAGATAAACCGTTTTAAAAATTGCTTCCTTTGTAGTCAGGTTTGCCAGTGCAGGAATGCAGCCTTCATGAGCGCATGATCCGAATGCGACAAGAACCACGGATTTAGCCCGGAGCAATCGAGCTAATTTCTCGTTTTCCGAGTTTCTAATCGAGCCGTTGAACAAACAAAGAGTGATGCTTTTATCAGGCATCGCTTCTACGTCTTTGTATTTAAAGTCTGTGGCGCATGGCCAGAAGACTATATCAAAAAATGCTGCAACATCGAGAATCTTTTCTTCGATGTCGAGCACTGTGACCTCACATCCGCCGCAACTTGCGGCCCAGTACAATGCTAATTTTGGTTTTGCCATGGTTCAATCCTTTTTATTCATGTAAATTATCAAACTTCTTTACGCAGAAACAGTCTGCTCTTTTTGTTCTACTTTCGAAATTCTTTGTTTCCAATTTAGGGGACCGAGTGATCTTATTGTTTCGGTAAATTCGATTGTTACTGCCTGATATTTATCCCCCTCAGCAGCTGATATCCATTCCAGGCGTACTCGTCGGGGATCAATGCCAAAAACCTTCAGCATAGGTTTGAGGAGATGTACGCGTCTGAGAGTTTTGTAATTCCCTTCAGTATAGTGACAATCGCCAGGGTGGCATCCTCCAATCAGGACACCGTCGGCGCCAAGTTCAAACGCTTTTAAGACAAATGTCGGATCTACGCGACCGCTACACATAGTTCGGATAACGCGGATGTTAGCTGGTGATTTAAGTCGGGATACTCCAGCAAGGTCTGCGCCCGTATATGTGCACCAGTTGCATAAAAATGCTATTATTCGAGGTTCGAAAGCCATTTTTTGTACTCCATTTGAATTAATGATTAAACTTAAAATATTAAACTGCCAGTAAACCTTCTAATTCAGCTATAATTTGTGCATCGGAGAAACCTTTGCCTGTAATAGCCGAAGCGGGACAGGCAGCAACGCAGGTTCCGCAACCTTTACATAGAACTTCATTTACTTTTGATACTTTCTTTTCTTCGATAAACTCAATTGCTGAGTAAGGACACAAGTTGTTGCAGATTCTGCAGCCTGAGCAATATTTTTCTTCAATTGAGGCGCGGACAGGATCAATTTCAACTTCACCTTTTGAAATATAAGATAATATGCGAGCCGCCGCAGAACTCGCCTGTGCAACAGTGTCAGGAATATCTTTTGGACCCTGCGCACAACCCGCGATATAAATACCATCACTCATAGTTGACGTAGGATCAAGTTTAGGATGCCGCTCAAGGAAGAATCCATCGGGGCTCTTGCTAATGGAGAAGAGTCTTCTGATAGATTCAGCATCTTTCCGCGGTTCAATTGCATTGCAGAGAATTACCATATCGACTGGCACCTCGCGGAATTTTCCGATCAAGGTATCTTCACAGCGAATGATAAGTGAGCCGTCGCCGTTTTTTTGCGGTTTTGATTCAACTACTTCTGCCGCCTTCCCTCGTATCATTGTTACACCCTCATCAAGCAATCGGCTATAAAATTCTTCATATCCTTTTCCAAATGCACGCATATCGATATAGAACTGGTAAATAGCCGCCTGTGTTCGGTCATGTACGAGGTGAGCAAATTTCAATGCATACATACAGCAAACACGCGAACAATACGGATGATGCTCAATATCTCTTGAACCGATGCAATGGATTATTCCGACGGAACGAGGTTCCTTGCCGTTTTTCAATACAACCTTTCCGCCCGTTGGACCTGTAGAATTAAGGATTGCCTCAAATTCCAAAGATGAATAGACATTATCAAGTTTACCGTATCCGAATTGAGCCATTTTTTCCGCATCAAAAATATCGAATCCTGTGGTAACCAGAACTTGCCCGACATCGAACTGAACAATTTCATCCTGCATTTTATAATTAATGGCTTGAGGTTCACAAACTTTGGAACATATCTGACAGCCATCGGTCTGGAAGTGTATGCAGGATTCTGTATCGATGACGGGTACACGAGGTACGGCTTGCATTGTTGGGACATAGATTGGTGTTTTTGCGCCGAGTGTAAATTCCGGTTTTTTCCCTTTATAATCTTCCACAACCAATTTTATATGGCCTGTAGGACAAACATGCGCACATGCACCACAGACGATACAACTTTCAGCCTTTTGATCAAAGGGAAGTACAACTTCTCTTTTTATTCCACGGTTAGCAAATCCGAGAACTTCTGCCTGAACAACTTCGCGGCAAACATTTACGCATTTTCCGCAAAGTATGCAAGCATTTTCTGATTCATCTTTTTCAAGACTGGGAAAGCGGGATTTTTTTACATTCAATTGTTCGGCGAGTTCTTTGATGACCCGTACATTAGGCCATCGGGAAATAAGTAATTCCAAAATTAATTTTCTTATCCATTGTATTTTCTCAGAATTAGTGTAGACGGTTAAACCTTCCCGAACAGGATAATTGCAAGACGTTACAACACGACTTCTCTTTCCACGGACGACTTCGACCGAACAGATTCTACAAACTCCATAAGGTTCAAATAGATCTGAGTAGCACAATGTTGGAATCCAGACGCCGGCTTTCTCGGCTGCTTTCAGAATCGATGTGTTCTCTTCGACTTGTACTTCTTTTCCGTCAATTTTTACTGTCACCATATTGAGTTCCTCTCTCTTAACTAACTTTTATTGCATTAAAATTACATACATCATAACATGCACCACACTTACCACACTTAACTGGATCGATATAATGCACCTTTTTACGTTCTCCCAATATTGCACCATCAGGGCAATATTTTGTACATACATCGCATCCGTGTCCAATTTCCAGGCATATTTTTTCATCTATTGTATATGTAATTAATTGCCTACAAACATGAGCTGGACATTTTTTATCCCGCACATGGGCTTCATATTCATCACGGAAATATTTCAAGGTAGTAAGTACAGGATTTGGTGCGGAACCACCAAGTGCACAAAGAGATGCTTCCACTATCATATTAGATAAATCTTCTAGTAAAACAAGATCTTCTTCAGTACCCTGTCCGCTAGTAATACGTTCGAGAATGTCGAGCATTCTTTTCGTTCCTTCTCGACACGGTATACATTTTCCGCATGATTCTCCCTGGGTAAATGAGAGGAAATATTTTGCCATATCAACCATGCAATTTTCCTCATCAGTAACAACCATTCCACCAGATCCCATCATTGAACCAACTTTTGTTAGTTCCTCATAATCAACGGTCAGGTCCAGCATACTTTCAGGAATAAACCCACCCGAGGGGCCTCCTGTTTGTACTGCTTTAAATTTTTTCCCGTTACGAATTCCACCACCTATTTTGTAAATTATTTCACGCAGAGTAATTCCCATTGGAACTTCTACCAGTCCGGTATTATTTACCTTACCTGCAAGTGAAAACACCTTCGTACCCTTACTTCCACCCCATGGATCTGCAGAAACATCACCGGTTCCTATACTTGAAAACCATTTAGCTCCCTTAAGAATTATCTGTGGAACATTCGCCCATGTTTCCACATTGTTGAGACATGTCGGGCAATCCCAGAGTCCTTTCTCTACAGTATGAATGTATTTTGCTCTAGGTTCACCCGCTTTTCCTTCAAGCGATGCCATTAAGGCAGTTGACTCTCCGCAAACGAATGCACCGGCTCCTCTGCGGACCTCAATATCAAAGTCAAATCCCTTATCAAATATATTTTTTCCTAATAACCCATATTCCCTGGCTTGTTCAATAGCAATCTGAAATCGTTTTATTGCCAGTGGATATTCCATTCTAACATATATGTAACCTTGATGTACATTTTCAATCGCATATGCACCTATTATCATACCCTCAATTACTGAATGGGGATCTCCTTCTATAATACTTCGATCCATGAACGCACCCGGATCACCCTCGTCTGCGTTGCAGATAACATATTTAACATCACCATGAGATTTTTTACACGATTCCCACTTTACACCTGTCGGAAATCCACCGCCTCCTCTGCCGCGTAAGCCGGATGTTTTGATCTCCTGCAAGACTTGATCCGGTGTCATTGAGGTTAGTACTTTGGCTAAAGCCTTATAACCGTCTCTGGCAATATAATCGTCTATCTTTTCAGGGTCAATCATTCCTCGATTACGAAGTGCAATTAAAGTTTGATCCGCAAAAAATGGTATATCCATCATTTTGGGGATAGGAACACTTTCGAGAGGAAGAGTATATAATAACTTCTTCACGGGTCTACCTTTGAGGAAATGCTCTTCAACAAGGAGTGGGATATCTGATACTTTTAACTCCTTATAAAATACTCCGTCTGGTTGCACAACTACTATTGGGCCCGCACCGCAGAAACCGTTACAGCCGGTAAACACAACTTCTGTCTCGCTTTCAAGTTTATGTTTTTTTATTTCTTTATCAATTGCATCTTTTAATTCAAACGAATGGTTTGATACACATCCTGTACCGGCACATACCATTATTTGTAATCTATATTGTTTCATGCTCAATCTCCTATTGAGAATTTACTGTATTCGTTCACTACCGATAGAGAGAGCATATTCCTCAACAAATTTTCCATGAAGAATATGACTTTCAAATATCTTTTTTACTTTTTCTTCTGTAAGATCCACATATTTTACTGGTGCCTGTGATTTTAATTCAATTGTAGCCATAGGTTCTCGACTGCACAGACCAGCACAAGCTGAGGTTGTCAGGATAACATCCTTGACCTTATGAATTTCAATTTCTTTCATAAAGGCGTTTAAAATTCCACGTGCTCCTGCTGCAATACCGCAGGTACCCATATGAACGGTGATTTTGGCTTTACCGCTACCCTCGCGAATATTCATTTTTTGTCTTTGCTGTTCAGCAATTTTTTCCAGATCTTCAATTTTTAATCTAGGCATATTATCCTCACGTGATTATTTTGAGTCATACTTTTTAATTAACCTAGGAACACCTTCAATTTTCATCGGACCATAAAGATCCTCGTTAACAACTACAACTGGTGCCAGACCGCATGTACCTACACATCCACACACCTCTAGGCTGAATTTCATATCTTCCGTTGTATCACCACATTTTATATTTAATTCATGCTCTAATGCTCTAACTACTTTTGGCGCGCCGAGCGCATGACAAGGTGTTCCCATACAAACTGATATTCTATGTTTTCCCTTAGGTTTTAAACTAAATGCATTGTAAAATGTTGCGACGTTATAAATTTTACTGAGCGGAACATTTGCCCTTTTGGAAATTTCAAAAAGAATATCTTTCGGTAAATAGTTGAATTCATTTTGAATATCATGCATCATTTCAATGATATTCTCTGGTTTAGCACCCCAGCGATTGACAATTTCCTCGGATTTTTTTTGTAAATCATACTGTTGCATTTTTTCTCTCCTTGGATATTAACATTATATTTTCCTCAATAAACTTTTTTAAGAAAACTAATACTGTTGGCGTATTTATAGCTAAGCCTTTTATTTTCTTTTTAACTTCTTTGGTATCAAAAATAAATTTTTTTCCGTTTTTCTGATACGAAAAAAATATTTCTATATCTGGACTCCTTGATATTAATGCAATCAGCGTATCTGCTAAATTACCTAATGGCTGTCTATCAATATGGTCAAGCTGAAATATCGCGTTTACTATTGTACCTTTTCCATATCTGGATTTTATTTCCATTTTTCCATTTGCTGCCGTTGCGGCCTGCTTTAAAAGCGACAAACCCATCCCAACCTTACGGGTTGTTCTACTTGTAAAGAAAGGATCGACCGCTTTTTGTAACTGTTCGTTATCCATGCCTTTGCCATTATCTTCAATATCAATTCTCAATAAATTTTTCTTCTTATTCTCGTATACTTTAATTATAATATTTGTCGCCCCAGCCGTAATGCAATTTTCAGCAATGTCTAAAATATGTAATGATATCTCTTCCATTATAAAAATACTTACTTAATACCCGATACCTTTCTACCATTCAAGTTTTTTAATGCCATTTTAATCTCAGCAAAAGTTGGTGATTCTAATAAGTATTCTGTATTTGCAATTCCAATTTGATCAATTGAATGTGCATCAGAATTTTGAATGAATGTATATTTTGCATATTCCAAATATCGTTCTTTTGCCAGATCAAGTTCTAAGTTTTTCGATATTTCAAGGGCATCAAACTTAAGGTTGATCGGTATAAAACCGAGTTGTCCTATTATACTGTAACTTTCTCGGTCTATATGTGAGGCAATTGCAATTCCTCCAAGATCATGAACGATATTAACCAATTTATCCACCGAAAGATCAACCGCACCAATTAATAATTTGCTGTTGAAACTGATAACTTCGTCATCTTCATTTGCTACAACTTGTAATCCAAAAGTTTCAGCATCATTTTCGCCGTGAAGGTGAAGATAGACAATGTTTTGCAGTTCTAACGCTGATTGTATATTTTCAAAGAGCGCAATAAAATGAATTTCTTCCTGCGTACAGACTTCCATTCCTGGCAAAACTACTATTGGAAATCCTTCCGCTGATTTAATTGCTGCTTCTGCATTTTCTGCAGAATTATGATCACACACAGCAATGATGTCGATCTTTTTCTCTACCGCCGTCTTAACAACTCTCCTCGGAGACATCGATACATCACCGCAAGGTGACAAACATGTATGGATGTGCAAATCTGCTCTAAAACTTTTCAGCATTATGCTGATGAGCTGATGCCCATTTCATATAGTTTACCTACAATTTGGAACGATGATTGCTCGCTAAGAAGAATCGGTATCTGTTCTTCCTGCGCTTTTTTAATCGTCTCCTCTTCAGGCTCTCTTCCCTGGGTAACTATTATACCTGAGAGATCCTTCAGAACAGCCACCGCAACAATGTTAGCGTGATTTTGCATCGTTACCCAAATATTACCCGCTTTGCTGTTCGCAATCACGTTGCTCAGTAAATCACTTGCATACCCTCCCGATACATTTTGATCGAGTTTTTCTTCACCACAAAGTATGCGCAATTTAAGTTTATCTACAATCTCTCGGACTGTCATTTTTCAGGCTCCAAATTTCCCTCTATTTTTTGACTATGCTTCAGTACGGTTTCGAGGAGGGTGCTCGAAATCTGTTCAAACTTTTTCATTGTAACAAAAATACAATCATCAAATGATGCCCTTCCTATAACAACGTCTTCAGCAAATGACATGCAAGTCGGGGAACCGCACGCACCGCAGTCAATTTTTGGAAGTTTATCATACGTATCCTGTTTCTCATGCATCTTTTCAATAGCCATTGCTATATCTTTATCAAGCGGTTCTACTGGATGAGGTAATATTTTTCCGAGCAGAGAGAAGAAATTTTTCTGATATAGCGTCCTTATTTTTTCTCTATCCTGACATGGTACGGATCCGTATTTACTAAGCATGCGTAAGACACGACCTCGTGCAATGTAAGGGTTTTCAACCGTCAAAGACCCGCCAACACAAGCGGTCGGACAGGAATGAACTTCAATGTACTGTATGTCCTTAAGTTTATCGTTTTCTATATCTTCAAAAATACGAATCACGTCTGTCAATCCGCCAACTGCAAGACAATCTTCGGCTTTTAAACTTCCCACCTGTCCACCAACTATAGGCCAACCCAGACCGAGTCCGCGCACTTCTTCCCTGTCACCTGCTCCATTTCCCTGCGACAAAATTTGCAGTAGTGTGCTATAAATATCTGCGATTGCAATTGCGCCATCTATAAACGAATGTTTTTTCCTTGGAGGATTTTTGATCGACAACATTTTTGCGGGACATGGGGTTATGTATATTACACCAATCTCATTTACTTTTAGTCCCAATTCTTTTGTTTTAATATTTTTAACTTCACGAGCCGCGATCTCCATGGGTGATTCAATAGGAATAATATGCTCTAATAGATTTGGGTAACGAATTTGAATTAACCTGACAATCGCGGGACAAAATGCCGATATCAAAGGTCTGGGCGATTCATTCGTATCGAGATACTCCTGGATAGCAATACTAACCGCCTCAGAAGCACATGCAACATCGTAAGAATAATCAAATCCGATTTTGGTCAATGCGTTTAATATCATCGCCGGTGTGGTATTTTTACCAAACTGAGCATATAAAGATGGTGAAGGGAGAGCAACGGTGTATTTAAATTTAGAAAAATCTTTAAAGGAACTTGTAAGTGGTACTATTGCGCTATTAGGACAAACGCGAACGCATTCACCGCAATCAATGCATCGATCTTCAAGCAAAACCGCTTTCTTTTGACGCACACGAATTGCCTGAGTGGGACATACGCGCATGCATGTCATATGCCCGTCGCATAACTCATCGATTATCTTTATTGAATGTATGTCTTTCTCCATTTTTTAATTTATATATATTTCGATGAGAAGTTTAGTACCTTTACCCACTATAGAATCAATTTTAAAATTATCCGCATTTTTTTTTATGTTTGGAAGACCCATGCCTGCACCAAATCCCATTTCTCGCATTTCGGGTGTTGCAGTCGAATACCCCTCGCGCATAGCCAATTCAATATTCGGAATACCGGGTCCTTCATCATCAACAACAATCTTGATCGTCGTTGGAGTTACTTCGAATGTTAGTATTGCCGATTTTGCATACATAACTACATTCATCTCCGCTTCGTATGCTGCTATTGCAACCCGTCTTATTATTGTACTGTCTATTCCAAGTTGTTTCAAAATTTTCTTTATCTCCGTCGATGCTTTCCCAGCATTGTAGATATTTCCACCCTGGATTTTATATGTTTGCGTGTACGAACTATGCATTCTTCCTTGGCTGTTGATCACATACCATCGTTGATTTTAACCCTTTATTATATAAAAGACCACATGCTTCGTACATCGAATATCCTGTTCCCAGGAGTGGTATATTTTTTTCTTCCGCAATTTTAATTACCTGAGCATCCGGTTTTTTGCCACGAACAATCACTACCGCCTTAATGTCAGCAATATCTGCAGTTTGAATAGTTTGGACAGTAGCAAGACCCGTAAGAAGCACGGCGCCAGATTGTGAAAAAGCGAGTACATCGCTCATAAGATCCGAAGCACAGCCGAATAAGATCTGATTATTGAGTAAACTATTACCTGCATATATTTCACATTTTAGTATTTCAGCGATGTCGGAAACTTTCATAATGTATTTTTATTTATAATTGTGGTTTTTTACTTATTTCATTTACAAGTTTACCGTCCATCATTATACTACGACCGGATGGAATTCTAATTGCCGGACAATTACTCCAGCACTGGCCACAACCTGTGCATTTTTCTGTATCAACGTACCGCGCCTTTTTTCGTACTTTAATATTAAAATTCCCCATATAACCGCTGACGGAATCAATTTCCGAATAGGTCATAAGAGTAATATCTTTTCTATGGCCAACCGATACCATTTTGGGTGTCAAAATACAAGCGGCGCAGTCAAGCGTGGGAAATGTTTTGTCAAATTGTCCCATGCGTCCGCCAATGGTTGGTTCTTTTTCAACCAGATACACATGATATCCCGCGTTTGCAATTTCAAGGGCTGCCTGGATACCTGCAATTCCTCCGCCCACAATAAGTGTGTTCTTATTTATTTTTGACTTTGTAATTTCAAGTGGTTCATGCAATGCTACCCGTCTGACTGCAGCATTTACAAGAGCGCAAGCCTTCTGGGTTGCCTGATCACGGTCATCGTGTATCCAGGAACAATGCTCTCTGATATTTGCAATCTGTACAAGGTATCGGTTAAGACCTGCAGATTCAGCTGCGAGACGAAACGTCAATTCGTGCATCAACGGAGAGCAGGCTGAAACAACAACACGATTAATACCTAAATTTTTTATATCCTGTTTTATAAGGTCCTGACCAGGATCGGAACACATAAATTTATAATCGCGGGCTATTGTGACGTTCGGGGCTTTGGATATAAAATCACGTACCTGCGCAACATTTACGGTTGCGGAAATATTTACTCCGCAATGACAAATATAAACGCCGATTTTAACTTGACCGTCTTGTGACATATTTGTTCTCCAGAAATCGGTTTACCACCAAATCATTAAATGGTAAAACCGACATTTTTATAATGTTTTGTTGATTTTTAAATATCATGATATTCATTTAAATACAAAATATCTTTATTTCTCTACCAAAGATGTAATTTTATTCCCGAGAGGAATAAAACCAGAATCCAAACCAATTGTTTTATCATTAATCCCTAATGCTATCCCCAGTAATTGAGTGAAATAAAGTATGGGGATTGAAAAATTTGTGTTGAATGTACGATTTATTTTGTCCTGATATGCCTCAAGGTTCATATGACATAATGGACAGGTGGTAACAATAACATCTGCACCGTGGACAGTAGCACATTCGAGTAAATCCCTATTTAACTTTAATGCTGTATCTTCAAAAGTGGTCATAAGCATACCACCGCAACATCTGACCTTCATCGGGAAGTATACAATCTCACCACCGCACCTTCTGAAGAGTCGGTCCATTAAAATCGGATCTTCTCTATCATCAAATGTTTTATCAGGTCGAACAATTTGACAGCCGTAGTAAGGTGCTATTTTTAAACCATTTAAATTCCTTTTTACCTTTTTTTGTATGGTATCAATTCCAACGTCATTCGCAAGAATATCCAGGGGGTGCCTTACCTTTGTTTTTCCGCTATAGTTTAGTGATCCTTCTGCAAGGGCTTCATTAACATCGGCAAACATTTCAGGAATCTGGTTGAGAATACGGTTTGTTTTGAAAAGTACAGTGTAGCAAGAACTGCAAGGTGCGACAATATCCATTCCCATTTTTTCAGCAAGGGCTAAATTTCGGGCGGATACGGCAAGGGCGACAGTTTCCTGAATTGACATATACATGGTAGCGCCGCAGCAATTCCAATCATCTATCTCAATCAGTTCTTGACCAAGTTCTCTAAAAACAGCTTTTACCGATTCATCGTAACCGCGTTGAGTTTTTTCTAAACTGCATCCAGGATAATATGCATATTTCATTTTAGTTCCCTTTCCTTTGTTCCAATTTCATGTCTCCAACCGCTTTATACCCAACATATTCTGGAGAATATTCGAGCGATTCGGGGACATGTCTCATATCAATTTCCTGAGCTTTTTTAATAATTCGGGATAATGCTTCATGGCCTTTAATTTTTTTCGGAAAAGGGGCAAGGCGTTTTGTTTGCCACATTTTCTTTGCAAGAGGTATAAATCCGAATAACTTTGTAATTCCGGTTTTTGTATAATATTTCCTTATAAGTGTTCCTTCATGCAAACGTCCGTATGCCATGAGGTTTTCAACAAAAAGTTTTGCGAGTGTTTGAACCTGAGGTGCTTCAGATAAATACTTTTTTTCTATGGCGGTACGTTTGAGAGCATAAATGATATCGGTGATTTTTATACCGACCGGACATCGTGTTGTACAGGCATAGCAGGATGCACAGATCCAGATTGTTCTGCTGTTCATTATGGTTTCCATTTCTCCCGCACGAAATAGGGCTATTAATTCTCGCGGAGAAATATCCATTGCATAACTTACCGGGCATGAACCGGTACACGTTCCGCACTGAATACATCGTTTAATTTTTTCTCCTGCAGGTATTTGCTTAACCTGTTCCAGAAAAATCTGACGAAGTTCAGCTTCAGTACGCGACATGAAGAATGGTATTCGAAGTGATCCAGACATAGGATACCCTTTATGAGGTAAATAAATTAAAGTTCGCTGTTAAATTTCAAAACTCTATATATTTTATGAAGTCACACAAATTTTCACAACTATCGTGCCAGCAGAGAAAAATGATTATCCCATTTTTTAGGCATAATTCCAAAAAAAATCAATAAAATATTCTCACTTGTGCGAATGGTTTTAAAGTCGTTTATCAGAATTAATAAGAAATTTATGCAGGTATGCAATTATTA
>Ga0101944_10004546_pt1 | contig 16996 bp, 13 predicted proteins | sample DewCreD2012metaG_FD_75245 | JGI IMG/M metagenome (GOLD analysis project Ga0101944, IMG submission 75245) | Hot spring sediment bacterial and archeal communities from British Columbia, Canada, to study Microbial Dark Matter (Phase II) - Dewar... ...
AGTTCTGGAAGATGTCGCGCCAGTTGCCCTGATAGCCGAGGTGCGGCGAGCCGTCGGCTTTCTTGAGTTCGAGCGTGAAGGTGTTCCACGGCCGGCTGGGGTCGCCGTGCCGGCGGCTGAAGGTCAGCGGCAGATACACGCTGCACAGGCGCTTGAGATTCGCCGAGCCGCTGGCGGCGGCGCGCGCCTGCAACTCTGCCAGGGGCAGCCGGGCCGGAAGGTCCGCGAAGAAGCCCGGGTATTGGCTCAACAGCCCCCCGTGATGCGCCGCAATGAAGTCGCGCAGGTCGGCCGCGTCGATCCGATACTGATCCGCAAACACGCCGCCGCGGGCAATGTTGAACAGGACATTCGCCAGGTGGTGGGCCGTGGCCAGCGAGGCCCGGGTCAACTGGGCGCCGTCGGCGCTGTGGATCAGCTTCAGCAGCTCCGCCGTGTTGCCGGCGATGTCGCGCTCGACATCCCGGTAGAGAGCGTCCCGATCGCCGCGCAACCGGCGGACCCAGGCGACCGCCGCTGCGCTGTCCTGATGGACGTCGGCCACGATGTGCCAGGAGCGCTGGTCGCCGGCCTCCAGTCCCAGCCGGGCATGCACGAAATAGGCGCAGCGCCGGCCGCAGACGTCCGTTTCCGGCGTCAGGCCCAGGCCGTTGCGAAACCGATCTAACTGGAGGGACGACAGCAGATACCCGGCCGCCGGCAGGCCGATCTGGGCGACCACCGTCGCCCGCAGCGCTTCGCTCGGCTCGGCCAGGTCTGTCAGGCGCGAGCTCAGCGAGAAGAGGCCCAGGCCGGTTTCCGGCTCCAGCTCACTGCGTTTATAACCATCGAGCAGCACGCTGTAGGTGTTCTGGGTAAGTGAAGCGATGTTGGCCGGCAGGAGGTTCTGCAGACCATCCACCAGTTCCACCTGGCTGGCCGCCGGCCCGTGGTTGATTAACCAGGTTGTCTTGACAAAACCGTACGCCTCGCTGGTCCGCCAGGCGTATCGATAGGTCAGCCCCAGATCAAGGTTGATCTCCTCGAAGACGAGCGCGCTGCCGACGACGTTCTTATACAGGTTGCGCTCGGTCCGGTAAGCCCCACGCCAGCGGTCGGAGAAGGGCTCCCACAGGCTGACGCGGTCGCCGTGCGCCACCAGCAGGATGGTCTTGCCGCCGGTGTGCTCGCTGCTCTCGGTGAGCTTGTCGACGGTGTAGTACGGGAACAACGCCCGCTCGGCGCTCACCCGCCCGGCCGACAGCCCGCCGGTGCTGGCGATGAACAGCCAGTGGTCCGAGCTGCTGACCAAACTCATGAAGAACGGCTCCATGGCGTCGACATGGCTGATTTTGTAGAAGGTCTCGCCGAGCAGCGCGACGAACTCGCCGCGGACCGGGCCGGCCGCAACGCGCAGGTCAGTCTGCCCGATGACGGGTGGTCGCAGGGAAGTAGGCATGGCAGGAGCTTCCTTTTTGCCCCCTCCCCTGTCCTTCCCCCGGATCGGGCGAAGGGCGGGCTCACGCTCCCTGCCCTGACCGTGGCGGCAAGAGAAGAGGCCGAGGACGAGAGAGGGCCGGATCGATAGACAGCCTCAACGCCTAGGGCTCACGCTCAAAGGCGCCGATGTCGCACTGCGCGCCCTGCGGCCGCGCCACCCCGCGCTGATCGGTCGCCGGACAGACCGCGTCATCGGCCGCCTCCAGCGCCGGGCTGCCCGGCAGTAAAGCATGGGTCAGCGTTGGGCCGCCGTTGTCGGCCAGCGGGCCGAGCAGGGCGTCACCCGCGATCAGGTCACTCGCCCCGGGGTTGCAGGTCGCATCCTGGATCAGGTTGTGGCCGCCGGAGATCAGGATGACGGCGCCTCCCGAGGCGAAGCGCTCGCAGGCGTACCAGCGGTTGCCGGCGACGAGGGTGTTGGTCAACTTGAGTGTGGGCACCACGGCCGGGTTCCACGAGCCGAGGAATATTGCCGACGGCGCCCAGTCCGGGCCGGCATTGTCCGTGATCGTGGAATTGCTGATCTCCAGCGCGCCGTCAGTGTGGAAGATGGCCCCGCCGTGCCAGCCCGTGGCGGCATTGCCGCTGACGGTGCTGTTGGCGATGGTCATGTTCCCGAGCGAGCGGATGCCGCCGCCGACGTCGTTGGACACATTGCCGCTGATGGTGCTGCGCACGATGGTCGTCGTCGTGTTGAAGAAGGCGTACACGCCGCCGCCCGACCAGCCCGCGCTGTTGGCTGACACGGTGCTGTCGACCAGGGTCAGCGACGCCCCCCCGCCGTTGTAGATGCCGCCGCCGCCCTGCCAGAAGTCGCCGGCGTTGGTCGTCATCGTGTTCCCGGTGACGACCACGTGGTCGAGGGTGAGGTTGCCGTTGTTCAGCACGCCGCCGGCGAGCTGGAATCCGTAGCCGTCGGCGATGGTCAGTCGGCTGATCGTCGCCGTAGTCCCCGCGTTGACAATGAACACGCGATCGGTGTGGTTGCCGCTGATCTTCAGCCCGGCCGCCGCACTCCCGTCGATGACCACGTTCTTGCTCAGCGTCAGCGGGCCAGAGGTGAGGGTGATCGTCTGGCCTGCCAGGCTGGGCGCGAAGGTGACGGGGCAGCCGGCGCTGACGGCGGCAAGCGCCTCGCGCAGCGACCCGGCGCCGCCGTCGGCCGCGCTGGTGACCGTGACCGTTTTGCAGCTCAGGCGCACCTGGTCGAGCATGACCGGACTGCGCAGGCCGCCCGGCACAGTGAAGCTCAGACTGTGGACCTTCGCCAGATTGGGCGCCGAGCCGTCATCGCCGCGGAAGGCCGTGAAGGGGAGGTTCACTTTCTGCCAGCCGGTGAAGGAGTCGGTGAACGAGGCCGTGAACATGACCGCGACTGGCTTGGCCTGGTAGACACGCACGTAGTCGACCAGGGTCTGTTGCGGGAAGGTCGTGGCGGCGCCAACCGGCCCGCCGAAGTTGCCGCCGACCGCCACGTTGAGCAAGAGATAGAACGGGTGGTTATAGACCCACTGGTTGGGAGCCACGTCGGCCGGATCAGCCTCGTGGTAGGCGATCCCGTCGATGAACCAGACGATCTTGTCCGGCTGCCACTCCACCGCGAACGTGTGGAAGTCGTCGGCGATCGGTTCGCCCAAGTCATAGCTCTGGCCAAAGCTGTTTCCGCCCGCGTAGCCGGGGCCATGGATGGTGCCGAAGGCCTCGTTGGGCAGGCGGCCGACGTTCTCCATGATGTCAATCTCGCCGCTCTGCGGCCAGCCGGTCCGATCGATGTCGGCGCCCAGCATCCAGAAGGCCGACCACAGGCCGGCGCCGGCGGCCACCTTGACACGGGCCTCCACCCGGCCGTAGGCCACCTCGAACCGATGCTTGGTCAGCAGCCGGGCCGAAGTGTACTGGCAGGGGCCGTAGTAACAGGCGAGCGGCTCGTCGGCCTCCCTGGTGGTGATCACCAGGTTGCCCTGCCCGTCGGTGGCGGCGTTGTCCGCGCCGGCGGTGTAGTACTCCAGCTCGTCATTGCCCCACCCCGGGATACCGTACGCCGTGCCGTCGCCGATCTCGTGGCCCCACACGCTCGCGTTCGGCGCGGCGCCGGCGGCACTGTTGAACTCGTCGCTCCAGACCAGCTTCCATTTCGACGGATCACGGTCACTGGCCCGGTTGTTGGCCAGCGTCACCTCGATGCTCTTGCCACTGTTCTGGCCGTAGTACCAGAAGTTCAGCCCGCCGGAGCCGCTCCAGTCCTGGGCGATCGGGAAGGCGCGGCCGAAACGGGAGGCGGCCAGGCCCTGCGGCCGGCTCACCTGCAACACATGCTCGTAGGCGTCCTGGCCAGGCAGCGCCAGGGGGGAGCCGGACGTGATCTCCGGGTTGCTCAAAACCGCCTGGCCCTGGCCGGACCAGAGGTAGGGAAACGTCTCGAAGTCGTCGAGCAGGGTCGGGTCGTAAGCCTCATTGTCTTGAACGACAACGCGAGCGATGGGCGGGACGCCTAGCGCCAGGCCGCCGGTCGGGCGGGAGAGCTCCACCAGCACACCTCGATCGCCCTGGTACTTGTGGTCGTCGATGGTTTGAATAGTGAAAGATCGTTGAGTGACGTTCGGCGCGAAGGTCAGTGTGCCGGAGGCCGGCGTGTAATCGCGATCCGGAATCGCCGGGCCGAAGGTCGTCGTATAGTCAACGGTCACCGGATCAGCAGAGGGCTTACTGAGCTTGACTGTGAGCGTGGCCGCGCCGCCCTCGGCGACCACATAGCTGATAGCGCTGAAGCCGGCCGTCAGCGGCTTGACCGGCGCGACGCCGTACACGCTCACATTGTCCACATAGTAAGTTTGCGGCGTCGGCGTGGTGAGGGTGCCCAGCGCCCAGCCATAGACCTCGGTGAGTCCGAGGCCGTCATTGGGCGCCCCGTTGCCGATCTCCTTGCGGCGCATGCTGCCGAACGGGATCCTGATCTCTTTCCAGCCGCTAAAGTTGTCGGGAATGTCAATCGACCAACGCTCGGCATCGTCTCGGGTGGAGCCCGGGTTCCGGTTGTCGAGCACGTCCACGAACAGGGTGGTGCCGCTGTTGTTGCCATAGAGCCAGAAGGAGATGCCTTCGTAGGCGCTCCAATCCTGCGGCACCCAGGCGTTGACGGAGGCGTTCTCGAAGTTGTGGACAAAGCCCGCATATGAGACCACACTCACGTCCATTTTGAGGACCGTGTTCGGGTCGGCGGCTCCAGGCACGGGCGCGGGAGGGGTCGTAGCCGTCGAGATGGCGGCCGTGCTGTTCGCATCATTGAAGATGACGAAACCCACGGCTACGCCGTTGGGGTCCGTCCCGGTGGGGAGCCCTGCCTCGAAATCGTCCACGACGGGCAGCCCGGCGGCGATGGCCGGCGCGACGGACAGCCATGGCAGGCCCAGGGTATGGGCGAGCAAGCTCAGGACAATCACTAATACCGGAACTTTGCGGATGGTCATGGAGTCGCCTCGGGTTTCTGGTAGACGCGCACGTAATCGACGTACAACTGGACCGGGAAGGCCGTCGTCGGGTGGATCAGGCCTCCCAGGTGGCCGCCCAGGGCCAGGTTCAAGATGATGAAGAAGGGTTGGTCAAAGACCCATTTCCGGTCGCCCACATCGGCGCGGGTGACGGTGTGATACTGGACGTCGTCGTAGTACCAGCGGATCTCGTCGGCCTCCCACTCGATGGCGTAGACATGGAAATCGTCGGCGATGTTGTAGGTCTGCCGGTTCCACTTGGACAGGCCCGCGGCGCCGGAATAGCCCGGCCCGTGCAGGGTGCCCATGATCAGATCCGGCTCCCGGCCGACGTACTCCATGATGTCGATTTCCCCGCAATCAGGCCAGCCGACCGTGGTGATGTTTTCCCCGAGCATCCAGAAGGCGGGCCACGTCCCGGCCCCCACCGGCACTTTGAGACGCGCCTCGATGCGCCCGTATTGAAAGGTTTGCAGCCCCTGGGTTTTCAGGCGCGCCGAAGTGAACGTGATCTTGCCGCTGTCGCTTTTTTCTTTCCGGGCCTCGATGAGCAGCAGACCGTTCTCCAGCCGGACGTTCTCAGGGCGCGCCGTGTATTCCTGAGCTTCGCCGTTGCCCCACCCGCCGTCGCCGGTGCCCAGGTCGTAGGTCCAGTTGGCGGAGTCGACCGCCGCGCCGTCGAATTCGTCGTGCCAGAGCAACTGCCAGCCGGCCGGGGGCGTGATCGCCGTCGCGGTCGGCGCGGGGGCGGCGGGCGTCGCCGGGCCGCACGCGCTTCCCACCAGACTCAGTAAAACCAGGAGGCCGGCCCGGCGGCCAAGGCGACGTCGCTTTCCATGAATAGGCATCGGCTTATCCCTTGACCGATCCGGCGGTCAGCCCGGCGACGATATAGCGCTGCAGGAACAGGAACAGAACCAGCATCGGGAAGGTGAGCATCAGCACGGCGGCCGCCAGCAGCGGCCAGTCGCTGCCGTACACGCCCTGAAACACAATCAGGCCGCGCGTGATCGGGTAGTAATCTTTGCTGGTCAGGTAAATCGTCGGCGCGATAATCTCATTCCAGATCCCGATGGCGTGCAGGACGATGACGGTGGCGAGCGCTGGCTGAATCAGCGGCAGGACGATTGACCACACAAACCGGAAATACCCACAGCCGTCCAGGGCGGCCGCCTCGTCCAGCTCGGGCGGGATGGTCTTGATGTAATTCACCAGGATGACGATCCCGATCGGGTTGACCACGAACAGCAGGATGTACCCGACCGGGTTGTTGTACAGGCCCAGATTCAACATGAGCTGGAACTGGGGGATCAGCGCCGGCGGCAGAAACAGGGCGATCACGAACAGGGTAAGGAAGAAGCCGGCGTACTTCACATAGCCGCGGGCAATCGGAAAGGCCACAAACACGGCCATCACCACATACAGCGTGGTGGCAGAGACGGTGTAACCAATCGAGTTGATCAAATACTTAGGGAAGCTGGCTTTGTTCCAGGCTTCCACAAAGTTTTGCAGGTTCAACTCCACCGCCAGCCCGGTGGCATCTCTCATGAACGACGGCGTCGTCTTCAACGCCGTGTTGACCAGCATCAACAGCGGCCCCAGGTAGACGGCGGCCAGCATGACCAGGAACGCGTACGAGCCGATGCGCCCCCAGTCAATCGGTTTCCCAGCAGATCGCCTCAGGTTCGTTTGAGCGCTCATCCCAGAATCCTCGCTTCCCGGCGCCGCAGGATGTTTTGCACCACCGTCCCGATCACCAGCACCAGCAAGAACAGGACGATCGACGCCGCCGCCGCGTAGCCCTGGCGGAAACTGCTGGTGACGCTGCCGGACGTCTGGCCAAAACCGGTAGCATAAATCAGGTAGCCCAGGACCTGCGTCCCATTGCGGTAGCCCAGCAAGACCAGGAACAACTGCCAGGCCTGCAGGCTGCCGATGATGTTCAGGGTCAGGTTGGTATTAACACTGGGGGTCAACAACGGCCAGGTGACATTGGCGAACACCTGCCAGGGGCTGGCGCCATCAATTCGGGCCGCCTCGTAGTACTCGGTGGAAATCGTCTGCAAGCCGGACAGGAAGATGATCATCGTCGTGCCCATGTTGGCCCAGATTTGGACCACGATGACCCAGGCAAACGCTTCCGCCGGTTGGCCGCCCAGAAATTCCGAACGCATGCCGAACAGCTCCAGCAATTTCGCCAGCGGGCCTCCCAGCGGATAGAGAAAGAGAGACCAGATCAGGCCCTGAATGACGGCCCCCAGGATCACGGGCATGAAATACAGCGTCCGGAAGATGTTCCGACCCTTCAGGTTTTGATTGAGGATCACGGCCACCAACAGGCCCAGCCCGAACTGGATGACTGTCACGAAGAAACAAAACACCAGGGTCCGGCCCAGCGCGTTCAAATTGTCGACCGAGGCGCGGCCCATGAAGAGGAATTCCTGGTAGTTATCGAACCCCACCCAGCGGACGGGCGCGCCTTTCAGTCCGGAGGCGTCCGTGAACGAGTAGACGGCGGTGGCTAACGAGGGTCCTAACGCAATGACGAAGTAAGCGGCCAGCCCGGGCAAGAGCAGCAAGAAGGGCATCCAGCGCGCCCAACCGCGGCCAAAGTGGTAGTTCATAGCAGCCCGCCTCCCATCCGCGCGACAAAGAGGGCCGGCTCCCCATCGCGGAGACGGGAAGCCGGCTAAAGAGTAAGGCCTACTTGACGGCGTCAAGACCGGCTTGCAGGTCCGCCTGGACCTTGTCGGCCAGCGCCTGGGGATCGTCATCGGTGCCGTAGGGTTTGAAGTAAGTCGCCCACGGGTTGGCAAACTGGCCGGCGCCCTTCGGCGCGATCCAGTACTGCTCGTAACCCACCCGGAAGTTGGCCAGATACGGGGCGACTTCCGCGCCAATCCTTGTTTCCAGCTTGGCCGTCGGCTGGGTGGGGATGAAGCCCACGGCGTTGGCGAAAGCCTGATAGTTCGCCGGTTCGGAGAACTCGGTCAGGTAGAGCAACGCCGCCTCTTTGTTGGGAGTGTTGGCCGCCACCGCCCAGCCCTGGTCATACTTCCCGAACAGGTACTTGTTGTCTTCGGGGTTGTCCGAGCCCGGGAAGGGGATATAGCCCCATTCGAACTCGGGCTTGGCCTCATCAATCGCGGCGGCATACCAGGTGCCGCCCGGGAACATGGCGACCACGCCGGAGGCAAAGCGGCCCGGCGCCCCATCGCCCGGAATACCGCTGGCGCCCGGCTCGATCATGTCGCGGACGTAGATCTGCATCTTCGTCCACATCTCCAGGGACCTGGCATCATTCCACTTGATCGTGCCGTTCCACAGGCCTTCGACCAGACCGGCCTGGTCCGGGTAGATGGCGCCGATCAGGCCATAGGCGCCGACGAAGATCGGCCAGCCGTCCTTGCCGCCGGCCGTCATGCACGGGATGTTTGCCGCCTTGAAGGCCTCACAGGCCGCCACCAGCTCGCTCCAGGTGGTGGGGACCTTCACGTTGTTGGCCGCGAACAGGTCTTTGTTGTAGTAGATGCCGCTGTAGGAGACGCGCCCGAGGTTGATGGCGTAGACCTTGCCGTTGTAGCTGCCGGCGTCCTTAATCGTCGCCTCGTCGTAGTTCTTAACGAAGGCCTGGTCCGTGAGGTCCATCAGCAGGCCGGCCTCAATCAACTGCTGCCAGTTGGGGGCGTCGACCTTCTTCATGTACGGCTGGGCGGCGTTGGCAAAACCAAAAATGTCGACCACGTCGACGTCGTTGGCGGCCAGCCGGGTCTGGCTGACCGTGCTCAGGTCGCCGGCGTTCACCACGGACATATCCACCGTGATGTTCGGGTGCTTCTCCTGGAAGGTCTTATTGAAGGCCTCCATGAACGCTACCATCGGCGGGTTCTGGTGGACAAGGACTTTCAGGGTCACGGCGGCCGGCGCTTGCGTGGCGGCCGGCCCCTGGGTGGCCGCCGGCCCGCAGGCGGCCAGGCTGAGGCTGGCGATGACGACCAGCGCCAGCAGGCTAAAGAGTGTCTTCTTCATAACTTGCTCCTCCTCGAGGCTGAATCCAGAGTGTGGACTGACCTTCGTATCTGTGCCGCGGTTCCGAAACAAAGCAGCGCTGCGGTTCGACGGCCTCCTTTCAGTTGGGTAGTCCGACGTCCGGGCTTCAGGCCGGCCGGGCCCGCTTGACAAATGAGCGACGGCTGGCCAGAGACCGCGCGGCCTGGTCGGGCTGATAGCCCGTCTCGGCGATCACTTTCAGCACACGCGCCCGCACCTCAGCGCTAACCCGCTTTTGACCGTTGATCACGCGCGAAACCGTAGAGCGCGATACGCCGGACAACTCCGCGATGCGTTCCAGGGTAAGTCTTGGCATAGGCCCAGTGAACAACGCCCTTACATGATTAACCAGGGACACCTGGGATCTATTATTCGAAGTACCGAAGTCAGTTTTTCTGCCGGGGAGATGGGAGAACGCTCCCATCTGAGGAGGATTGTAAGTTGGCCGGCCGCTCCGGGCTTGGACAAAAGCGGGGAGATAAGGGACGCTTCCGGCCAATTCTTGCCGCTTGAGCGCGACGGGCCTGTGTCGGCGTGGCGGCCAGACGCTTCGGCCGCGGCTGCCCGGAGCCGGCCGCCAGGTTTGCCTGGCCCTGACGGGATCTGGACGCCGGCATTCGCCGGGTGACGTCGGCGTCGGCGGGGACCGAATTCCGCCGGGAGCCCCCTATGGGAAGCAGTCTTCAGCCTCGCCGGAAGGCCTCCGGCGAGAGGCCGACCTTCTGCCGGAAGACGCGGCTGAAATAGCCGCTGTCGGAAAAGCCCACGGCCAGGGCGATTTCGGTGATGCTCTTGTCACTATCGGTGAGCAGGGCCTTGGCCTGGTTGACGCGGTAGCGGTTCAGATAGGCGATGGGGGTCATGTTGAGTTCCTTGCGGAAGCACAACGTCAGGTAATCCTCGTTCATGCCCAGGTGGCGCGCCAGGCCCTCCCGCGTGAGCGGCTCGGCATAGTGGGCGTGGATGTAGGCCATCGCCAGGCGCACCAGGCGCTGCGCCTGGCCACCCAACTTGCGCTGGCGCCCCAGCGCGGCCTGGATGTGAGCCACCGTCTCATCCGCGTTGAACAGGCCCTTGCTCAGGATGGTGGCCACGCCCTGGTTCAGGCGCTGCATATCGGCCTCGGTCAGCGTCTGGCCGGTCAGGACGATGACGGGCGTGTCGCGCGTCGCCGCCGAGGCGCGCATCGCCTCCAGCACGCCAAAGCCATCCAGTTCGGGCATCAGCAGGTCAAGCAGCACCAGGTCGGCGCGCTCGTACGCCAGCAGCGCCAGCGCCTCACGCCCGTTGTAGGCCTTCAGAATACGGTAGCGGGCCGAATGCGAGTGGACCAGGCGTGCGTGCATCTCGACGGTGTTGGGGTCGTCATCCACGATCAGGATCGTCTTTTCCGCCGCCTCGCCGGTGATGAGCCACTGCTGGTCCAGCGCTCGGGTGATCTCCGTCACGCCGATCGGCTTCATAAGGTAGTCCAGCTCCAGCACGGCGCCCTGGTCGCCGATCAGCGTGTAGAACAGGACCGGAATCTGTTGGCTGGCGGGGTTGTCGCGCAGGGTCTTCAGGATCTCCCAGCCGCGCTCGGCGGCCTGGTCGAACTCCACCACGATGACGGCCGGCGGCGCTGCCAGGAGCTGCGCCAGTTGCTCGCGCGCGCCCTCCAATGGCGCCACGTGCACGTCAAACCCGTGCCGGCTCAACAGCGCTGGCAAGCGTCCGCCGCCGCCCGGCTGCCCGGTCAGCACCAAGACACTTTGCTCGGTCAGCGGCGGACCGGCCGGCTGCGTCGGCGGCGCCGCAGCGGGCAAGGTGACGCAGAACAGGGAGCCTTCGCCGTCGACGCCCGTCGATTCAAGCCGCAGGCTGCCGGCCTGCAGCTCGACCAGGCGTTTGCAGATCGCCAGGCCCAGACCGAGGCCGCCGTAGCCGCTGTTCAGGCTGCGCTGCGAGCGGCGGAATTCGTCGAAGATGAAGGGCTGTTCTTCCGGCGGGATGCCAATGCCGGTGTCACGCACGGCCACGGTCACGACCTCGGGCGAGGCCGCCACACTCAGGCTCACCTCGCCATGGGTGGTGAACTTGATGGCGTTGTTGACGAGGTTCAACACGATCTGGCGCAGACGCGTGCGGTCGCCCCACACCCAGGGGCCGCTCTCGGGGAGTGCGGCGCGCCAGGCCAGGCCCTTGTCGCTCGCCAACTGGCGGCCGATCCCGGCCACAAGCTGGAGCGCCTGGCCCAGATCGACCAGTTCATGGTTCAGGCGCAACTGGCCGGCGTCGCTGCTGGCCAGATCCAGCACGTCGCCGATCAGCCCGCTCAGGTGCTGGGCGTTGGTGTAGATGCGCTCGAGGTCCTGGCGGAGCGGGTCCGGCAGCGGCGGGCCGTCTTCGTCGCTTTCCTTGAGAGCGATCTCGCTCAGGCCCACAATCAGGTTCAGGGGCATGCGCAGTTCATGGCTGACCGTCGAGAGGAACCGGCTCTTGAGCCGATCCGCTTCTTCGGCCAACCGTCGGCCTTCAACCGCATCGCGATACAGCTGGGCGCGGTCGAGGGCCGCTGCCAGTTGCGGGACGATCGAGCCATAGACCGGCAGATGGACGGCATCAAAGACCACGTAACCGTTTCGCGCGCGCTGGCAGATCAGAGGCAGCAACACCAGGCTTAGGGGCTGATCCGCCGGGTAGACATCCGGCGGCGGGAACTGCCGGCTCGCAAAGCGGGCGGGCGCGGCCAGCGTTGGCGGAATCAAGTGCGGCGCGCTCCAGGCTATCGGATCATCGCCTTCGGCTTCAAAGAAAGCCACCAGCGTTCGCTGAATGTCCATGTCGGGCAGGTGACGCGCCAGGACTTCAAACACCTGGGCCTCGTCCGTCACCTGGAGCAACTGAGCCGTTAGATGTGCGAGTCGGTCGAGCATCTGCCGTTGCACCACGGCGTTGTGGCGCACCTGACGGCGGTTGTTCTGGGCTAAGCGGACAAAGGCGCGATCCAGCGCCTCGGCGATCGGCGACGACAGGGCCGTCTCACGCTCGGCGGCAATCAGAGCGGGCATTTCCCGGCGCAGAATAGAGAGGGCGGCCTGCCAGAGGCTGATATCCTCGCCCACCCCCTCACAACGTCGCAGAATGTCATCCAGCGCCTGTTGAAAAGCCGGCCAGTTGCCAACTCCCCGCCCCGCATCGAAAGCGACCACGAGGCCTTCGCACAACCTCTGGATTTCCTCGACCTTCAGATGTCGGGCTTCTAACTGCACCGCTTGGGTCATGGCCTGCACCAAGCGCTGGCGGCGGTTGGCCGGCGCGGTTTCCGGCAAGGTCAGCGCGTCATCTGAGGGCAAAGCACCCTCATCCTGGCTGCACCCACACGAGCGACGCAGCATCAGGCGAGTATGGATGCGCCGTTGAAGATGCGCCTCGTTCTGTCCGGCGAGCATTTGAAGCAACGACTGCAAGGCTTGGTAGCCCAGGTCATACAGCGGGATACGAACACTGGTAAGGGGCGGCGTTTGGATGAGCGTTTCCAGACGGTCGTCAAAGCCGATCAGCGCGACATCCTCCGGGATGCGGAGACCGGCTTCTTTGAGCGCACGCATCGCGCCGAAGGCCGATTCGTCGTTGCTGGCCAGGACGGCCGTAAAAGGGGAACCCGAAGCCAGGATCGCCTGCATGGCCGCGTAGCCGCCATCGAAGACGTGCCGTCCATAGGCCACGAGCGCCGGATCAGAGGCCAGGCGCCGATCCGCCGCCACAGCCGCCTGGAAAGCATGCAGCCGGTCGCCGCTGTCGCCGGCCAGGTCGTCCTGACTGCCCGCGATGAAGGCGATGCGTCTGTGGCCATGCTCAGCCAGGTGTTGGATCGCCTGCCGGATTCCCTGAGCATTGTCGGCGATGATCTCCGGCGGGCCCTCCCCTGCGCCGACAAAGAGGACCGGATGCCCCGCCCGCTTCAGCTCCTGGATATAGCGCGACCGGGCCGGCGAATGCAACGGATTGATCACAATCAGCCCATCCGTGTTCCAGGGGCCGACGGGCACGAAGTCGGCCTCGGGCGCTGGCTCGGGCCAGGCCGGTCGAAAGGGATCGTCCGGAGAAGCCGTCAGGCCGATCCCGCAGGCCAACAACAAATTGACATCCGCGTCGCGGGCGGCGGCCCGGATGCCTTCGAAGAGTGGGCTGAGGTAGCTGAGAGGTGTAGCTGTCCAGTAAAACTGCCAGCCGGCCAGGACGCCGACCGTGTTGCGGCGATGCCGAGCGACCGGCTTCATGTCCACCCGCCGTGGAGCCCCGGTTGATGCGCCGGTACCCATAAGTTCATCGTACCATAAACGGCCGGCCTGGCAGCCGGGCGCGCACCAGCCAGGCGCTCAGGCGCGGCACGTCAGCGGCCCGGCGGGAAAATGGCCACGTTGTCGCCGGACTCGACCGGCTCGGCGAAGCCGCCGGCGTAGCGCACGTCGCGCCCGTTGTGCAGCGCACTCCACCCATAGCGCGGGGAGTAGACGGCCCGCGTGAGCGCCGCCATCACCGTCGGCGCCACCACCTCCACCGACGCGCGCGCCTCCTATTCGAACTTCGGCAGCTGCCTGGACCTGTTCGCGCCCGGCTCGTCGATCACCTCGGCCTGGAACACCAGCAGCACGGCCACCAACACCATCAGCGGCATGCCGATGGCCACCCCGCATGTCTCGCCGGCGTCGCGGCCCTGTACCTGTAGACCTACACCGGGACCTCGCCGGCGACGGTCCGTGACGCCATCGTCAACGGCGCCACGCCCAACGTGGTGAGCAACGCCGGCCGCAACTCGCCCAACCGCCTGCTCGACTCGCTGATCCCGTAGCGCCGCGCAGCCCGGAGCCCGCATAAAAAGAGCCTCTGGTCGTGACCAGAGGCTCTTTGCTGTGGGTGTGGCGGAGACGCGCTCACCCGGCGATCAGCGGCTTGATGCGCGGCCAGGCGTGCCAGGCGAAGGCCAGCGCGGCCAGGGCCTCGGCCCCGCGGCCGGCCAGCGTCACCCAGCCCGGCAGCGCCAGCAACGACCCGAGGCTCACGCACCACACGCCCAGGTTCAAGAGCGCGCCGGCGGCCGCCGCCCAGCCTTCCCGGCGGCGCCGCGTCTGGAAACGCGGGAGGATCCAGTACGCCACCCCCAGCGCCAGCTGCAGGGTCCAGCCCATCACCAGGAGCTCGACGTGCACCGGCAGCCAGCGCCAGGCCCGGCCGTCGAAGGGGAGGCCCTTGTTGACCAGCAACAGCGCGCCGAGCAGGAAGCCGCCGGCCAGGTAGAGCAACGCCGCGCGCACCAGCCAGGCGCTCAGGCGCGGCACGTCAGCGGCCCGGCGGGAAGATGGCCACGTCGTCGCCGGACTCGACCGGCTCGGCGAAGCCGCCGGCGTAGCGCACGTCGCGCCCGTTGCGCAGCACACTCCAGCCATAGCGCGGGGAGTAGACGGGCTTCGTCTTCAGCCACAATGAGTTGGCCTCGTCCTCGCCGCGCCACACCCGGTCCAGCGCCTCGGCGCGCACCTGCGGGTAGTAGTTGAGGAACTTGCGCACCACGTCGCCGACCGTGGCCCCGGCCGCCGCATGGACCTCGGTCTCCGCCCGGCCCACCAGCGGCCGCAGACGCCCGAAGACCCGGCAGCGCACGGCCAGCGAGCCGGCCTCCAGCTCGCGCGCCACCCGGTAGCCGAGCAGCATCTGGTTGAGCTGGACCGACAGGTACTTGTTCCAGGCCGCCGTCGCCCCGGCCACGACCTCCACCGACAGCCCGGCCTCCAGCATGAAGCGCGCGAAGCTCGCCTGCACCAGGCCGATGGAGCCGGTGACGTATTCGGGGGGCGTGTGGATGCGGCGCGGGCCCTGCCCGGCGTGCCACTGCCCGGCCCGGAACAGGTAGTAGGCGAACTCGTCGCTGGTGTCCAGCCCCAGCGTCCGGGCCAGCCAGACGGTGAAGAACCGGCGCCGCTCCTCCAGGTGGGCGTCATCCACGGCGGTCTCCCAGCCCAGGATCGCGGCGGTCTCCGGGACCTGGCGCAGGTAATCGTACGTGGCGACGACCAGTTCTGTGCCGCGCCGGAAGAGCGCCTCCACCGACCGCGCGGCGGCCAGCCGTTCGGCCGCGCCCCAGTTCACAAAGCGGAGCAGGCGCCGCCACTCCTCGGCCGGCTCGGGTTCCAGGTGATCAATTTCCATTGGCGCTGACATCGCGAATCTCCTCGTTGGCAATTCTCTCACTTTACACGAATACGCGGCCAGGTGTTAGCCACATACGCCCACCCGGCCGCCAGTTGCAGGACGGCCGAGGTCGCCAACAACCAGCCTGCCGGGCCGCCCGGCTGGGTCACTAACCAGGGCTCGCCCACCGCGCGCAGAAGCAATCCCGCGTTCAAGGCCCCGAACGTGAACCAGCCCAGCCGCTCGTCGCCGCGCGGCTGCCCGGCCGAGTACTTGGGGAACATCCACAGACCGACGCCGAAGATCAACTGCGTCACCCAGCCGACCATGAGCAGGTGAAAGTAGACGGGGCCCAGCCCGCTCACCGCGCCCGGCAGGTCAATGAGAGCGCGCGCCGCGAGCAGCACGCCCAGCAACAACGCGGCGAGGAGGTAGAGCAGAGCCGTCTTCAGATACCAGCGGGTGAGCGTAGGCATGGAGGCGCCTTCAGACGCCCGCCCTGGGCCTCGGCCGCGTGAGGGCCGCCATCAGCGGGATGAAAATCAGGACCGCCAGGACATTGACCAGGCCCGCCCACTGGCGCACGCCGGCCTCCCCGGCCAGGTCGCCGACGACCCGGACGACCAGCGACGCATGCAGCAGCGCGAGCGGCCCGTAGAGCCACGGGCGGTAATCGAAGTCGCGCTCGAGCACAGCCGGCAGGATGATGGGCGCATGGCCGAAGATCATCGAGAACACAAAGCCGAGCAACAGCGTGTGCAGGGCGGCGTCGTAGATCAGGCGGTCGTCCAGGCGCCCGGCCAGCGTCAGCCACACGCCGCCGCCGAGCATCAGCCACAGGTAGCCGGGCAGCAGGCTCAGCGCAATGTAGCGCGTCAGGCCGGCCCGGCGCGCGGTGTGGCGGGCGATGTCGTTCCAGGCCAGCCACGCGCCCAGCGCCAGCAGTCCGGCGCCGAAGACCCGGTGGCCCCACTCCGGACGCCACAGCGACAACGCAAGACCGGCCAGGATCACGGCGACCGCGAAGTCGAACGCGCGCCGGACCAGCCGGCCCGGCTTGAGCAGGCGGCCCAGCTCCAGGCGCTCGCCGGCGATGGTCAACGTCAGAAAACCGATCCACCACGGGGCCACGGCCAGCATCGGCGCGCGCCGCCACCACAGCAGGTCGCCCGCCAGCCAGAGCACGGCGCCGAGGCCCATCTGCTGCACGAAGCTCACGAGGACCGTCGCGTCCAGGGTGGTCTTGCCGGCGAGCAGGAACTCGATGCCGTCGTTGTGGGCCACGACGACCACCTTCAACCCCGGTGTCGCATCGAGGTGGTTCGTCAGCGTGCGCAGCACGGCGGAGACATTGCCAGCGGCGGCGACGTGGTAGACGACGCGCGCTTGGCCCGCCGCCTGGCCCGACGATGGCGACCGTGGCGGCGCGAACAGCAGATAGCCGGCCAGCGCGAGCGCAGCCAAACCTGGCGCGGCGAGCAGCCAGTCGCGCCGCTCCGGCGCCGGTGCACCGCCCGTTTCGGCTGCCAGCCGGCGGCGGATGCGCGCGCGCAACGAAGCTGGCGCGCGGTCCTCCGACGCGGCTTGCGCGAGGGCCGCCTGCAGCGCCTGCTGGCCGCGCAGCGATGCCCGGCAGCGTCCGCACTCCGTCACATGGGCCTCGACCTCCCGCGCTGTCGGCGCGTCCAGCTCGCCGTGCGCGTAGGCGTCCAGGAGCGGCGCGATCCGTGTGCAGTTCATGAGGCGATCCCGTCCCGGCGCAGGCGTTCGGCGATCGTCCAGTGCAGCAGCCGCCGCGCCCGCGACAG
>Ga0101944_10004548_pt1 | contig 16995 bp, 14 predicted proteins | sample DewCreD2012metaG_FD_75245 | JGI IMG/M metagenome (GOLD analysis project Ga0101944, IMG submission 75245) | Hot spring sediment bacterial and archeal communities from British Columbia, Canada, to study Microbial Dark Matter (Phase II) - Dewar... ...
AGGAGCAGGGCCCCCAGCAGGGCGGTGGTCGAGAAGGCGGCGAAGGTGAGCTTGACGAACTCGTGGGCCAGCCAGTCGTACCGCTCGTCGCGCAGGCGCCAGCCGACGATCTCGATGATGACCGCGAAGATCGGGCAGCCCAGGATGAAGGCGGCGAAGTTCAGGTGGAGCTGGGCCACCGCCCGGGCAGTAGTAGATTTACCGCAACCGGACTCTCCAACCAGACCAAGGGTCTCCCCCTTTTTTATCTTAAAGGAAATACCATCCACGGCCCGGATAAAACCCTTGTGGGAAGAAAAGGGCCCGCCACCGGTAGGGAAGTGTAATTTTAAATTTTCAACATCTAATAGATATTCCGTGTTCATAATTAACGAGCCTCCTGGGTGTAGAGCCAGCACGAGGTTGCGCAGCCATCATCAAAGGACTTAGAAGCGGGATACTTCTGCTTGCAGATATCCATGGCCTTTTCGCACCGGGGATAGAAGGGACAACAGTCGGGAAGGTCAATCACATTCGGAGGCTGGCCTTGAATAGACTGGAGCCGCTCATTGGTAAACTTATCAAGCCGGGGCACCGATTTGATAAGCCCCTGGGTATAGGGATGCCGGGGATGGGCAAAGATTTCGTCCACCGGGCCCCGCTCTACAATACGGCCTGCGTACATGACACAGATGGTGTCACAAAGACCGGCCACCACCCCGAGGGAGTGGGTAATCATGATGACCGCTGTGCCAAGCCGGGCGGTGAGGTCCCGGATAAGGTCCAGGATCTGGGCCTGGATGGTAACATCCAGGGCGCTTGTGGGCTCATCCGCAATAAGAATATCCGGGTTGCAGGAGAGGGCCATGGCAATCATAACCCGCTGGCGCATACCGCCGGAAAACTGATGAGGATAGTTATCAATCCGTTTTTCTGCAGCAGGGATTCCTGCCATCTTGAGCATTTCGATAGCCTTATCCCGGGCGGCAGCCTTGGAAAGCCCCTGATGCAGTACCAGGGTTTCTATCATCTGGGTAGAAATTTTTAAAAAGGGATTCAAGCTTGTCATGGGATCCTGGAAAATCATGGAGATCTTATTTCCCCGGATATCCCGAATCTGGTTTGGCGTCATCTTTAGGAGATCCTGGCCGCGATAGAGAACCTCCCCTCCAGCGATCCTTCCCGGGGGGAAGGGCACCAGGTTCATAATTGAAAGGTTGGTGACACTCTTACCAGAACCGGACTCACCTACCAGGCCCAGGGTCTCACCCTGTCGCAGATCGAAGGTAACCCCGTCGACCGCCTTCACGATCCCCTCATCAACATGAAAATATGTCTTCAGGTCCTTAACCTGTAAAATTACTTCATCGGTCATTATCTGTACTCCTCGTTGCCCTAGGTCCGGTTTTTACTCTGGGGATCCAGGGCATCCCGCAGGCCGTCCCCCAGGAAGTTCATCGCAAACAGGAAAATTGTCATGGAGAAGGCAGGAAAGAGCAGCCGCCAGGGGTAGAGCTCCATTCCCTTAACACCATCGGCCACCAGGGTACCCCAGGATGCACCGGGGGCAGAAACACCTAGGCCCAGGAAGGAGAGGAAGGACTCATTCATGATAAAGCTGGGCATCTGCAGGGTGGCAAAGATGATGATAACCCCCAGGGAGTTCGGCAGCAGGTGCCGGAAGATAATCCGTGCCTGGCTCGCTCCCATAGAACGGGCGGCTTCCACAAATTCGGAATTCTTAAGGCTTATGATCTGGCCCCGGACAACCCGGGCTATGGTAAGCCAGGATACCATGGCAATCGCGATAAAGAGAATAAATATAGAATTGCTGCCCGACGGAACCATGGACATGAGGATGATAACAATCAGCATGTAGGGGAGCCCATAGAGTACGTCGACAAAACGCATCAAAAGGTTATCCACCCAGCCGCCAAGGAAGCCCGCGATGGCTCCAATAACAATGCCGATCAGGACCGCCGTCAGGGTACCAACGACACCGATGCCTATGGAAATCTGTCCGCCATAGATGATACGGGCGAGCATATCCCGACCTAGGTAGTCGGTTCCCAGAATATACACCTTATTGTAGGAAGGATCGTGCTGAACCTCATCCTTTATTTTTGCAAGTTCTGCCTTTTGGGATTCCAGTTCCTTTTTCAGATCCTCCCGGTCCTGAGTTTTAAGCACCTCAGTCAGCCGGGCAATCCGGTTCTCGACCTTTTCTACGGCTAATTCACCGGCGGTCTTAAATGATGGGGGCAGGTTGATGTGCATCAGGTTCTGCTCATTTGGGCTGTAAATGGGCAGAATAGGCGCAATGAGAGAAACAACGATATAAAAAATAACCACATACAGACCAATCAGGGCCATCCGGTTTTTCCGTAACCGTTTCCAGGCATCGGCCCATAGGGAAACGGGCTTTACCTGCTGATTGAATTCATTCACTAAGCTTTTAGCAGTCTCTGCCATGAAGTACTCCTATTTATACGCAATCCGTGGATCGAGCAATCCGTAGAGTATATCTACCACAAAATTCATTACGACAAGGATTGCGGAATACACGATAATATCACCCATAATCAGGGTGTAGTCCCGGTTAAGAGCGGATTGTACAAATATTTGCCCCACACCAGGAACAAGGAATACGGTCTCCACAACAACTGAACCGGTGATGATACCAGAAAAGGCTGGCCCCAAATAGGAAACAACCGGCAACATTGCGCCCTTAAGAACATGCTTTACAATCACTACTGATTCTTTTAAGCCCTTTGCTCTGGCGGTCCGAATATAATCCGAGCGAAGTACTTCCAAAATAGATCCGCGGGACAGCCGGGCAATATAGGCAAAATAGGGGAACGCCAGGGTAATCATGGGGAGAATGATGGTCTTCCATCCAGCCCTGCTGTTAATCCACCCCGATGTAGGAAGCCAGCTGAGCTTCATGGCAAAAACAAGCTGAAGCACCGGGCCAATCACAAAAAGGGGAACCGAAATACCGATAACCGCAATGGACATGGAAAGGTAATCGGGCCACTTGTTCTGCCTGAGGGCACTGGTAATTCCCGCCAGGGTTCCTAGTAAAAATGCAAGAGCAAGTGCAAAACTACCTAGAAGGATAGAGGTAGGCATGGTAGCTCCTATCAGTTCATTAACAGTCTGATCCTGATAGCGGAACGAAGGCCCCAGATCTCCCCGTAAAATATCCTGCAGATAGCGCCCATATTGATTAAGCAGGGGCTCATCCATGTGATATTTTTTCAGTATATTTTGCAGCACCGCCTCAGGGATTTTCTTTTCCGAAGAAAAGGGTCCACCGGGAGCGAAGCGGATAAGGAAAAAACTGAGCGTAACGATAATAAACATCGTTGGAATAATACTCAGCAAACGACGAATGATGAACCTTGCCATCATTTCCTCCAGAATAAAGGTTTTTGACGAACTCGCCAAATAGATAGATTCACCGGGAATGTAAATGTATCTATTTGGGGAGTTCTATCCGGCTGGACTACACAAATAGAAAGGCGCCCCGAAGGGCGCCCTTCTTAACTAGAGACTAGAGCGCCTTATTTTTTCTTGGAAATGAACTTCCAGTGATGTACACCCAGCGGGTTTCCATACCAGCCATTCCACTTGGTGAGATCAATCATATCAAGATCAACATACCAGTAGAGGGGCAGCATACCCTGATCTTCGGCGAAGATCTTTTCAGCTTCCATGAGCACCTGGTTCCGTTCGGGACTGTCGGGCATGGTGGCAGCCTTCTTAACCAGTTCATCAAACTTCGGATTGGAGTAGAGGCCATCGTTGTTTCCACCGCCGGTAATGAAGAGTTCCAGGAAGTTGGAGGGATCCATATAGTCAGCAACCCAGCCATGGCGGGCAATGTCAAAGTCGTGGCTGTTGGACCGGGTATCCAGGAAGGTCTTCCATTCCTCGTTTTTAAGCTGTACGGTGATCCCGAGGTTGTTCTTCCACTGCTCCTGAACAAATTCGGCAATTTTCTTGTGGCCTTCGCTGGTATTGTACTTGATGGTAAGTACGGGGAAGCCCTTGCCATCGGGATAACCAGCCTGGGCCAGCAATTCCTTGGCTTTTACAGGATCGTAACCGATACCGGGCTGGGGCGTAAAGCCGGGCATGGGGGGAGTAAAGGCATCGGTGGGAATTTGCCCTGCCTTGGTAACCTTCTCTACCAGGGCCTTCTTATCGATAGCTGCAGCAAGGGCTTTGCGGACTAAGGGATTATCATAGGGCTTCCGCTGGTTGTTAAAGCAGTAGTAGTAGGTTGCAAGCTGAGGATTTGCCTGATAATCGGGCCGGAGCTTTACTTCATCGATAATATCGGTGGGTACAGCTGTATCCCAGTCAATTTCACCCTTCAGGAACATATTATAGGATGTTTTTTCATCGGTTACTGCAAGGATCTTTATGGAATTCAGTTTCACATTCTTCGCATCCCAGTATTTGGGGTTTTTGACCACAAAAATGTATTCCTGAGGTTTCCATTCCTTAAGGGTATAGGGACCATTACCAACGAAATTGCCCGGTTTTACCCACTGATCACCGTATTTTTCGATGATATGCTGGGGCAGTGGAGCAAAAGCATAGTGGGATGTCATGTCGACAAAGTAGGCAGCGGGCCCAACCAGTTCTACCTGGAGGGTATAGTCATCGATTGCTTTTACGCCAACCGTGGAAGGATCGGTGGTTTTGCCCTGGTTGTAATCATCGGCACCCTTTACCACCATGCCGATCATGTAGGCATATTCAGCAGCGGTTTCAGGTTTCAGGGTCCGGAGCCAGCCATACACAAAGTCCTTGGCGGTAACGGGGGTACCATCGGACCAGGTGCTCTTGCGGAGCTTAAAGGTTACGGTCTTTCCATCCGGGCTGGTGGTCCAGGATTCTGCAATACCGGGAACAGCCTTGGATGTTTTAGGATCATTGATGGTCAGCCCTTCGAACAATGCCATATAAAGCCGATGTTCGGGAACGCCCTGAATGAGGGACGGATCCAGAGTCTGGGGCTCTGCAGCGTTGTTTACGATGAATTCGGCCTTATCTGCGGTCAGCTCCTTTTGTGCACAGGAGAGAACGAACAGAGAGGCGAATCCAACCACGAGAGCGGCTAATAGTACACTCTTTTTCATGTTGACTTCCTCCTTGGTCTATAGTGTCAAGTACAGACCCCTTTTTTATACATCGCAAAACCAGTTTACGCAACTGTTTTGTGCATACTTTCTGCAAAAACATACAAAATATTGAATATAGATGACATTTTCGCAAATTTCGTCTCAATTGACAGGGCCTTTGCCATAATTGTATACTACACACCTATGAAACCAATCAGTGCGGTATATCGCGATAGAATTATGCAGATGATGGGCAAGGCCCGGCTCGATACGGTTGTTACGGAACAGAATGTGTACCAACAGGCAAATAAAAATGTACTCCCCTATATTGATGGAATACTGGACGAATTAATTTTACCCGGTTCCGGTGTTGATGGGGCCGAACATCTCCGTGATCTTTTAACCAAAGCAAAGGAGGGCCATTCCTGCCTCTTATTGGTGGAGCATTACAGTAATTTTGATCTTCCTGCCCTGAGCTACCTCATCCGCAAAGAACTGCCCGATGGCGAAGAACTTGCAGACGCAATTGTTGCCATTGCGGGGCTTAAGCTGAATGAATCCAACCCGGTGGTTACCGCCTTTACCGAAGCCTATACCCGCATAGTCATCTATCCAAGCCGGTCTCTGCAGGGGCTGGATCCCGAGAAGGATCGGGCAGAGATAATCAGAAGTAATGCGATTAACCGGGCAGCCATGAAGGCTTTGAATGAAGTAAAAGTTTCAGGAAAGCTGATCCTGGTATTCCCCGCCGGGACCCGGTTCCGCCCCTGGGACCCGGCAAGCAAACGGGGGGTCCGGGAGATCGACTCCTATATTAAATCCTTTGAGTATTTCTGTCCTGTTGCCATAAACGGCGAGGTGCTTCGCATACAGCAGGGGGACATGGCGGAAGACCTGGTCACCCAGGATGTGGTCCGGATAACCGTCGGCCCCGTAACCAGCTGCACCGAATTCCGGGAACAGGCCCGGGCTGAAGCAGAGGCCGCCGGGGTGGAGGATAAGAAACAGGCCACGGTAGACAAAATCATGGACTTATTGGAAAAGATGCACCAGGAAGCCGAAGCCCGGCGGCCGAAGGCAGCGGAATAGCCTGGCGGCCCGGACCAAGAGCCTCAGCCCAGCCTGGCGGTCCCGGCTCAGCCTGGAGACCACAGGTAAGCCTAGCGGCCCCGGCGTTTCCAGCGGATATATACCTGACGGCCCGGACCATTTTCCTGGGCCCGCTCTTCTATTTCAAACTGGGGAATAGCCCTGAAGAGGTCACCCAGTTTCTTAAAGCCATAGTTCCGGGGATCAAACTCACTGGACCGGTTGGTAATATTCTGGCCCACCGCACCCAGGTACGCCCAGCCCGATTCATCGGCCAGGTCATCCACCGCATTGCGCAGCAGCGTTAAAAGCCTGCGGTCCACCTTAAAGTCCTTCTGGCTCTTTGCAGCGGTTTTTACCTCATCCTCTTCCGATTCTTCCTGCTGTTCTTTTAAGATTTCCGTATAGATAAACTTGTCGCAGGCCGCCACAAAGGCCTTGGGGGTCTTTTTTTCACCAAAACCATAGACAGTCCGGCCGCTTTCCCGGATCCGGGCTGCAAGACGGGTAAAATCGGAGTCACTGGAAACAATACAAAAACCATCGAGCCGTTCGGTATAGAGGAGGTCCATCGCATCGATGATCATGGCGCTGTCGGTGGCGTTCTTGCCGGTTGTATAGGAAAACTGCTGGATCGGCTGAATCGCATATTCCAGGAGCCGATCCTTCCAGGAACGGAGATTAGTGCTGGTCCAGTCGCCGTAAATTCGTTTGACACTGGCCACCCCGTATTTGGCCACCTCGTTTAAGAGGCCGTCGATAATGGCTGGCTGGGTGTTATCCGCATCGATAAGAACTGCCAGTTTTGCCTGGCTTGGCACAGGTTGTGGGGCTGAAAAGGGCAATAATGGCATGGGACACCTCGCTTACTTAGAATTAATCACCAAAAATTGAACGTTTTAATCGCCGCAGGAGACTTATTTTCCCTATTGGGAGGCTCAGGGCCTCTCCTTCAGGATAGCTTTCACCCCGTATCATAAGCTCTGTACCGGATTTTTCAAGAGCAATCGGGCGAAGAATTGAGCGGTTAGCCTCCCCCTTTGTTCCCCGCCAGAATACCTCTACGAGGGCTCCCAGGGACAGGGCCTGTTCAACAAGGCGAACCTTGCCTACATAATCGAGTCCCCGGGCTTCGAGTTTTTCATAGCGGACAGCGGCTGCTACAAGCTGCCGTTCATCCAGTATGAGCCGGCGGTCTATCCGGGCAGAGAGTTCATCCTTCTGTTCTTTGGTAAATGGTTTTGCTTCAAGCTTTTCATGAAGCTCTGCTAACAGGTGCTTTGCATAGTCAGCCGGGTCAGCGTTTCCAGGAGTACCTGCCGGGATCGAAGCCCCCGCCAGGTCCGCCGAGCCTCTGGGGCTCGTAGCTCCCACCGGGCTCGCCGGGCCAACTGAGTTTGTCAGGATAGTTGTATTGGAACTGCCCTTATAAAAACCAGGGCTTTCATCATCGGTCCAGGCCTTACCGGAACTCCGTTGGAAGGGATTTGCTCTGGTAAGGATGGAGTTGGGAGAACTCTGCAAATGGGAACTAAGATCCTTGGAGAGTCGTGAGGGTTCAGGCCGGGCCAGGGTATCAAGACCGGCCCTTTCAAGGACCTCCGATAGCTGGGCTTCATCCACGCCCTGCAGAAGATATACCCCGGGTGCAAGTTCCCGTTCAATAAAATCCTTTACCATGGGGAGCTCGACAATATAGCGTCGTTCCGGAGCCAGCACCAGGACTAGTCCCTTATACAGGGTTGCCGAATGATACCGGCGGGTCCATTCCTCAAGAGACCAGGCAAGATGTTGGGAGAGGGGCTTTGCAGAAAGCTGTTCCAGAAATCCGCAGATGTCTTCTGTCCGAAAGCCCTGGTCCAATGCCCGCACAAAGCCCTCCTGGGTAAGCTCCAATTTGAGGATCTGTCCCATCTCCCTGAGCTGGCACAAACGGGCTAAGGTGCATACATGGGAAAAGGGGATTTCGGGATACACAATGATGGAAAAGCTGGCATCACAGACGATAAAGGGCGGATTTTTTTCTTTCGGGAGCCTGTTCCGAAGATAGCCCTTTTCAGTCCCTACTATTAAACCCGACCGTTCCATGGCAGTACGGAGGGCTCTAAAAAACTCCAGAGGATTTACACCAGGACAATGGGCAAGGCCTGAATGGGAAGCAACATCCCGGTCTCCAAAACGGCGTTTTTCCACAGGCCGCCCTTCTTCCACAAGCCAGAACCGGCGGAGGCTTGCTTCGTCATAGGCCCACCCCTCCTGCATGGGAAGCAGAATCCGGTGTATAAGCCGGCTCCAGCTATGCAGCCGTTCCCGGGAAAGGCGGCGGGTTCCGGAGTCGAGTTCCAGTTCCACCCCTATCAGGGCCGCTGCAAGAAACTCAAGCCGTTCCAGAGACTCCAGCGCAGCATAATGTGCCAGGCGGTCCCTATCAACATGGGGTATTCCTTCTTCGATATGAATCAGCCCAAGATATTCCAGGGCATGAATCAAGTCCAGGGCGACCTCAGTTCCACCCACAGGGGCAAACAGGCTTTCAAGCTCCTCCTGGGACTTTTTCTTTAAACTGCCATCGGCCTTAAAGGCTTGACCCGCATTGAATAACCAGGTGAGGAGTGCGCCTAATGTCAGTTCCATCGGCACAGGGATTTCGGAATTGGCTCCATCGAAGGGTTGGGCAGGGAAGAGAATTGAGGTGTCTTCCAGGAGCGGAGCGAGCACCGGGCGCAGAACCGGGTTCAGATTAAGCCGGGGACGGCCATCTTCCATGGTTTTATAGATGATAAGCCGTTCTTCCAGGTTCAAAATGATACCGTAAAGGTCACCGAAGCTGAATTCTCCTGCGAAAAAGGCTGCCAGGTCCTGTAAGGTGCCTGAGTGGAGGAGGGCCACCGCACAGATACAGCGGCGGTCCACAGTATCAAGCAGGGCAGCAATACGTCGTTGAATTTCCTGCCGGGAAAGGAAGGCTGCCAGGTCATCCACAAGGCGCTGTTTGTTAAAGGGGGTTTTTATGTCCCCCAGATAACTGCGGAGGATGTCAAAAAAGGGCCCCTCTGGCAGCTGCATGAGGGCTGTTTTCCAGTGTTCTATGGTGGGGAAGATGGATACTGGGGTATGTTTAGCTGAGTTCATCTTCGGTCCAGTGCTGAATGGTGTATTTATAGCCCTGTTCTGCCAGGAATTTCTGGCGGTTGGCAGCAAATTCTTCTTCAACGGTAAAACGGGACACGAGGGTATAAAAATAGGAGTTTCTGTTTTTGGGCCGCAGGATTCGGCCAAGACGCTGGGCTTCTTCCTGCCGGGAGCCGAAGGAACCGGATACCTGAATCGCCATGGATGCGTCGGGCAGGTCTATGGCAAAATTGGCCACCTTTGAAACCACGATGAGCCTGAGTTCTCCCTGCTTAAACCGATGATAGATGACTTCCCGTTCTGCATGGGGGGTCTGGCCCGTGATAAGGGGGGCCTTAAGGATACGGGCAAGTTCCGCAAGCTGGGATAGATATTGACCGATTACCAATATCCGGTCATCGGGGTGATTTTCGATAAGCTGCTGCACCACCGCAATCTTTAAGGGGTTTTCACTGGCGATTCGGTATTTGGAGCGCTGGTTAGCCACCGCATAGGGGATGTTCAGGGACTCAGGCAGGTCCAGCCGTATTTCGGTGCAGAGGGCCTCGGCAATCCAGCCCTTGGCTTCCAGGTCCTTCCAGGGGACATCGTAACGCTTGGGGCCAACGAGGCTGAACACCGCATCCTCGGCCCCATCCTCACGGACCAGGGTTGCGGTAAGACCGAGCCGGCGGACCGCCTGGAGTTCCGCCGTAACCCGGAAGACCGGCGCGGGGAGCATATGCACTTCGTCGTAGATGATGAGTCCCCAGGCTCGTTCCCGGAAAAGTTTAAAATGGGGAAAGTCCGCATCCTTGTTGGGCCGCCAGGTTAAAATTTGATAGGTGGCTACCGTTACGGGGGCGACCGATTTTTCATCCCCCGTATATTCGGCGATCATTTCAGGCTGCAGGTCTGTTTTGTCCAGGAGTTCATCAATCCACTGATGGACCGCCGCTACGTTGGTAGTAAGGATGAGGGTATTGGTTTTAAGCATGGTCATAACGGTCATACCCACCACGGTTTTTCCCGAACCGCAGGGCAGGACTACCACGCCAAAGCCTGTCCCAGGCCCGCCGTCGCCCACCACGGAGCGGGCAGCCTCTATCTGGTAATCCCGGGGCGCAAAGGGCTTGCCGCCCCCGGTAATGGTCCGGAAGCCCAGTTCCAGGGGTTCTCCAACAGCAAGAGGGGCAAGATCCTGGACTGGCCAGCCCAGCTTGATGAGTTCCCGCTTTACGGTTCCCCGGTCTACCAGTTTAAGCCGAAAGACCGGTCCATCAGGAACGAGGTAGTGGGCCAGACTCTTTGCAGCGGCCACCTCTGCCCGGATTGGCTCAGATTCGCAGATAAGCAGCAGCGTGTCGCCCTCAGGTGCAGCCGATGACCGGGCGGCCCCTGTTGTTTCATCGCCGGATGGTGCGGTGGTGACAGCAGCGGTAGTGCCGGTAGGGGCGGCGATGGCAGCGGTAGTGCCGGATTGGGCGGCAGGGGCGGTAGGGCCGGATGGGGCGTTGGTGGCAGCGGCAGTGGTGGCAGAGCCGGATAGGGCGGCAGGGGCGGTCCTGTCATCGGCTATCAGCTTAATCTTACCGTAGCGGGCCATGGTATCCGCGAAGCCATCAAGGATGCTTTTAGGCACCGGGTACCGGGAGTATTCTTCCAGAACCTGTTGTATATCCTGGGGACTTAGGCCCGCGCTTGCCGCATTCCAGAGGGATAAGGGAGTAATACGGTAGGTATGTATATGTTCAGGGGATTTTTCCAGCTCCGCGAAGGGCATTATGGCCGAACGGGCCTCTTCGGCCCTTTCGGTGTGAACATCCATTAGCAGGGTGCGGTCGCTCTGAATAATCAGCGGGTTTGCAGGGTTAGCCATATCCGGTCTATTGTACCGAAAGGGCTTTGACTATTCAATCGAAAAATTAAAACCGCTCAGTATGGTGACGGCTGGTTTAAAATTATAATTCGGAATCTGAAAGGCAATATCAAAGGGGATGTACACCCCGTTAGAAACGAACGTATAGCCCACCGCAAGAACTACCCCCATGCCGCCCAGATTCGCCAGGGGGCCTGCGCCAAATTCCAGCCCGCTGTGGTGCCGGTACCCCATAAGGAGGGCCGCACTGGGAAGAAGGATCGATTGCTCGATACCCATGGCGGTTATCAGCACCTGCAAAGCAAAATGGTCAGAACTCTGCCCCAGAAGATACCGCCATTCAAAATTAAAACCAAACACTGAATAATAGGGACAATAGGGGCCGCCCTGAAAGATATCTTCTATTTTTTTTGAAAATTCCACCTGATCCTGAAATACGCCGCCGAATCCGGCCCTCGGACCAAACACCAGATAGGATGTGATTGGTTTTGATTGCGGATTGAATGGAGCATTGGCCTGACCGGCATCCTGGGCAGCTGCAAAGCCCCCAAATAAAACAACCAACACAAAAAAAGAAATAAAGTTTTTTTGAAGCTGACTTAACATAGGACCTCCAAAAATTAGTATTAAGTTCATAATACCACAAATAGGAGGATTTTCATCAATCTAATATGGAAAGATACATATCTATGGATTATATCTTGTATAGAAACTATGAAAGAAGCAATTCGTATAACCCTGATTTATATCATTGTCGCAGCCCTATGGATTTTCTTTTCCGATTCTGCATTGGCGATGCTAAATCTTGATATACAAACCGTTGTGAGAATTTCCCAATATAAGGGCTTTTTCTATGTTCTGGTAACCGGCATACTTCTTTTCTCTCTTATAAAAAAAGAAATGACCGAAAAAAACGAAGTTATTGTTGAACAGAAGACTACCTTACAACAAAAAGAAGAGGTCATGCGGGAACTGCATCATAGAATAAAAAATAATCTGCAGAATATTATTAGTATCATTCATTTAGAAACGGGGGAACATGGCTTAACCGAGGTAACCACAGAACGAATTCTTAACAAACTGTATGCCCTCAGTGCAATTCATGATCTGGTATATACTTTTGCTGGTTTCAGCCATATTTCATTACGGCAGGTTTTATTTAATTTCTTTTCATACCGTTTAATACCTGTGCAACCGGAACAACTGCATATCAGCGATGCTGTTCAATACTCCCTGGAAGAAATGGTCCCGCTGGCATTATCCTTTAATGAGCTATTCGAAGAATTAACCCATTTTCCCCATTCCTACAGGTTCACTATTACAGCAAAACAAAAGGATACGATCGATACACTTATTTACAGCCCAGAATATGCCATGTTGAATATCGACCAGAAGGCCCTTTCGTTATACCTGACCGGAAGCGGGGCCTCCTCAACCGTCATCAAACAGGACGGGGCCGTTCTTATCCGCTTCAGTTTTCCCGCTGGCTGAAAAACGGTTTTTCCCCCACCTGGTCGATTTACCACCGCTTATTACCAACGGTTATTACCACCGGTTATAATGCACTACCTGGTCCATTGGCTTTCGTTCCCGGTTTGAGGTTTCTGATTTTTGCTGCCAGGGCTCCAGGTCTTCTGCAGAGCCGGGCTTGCCGATAACCAGCAGTGTTACAACATCATAGTCTTTCGGGATTTGCAGCACAGTCCTCACCTTTTTAGGGTTAAAGCCGGCAATGGGGTGAGCGATGAGTCCCAGATGGGTCGCCTGGATCATCATATTCATGGCACAGAGTCCCAGATCAAAATGGGCATAGTCCCGGCCTTCGTCGAGCCGGCAGTCATCGCAGGCCCTGGTGGCAAGGGCAACAATAAGGGGAGCCCGTTTTGCCCAGCGGTTTCCCTCTGCCAGGGCTTCATGAAGTGCGGCCAGGACCTCCCCCTGGACCGGAACCAGGTGCCAGGGCTGATTATTATAACAGGATGGCGCCAGGGTACCCGCAGTCAAAATTTCATCTATTACATCCTGTGTAAGCGGCTCTGGGCTGAGCCCCCGCCGGGCCCGCCGTTGTTCAATTTCCTGTAGTATCATTATAAACCTCCATAGGCTTTTTCCAGCCTTTGTAAAAAGGCAGCAGTGGCTTTACCAATTTCAGCAGTCTGTTCTTCCGCTTCCTTCTGGGGAGCCATGGCAGTACAGCCCGTTAATAGGCCCCCCCAAAAAACAGCAACTATAAGTATGGCTAACAATTCTATAAAAGTTTGTTTTGAAAAACTTTGTTTATAGGTACTTTGCATAAATTCTCCTACCTATATATAATAATGAATATGATTTTTATAGGCCAACATAAAAACATCCTCACAAAGGAGTTCCTATGAAACTGTCTATCCAGCAAAAAATGTATCTGTATATATTACTACCACTGGTGGGAATCCTTGTAGTTATTGGGTTTGTTTCTTATGCAAGCACCAAAGGAACCACCGGTACCCTTATCCAGAATGCAAGCCTGAGCAAGGCTCAAAACTATGCACATATGATTGATATAGTCTTTGAGTCATACAAGACCAGGGCTCAGCAGTTCAGCCGGGACAGCCGGGTATCCTCCGCAGTGTGGGATTGGGCAAAAGAGGCCTTCCAGGAAGAAAAAGCCTACGATACAAACCTGGATTCCTTTATACTGGTCTATCCCGATGGTAAGGCCTTTACCCTGGAAGGTCAGCAGGCCCAGGTTAATGACCAGGATTATTACCAGGATATTTTTTATTTGAATAAACAAACCACAATCAGCAATGCGATTATTTCAAAAACCTCGGGACGTCCCGTGGTGGTAGTGGCTGCTGCTATAAAAAACAGCTCTCAGACGAGCCCCCAGGCAGCGGTGGGCCTTGTGCTTAATGTTAACAGCCTTTCCAGGTATTTTTCTAACGGAACTGCAACGAACAAAGAAATACCAGTTCTCGTGGATAACAAGGGCCTTGTGGTATACCACCCCGATTCAGAAATACGGATGAAGCTGAATCTCTTCCAGTCCGATGCAGCGGGTTATAAGGGGCTGCAGAACCTGGCGGAACGGATGTCCGCAGAAGAACAAGGGATGGGTGTATTTTATATGCCTGATGGGACAAAAATGGATGTCCATTTTCATTCCTTAGGCAGCATCCCCGGATGGAAACTGCTTATTGCCGTTCCCGAAGCGGAACTGCTTCGCCCAGCCCAGCAGGTGGTACTGACTGCGATCCTTGCATTTATAGGTCTGGCTGTAATACTGGCCATTCTCATTTTCTTTGTAAGCCGGATCATCAGTAAACCCGTACGGGAAACCAGAAATGCTATCGCCGACCTTGCCCGGGGAGAGGGAGACCTGACTAAACGGCTTACCATTGTTACCAGGGATGAACTTGGGGAGATGGGAACCAATCTGAACCAGTTCCTGGACCTGATACATGCTATTGTAAGTTCTGTCCGTAAGATCGTAGAACAGATGCGGCTTCTGGGGGATGAGCTGCAGGCAAATACCACCCAGTCTGCCAGCGGTGCCCGCCAGATTTTTGGCAACACCCAGGAGGTTAAGGACAGGGTCATAAGCCAATCCGCCAGTGTTACCGAAACTATGGCCACGGTAGAACAGATAAACCGGAACATTAACTCCTTTTTACAGATGATAGAAACCCAGGCTACAAACCTTACCGAGGCTTCCAGCGCGATAGAAGAGATGGTGGCTAACATCAATTCGGTTGCCCAGACCACGGTGAAAAACTACGAAGCAATCACCGCCCTGGGACGAGATTCCGATGAGGGTAAGGAATTATTGAATGGGGTAGAAAGCCTGATCCAGCAGATTGATCAGGCCAGCGAGGGAATGCTCGAAGCCAATACCATTATCGCCAACATAGCGAGCCAGACCAACCTCCTCTCCATGAACGCCGCCATAGAAGCAGCCCATGCGGGGGATGCGGGCAAGGGGTTTGCGGTCGTCGCAGAAGAAATCCGGAAACTCGCCGAAAATGCCAATGAACAGAGCAAAACCATTACCCAGGTATTGCAGAACGTAAAGGGCTTGATCGAAGAGGCCGTGGCATCCACTGCGGCAGCCCAAAACAAGTTTGAACAGGTATTTAATGGTATACGAAAGGTGGGCAACCAGGAAATTGAAATAAAAAATGCCATGGAAGAACAGCAGCAGGGGTCCCAGCAGGTTCTCGTAGCCATGAAAGAATTAAACCAGATCACCGCAGAAATTCGTTCCGGATCGGAAGAAATACGTATCGGAAGCCAGTCCATCCTGGATGAAATGAGCAGGGTCATGAAAAGCACCCAGGAAATTGAACAGGCCTCTCAGGAAAATGCTGCGGGAGCCCAGGAGATTGTGCAGGCCATGGAACACATAAGCAACCTGAGTACCCAGAATGCCCATTCTATAAAGGATATAGAGGCCCTCGTAGCCCGGTTTAAAATTTAATTTTTAATTGCAAAAATACTTCAAGAGCCTCTTTCAAAAGTAAGAGACTTTTGAAAGAGACTCAAGGTTTTGGTACAAGTCTGTTAGTTCTGAAAGAGCCTTTTTTATTAAAGGGGCTTGCACCGCAAGGCAAACCTGTGATAGCATCCCGCCAATTAAGCTAATTTGGGGGTAGGCAGGATGCAACTGCAGAACAACATTATACTGCAAAACGCAGTACCAGGTCCCGGCATGTTTTCTTTTGGCGCCGGGAAGTATTTCCCCCGGCCTTTTCAAATGCTTTTTTCAGCCGCCCTGTCAGGGCGGCTTTTTTTTGCCCAAAACCTGCACATTACCGCCGGCACCTGAAAAAACCGGCCCCAAGGAGGCCCCATGCTGAAAGGCAGACACCTGGTAGATCCCCAGGATCTACAACTCAATGAACTGGACCAACTCTGCACACTGGCAGATCGTATCCAGAAGAACCAGTCCCAATACCGGGACCTTTGCCGTGGACAGGTCCTGGCCACCCTCTTCTTTGAACCAAGCACCAGGACCAGGCTGAGTTTTGAAGCAGCCATGCTGAGACTTGGCGGCTCCTGCCTCGGTTTCGCCGAACCCTCCTCCAGTTCGGTAGCTAAGGGGGAGAGCCTGGCGGACACGATCCGCACCGTAGCAGCCTATGCGGATATGATCGTCATGAGAAACCCCAAAGAAGGGGCAGCCCTCCTCGCGTCCCGCTACTCCACCGTGCCGGTGGTCAATGCGGGAGACGGCGGCCACCACCATCCGACCCAGACTCTTACGGACCTGCTTACGATCCGCCAGCTTCGGGGCAGCACCGAGGGCCTTACCATAGGATTCTGCGGCGACCTCCGTTTCGGCCGGACCGTCCATTCCCTGGCGGAAACCCTGGCCCGGTATAAAAACAATACCATGGTTTTTATCTCTCCGCCGGAGCTTAAAATCCCCGACTATATCAAAACCGGCGCTTTGGCCAAAAACAATATACAGTACCGGGAAACGGACCGGCTCGAAGCCGTCATGGGGGACCTGGATGTGCTCTACATGACCCGGGTCCAGCGGGAACGGTTCTTTAACGAAGAAGACTATGTCCGGCTCAAGGACTTTTACATCCTGGACAATGAAAAGCTCAAAATCGCCAAAAAGAACCTCATCATCCTCCATCCCCTCCCCCGGGTCAACGAAATAGCCGTAGAAGTCGATGCGGATCCCCGGGCAGCCTACTTCGCCCAGGCCAAGTACGGCATGTATATCAGAATGGCCCTCATCGCCTCACTGTTAGGAGCTGCATAATGTTAAACATAGCAAAGATCAAGAACGGTATCGTAATTGACCACATTAAG
>Ga0101944_10004549_pt1 | contig 16993 bp, 13 predicted proteins | sample DewCreD2012metaG_FD_75245 | JGI IMG/M metagenome (GOLD analysis project Ga0101944, IMG submission 75245) | Hot spring sediment bacterial and archeal communities from British Columbia, Canada, to study Microbial Dark Matter (Phase II) - Dewar... ...
AGCTGTCGGCGGAGCAGCTTCGTCAGCGCTACGGCATCACGCATCTGGTGGCCAAACCGTTCAGCCCCCGGGAACTGCTGGCCCTGGCGGAGGAGATCCTCCAGCCGCCGCCCCCCGCCGCAGCCACAGCTTCTAGCGGACCGGCGGGCGCGCAGGCCCCCAGTACCGGCTGAGAAGCCTACGCGCGTGCCATCGAACAGGAGGATAGGTCCGTGAAGCTGCCAACGGAAATTTTCGGCGATGTGGTCGTGGTCCACACTCCCGAAGAAGTGGGCGGAGATACGGCCGGCGTGCTGGAGCGGTTTTTGACGTCGCAGGAGCGCCAGCAGGTGATCGTGGACCTGGACGGCACCGAAACGCTCGATTCGCTGGGGCTGGAGACGCTGCTCACGGCCCAGGAAGCCCTGCGGGCGATGGGGGGCGATTTGAAGATTTCCACCAGCAACCCCGCCAATCGCAAGATCCTCGAAATGACCCGCCTGGACCAGCAACTGGAGGTATTTGCCACCGTGCTGGACGCCGTCCGCAGTTTCACCTGACCGCCCGGGCATGCCCGCGTAGGGCTGTGGGGCCTGGCATCCCCCCGTCGGTATCCTCGTGACAAGGAGTACACCGCCCATGACCGCCGCGACCGGCAGCCCGCCGCGTCTGGGGAATGTGCTCATCGAACGCGGTTACCTGACCGTCGAGCAGCTCCAGGAGGGTCTGCAGCAGCAGCGGGGGGGCGGCGGCAAGCTGCTGGGCGAAATCCTCATCGAACGCGGCTTTTGCACGGAGGAGCAGATCGTCGAGTGCCTGGCGGTCGTCTACGGCGTGCCCTATGCCAAGCTCGAGCCGCGGATCGCCGACCCGAAAGTCGTGGATGTCCTGCCGCGGGAGTACTTGGAAAAGAACCTGGTCTTTCCGCTGTTCAAGGTTCGCCAGACGCTCACGGTGGCGGTGACCGAGCCGACCAACCTGTTTTTGATCGACGAGCTGCACGCCCTGACCCAGCTCGAAATCCAGGTGGTGGCCACCACCGCTAAAGACATCCGGCGGATGCTTACCACCCTGCCGGACAGCAAGACGTTCGTCATCGACGACATCATCGAAGACAATGCCCAGGCCGAGGTGACGCTGATCGAGACGGCCATCGAGGATATCAGCGACACCACGGACTTCGCCGGCCAGTCGCCGGTGATCCGCCTGGTGAACTACCTGATCTACACCGCCGTCAAGGAAGGCGCCAGCGACATCCATATCGAGCCGGCCGAGCGCTGCCTGCGCGTCCGTCACCGGATCGACGGCCGGCTGTACAAGAGCCTGGAGGTGCCGCTGAGCCTGCTCGGCGCCGTGACCAGCCGGATCAAGATCATGGCCTCGCTGGACATCAGCGAGCGGCGGCTGCCCCAGGATGGACGCGTGCACGTGCTGTTGGACGGCCGGAAGATCGATCTGCGCATCAGCACGTTCCCCGGCAGCCGCGGAGAGAAGACGGTGATCCGCGTGCTGGATACCCGCAGCGTCTCTCTGAACCTGCGCGACCTGGGGTTTGCCGAAGATGTGCTGGGGCCGCTGCAGACGGCGATCACCGCCCCCAACGGGATCATCCTGGTGACCGGCCCCACTGGCAGCGGCAAATCGACCACGCTCTATGCCTGCCTCAATGAAATCGCCTCGATGGAGAACAACGTCTGCACGGTCGAGGACCCGATCGAATACCACCTGCCGCTGATCAACCAGTTCCAGGTGCAGGAGCGGATCGGCCTGACGTTCAGCAAGGCGCTGCGGACGCTGCTGAGGCAGGATCCGGACGTGATCATGGTGGGTGAAATCCGTGACGAGGAAACGGCGCGCACGGCGATCCAGGCCGCCCTCACCGGGCACCTCGTGTTCAGCACGCTGCACACCAACGATGCGCCCAGCGCCGTGACCCGGCTGATCCACATGGGGGTCGAGCCGTATCTCATCGGAGCGGCCTTGAACCTTGTGCTGGCCCAGCGGCTGGTGCGGCGGATCTGCCCCAAATGCCGTGAAGAGCATGAGCCTCCCCGCCCGCTCCGCAAGGCCATCGAGCGGATGGGCCTGGAGATCGAGAAGTTCTATCGGGGGGTCGGCTGTCGCAAATGCCGCAACACGGGCTACAGCGGCCGCCTGGGAGTCCATGAGCTGTTGCTCATCAACGATGAGCTGCGGGACGCCATCGTGGCCGGGCGCAGCGTGACGGAGCTGCGGCGCCTGGCCGCCGCCTACGGCATGATCACGCTGCGTCACGACGGCTTCCGCAAGGTCCGCGAAGGGCTGACCAGCCTGGAAGAAGTGATCCAGATCTGCGGCGATCTGGGGGAAGCTCCGGAGCGCAAGGTGGGGGGCTCCGTCCGCGGCGTGCTGAGCGCGGCACCGGCCCCCGCCGCCGCCTCGCACGCAGCAGCCCCCGCGACATGAAACACCGCCCGCGGCCTGGCAGCGCCCCGCTGCACCGCCTGCCGCAATGGCGATGCCACGTGGAAGGAAGGAACTGTAAGCCATGACCACCTTCGCGTATCAGGCTCGCGACGCCTTGGGGCATCTGGTCGAGGGAACGCTGCAGGCATCCTCCCGCGACGAGGTCGTCGCCCAGCTCAAACGAGAGGGGCTGGCGGTCGTGGAACTGGAGGAGGCCTCGGCGCAGCTCGACTTGCTGAGCAGCCGCGTCCGCGCCAGCGACATCATCTTCGTCACCAGCCAGCTCGCAGTGATGGTCGACACCGGCATCACGCTGTCCACGGCGCTGGGCAGCATCGCCGAACAGGAGACGAACCCGACGCTGCGGCAGGTGCTTTTGGACCTCAAGGCGTCGGTAGAGCAGGGGGAAGATTTCTCCACCGCCCTGGCCCGCCATCCGCGCTATTTCGACAAGACCTACGTAGCACTGATCAAGGCCAGCGAACAGACGGGCAGCCTGGCGGAGATGCTCGACACCGTGGCCAGCTACGTCCGCAGCCAGGTCGAAACGCGGCAGAAGGTCCGTGCGGCGATGGCCTACCCGTCGATCATGGCCGCGCTCGCGGTGGGCGTGACCATCTTCCTGCTGACCTACATCCTGCCCAAGTTCGAGCCGCTCTTCTCCCGCAAGGGCGTCACGTTGCCGGCCCCGACCCGGCTGATGATGACCGTCTCGGACACCTTGCTAAACCACTGGTACCTCTGGCTCGCCGGCGTGATCGCCCTGATCGCGGCGGTCCTAGCCGGACGCCATCATGAAACGGGCCGCCAGCTTCTGGACTGGCTGAAGATCCATCTGCCCGTGATCGGACCGCTTTCCCGTAAAGTGACGCTCAGCCGCAGCGTGCGCACGCTGGGCACCATGGTCGGCAGCGGCGTCTCGATGCTAGAAGCTCTGCGCCTGACCGCCGAAGTGGCCGGCAATTGGTACTACGAACAGGCCTGGCTGCGGGTGCTGGACCAGGTGACCCAGGGGCGGCGGATCAGCGAAGTGCTGCGGCAGGAGCGGGCTTTGTTCCCCCCCACGCTGGTGCAGATGATCGATGCCGGCGAAGAAACGGGCAAGCTCGACGTCGTGCTGAGCAAAGTGAGCAGCTTCTTTGATCGGGAAGTGGAAATGAGCCTGAAAGCCACCACCAGCCTGCTGGAGCCGCTCATGATCTGCGTGATGGGGGTCGTGGTGGGCGGCATCGCGCTGGGGCTGCTCATGCCGATCTTCCAGCTCAGCCGGCCGACCGGCTAGGCCCCATCTCGGGTCGCAGCGCGACGCGCCGCCGCCTGGAGGTGCGGCCTGAACCACGTCGCCACCGCGCACCTAGCGCCGCCTTCACAGGCCACAGCCGCGAACACAAAAGCGGATTGGCGGAGGAAACTCCGGGAATCTACCCCCAGAACTGCCACCAGGGGCGTTGCTCTTTCTTTTTGAACCCCTGAATGCCAATCTTGCGCCCTGTTCCCAGGATCGCTCCTTCGAGCCGTGCCCCCGCCAAATCGGCTCCGGTCAGTTTCGCATCCGTGAGATTGGCCCCCAGAAACTGTGCGCCGTCGAGGACAGATCCTGAAAGGTTGGACCCTCGCAGGTCCGCCTTGGTCAGGTCTGCCCGGCTGAAATCACAGCCCAGGTCCGCCATGCTCAGGTCGGCCCCGACCAGGATCGCCTCGGAAAAGTCGGCTTCCGTGAGCTTGGCATACCGGAGATTGGCCCCTGTGAGGTTCGCCCGGTGGAAGCCCGCCCCGTCGGCGAAGCAGTCGGTCATGTCGCACTTCTCGAGGTTTGCCTCATCCAGCACTGCTCCACGCAACAGGGCCCCCGCAAGCAGCGCCCCGCGGAGATTGGCGCCCGTCAGGTCCGCCTCGCGCAGGTCGGCACGCTGGAAGTCGCAGTTCGACAGATCCTGATGCGCCAAGTTCGCCCCGGCCAGCTTCGCCCCCTCGAAAAACTGGCCAGCCAACGTGTCCGCTGGAACACGGCGGAGCACTTCGCCTGTCGTCTTATGACGAATCTCGATCATCGGCGCACCCGGCCCCCTTTTCCCTGGGCTGGATTGTCACCACCTGCCCCTGGGCGTTTTCCGGTTTGCCTCTTCCCTGCGCCAAGCGTTCGTCGTTCCGCAAACTCAGCCCGCTGGTGTGCCTTCGATGCAGTAAATCCGCTCAGCCATTCCCCGCCGATCACCTGCCAACACGTGGTGTCGCACCGGCGCCGCTAGCTTGCTGCCAGCGGCCGGCTTCTCCGTGCGACGTCCCGTGCGGTCAACTTCGGCCTCGTCTGGCCTTACTACTCATTCACCCCACCCGAGGGCAGGACCAACTTCATTTTCCGTAATATATAGGTCCAGCCAGACTGCTGCAACGGATTTTTCTTGGATAGCCTGGTCTCGTTGCGGCAAGCCGCAGGCAATGCACAATCTGACGTCGCCACACCCGACCGGTTGCCATTAGCATGAACCGCACCCCGGGTCCGAAGTTCCGGGAAGTCTTCTCATCATCGCCGCGGTCGGAGATCATTGCCTGAATCCGGCGGGCTCCGCGAGCTGCCAGCCCGATCGGCTGCCGTCGCGATGGAGGGGAACATTGTGGCTGCGAGCGAGCTGCTTTGATCCGGTAAAGCATGGGAAAACAGGTGGCTGATATGGAATTTCGGGTCCAGCTCGACATCTTCCGCGGTCCGCTCGACCTGCTCCTGTTTCTGGTCCGCAAGCACGAACTGGACATCCGCGACTTGCCGATCGCGCAGATCACTGAGCAGTTTCTGTCCTATCTGGAGGTCTTGCAGCAGCTCGATCTGGGAGAGGTGGCCGACTTTCTGGAAGTGGCGGGTCGGCTGATCGAGATCAAATCGCAGATGGTGCTACCGCAAGGGGGTGAAGAAATCGAAACGTGGGACGACCCGCGGGAAGAGCTCGTGCAGCGGCTCCTAGAGTACAAGCGCTATAAAGAAGCAGCCAGCATCCTGGAAGAACGCAGCCGCCAGTGGCAGCAGCGTTACCCGCGGCTGGTGGATGATCTGGCACCGCGTGCCGTCGACCCCGCAGAGCAGCAAATTCAGGAAGTGGAACTGTGGGATCTGGTCAGCGCGATGGGGCGCATCCTCCGCGACGCCCAGACGACCAGCCCAGCGACCATCGTCTACGACGACACGCCGATCCACGTGTACATGCAGCGGATTCACCAGCAGCTCGCCCAGCGGCAGCGGCTGGCGTTTTCCGAGCTCTTCACCTCGGGGATGCACAAGTCGGCCATTGTGGGGGTGTTCCTGGCCGTGCTGGAGCTGGTCCGGCATTACGGCGTGCGAGCCGAACAGGAAGAGCTGCACGGCGAGATCTGGATTGTCGCCAGCTCGCAGTTCGACCCCAGCCAGCCGATCGCCGCCACCGAGTCGGACGGACGCGACCCAACCGCGCAGGAAGGGCAGCCCGAGACGCCCGTCGTCTGAGCAGCGTGTGTGGCACGAGGGACGCTGCCGCGACAGGGGGCGCGGCGTCTCAGCGACGAGCCGGCTGGGTAACCGCCGCGGCGGCCTGCGTCGCTTTCGGCGCCGGTTTGGGAGCAAACATCAGCACGCACACCGCCCCCACGGCCACCAGGATCAAGCCAGCAAAGTACAGGCTGCCCTGAACTCCCTGCACCTGCCGCCAGGCGCCGCTGAAGTACATCGTGAACGCCGTGTTCACGATCGGCGCACAGCCGAAGACCACCGGCATCACGTAGCTTGGCTGGCCGCCGTAGTTGAGGGCGAGGATCACCCCTAGCGCTCCCAGCGCCCCGGCCGAGCCGCCCATGATGCTCCAGAAAATCCCCGAGAATCCCCGGTCGATCCAGCCACGGAAGAACCCTTGATCGTTTTCCATCCCGGTGAGGGTCATCACCAGAATCGGGCCGAGGATCGCGATCAGGAAATAGGCGATTCCCACGCAGATGAAGGGGCGCAGCCGGCCCGACCCCATCGCCAGGTGCCCCCACTGCAGCAGCGGACCGTACATCCCCCAGAACAAGGCCGTGGCCAGCGTGCAGGTCACGACCATCGGAAAATTGACATGGCTCGAGTCATGCATGGCGTCGTCTCTCCGCAGGCCCCGTCGCGCCCAAGAAGCGCGCCGTCACAAGTTCCAAGTCGTGCTGCACCGGCACCTTGGGCTGCCAGTCTAGCAAACGACGGCCGCCGGTGGCAGGCCAGCCTCGCGTCGCTGAAAAACAGTGCACTCAAGGTCCTCCTCGTGGCTCGCTCCGGCCCGCCGCCTCTCCCATCGCGCCAGGGCGCTCCGTCGTCCGCACCGCCCGCGCCGTCAAGGAGTGGCATACTTGGCGGCCACCAGCACCCGATCCTTGAGTGCGTCGCGCAGCGGATCGTCCTTGGGACCGCAAAAGCCCAGATGCCAGTGCCGCCGCCAACCTTCCGCATACTGGAAGATGCACGACATGCGGCCGACCTCGGCATCCAGCTCGACCATCGTGTCGATGTACGAATCCAGCCCCTGGCTCTCGTCCAGCCATGCTTTCTGGCTGGCATGTTTGGCCAGCATTTTCTTCTTCTGTTCGATCACGTCGGTCGTATCGACCACCAGGGCCGGCTCGATCACGTTCCCCAGCGGGTCGCGGTGCCCGTAGGGCTGGGCGTGGTACACGGTGAGCGTCCCGCTGATGGCGGGGCGCGGTGGATCGGTTATGAAATTGGGCATCCCTCGGGCGAACGCGGCGGTCACCACCAGCCGGCACGTATTCGTGTGATCTTCCATGTAATCCACGGGGGAGTGCGTCAGCACGATTTCCGGAGCCACCTCCCGGATCACTGCCGCCACTTTCCCCAGCGTGGAACGGTCGTAGAAAATCTCCAGATCGTTGCAGATGCTCTCGTGATACTCTGCACCGATCGCCCGCGCGGCGGCCTGCGCCTCTTCCCGCCGGATGCGGGCGATCGTCGCCGCGTCGTACTTGCTCGAGCCGCAACAGCCGTTGGCTAGATTCCAATAGTGGATCTGGTACCCCGCCTGGCGAAGCAGCATCAGGGTCCCCGCCATCAAGAACTCGATGTCGTCTGGATGCGCTGCAATCGCCATCGCACGTTTCGTGGCCATAGACACTCACTCGCGCGCTACCGAGCATTCATCTCCCACAGGATCGCTCGACGGGAACTGCCAGCCGAACCTTCCCACCCCCGCACGATGGTTTGGTCAGCAGAAGGTCGTCCCAGCCAGCGCCCCATCACTGGCGACCATTGTCCGACTTGGCTCAACCTCCGCCCAGCACCAGCACCCAATCTTGTCCGTCCGGCGCGATGAACCGACCGCCATTCTCCACTGCCGCTGGACGAAACACCCCCTTCCGCGGATCGAACCAGCGGGCACTGGTGCGAAACTGCTCCGAACGCATCGGGGCGAGTTCGATGGCACCTCCCACAGGCAGGTACGCCAGGGCCTGATCCCCTTCGGGCGTCGCACACAAGCTGACGAAGGGAGCTGGATCTTCCGGGAACGGTTGACGCACCGGCCAGCTTGCACTAGGCCGCAATGCGGTCCACCGCAGCGACGTGAACAGACGCACCAAATGCCCCATCTGCTCGCTGCCTGGCCGCTGCATCGCTTCGCGCCACGTCGGCGCAACCCCCGTCCTGGGATGGTCTTGTGGCACACCTGGGGAAAGTTGCCAGCTCCAGATGCCGTGCGAGCCGTACGTCAGCCCAGCCACCGGCGTGGACATCAGGCTCCAGTAGCACGCCCGGCGGACGCTGTAATCGTTGTGCGGCAGCCGCGACTGGTAGGCCAGGTGACCTTCATAGGGGGGTTCCAGGTTCAGGATCGGCTTGACGGGCTCGCGCGGCCATGCCTGGCTGACCGGTCCGCTATGAATCCAGGCGAGGGTACGGGCGTCGTCCCCATGGCCGCTCTGGTAACCCAAAAAATCCAACCATTTTTCCTTGCGAAGGGGCTCGAACGGCCACTGCATGCCTTGAGGGTGCAACGTGACCGGGGCGCGCGGCATCTCCTCTGGGAAGACGGCCCGGCCGATGCCAGCCCACCGCTGGCCGCGCTCTTGCTGGTAGTTTTCGTCGCCTCCCAGCAGCCAGACCACATCGTGCCCTTGGTAGCGGGCTACCGCATACCTGGCCAGACGGATGGCCAGCGGGTCGGGCAGTTGTCCGGGAGATACCTCTTTCCTGCCCAAGGCCCACAGGAGCACCGCCGCGGAGACCAGGCCGTGGCGCTGGATCGCATCGATGCGCTGGTCCATGCGTTGGAAAAAAGGTGGATGGATCACGAGGCGGTCGCCTTCCAGGTGATAAGCGACCTGTCCTTCTGCGTCGGTATGGGCGGTCCTCCAAGGGGCGATCAAGACGAACTGGATGACACTGAAGCGTTTGGCCTGGCGATCGCGCAGGAACGTTTCCCAGTCTTCGGCACTGGCCAGCAGCGGCCCATTCCAGACGGTGTCCCCCAGCCAGAAGAAAGGCGTACCGTCGCTCCGTTGGAGGTAGGTCGCCCCGGTGCGGACTTGCAGCGGCCCGTGAGGCAGCATCGTCGGATCGGTGGTCGATGGGCGGCGACAGACGAACTGCCCACGGCGCCCGTCCAGCCCCTGGATGGACGGCTGGCTGTGGGTGGTGAACTGCCAAGTGCCTTCCTCGGTGGCCAGCAGCCGCACCCGCCAGGTGGCGCCGCCGTCCCAGAAGCCGTACACTTTGCCAGTTTGTCCCCCGGGGCTTTTCAGCGTCAACCAGAAATCGACCTCGCTGGGGCTGGCGACGGGCGCAGCAGCCTCGAATCGCTCCTCCCATCGACCGAATCGCGAGACGACGCGGCCCTCTTCTGCGAGCGGTTGCTGGGCAAAGGTGCGGGCGCCGCCCCACACGAGCAGTGCCGCCAGGCAGGGCAGGGCACCCCATCTCAGGCGCACGCCTTGCGAAAGCCCTCGTGTCATCGTGCAGCTCCTGGAACATTGCCTGGAAAGATACTGTCCCCGAGGGGAACGATCTCGTGCGGTCAGCGGTCGCAGCGGCCGATTCTACCCCGGCGCGGCCGAAGCCCCAGCGGGGGTCGCGTCGACGTCGTGGGGCGTCGCTCCCTGCAACGTGGGCGTATCGAAGAACTTGCGGACCAGCCGGGGTTCTGGAGGCTCGGTCAGCAGACTCACGACCACGCCCACGAGCAGCGACACGAGCACGCCCCAGATCAGCGGCTCCAGGCCAAGTAGCTCATACGCATGAAATTCGCTGGGACGGCCTTCGCGGAAGGCGATCACCAGCCCCGCCAGGTTCAAGGCCAGGGCGGTGGCCGCTCCCGCCAGCATCGCGCTGATCGTGCCCGCGGCCGTCGCCCGCCGCCAATAGCAAAGCATCAGCGTGGGGACCAGGAAGCTCGCGGCGGAGCAGCCGGAACTGAACACCACCAGCGTTTGCAGGTATTTGACCGGATAGATGCTCACCGCGACGGCGACGGCCCCGATGAGCAGCATCACCCACCACGTCAGCCGGCGGAGGGCGTGCTCGGGCGCCTGCGGGTCGATGAACCGCTGGTATACATCGCGCACCAGTCCCGACGCGATCACCAGGAGGTAGCAGCTCACCGTGGCCATGATCGCCCCGAACGGCGCCGCCAGGATCAAGCCGGACACCAGCGACCCGAGCCGGAACGGAATCCGGCCGGTCAACTGCAAGGCCATCCGCGGCACCACTTCGTCCGGATGAGCCAGATCCGGCACCAGGGCTCTGGCGCAGATGCAAATCACGATCAGCGGCAGGTAGATGCCCATGTTGTACAGCGCTAGAAGGAAGATCGACTTGCGCAGCACGGACGTGTTCTTGCAGGCCATGATCCGCACCACGCTGGCAGGAGAAGCCAAACCGGCGTAGGGCCAGAAGCAGAACATGGAAAACGCCATGCTCAGCGGCAGAAAGGGGGTGCCGTCGCTGCGCAGTCCCGGGCCGGCAGCGTATTGCGACGCGCGGTAATGAGCCTGCTGCGCCTGCTGTTCGGGGGAGAGCTTCCCGGCCGCCTGCGCCGCGAGGCGCTGGGCCGCGACCTGCTCGACATTCGCCACCGCCTGGCGCGATGCGCGTTCCAACCCGCCCGTGGCGTCTAGCGCTAAAAACAACAGAATCATCACCCCCACGAACATCATCACGCTCTGGAGCAGATCGGTCCATACGGCAGCCAAGAAACCGCCGATGAGTGTGTAGCCCACGACCGTCAGCGAGAAAATGGCCAGCCCCAGCAGGTAGATCGGATCGGTGCCGGCCAGCCAGCGGCGCAGTCCGCCGCCAGGCGAGGCCTCCTCCGCATTAATGGGCGACGCAGCCGCACGCAGCGCCGCCTCTTCCGTGACCAGGCCTCCGCTTCCGGGCCAGGCGCTTTTCATCACCACCGCTCCCGCCTTGAACTGGGCGAACATCATGATCGTCATGAAGCTGATGATCGACAGCGAACAGACCAGGCCGGCCGTGGGGCTGGCAAATCGCGCGCGGAACAAATCCGGCATCGTGACGGAACCGGACATGCGGGAGATCTGCGCGATCCGTTTGCCGATCACGGCGAAGCCGGTCAGCGGCACGACCATATAGCTGCCGATCCACAGGGCCACGATCCAGCCGTGGCTGTACACCAGCGATGGAAAGCCCATGAACGTTCCACCGCTTTGGACCGTCGCCGTCAGGGCGATCGTCCAGGCTCCCAGCCCGCGGTTGCCCTGGAAGTATCCCTGAATGAACCGCGATCGCTCCACCACCCGCTGGGCCAGCCGTCCCAGCCAGACCGAGGCGGCGATGAAGATCAACAGCGCCGCCAGCGCCCCGCCGCGCGCCAATGTTCCCGGTCCTTCGTCGCCGGTCACATGTGCGATCAGCCAAACCGTGTGCCGCATGCTCGACCTCGACTTTTCAGGGACGACGATCTTTCGGGAACGGTTCAAAAGCGATCTGCACCGGAGCTCCATGCACCAGCGGCGACACGCCCATAATCGCCGCAGGTCCCCCGGCGTCCCGCGGGCTTTAGCCGCCTCGCGTGCCCAGCCGCTCTTCTTCCTGCTCTTCGCCCAGATCTTCGTCGCGGATCACCGCGTAGGCCATCACGAAGCAGGCCCCCGTACATAGCGTCCAGGGAACGATCACGCCCCAGAAGATCCAGTCCGGAAAGCCCAGGATGTACGTGAGCGTGGCGGCGTCGCGCTCATAGCCATAGCGGTAACAGACCGTCAGCGAATAGACGCAAGCCACCGCCCAGATCCCCACTGTGATCGCAGCCTCGCGGCGGGAACTGACCAGCACCGGATCTTCGGTCACCTTCGTCATGAGGCGTCCTCCCTGGGGCGGGAAACGAAAGCCAGCGACCTGTCGTGCGCTGCCAGTGTACCGCAGGCCGCGCCCCTTTGCCGCCGATCGTCCGCCCCTCGTCCGAACTTGCAGGCGGCCGCACGGGCCGCCACAATGCCCTCATCTTGAGGGGTCTTTTCATGTTGGCCAAGCTGCGGACGTTCGCCCTGGTCGGCATCGAGGCGGTGCCAGTCGAGGTGGAAGTCGATGTCGCCCCCGGCGCTTTGCCCAAAACGATCCTCGTCGGGCTGCCCGAAGCGGCGGTGCGGGAAAGCACGCACCGTGTCGAGCGGGCATTGGTCAATAGCGGTTTTCTGCGCCCGCAGGATCGGGTGGTGGTGAACCTCGCGCCGGCCGACTTGCCCAAAGACGCCGGCTCATTCGACCTGCCGATCGCCCTGGGCATGCTGGCCGGCAGCGGGCAACTGCAGTCCGACCGGTTCGACCAGTACGCCGTGGTGGGCGAACTGGCCCTCGATGGCAGCACCCGACCGGTCAAGGGGGCGCTGTCCATGGCGATCGCGGCGGCCCAGCAGCAGGGGCTCAAAGGGCTGGTCGTGCCCTCGAGCAGTGCCTCGGAAGCCGCGGTCGTCTCCCAAATCGAGGCGATTCCGGTAGACAGCCTCGCACAGGCAGCCGGTTTTTTCGCCGGCACGCTGCCGATCGAAGGACTGCCCAGCCGCGTGGATGCCCTGTTTGCCGAGCAAGCCCATTACGACGAGGATTTCGCCGATGTCCGCGGACAGGAGGTCGCCAAGCGGGCGATCGTGGTGGCCGCGGCCGGCAACCACAACCTGCTGATGGTGGGGCCGCCCGGCAGCGGCAAGACGATGCTGGCCAAGCGCGTGCCGACGATCCTGCCGCCGCTCACCGCGGCCGAATCGATCGAGACGACCCGGATCTACAGTTCTGTGGGTCGGCTGGCTCCCGGGCAGGCCCTGCTGGCCCGCCGGCCCTACCGGGCGCCGCATCACACGATCAGCGAGCCGGGACTGGTCGGAGGCGGCAACCCGCCGGTGCCGGGCGAAATCTCGCTATCGCACAATGGCGTGCTGTTCCTCGACGAGCTGCCGGAATTCAACCGCAAGACGCTGGAAGTGCTCCGCCAGCCGCTGGAAGATGGCATGGTCACGATTTCCCGCGCCATGCACGCCACCACGTTCCCCGCCGCGTTCCTGCTGGTCGCGGCCCTCAATCCCTGCCCGTGCGGCTACCGCAACGATCCTCGCCGGCAATGCCATTGCACGATCCCCCAGATCGAACGCTACATGGGGCGGATTAGCGGGCCTTTGCTGGACCGGATCGACATCCACATCGAAGTGCCTGCGGTGCCCTATCGCGAGCTGGCCTCCCAGCGTGCTGGAACCACCAGCGCCGCGATGCGCGAAATGGTGGTGCAGGCCCGTGCCGTGCAGAGCCGAAGATTCGCCCACAGCCGGACCCGGTACAACGGCCAGATGACCAGCCGCCAGGTGCGCCAGTTCTGCCGGCTCTCCGAGGAATGCCAGGAGTTGCTCCGGACCGGCGTTCAGGAGCTGGGGCTCAGCGCCCGAGCGCATGACAAGGTGCTCCGCGTCAGCCGCACGATCGCCGACCTGGCCGGCAGCGAGCACATCCGCCCCGAACACCTCGGCGAAGCGATCAACTACCGCCTGCTCGATCGCCAACTATGGACCTGACTTCCGAGGATGCGAGCGCCAGTCCCTCGCGGACCGATAACGGGCAGGGGGAGCGGGGGATCGCGGGTCGCGTCGATCGCCCAAGCGAGGGTAACCCCGGTTGCTGCGCCAAACTGGATGTGGCAGAAGAGCAAGCGCCCACCACAGCCGGTCTTGAAGCGTGCGGTCGTCTGCTGGGTTTGATGACGTTCAGATCCGGCGGAGGTGTGGTCGTGCGGCGTGGTCCGGATGTACGGTTGGCTTTGCGGCACGGCAACCTCCCCCGGGTCGGAGGTTGCCCGCCGCCAAGCGGCGCTCTGGCAACACGACGTCGCTGGGGACGGGATTGCCTCTTGCGCCGGACGCACTCGACCATCGCCCCATGGACAGTGATGATTCAGGTGCCGCCAGCGTTATCGGTGTCAGTCCGCATGGGAATGCATCCCATCCGTGCTACAGCACGACCCACCCAATCGATGGGCTAACCGCGAAAGTCCACGGAGCCGTGACGCTCACCGTGATCATCGCTTCCAGTGGTTCGATGCGGCGACCGTTGCTAATCACGCACCGCGCCCACAACCTCTGCGAACCCGACGTCGCGACCGCGCCGTTCACCACTGCCAGCTCCATGCCAGTCCGGTTCAGGAACACGTCAGGGATGGCAGCGAAGTCGTCGCCGGCCGTGGGGGTGATACCATCTCGAAATCGAAGGGATCCCTCCCCGGGCGTTACGACCCGGATACTCCAGCCGAGCGAGCCGCGCGTCGGGGCGTTCGCCTCCAGATTCAAGGCTACGTCCTTGGCGTTCCTCATCTCGTGTCAGGCGAGCACGCCTACCAACGTCCGCAGGCTGTTCGCTGCAGTCCGTCGCGCAAGCCGCGAGGCTCTCGAACGATTACAGGCTGCCGACATTCGACGGCTGCTAATCCGATTGGTAATGGTCGTCTACGCGACGCCGGGGTAGAGTGAGAGACCAGTGGTTTATTCTCCTCCGCGGGTCCCGCTCCCCATGGCGGAATCGAACCGTTTGCCGACGACCCACTGGAGTCTGATCCAGGTGGCTGGACGCACGTCGTCTGCGACGGCGCGGCAAGCCCTGGAAACACTCTGCCGCATCTATTGGTCGCCTGTATATGCCTATATTCGCCGCTGTGGGATCAACGCCATCGAAGCCCAGGACTTGACACAGGCCTTCTTTGCCGAGCTGCTCGGGAAAGATTATCTGTTCGAGGCAACACCGGAGCGGGGGCGATTCCGCAGCTTCCTCCTGACTGCCTGTCAACATTTTCTCGCCAACGAACGGGCCAAGGCTCGCGCCCAAAAACGAGGCGGCGGTCAAGCCCCGCTGTCGCTCGATTTTGCTGCGGCGGAGAACCACGTGCGTGCGGAACCAGCGGCCGGTACAACGCCGGAGCAAGAATACGAGCGCCAGTGGGCGATCTCTCTGTTGCGGGACGTGATGGATCGCCTGGAAGAGGAATGCCGACGGCGCGGCAAAGCCGACCTATTCGTCGCTCTGAAACCTTGGTTGATCGGCGAACACGCTGGGGTGACGTATGCGGCGACCGCAAAGAAGCTGGCCATGACCCCCGCGGCAGTGAAGATGGCTGGCGTCCGGCTGCGGCGGCGTTATCGAGAACTTCTGCGTGAGGCCATTGCCCAAACGGTCGCCTCGGCCGAAGACGTCGACGATGAAATCCGGTGTCTCTTCGCCGCTGTGGCTCGCTAAAAAATTCGGGGGCGCCTGTTACCTTTCGCGAATTTTCCTTCATAAGAAAGTAAGGCCAGACATTGTAAGTCAAGACACCTGCGGTCCCCCACAGCGCCGCAGGCTATCCCCGAAAGCGGTGGAAGTGTCGCCATGTCCGCACCAGCAACCTGTCCCAAGTGCGGCACGGTCCTGCCGGCCGACGCCCCCGGCGGACTCTGCCCCCAATGCCTGCTCGCCGCCGGCCTGGGGGAAGTATCTCTTGCACGGGCTGATATGCCCGCGGCCGTTCAAGCGGCGGCGGCAGCGGCGCCTGCCGGGTCTGAGAACGAGGCGCTGGCAGTCGAGCCTCGCCAGATTGAGTTGTACGACCTGTTTGCTGGCCGGCAGTTGCTTGTCACGTCGTATGGGTCGGATGCCACGCGGGCTGCGCGGTATGCCAGCGTGGATCCGCGGGTAGCCGAGGTGGATGCCGCGGGCTACGTCTCTGCGCGTGGCAGCGGGGAGACGGCGATCAGCGTGCGGGTTGGGGAGGCGGAGTGCACGGTGCGTGTCGTCGTGTCGGCAGCGGGCGAGCGTGGGGTGGACTTTGCCAACGAGATTGTGCCCATCTTCAGCCGCTATGGGTGCAACAGCGGCGGCTGCCATGGCAAGGCGAGCGGGCAGAACGGCTTTCGGCTTTCGCTGTTTGGGTTTGATGCGGGGTTCGACTATCAGGCGCTGGTGCAACAGGCGCGTGGTCGGCGTGTATTCCCTGCGGCAGCGGAGCGGAGCCTGCTCTTGCTAAAGGCCACGGGACAGGTGCCGCACGGGGGGGGCAAGCGGTTTGAGCCGGAGAGCGAGGCATATCGGCAGCTTGTGCGCTGGATCAGGGAGGGATTGCCTGCGGCGCGGGCGGACGCCCCACGCTTGCAAGGCCTGGAGGTTGTGCCGGCTCAGGCCGTGTTGCAACCTGGCAAGACGCAGCAGCTTTGCGTGCTGGCGCACTATTCGGACGGCTCGGTGCGTGATGTGACCCGCCGTTGCGAGTATGCCAGCAACCTCGATGTGGTGGCCAGTATTGATGCAGAGGGGCTGGTGGCGGCGGCCGGCAAGGTGGGAGAGGCGGCGATCATGGCTCGCTACCTGGGGCAGGTGGCGGTGTGCCGGGTGCTGGTACCGCGGAGTGCGCCGCTAGCGGAGATCGCGGGTTTTGAGCCGGCGAATGATGTGGATCGGCTGTGTGCGGAGAAGTGGAAGAAGCTGGGCCTGCTTCCCTCGCCGCCGTGCGACGATGCGGCCTTTTTGCGCCGCGTCACGCTCGATTTGTGCGGCAGGCTGCCCACGGTGGAAGAGGTGCGGGCATTTCTTTCGCTGACAGACCGGGACAAGCGAGTGCAGGCTGTGGAGCGGCTGCTGGCGAGCGAAGATCATGCCGCCTTCATGGCGATGCGTTGGGGTACGATCTTGCGCAATTCGCATCTGGCAGGGTCGGAGCGTGCCGCCTATGCCTTTCATAACTGGCTGAAGGATCTGTTTGCGCGCAATCGCCCTTACGACGAGCTGGTACGGGGCGTGGTAGCCGCGGCGGGCGAGTGGCAGGATGCGCCGGCCATCAACTGGTACTGGCAGATGCGAGACGACCAACTTCACCAGGTGACGGCCGATACGGCCCAGGTGTTCCTGGGGGTGCGTCTGGCGTGCGCCCGCTGCCACCATCATCCGTATGAGCGGTGGAGCCAGGAGGATTATTTTGGTCTGGCAGGGTTCTTCACCAGGCTGGGCCGCAAGAGCTTCGGGGAACCGCCGCCCTATTTTGCGGCGCCGCAGCCCACTACCGGCGAGGTGAACCCCCTCACCGGCCGCACGCCGCAGCCCAAGTTG
>Ga0101944_10004550_pt1 | contig 16993 bp, 14 predicted proteins | sample DewCreD2012metaG_FD_75245 | JGI IMG/M metagenome (GOLD analysis project Ga0101944, IMG submission 75245) | Hot spring sediment bacterial and archeal communities from British Columbia, Canada, to study Microbial Dark Matter (Phase II) - Dewar... ...
GGTTCTGCCCTCCCTTGGCGCCAATGAAATGATCCGCATGGGCGTGATCGGCACGGGAGGACGCGGACGCTACCTGATCGAGCGGAGCTTCGAGGGCAACAGCGGCCGCTTCACCGTGGAAGCCGTCTGCGACACGTACGCGGGCAATCTGGCGAAGGGCAAGGACGTGGTGGCCACGCGCGGAGGCAAGACGCCGCGCGGCTACGTCGACTACCGCGAGCTGCTGGCGGAGAAAGAAATCGACGCCGTCATCATCGCTACGCCCGAGCATCTGCACCACCGCATGCTTCTGGACGCGCTGGCGGCGGGCAAGCACGTCTACGTCGAAAAGCCTCTGGCCCACACGATCGAAGAGTGCCAGGACATCATGAAGGCCGTGGCGAAGAGCAAGAGCGTGGTGCAGGTGGGCACGCAGAACCGCTCCAACAGCCTGTACCAGATGGCGAAGACGATGATCTCGCAGGGCCTGATCGGCGACTGCCACTACGTGCGCGCCTTCTGGTACCGCAACGCGCTGCCCAACGGAGCAGCCGCCTGGCGCTACTCGATTCCGGAAGACGCGACGCCGGAAAACACGGACTGGAAACGCTTCCTCGGTCCGGCGCCGGAGCGGCCCTTCAACAAGCCGCGCTACTTCCAGTGGCGGCTGTACTGGGACTACTCGAGCGGCATCGCCACGGACCTGATGGTGCATCAGACCGACATCACGGCGTTCGTGATGGGCAAGGGCATCCCGGACAGCGTGGTGGCCACGGGCGGCGTGTACCGCTGGACGGAGAACGACGACCGCGATGTGCCGGACACCTGGAGCGTGCTGATGGATTACACGCGCGACCGGTTCCACATCAACTACTCGTGCTACCTGGGCAACGCGCGGTTCGGCTACGGCGAGCAGTTCCTGGGCAACGAAGGCATGATCGAGGTGATCAGCCGGCAGACGCTGAACTTCTACCCCGAGTCCTACCCGGGCGTGTCCGACAAGGTGAAGGCGCGCAAGGAGCTGTCGATCACGATTCCGAACAATGATCATCTGGCGGTGGAAGCGCACATCCGGAACTGGTTCAACGCCATCCGCGGCATTGAAAAGCCCGTGGCGCCGCCGCAGGCGGGCTATGAAGCGGCCGTGCCCGGCTTCATGAGCGTGCTGAGCTACAGGGAGAACAAGAAGGTCCTGTGGGACCACAAGGCGGACAAATACCGCTTCGCGTGATCCTTCGGCACTGAAAGGAAGGCGCGGCGCATGCCGCGCCTTTCGTGTCTCCGCGGCCCGCTACACTGGGAGCAGATACTTCCAATGGGAGTCCATCTCTCGCGGCCCGAGCTGCTCGCCATGCGCCGCCGCTGGCGCAGCGAGGGGCTGACGGTGGTCTTCACGAACGGCTGCTACGACATCCTGCACCCCGGGCACATCCGCACGCTCGAGCGCGCGCGGGCGCTGGGGGACGTTCTTGTGCTGGCGCTGAACAGCGACGCGAGCGTGCGAAGGATGAAGGGACCCGCGCGGCCGGTGGTGCCGGAGCGGGAGCGGGCGGCGCTGGCGTGCGCGCTGGAAGCCGTTGACGCGGTGACGCTGTTCGACGAGGACACGCCTCGCGAGCTGATCGCGGAGCTCCTGCCGGACGTTCTCGTGAAGGGCAGCGACTGGAGCCACTTTGTCGCAGGACGCGAGGAGGTGGAGGCCGCAGGAGGCAGGGTCGTGCTGCTGCCGCTCGAGCCGGGCTACTCGACGACGGCGACAGTGGAGCAGGCGCTGGCCCGGCGGAGTTCGCCATGACGCACCCGGCGGTGCGCGATCTGTTCCAGTCGCTGACGCGGACGGAACCCTTCCAGAAGCTCCTGCGGTTTCTTTCCACGCAGGAGTCCGGGCGGCTGTACCTGAGCGGGCTGACGCCTTCGGCGAAGGCTCTCCACACGGCGCTGCTGTGGCATGCGCTGGAGCAGCCGCTGCTGGTGATCACGGAGTCGCCGCGGGACGCGGAAGCATGGCTGGAGGCGCTCGATACGTTCCATGATCTGCTGAGCCACGGCGCGCCCGCGCCGCGGCCCTTGCTGATTCCCGCCTACGACGTGTTGCCCGGGCAGGGGCTGTCGCCGCACAGCGAGATCAAGGAGCAGCGGGCGGCCGCGCTGAGCCGGCTGGCGCGCGGCCGGGCCTCGATCGTGCTGGCGCCGGTGGAGAGCGCGCTGCTGCGGCTGCGTCCGCCGGAGGCCTACTCGCAGATGGCGCTGACGCTGCGCAAGGGCGAGGAAGTCCCGATGGAGGATCTGGCGGCGCATCTGGCTTCCATCGGCTATCAGCGGCGGGAGCCGGTGGAGATGGAGGGCGAATTCTCCATCCGCGGCGGCATCTTCGACGTATTTCCTGCCGAAGCGCAGCGGCCGGTGAGGATCGAGTTTTTCGGGGACACGATCGAGAGCCTGCGGCGGTTTGATCCCGAAACGCAGCGGTCCGTGCTGGCGGTGTCCGAGGTGACGCTGCTGCCGATGGAAGAGATTCCGCGGCGGACGCAGAACGCCGAAGCCGCCGCGTGGACGGAGGAAGACGGGGAAGCGGCGCAGGGATGGGAGTTCGCCGCGCTGGCGGCGGACAGTCCCGCCTGCTCGCTCGAAGATTTCCTCGAGCGCGCCATCGTGCTCTACGACGAGCCGGAGTCACTGCGGGCGGCGTCCGAGCGGCTGTGGAAGCGGCTGGACGCGCTGCGCGAGCAGGCGCCGGCTGCCCCGGAGCAGCTCTATTTTCACTGGAACGAGCTGGCCGCGCACCGCCCGTCCCGGCGGGAGGTCGAACTGCGCGAGCTGCTGCTGGAGAGCGAGCTGCCTCCGGAAGCCGCCAGCGTCGAGATCCGCACGCAGCCCGGCACGGCGTTCCGCAACAATCTGCGGGCGGCCATCGAAGAGGCGCGCGAACTGACGCGGCAGGGGTGGCAGGTGGCGTTCTTCGCACCCACGCAGGGCGATCTCGAGCGCCTGGCGGATGTCTTCAGCGAGTATTCCCTGCCCTTCCAGCTCGGCGTGGAGGACACGGGCGGACTGTCTCCTTACCTGGCGGGGCGCGCGTTCATGGCGGTGGAGAACGCGGGCGTGTATCTGGTGCGGGGGCGCCTGGAGCGCGGCGCGCGCCTGCCGGAGCAACGCCTTGCGCTTGTCGGGAGCCGGGATCTGTTCGACGCGGTCTACGACGCGCAACCGGCGCGGGCGCGGTCCCACGCGGCGCTGTTCACGCCGGAGACGCTGGATCTGAAGCCCGGCGACTACGTGGTGCATGCGCAGCACGGAATCGGCCGCTTCACGGAGCTGAAGCAGATCATCACCTCCGGCGCCGCCGAGGACTTCATGGTGGTCGAATACGCGGGCGGCGACCGGCTGTACGTGCCGCTGACGCGCCTGGACCTGATCCAGAAGTACCGCGGGGCGGGCGAGGCTGCGCCCTCGCTCGACAAGCTGGGCGGCGTCACCTGGGCGCGGACCAAATCGCGCGTCAAGGCGAAGATGCGCGACATGGCCGAGGAGCTGCTCAAGCTCTACGCGGCGCGCAAGATGGCGGAGGGGTTCGCGTTCTCGCCGGACTCGGCGTGGCAGCGCGAGTTCGAGGAGGCGTTCGAGTTCGCGCCCACGCGCGATCAGCTGCAGGCGGCCGCGGAGATCAAGCGCGACATGGAGTCGCCCAGTCCGATGGACCGGCTGCTGTGCGGCGACGTGGGGTTCGGCAAGACGGAAGTGGCCATGCGCGCGGCGTTCAAGGCGCTGGGCGACGGCAAGCAGGTGGCGGTGCTGGCGCCGACGACGGTGCTGGCGCTGCAGCACTTCGAGACGTTCAGGAAGCGGTTCGCGCCGTTTCCCGTGCGGGTGGAGATGCTGAGCCGGTTCCGCACGGCGCGCGAGATCAAGGCCGTGCTGGCGGACCTCGCCGCGGGCAAGGTGGACATCGTCATCGGCACGCACCGGCTGCTGTCGAAAGACGTGGTCTTCGCCGATCTCGGGCTGCTGATCGTGGATGAGGAGCAGCGCTTCGGCGTGCGGCACAAGGAGAGGCTGAAGCAGATCCGCCAGAGCGTGGACGTGCTGACCATGTCGGCGACGCCGATCCCGCGCACGCTGCACATGGCGCTGCTGGGGCTGCGCGACATGAGCGTCATCGAGACGCCGCCCAAGGACCGCCTCGCCGTGCAGACGGTGGTGGCGCGCTTCCATCCGGACCTGATCCGCGCCGCCATCGAGCAGGAGCTGGGCCGCGGCGGACAGGTGTACTTCATCCACAACCGCGTGGACTCGATCTGGTCCCGCGCGGCGATGCTGCAGGAGCTGGTGCCGCAGGCGCGCATCGCCGTGGGCCACGGGCAGATGGGCGAGGCGGAACTCGAGCGCGTGCTGCTGAGCTTCATGCGCCGCGAGTCGGACGTTTTCGTCTGCACGACCATCGTTGAAAACGGGCTCGACATTCCGCTGGCCAACACGATGATCATCGAGAACGCGCAGAACTACGGCCTGAGCGAGCTGTACCAGCTGCGCGGGCGCGTGGGAAGGTCGAACCGGCGCGCGTACGCCTACCTGCTGGTGCCGGACGACGGCGAGCTGACGGAGGTCGCGCGCAAGCGCCTGGCGGCGCTGAAGGAGTTCAGCGACCTGGGCTCGGGCTTCAAGATCGCGGCGCTCGACCTGGAGCTGCGCGGCGCGGGCAATCTGCTGGGCGGGGAGCAGCATGGCCACATCGCCAGCGTGGGCTACGAGACCTACGTCAAGCTGCTGGAGGAGACGGCGCGCGAGCTGCGCGGCGAGACCGTGCTGCCGGAGCTGCATTCGACGCTGAACCTCAGCCTCGACATCCGCATCCCGCCGTCCTATATCGCAGAGGAACAGCAGCGCCTGCGCGCCTACAAGCGCATCGCCGACGCCGGGGAGCCGGAGAAGGCAGCGGCGCTGCTGGAGGAGCTCGCGGACCGCTATGGACCTCCGCCCGAGCCGGTGCGGCTGCTGGTGGAGTTCTCGCAGCTGAAGTCGCTGGCGGCGCGCTGCGGCATCGAGTCCATCGACAGGCGGGCTGGCGCGGCGCTGCTGAAGTTCCATCCCGGAGCTCCAATCGAGCCGCGGCGGCTGATGGAGCTGGTGTCATCGACGGCGGGAGCGCAGTTCACGCCCGCAGGCGTGCTCCGCATTCCGCTGCCGCAGGGGGACGCCGCGGCGCTGCTCGGCTTCCTGCGCGCGCTGCTGGGGAGCCTGAGGAACTGACGGCCGCCGGAGCGGGCGGCGCGCTGTTTTGGATAATGGAATCATGAGCATCTTTCGGCTGGGCCTGTGCGCTGCGATGTGCGCCGTCGCCGCATGCGCCGGAGAACCGGTGATTGTCGAGCAGATCGTCGCCAAGGTGAACGGCGACATCATCACGCGCTCCGACCTGGCGCGCGCGCGCAAAGAGCTGGAAGCCAGCCTGCGCCAGCGCCAGCTGCCGCCCGCGCAGATCGCCGAGGTCCTCGCCCAGGCCGAAAAGGACCTGCTGCGGGACAAGATCGACAATCTTCTGCTGATCCAGCGCGGCAAGGAGCTCAACGTCAACGTCGACAACGAAGTGACGAAGTATCTGGCGCAGATCCAGTCGGAGAACAAGATCGCCGACCCGGAAAAATTCCAGTCCTGGATCCGCGAGAACACGGGCATGAGCTACGAGGACTTCCGCTCCGAGCTGCGCAATCAGTTCCTCAGCCAGCGCGTGGTGGGGCAGGAGGTCTACAGCAAGGTGAATATCCCGCGGCGCCAGATTGAAGAGTATTACGAGAAGAACAAGGAGAGCTTCGTCCGCAAGGAGCGCGTCATCCTGCGCGAAATCCTGGTCAGCACGCAGGGCATGGACGAAGCGGGCGTCGCCGCGGCGGAGAAGAAAGCCCGCGACATTGTGGCGCGGGCGCGCAAGGGCGAGCGATTCACCGAGCTTGTGCGCGAATACTCCGAAGCCGTCAGCGCGCGGCAGGGCGGGCTGCTGGATCCGTTCGAGAAGGGCATTCTGAGCCCCGAGCTGGAATCGCTCGTCTGGGACAAGGAGAAGGGCTACGTCACCGACCCCATCCGCGTGCCGGCGGGCTGGCTGATCCTGCGCGTCGAAGACCACCAGAAAGAAGGGCTCGCCGAGCTGAGCGAGGTGGAAGCGGAAATCCGGGACAGGCTGGCCTCCGAGATCATGATGCCGAAAGTGCGCGAATATCTCAGCGAGCTGCGCAGGAATTCCTTCATCGAAATCCGCGAGCCTTGGGTGGACACGGGCGCCGTGCCCGGCCAGAAGACGGACTGGAACGACCCCGCGCTGTTGCGGGCGGAGACCGTGACGAAGGAAGAAGTGGCCGCGCAGGCGCGCCTGAAACGGCTGCTCTATTTCCTGCCCATCCCGGGCACTTCCATTACTGACACCAGCAAGTCGTCCAGCAAGTAAAATCTCTCCATGAAATCTCCCATGTGCAGCGACCTTGCCCCGGGGCAGAGCGTCCAGGGCGTGTTCCTCGTGCAATCGAAGGAAGTCCGGCAGAAGAAGACCGGCGAGCCTTACCTGTCGCTGGTCCTGATGGACCGCTCGGGGGACGTCGAGGCCAAGATGTGGGACAACGTCGCCGAAGTGGTGGAGACGTTCGAGCGCGACGATTTCGTCCGCGTGCGGGGCCAGACGGTCGCCTACCAGGGCAAGACGCAGCTCACTGTCCATTCGCTGCAGCGCATCTCCGACGAGGACGTCGACATCGCCGATTTTCTGCCCGTCTCCCGCCGCGATCCCGAGCAGATGTGGCGGGAGCTGAATGAAATCATCGGCTCGATCTCGAATCCGCATCTGAAGGCGCTGCTGCAGGCGATCTTCAGCGACCGCGAGATTGCGGACGCCTACCGGCGCGCTCCGGCGGCGAAAGGCATCCACCATGCCTGGATCGGCGGACTGCTCGAACACGTTCTCAGCATGTCCGCGCTGGCGCGATTTCTTGCGTCGCACTATCCGGGCATCGACCTGGACCTGCTGCTGGCAGGCGTGCTGCTGCACGACATTGGCAAGATCCGCGAGCTCGACTATTCGCGCAGCTTCTCGTACTCGACCGAAGGCGGGCTGATCGGGCACATTCAGATCGGACTGCGCATCGTCGCCGATCACCTGCCCGCGGACTTTCCGCCCCGGCTGCGCAATCTGCTGGAGCACCTGATCCTGAGCCATCACGGGCAGCTCGAATTCGGCAGCCCGAAGCTGCCCTGCTTCCCCGAAGCGATGCTGCTGCACCTGATCGACCTGACGGATTCGAAGATGGCGGCGATGCAGGCTTCGCTCGAGAAGGAAAAGAACTCGGACAGCGTCTGGACTGGATACAATGCCGCATTGGAGCGATCCATTCTGGACCGGGAGAAATACCTGCAGCAGCCCGCGGCCCAGCCGCGCCCGGCGGCGGCGGCAGCGAGGCCGCAGAAATCCTCGCCGTTCGCTCAGGCGCTGATGTCGGCCCTCGACGACGGGAGGGGCAAGTAGCCATGCCGAGAACCGCCCGCGCCATTCCTCCTCCGCTGGAGCTGAGCTGCCTGACGGCGTTGTGGAGGCTTGGCGAGGGCAATGTGCAGGCCGTGCGGAGCTGGCTGGCACCCCGCAGGCCGCTGGCCTACACGACGGTCATGACCATGCTCGAGCGGCTGACGCGCAAAGGCGTGCTCACGCGGCGCAAAGTGGGGCGGTCGTTTCTTTACAAGCCGTGCGTGACGGAAGACGAGATCCGGCGGCTGGCCATCCGCGAGCTGACGGACTCCCTGTTCGGCGGCAGCACCGAGGCGCTGGTGGATTTTCTCGGCGCCCTTCCCCGCAATTCCGCGCCCGCCCCGCTGGCAGGATCGGCGCCCGAGGAGGAACCGCAGCCTCTGGACGCGGCGCTGCTCTGAAGACCCGTGCTGCTTCACGCCAGACCTTGTGCTGCCCCGATTCCGGGTTATGCTCATAAAGAAAACGGGAGCGCGGGCCGCTCTGCGGGCGCCTGACTGGAGGATGGAAGAGATGATTACACGGAGCAGAACGTGGGCGATTCTGTTGTCCGCCGTCTTGCTGTTCACAGCATCCTGCGGCCGCGATCCGGAGAAGGCCAAGCGCCGCTATCTGGAAAACGGCAACCGCTACGCGCAGCAAGGCAAGTTCAAGGAAGCCATCATCATGTACCGCAACGCCCTGAAGCGCGATCCGCGCTTCGGCGAAGCGTACCTGAAGCTGGGCGACGCCGAAATGAAGCGCGGCATGCCGGCGCAGGCGGTGGCCGCCTACCGGCGCGCCGTGGAGCTTTACTCCGACCCTGAAGAGCCCGCCGGAAAACTGGCCGATATTTACCTGGCTGCCTACGTTCTGTCTCCGAAAAAGGATCCGTTGCTGCTGCGCGAGGTCGAGGATCTGGCCTCGTCGCTGGCCAGCAAGAACCCGAATTCGTTCCAGGCGTTCCGTTTGCGGGCGTTCCTCAACCTTGCGGACACGACGGACAAGACGCAGGAACATCTTTTCCGGGCGATCGAATTCTTCAGGAAAGCCGACGCCATCAAGCCGAAACAGCCGGAGCTGCGTCTGGCCATGATCCAGACCATGGTGCAGGTGGGCCAGCTGGAAGAGGCCGAAAAGTACGCCCGCGAGGTGATCCAGGACTCTCCCTCCGTGGCCGGCGCTTACTGGTTTCTCAGCCGGCTGTACCTGCAGCAGAACCGCCTGAAAGATGCGGACGCCATCGTCGACCGGCTGATCGAGGCCAACCCGCAGGCCTCGGGGCTGAAGGTGGACCGCGCCGAGTACCTGTTCGCCACGCAGAGGAGAGAGGAGGCGTTGCGCGCGCTGGAGGCCCTCGCCTCCTCGCCGCAGACCGACGCGGCCCTGCTGAAGCGGGTGGGCGACACGTACGCCCGGATCCGCGAACCGCAGAAAGCCATCGAGACGTACGAAGCCGGCATTCAGCGCTTCCCCGCGCAGAAGACCGAATTCCGCCTGCGGATCATTCCCGCACTGCTCGCCATGCAGAAGCGCGAGGACGCCATCAGGCTCGCCGAAAAAACCGTGCAGGAGGATCCAGCCAACAACGGCGCTCTCTCCATGCGCGCCTCGCTGTGGCTGAACTTCGGCTCGAAGGAGCAGTTCGACGCGGCGGTCAAGGATCTCCAGCAGCTGATCTCGAAGGAGCCAAACAACGCCGTCATCCGCTACAACCTGGGCCGCGCCTACCACACAAGGGGAGAGCTGGATGCGGCGCGGACGCAGTACGCGGAGGCGGTCAAGGCCTCCAAGTTTCTCACCGCCGCCCATCTGGGACTGGGGCAGATCGCTTTGGCCAAGGGCGACTCCGGCAAGGCGGTCGCGGCCGCTGACGAGGTTCTGTCTTACGATCCCTCCAACCTCGCGGCCCGCATCCTGCGAGTCAACGGACTGATGGCGGGCGGCAATACCAACCAGGCGCGCATCGACATCAACACTTATCTGAAGGACACGCCCGACAATCCCGATCTGAAGTACCAGCTCGCCATCGTCAATTTCGCCGAGCGGCGCTACCAGGAGGCCGAGCAGCAGTTCCGCGCCCTCCAGCAGCGGTATCCCAACGACCTCCGGCTGCTGTTTTCCATCGCCGAGGTCATGCTGCGGACCAACCGCCAGGCTGACGCCATGCGGCTGGTGCAGGACGCTTATCAGAAGAATCCGGAGCTGCCCGGCCTGAAGCTGGCGCTGGCCAACACGGCGATGCGCGTCAACCAGCTCGACACTGCGGAGAAGGAATTCCGCGCCCTGCTCGCGCTCGACCCCGGCAACACGGACATCGTCATGCGGCTGGCCGAAACGCTGCGCCGCAAAGGCCAGGTCGGACCGGCGAGGGATCTGCTGCAGCAGGCCTATGCGAAATCGCCCTCCAGTCCCGGACTGGCGATGCAGCTTGCGCTCACCCATGAGGCGCTGGGCGACTGGCGCTCCGCCGTGCCCCTGTACGAAGCGATCCTGAAGCAGGACCCCAACAGTCTGATCGCGCTGAACAACCTGGCCTACCGGTACGCGGATATGGGCAAGGACCTCGACACGGCCCTGACCTACGCTCAGCGTGCGCAGCAGCGCGCGCCCACCAGTGACGACGTGATCGACACCCTCGCGTGGGTTTACATCCGCAAGAACCTCAACGACACCGCAATCTCGCTGCTCAAGCCGCTGATCGCGAAGCAGCCGCGCAATCCGCTGTTCCACTATCACCTGGGGCTCGCGCTGCTGCAGAAAGGCGACCGCACGGCCGCGCGGCAGAGCCTGCAGACGGCGCTCTCCCTGAATCCATCGAAAGAGGACGAGCAGAAGATCCGCGAAGCCCTGTCGCGCGCCGGCTGAGCTGGATTATGAACCTCAAGCATCCTGCCGCGCCCTGGGTGGCGCCGTTCCTGTATTTCATCCTGTGCCTGGCCGTGCTCCCGAAGCTGGCGCTGCCGCTCCGCGCCGAGCTGGCCTTCTGGCTGTTGTCAGGACTGGCGTGCGTCTGGATCTTCAGCCGCAGGCTTCTCCGTTTCGAGGCGCGCTCGCCGTGGCTGTCCATCGCTCTGGGCGCGGGCGTCTTCCTGCTGTGGATCGCTCCGGACACGATCTGGCCGGGATGGCGCGCGCACTGGCTGTTTTCCAACCCGCTGTTCGGCGAGGCAGGCAGCCGCCTGCCGTCCGGCGTCTGGCAGGACCCGGCCGCTGTGGCGCTGCGCACGGCCCGCGCCGTGGTTCTGGTTCCCATTGTCGAGGAGCTGTTCTGGCGCGGCTGGCTGATGCGCTGGATCGAGAACGCCGATTTCGAGCGCGTCCCGCTCGGCTCCTGGCACGCCCGCGCCTTCTGGATCACCGCCGTTCTCTTCGCTCTGGAGCACGGCCCGTACTGGGAAGTCGGCCTGTTGGCGGGCCTCGCCTACAATGCGTGGATGGTCCGGACAAAGTGTCTGGGCGACCTGATCCTGGCCCATGCGGTCACCAACGCCTGCCTCTGCGCCTGGGTGCTGGCCACCGGCCGTTTCGAATATTGGATGTGAAACTGCGTTTCTGGTCCCGAATGTGATTTACTGAAATTTCGTACCGTTCGTGATGTCCTCGCGCTACCCGCTCTTCGACCGGTCCCGGCTGCGGATTCTTCCGTTGGGGGAACGGGCGCATGATCTCGACATCAGCCGCTGGCTCCGGCTCGAAGATCCGGCGCCGGAATTCCGTCACCCGGATCTGCCTGTTGTGGCGCAGCGCTGGGCGGCGGCGCAGCGGCGCGGGGCGGCGCGCATCCTCATGATGGGGGCGCACCTGCTGCGGGCGGGGACGAACCGCCACATCATCGATCTGCTGGAGCGCGGAGCGCTGTCCGTCATCGCCATAAACGGGGCGGGCATGATTCACGACTACGAGCTGGCGCGGATCGGGGCGACCACCGAGAGCGTCGCCCGCTACATCCGCGAAGGCCAGTTCGGGCTCTGGCGCGAAACCGGCGAACTCAACGACTGGATCCGCGCCGCGGCGGACGCCGGCGAAGGGCTGGGCGAACACATCGGCAGGCGGATTTTCGAATCCGACTTCCCCTGGCGGGACTGGAGCGTGCTGGCGGCGGCGTGGCGCTGCGGCGTACCCGTCACCATCCATGCAGGCATCGGCTACGACATCCTGCACGAGCACCCCAACTGCGACGGCGCGGCGCTGGGCGAAACCAGCTACCGCGATTTCCTGATCTTCGCGCGCGTCGTGGAGGGTCTCGAGGGCGGCGTGCTGCTGTCGTTCGGTTCGGCGATCATGGGACCGGAGGTGTATCTGAAGGCGCTGGCGATGGCCCGCAACGTGGCGCATCAGGAGGGGCGGGAGATCAGACATTTCACGACCGCCGTGTTTGATCTGGTTCCGATCCGGGGCGACTTCCGGAAGGAGCTGCCGAAGACCGATCCGGGCTACTACTTCCGCCCTCACAAGACGATGCTGGTGCGCACGGTGGCTGACGGCGGCGAGAGCTTCTACTTCTGCGGCGATCACCGGGCCACGTTTCCGGCGCTGCGCGCAGCTTTCCTGCAGGGGCTGGAGGAGGCGCAGTGAGTCCGGCGGACATCCTGGCCGCGATTCCGAAGCTGCGCGCGCTGGTGGCCGGCGACATCTGCCTCGACCGCTGGTGCCGGTACGATCCGCGGCTCACCGAGCCGTCGCGCGAGACGGGGCTGGACCGCATCGCCGTTGTCAACACCGAGTGCACGCCTGGCGCGGGCGGAACGGTGGCGTCGAATCTGGCCGCACTGGGCTGCGGGCGCGTGGCCGTGCTGGGCACGACCGGCGATGACGGCCACGGCTACGAGCTGCGCGCCGCACTCCGGCAGCGCGGCATCGACGACTCGCTGCTGGTGACAGCTCCCGGACAGACGTTCACCTACACGAAACTCATCAACACGTACACGGAAGTGGAAGATCTGGGCCGCGTGGATTTCGTCACCTTCCCGCCGCCGCGCGAAACCGAAGACGAGCTGCTGCGGCGGCTGGAAGCGGCGGCGGCGGAATTCGACGTGATTCTCGTGTCCGATCAGATGGAGACGGCGTCCGGCGCGGTGGTGACGCCCCGGATGCGCGAGAAGCTCGAGCTGCTGGCGCTGCGGCGCAGCGGGCTTCTCATCTGGGTCGACTCGCGCATGCACATCGAGCAGTTCCGCGGCGTCGTCCTGAAGCCGAACGAGCGGGAGGCGCGCGAGGCGTGCGGGCGGCTGGGCATGGACGGACCCGATTACGCCGCATTGCGCCGCGTGACGGCCGCGCCGCTGATGATGGTGACGCATGGAGGCGACGGCGTCACGCTGGCGGACGAAGCGGGCGTCGAACGCATCCCCACCGAGAAAGTGGAGCACCCTGTGGACATCTGCGGCGCGGGCGACAGTTTTTCGGCCGGCGCTGCGCTGGCGCTCCGCGCGGGCGCCGCGCCGAGGGAGGCGGCCCTGTTCGGCCATCTGGTGGCTTCCGTCACCATCATGAAGCCGGGCACGGGCACGGCTTCGCCCGGGGAAGTTCTGACGGCAGCCAGAGGGATGGGGCTGGCATGAGCATTCTGGCCATTGATATCGGCGGCACGAAATTCAGCGCCGCCCTGTTCCGCGACGGACGGATGACGCGGCGCGAAACCCGCCGCACGGACCGCGAAGGCGGGCGCGAGTGGATGCTGGAGCAGCTGCGCGGGATCGCACGCGCGTGGCAGGCGGAAGAGCCGATTACGGCGGTGGGCGTTGGCTTCGGCGGCCCGGTGGACTTCGCCTCGCAGCAGGTGGTGCTGTCGACCCACGTCGGCGGGTGGCAGGACTTCGACCTGCCCGGGTGGCTGCGCGGGGAGTTCGGCGTTCCCGTGCGGATGGACAACGACGCCAACGCAGGGGCGCTGGGCGAAGGGACGCACGGCGCGGGCCGCGGCTTCCGCCCGCTGTTCTACATGACGCTGTCCACCGGCATTGGCGGCGGCATTCTGCTTGACTCTGGCGTGTATCGCGGCGCGGACTCCTATGCGGGCGAGATCGGCCATCTCAACATCCGGCCTGACGGGCCAGCCTGTCTGTGCGGCTCCAACGGCTGCTTCGAGCGCATGTGCTGCGGGCTGTGGCTGGAGCGCGATTACGGCCGCAGCGCGCGGGAGCTGATGCAGGACCCGGCGTTCGTCGAGGACTACGTCGTCGATCTCGCCCGCGGCCTCAAGGCGGCCATCATGCTGCTGAACCCGGCGCGGATCGTCATCGGCGGCGGCATCAGCAAGGCGGGCGATGCGCTGTTCGTCCCGCTGCGGGCCGAATTGCGCCGCCAGGTGACGTCCTGGTCGCGCGCGCGGCTCGACGTCGTTCCGGCCGGGCTCGGCGACGACAGCGTCCTCTGGGGCGCCTACGAGCTGGCGCGGGAAGCTCAGGGACAATAGAAACAGAATGCAGCCTCAACAGTTCATCGCTGATTATCAGAGCCGTCTGGCGGAAACGCTGCAGCGGATTCCGCTCGAGCGCGTGGCGCAGGCCGTCGAATGGCTGCGCGAGGCGCGCGCGGCGGGCCGGACGGTCTTCATCTGCGGCAACGGCGGCAGCGCCGCCACGGCCTCGCACTTCGTGTGCGACGTGCTGAAAGGCTGCAGCTACGGGCGCGCGGAGCGTTTCCGCATTCTTGCGCTGAACGACAATCTGCCCGCGCTGACGGCCTATTCCAACGATGTCAGCTACGAGCAGGTTTTCGTCGAGCCGCTGAAGAACTTCGGCCGGCCCGGAGACGTCCTGATCGCGCTGAGCGGCTCCGGCAATTCGCCCAACGTGCTGCGCGCGGTGGAGTGGGCCAATGCCAACGGGCTGCGGACGATCGCCCTCACGGGGCGCGAGGGCGGCAGGCTCGGCCCGCTCGCGCAGCTCGAGATCCGCGTGCCGGATCCGCACATGGGCCGCATCGAAGACGGGCACATGGTCGTGTGCCACATGATCGCCTATTACTTCATGGAGACGGAAGGCGCGGGCGGCGGCTGCTGAAGCGCTGCGCCGGCTTTGATAGGATCGGGGCCGCGCACCGCCATGAAGACTCTTCCAGCCGCCTGCCTGATTCTGCTGCCCGCCATCGCCGCCGCGCAGTCCGCATCCGTATGGCCGGAGGGCAAACGCGCCGCAGTCAGCCTGACCTTCGACGACGCGCGCCCCAGCCAGCTCGACGCGGGGCTGCCGCTGCTGGAAAAGCTGGGCGTGCGGGCCACCTTCTTCGTCTCGGTGAACAATCTGGAAAAGCGGCTCGACGGCTGGAAGCGCGCCATCGGGGCCGGCCACGAGATCGGCGTGCACGGGTATCTGCACATGCAGGTGCACCGCGTGTCGCCCGAGGATTTCCGCTCGGAGGTGGAGCGCGGCAAGAAGTTGCTGGAGGACCTTATCGGCGCGCCTGTGGCCGGGCATCGGGCTCCGGCCTTCTCCATCACGCCGGCGACGCGCTGGGCCCTGGACATTCTGGTGGACGCGGGATTCCAGTACGACAGCAGCATCTATCCGATCGCCGGGAAGCGCTACGGTTGGCCGGGCTTTCCCCTGGACATTCAGCGCCTGACCCTGGCCGACGGACGCACGATCATCGAAGCGCCGCTCTCGGTGGCCCACCTGGGAGGCAAGGCGTTGCCCTGTTGCGGCGGCGGCTACCTGCGGCTCTTTCCCTATGCCTACACCCGCTGGGCGCTCCGGCAGATCGAACGCCGGCGGCCGGCCATCGTCTACCTGCATCCGTACGAGTTCGACACCGAGGCGCCGCCCGAGGATTTCGCTGCGGCCACACGCCGAGCGCCGCTCAAGGCCCGGCTGTTCAATGCCCGCCTGTGGCTCCGCCGCCGGTCCGTCTGGCCCAAGTTTCGGCGCCTCGTTGGCGAGCATTCCTTCACCTCGCTGGGAGACATCATCCGTCGCACCGAAGAGGGCGGCGGAATTGCTGTATCGCCTCTGCCGGGAACGACGATGAAATCCTGAGTCGACGGCCGTGGTGCTTTCAAGGTGCAGCGTGGGTCTGCGCCCAAGGGATGTCTGCATCGCCGGCCGAGAGAACGGCACGGGAGAAGTTGCGACTCCGCCTGCGGGTGGTCGGTCGAGGAGTGGCCATGGATTGCCCGGTGAACATCCTGCCGATGAGTCGCGAGCATGCCGCGCAGGTGGCGGCGCTGCACCGCGACGGCATCCACACCGGCTTTCTTTCTTCGCTGGGCTCGCGGTTTCTGGCGGAATTGTACGCGGCCATTCCCGCCGCGCCCTGCGGCTTCGGTTATGTCGCCGTGCGCAACGGCCGCGTGCTGGCCTTTGTGGCCTGTGCCGAGCGGCTAGGCCGTCTCTACAAGCAGGCGCTCCGGAAGCGCGGCGTCAGGATGGCTTGGGCAATGGTGCCTCGGGTGTTCCGGCCCAGCGTGTTCCAACGCGTGATCGAAACGCTCTTCTACCCGGCACGCATGGAAGAAAAATTCCCGTCGGCCGAGGTGCTGAGCATTGTGGCGGTGCCGGAAGCGCGAGGCTCCGGACTGGCCGGCGAGTTGATGCGGCGGGCGTTTGACGAGTTTCGCCGCCGTGGCATCCCGAGCGTGAAGGTCCAGGTCTTCGCCGGCAACGCCGGAGCCAAGCGGTTCTATGAGAAATGCGGCTTCGTCCTCGCCGGGCAGAAGCAACACCACGAGAACCTGCTTGACATCTACGTGATCGACCTGGCTCCGGCGAGCGCAACGGGCGAACCGAAACTCTCATGAGCGATACGCCCCGACAACTTCGCCTGCTTCAGGTGGCCAACCAGCCGGGGCCGTTTTACTGCTTCCTGCGCCCCCTGATTTTCGAACTCATGCGGCGCGGCGTCGAGGTGGACGTGGCCTGCAACCAGGGTGATGCCAACTACCGCAAACTGGCCGACGCCGGCATGCACCTGTTGCCGCTCGACGTGGGGCCGTGGCGCCGCCTGGCCACCTGGCGCACCCTGCAGCGACAACTGGCCGCGATCATGGCCGCCAAGCCGTATGATCTCTGCGTCGTGCATACGCCGGCCATCAGTTGGATCACGCGGCTCGTTGCCGCCCAGGCTCGGATTCCCGCGGTGGCCTACACGGCCCACGGGCTGCCGTTCTTTGAGCGGCAAGGGGCCGTGTCGCGGTGGGCTCTTCGCAGCATCGAACGATTCTGTGCTCGCCACACCGACCTGCTGCTCCTGGTGAACTCCGACGATGCTGCCGCCGCCGAGCGGCTGCACCTGGTGAAGCCGGGCGGCCTCATCCGCCACATTCCCGGCCCGGGGTGGACACGTCCCGGTGGGAGCAGGTTCCCCCGCCGGAGAAGCTCGACGCGCTGCGCCGCGAGTTCGCCCTAAGGCCGGACACCAAGGTCGTGCTCTACATGGGCCGCCTCATGGACACCAAAGGGGTGCTCGATCTGGTGGACGTGCTGGCCAACCTCACCGGCCAGGGCCGGGACGCGGCGCTGATCGTGGCCGGCGTCGGTCCGCTCGACCAGGCCATGCGTCGCCGCGCCGCCGACCGTGGCGTCGCTG
>Ga0101944_10004551_pt1 | contig 16992 bp, 16 predicted proteins | sample DewCreD2012metaG_FD_75245 | JGI IMG/M metagenome (GOLD analysis project Ga0101944, IMG submission 75245) | Hot spring sediment bacterial and archeal communities from British Columbia, Canada, to study Microbial Dark Matter (Phase II) - Dewar... ...
CCTGTCCCGACCTCCCACAATTGGTATCCCCAAGACAGAAGTCCCTTGCTTGGCCAGATCATCGTCTACTAAAGCAACAAGCTCCCAATCGCGAAACTCGGGGAGATGATACCCACGCATAACGTCCAATAGCACCCGGCAATGATCCCCGGCACCAACGATCAGCATCCTGTGGTGAGACATGATGAATCTCCATCTGCATCTTCACAACAAACGATTATGTCCGCTCGTGCTTTGCACGCGAGACTACCTGTCATGCAGGAAACACACACGAACTCACCGTAGCGAAGTGGCCCCATCGGATGCTCCCGTGAACTCTTCCATCGTTACATGGCCAGGTTGGCTGATCCCTTCACGCTTGAGCGCCTTGCAAATGGTGATCGCCAAAATCCTCATATCAAGCCAGAAGGATACGTGATCAACGTACCACACATCCAGCGCAAAGCGCTCCGGCCACGGGATAGCGTTGCGTCCATTGACCTGCGCCCAGCCGGTGATCCCCGGTTTCACCTCGTGGCGGCGCATCTGTTCCGGCGTGTAACGCTCCAGGTACTGCATCAGCAGCGGTCGCGGCCCCACCAGGCTCATGTCCCCCCGCAGGACGTTGAATAACTCGGGCAACTCGTCCAGACTGCTGCTGCGCAGCACACGCCCCAGGCGGGTCAATCGCTCGGCATCGGGTAGCAACCGACCAGCCTCATCCCGCGCGTCGGTCATGGTGCGAAACTTATAGAGCCTGAACGGTCGACCGTGCAACCCCGGGCGCTGTTGGCAAAACAGCACTGGAGCGCCCAGTTTGACGCGCACCAGCAACGCGGTCAGCGCCATCAGCGGTGACAGCACGATGAGCGCCGGGACGGCCACCAACAGGTCAAAGATGCGTTTGCCGACGGTCCGATACATGGCAGCAAGGACAGGCTGATACCCAGACGTCTTTCGTTCAGCGTTTGCAGCCCCTCTTCTCCGAGCCACGTCTACCTAATCTTACTCGATGCACAATCTCCTGTCCACTCACTGGGAGAGGGATGCCAGTCTGCTAATGCAGAATCGTGACCTTGCGACATCAGGCCGTCAGGTTGGTCACGGACAAGGTGAGACAACACACTGCGGTGCGGGAAGACCTCGCTCATTAAGCAAACGCAAGTACTCCTTGTAGAGTGCCTCCCATACCACCTCCTGACGGAAATCCCGCTGTACACGCTCACGCGCTGCCTCGCCGTGCCGGCGACGCAGATCAGGGTCTCTGAGATAGGCCATGAGCGCGCCAGCGAGTGCCCTCAGGTCCCCCACCGGCACCAATGTGCCGGTGACTTGGTCTTCAACGGCATCGACGGTACCCGTGGCAGCGAAACCAGCCACTGGGACGCCAGCAGCGGCTGCCTGAATAGGAACATTGGGAAAACCCTCGCGGTATGACGGAAAGGCCAACACGTCCATCAGAGGGAAAAAGGGCGCAACGTCCTGGACCCAGCCAGTTATCGTTACCTTAGGATGCTCACGCAATTCACGCGAGTGAGATGGATCAACGGGATCGCCTGTCTCGAAGTCGCCAACGAGAAGCAGGTGCGCTTCAGGAAAAAACGAGAGAACCTGCTTATAAGCAAGCCACAGGTCGCTTAATCCCTTGTCGCGTGTGAAACGCCCCACATATCCTATGACTCTTGCATCGGACTGCAAACCATAGAGTAGTCGAAGTCTCTGTGCTTCCTCATTGAGGACGTGACTGCGTTCAAAACGCGCCAAGTCTACTCCATTCGACGAGCCCCGCGCGAGCACCAGGGTCTTGTCGGAACCGCTCAGACCATTGCTGACGTACATGCGGCGCAGGCTTTCGCTTACACAGATGACTTCGTGTGCACTTGCAGATGTCAGCCGCTCGAGCCACTCTAAGATCCGGCGCCTAATGCCGCCAACCGTCTCCAACCGTAGCCCTCTCAGCGTGTAGATTCGTATGGGGACGTCCATCAGCCACGCTGCTACAGCACCCAGCAGAGCCGCCTTGGGGGTGCTGAAATTCACAATGTGCGGTCGTACCTTTCTGAGAGTGCCACAGAGTCGAACTAGCGACAGGACATCGCCAATGAGGTTGATCTCACGGGCCATTGGCACAGCGGTACACTTCACACCTTCAGCATGACCAGTGAGTTCGAGCTCTGGGCCAGGAGAAGAAATGACGATCACATCGAAACCGCGCTCCTGCATATAGGCCAGCTGGCCACGAAGCAAGTGACGTGCCGTGACAGGATGTGTGACGATATACACCAAGCGAGGACGTACCACCATGGGATTCGGGCTACCTCAAGAGGTTCATACAGTTTGTGGTCTCGAGCGGCCTCAGCAAGCGCAAGCACTCCAGCAACTACGGAAGAGAGCCGCGTGACGGCCAAACGCTTCTCACCGTACAACATTCTCCCTGTACCATTCTGCGGTACGCGTCAAGCCGGTCTTAAAGTCGGCGACGACGTCGTAACCCAGTACTTCTCTGGCACGCGTGATATCCGCAAGCGAATGCTGGACATCGCCCGGTCGCGCGCGCTCGTAGTCTACGATCAAGTCGCGCTGAAGTATGCAACGCAAGAGACCTATAAGGTCCAGCAAAGAATGTCGCTCACCACACGCCACGTTGATCACCTGTCCAATCGCCGCATCTTGCACACAGGCTAGCAGATTTGCGCGCACGACGTTAGCCACGTATGTGAAATCTCGCGACTGGGTGCCATCGCCATATACCCGCAGCGGTTGACCACCGAGGGCCGCCACGATGAACCGCGGTATGACCGCTGCATACTGCGAATTCGGATCCTGGCGCATACCGAAGACATTGAAGTATCGGAGGCACACAGTTGGTAGGCCGTAGACACGATAGAATGAACGGCAGTAGTTCTCACCGGCTAGCTTCGACACTGCATAGGGTGACAGAGGATTCGTGGGCATGTCTTCTTGCTTCGGCAATAACGGACTGTCACCATACACAGACGACGAAGAAGCATACACCACTCGCCTGACGCCCTCGTCGCGGGCCGCGACAAGTACATTGAGCGTGCCAGCGACATTGACCTCGTTACTACTCACCGGATCGTGCACCGATCGAGTTACTGACGGAAGGGCGGCCTGATGCAACACATAGTCGATATCGCGCACGGCCTCTCTGACAACGCCCGCGTCGCGGACATCGGCATCCACAACCTCGACCCGTCCAGTCAAATGCGCCAGATTCTCTCGCCGCCCCGTGCTGAAGTTATCCAGAACTCGGACCGAGTGTCCACGGCTGACCAGTTCCTGCACGAGGTGTGAGCCGATGAAACCGGCACCACCTGTCACCAGAAACGAACACCGCTCAAAGGCACACATTGCACTTGTCATCCGATCTCGCCTATTGCCTGAGTCGCGCCAAATGCGGCTGTCTACACGAGAGTCGCACGCGACGCGACCGATATGTCTCGCTGAAGAAGCCCCCGATACACAGATTCCCATTCAGCCACCGCCCCTTGCAGACTGTAATGGGCGCCTATCAGGTCTTGGGCAGCCTTGGCCATTCGCCTAAGCTCCGGTGGAGGCATGTCCATTAGCCGCAGCATTGCATGCGCCAGACCAGTGTGGTCTTGCGGCGAAACCAAGAAACCGTTCTTGCCATCGTCAACCACCTCGGGGATGCCGCCAACCGACGTGGCGACAACTGGCAGACCGGTCGCCCCGGCCTCCAGAAGAACTACAGGCATACCCTCCCACGCCGAGGACATTACAAACGCGTCTGCAACATTCATCAGGGCAGGGATGTCCTTGCGCACACCCAGGAAACGTACTCTATCGGCGATTCTCAGCTGGGCAACTAGTTGCTCGGCCTCTCCCCGCAATGTGCCCTGTCCGGCGATGAGGAGGCAGGTCTCTGGCCTCCGCGCGGCTACCCCGGAAAACGCTCGAAGCATGGTGGGGTAATCCTTGGCACGCTCGAACCTGCCCACCGCAAGCCAGACAAAACTGTGCTGGAGACCCAGCGCGTCCCGCATTTTGCCCCGCGCTTCCCGATCCGGACAGAAACGCACCGTGTCCACCCCATTGGGCACGAAGCGGATCTTGTGCGCCGGCACCGCCCGCACCCGCACATAGCGCTCAAGGCCGGCACGGCTGACCTGCGTGGTGAGGTCGCACAGCGGATCGGTCAGGCGGTACAGGATCTCGCGCAACCGACCACCTTCATTGACACTGTGGGCTGTGCAAACAAGAACCGGGACCCGCGCAAATGGCCGCACCAGACGAGCGAGGAGATTGGCATGTACCATGTGACTGTGCACGACGTGAGGTTGCCATGTTCTGATGATCTGGGCCAGCTGCAAGAGCGGACGCGGATCGGGCAATTTGTGGCGCATCCTCAAAGACACGACAGGAACGCCCGCTGTCTCAAGATCCTCGGCATACGCGGAGGAGAGGGACGGAATAAGAGACACCACCCGTGCTTCCCAACCCCGCGCCTTGAGCCGCGTGGCGACGTGCACGAGCTGCGTCTCTGCTCCTCCCAGATTGAGTCCAGTGATAAGATACAGAATTTTCATAGCGCGTGCTTGCTCGCAATACACGTCAACCTCGGATGGTTACATACATCCAAGAGAACACGGCCCGATCATTGTCTTCGCAACATCACAAGCCGCTCACCGCCTCGCCACCGGAGCCGAGGCATCCTAAGATACAACGCTATCGCCACCGCTGTGACTAGCAAGGCGAAGTTCCATTCGACAACCAGCGCTGGCTGGGCGTAGAAAAGCCCCAACACAGCAACATTGAGAGTGAGATAGGCCTCGAACACGGCGCGCACACCCGAGCACCTAACCCTGTCCAAGAGAGATTGCATCGTGCGAAGCAGTATCCCAAATAGGCCACCAACCACAGGGATCCCAAACACGGAAAGTTGCATAAGACCGAGGGTGAGGAGATCTACTGGAATCTCCCCGGTCACACCTTGCTGTCCCTTGGGTGCACCCATGATCAACGCAGTGTTGACCTGACTCACGTTCTCAACCCAGCGGGACCACAACGACGAGGGCAGCAAATAGAGGGGGGCCACAAGGAAATCGCTGAACAAACGAGTCAGATTCTGGCCGGAATCAAGCTGAGCAAAAAAGCTTACAAAAGGGAAAGACAACTCCCTTGTCAGGAAGACGACAAGTGAGCTATCTGACTTCAGGTTCAACCAAATGCTTAGGTAATAGGCCCCAACCACTATGACAATCAAAGCTGTACCTGCCCCAACCAATAAGGCAAGTGGGCGCGGTCGCCGAGACAGGAGAAGGCCCAAGAAAAACGTGACCACGTACACAAGAAAGGCAATTCGCCCTCGCCACGTATAGAGAACATAAAGTGCGAATGGCACCGAGAAGCAAAGACCCAAACCAACTGCCAATCTCTTGCAGCGCGACAACCATAGACCGAAGAACCCAAAAGAAGCGAACAACGCAAGGCCACCGAAAGGTCGTAGAAAGCTCAGCCGGTTCGCAACGGTATTGCTAGCTGATCTAATAGCTGTGGAGTACTCCAACACCCCCCCAAAACCACCATAGGCGTAAGTGTAAAGCCACTGCGCAGCAACAGCGATGACAAGGAGTATCCACATCACAGTGGTCAGACGAGAAAGGTTGCTGCTAATGCGGGACGACGAGCTCACGCGGTGTCGTCTGGGTCGCAGCGCACCAAAAAACAACCAACCCAGTGACATTGATCCCAGCAACACAAGTGCACAAAGGGTATGCAAAGGGTAATAATCCGCATTCGGCAGCACCCACTTCTCCCACACGGGGTCGCCCCCTGCTCGCGTCACGCCCGCCACCAGGCTCCAGCCTAGCCCATATACTCCACCCATTCCCATCACAGCCCAGTCCAACAACGTCAGACGTCCCACGTGCACACTGTGCAACAGCACAAATCCCAGACAGATCAGAGAGAAGACAAAACCCAGCATTATCGCGAGATCGGCCATTCTTCTACCGCCCGCCGCTGTTGCTGCGCCACGTTACTCACGCTGAGCAACAACTCCAGATACTGGCCAACTATCCTATCTAGCGAGAAATCCTGTGCCCGCCGTGCCACATCCGACAGACTGGGATTATCTAGTTCAGCTACGACACCTGCAGAAAGCGCTACTATGTCTCCCACCGGCACCAGCTTTCCCCACTTTCCACGCTCCAAGATTTCGGCAGGCCCACTGGGGCAGTCAGTCGAGACCACTGGCGTGCCCAGCGCCATTGCTTCTACCAGGACGTTGCCAAAGCCTTCCCACCGCGAAGAAAGCACAAACACCGCCGCCCGTGCCATGTACGCATAGAGGTTGCCCGCGAAGCCGGGCAACGCCATGTCCTCCTCCAGACCCAATTCCCGCACCAGTGCTTCCAACTTCGGACGCTCCTCGCCCTCGCCCAGAATCATCAGGCGAGCACGACGCTGCGCCCGCACTAGGGCAAAGGCGCGGATGAGCGTGGGAAAGTCCTTCTGAATTGTCAGCCTTCCTGCGCCCAGCACCACAGGCGGCTGGCCAGGCGCAAACCAGGGGTGGTCGACAGGCTCCTGTGCCTTGGAGAAGATCTCCGGCGTCACCACCGGGTTGCAAATCACGCACACCTGTTGCCGGGACAGCCCAGCAACCCGCACGAGATCCTCCGCAGCACCCTGGGATACAGCCACCACCACGTCTGCCCAGGGATAGAAAGGCCTCAGCCACAGGGGTGCCAACCGTGCGCGCAAAGTGGGAGCGTAGCGTGTAGACCAACTGATATTATTCTGCACGCTCACCACAATGCGTGTGTGTACTCCAGCCAGTGCCCTTGCCCAGAGCGCGACCACATTCGATTTGGGAGCGTCCCGCGTTCTGGCCAGCCTGCCGCAGATAGCGCACCAATGCCGGCAGGCTGGCCAGAACGCGGGACGCTCCCAAATCCACCACGGACACGGGCGCTGGCACCGTGCTTAAATAGGCCCCTTCTGCCCTGGCCAGCACCATATCCACCGCAAGGCCCCGATCGGCAAGTCCGCGCGCCAGGTTCAACATGGCACGCTCCGCCCCGCCGCCACGCAGAGAGGGGAGAAAGAGTGCCACGCGGTTCCTTTCAGGATCGCCCATTTCGAATATCCCACACTACTGACTTGCCTTGCTCAACAACCCTGCGCGGAAACCTGCTTGCGACAGGATATGTCCGATACGCGAACGTGCCCCACCAACATCCAGGATCACCAGCAGCAGGCCGTATATGCCAGCGCCCAACGCCAACTGCCCAACCAACGCCACTTTCCCGTGCAATGCCAGGGTGGGCCAGAGCACCGCGGCCATACCTCCCGTCGCCACGAATAGTTTTGGAACGTCCGCAGGGCAAGACGGCATCGGGAAGATACTCCCTCCCGTGATCCAGCTCAGCCCGAATGCCAGCGCATAGGCTGCCACAGTGGCATACGCCGCTCCCAGGACACCCAGCTGGGGAAGCCACCAAAGCGTGAGGGCCAGATTCAGGATGGCAGCCGCCAGAGTGACCCACACCTGCCCCAGGGTACAACTACCCAGTTGGAAGCTGAAGTCCAGATAGTAGCTTTTCACTCCGGAGAATAGGTTGGCCAGAGCAATCCACGGAATCACCTGGGTTGCCGCTTCCCGAAATGATGGCGGCAACAACGTACCCGCAATACTCGGCGCCAGGACGGCCATACCGGTCGCCGCCGGAAGCGCCACCGCCAGGAGCAACAAGAGACTGCGCTTCAGTTGCTGCTGGCAGGCTTCCACGCCTTCATGCTCCAATGCCCGGACGATGATAGGATAGCTGGCCAGGTTGACCATCATCATCAGCACCACCAGACTCTGCTGAGTCAGATCATAACCCGCAGCGTAGAGCCCGGCTGCATCGGCGCCCAGACGCCACCCGATGAGCAGTCGATCCGAGCTGTTGATGACAAACGCCAGGGCAGAGGTCGCAGTCAGGGGAAGTCCGTAATTGAGTAGAGCGCGCAACAGCTGCGGATCTGTTTTCCCTATGCGCACCCCGTGCCACTCACGTCGGGTCAAGGCGAGCACCGCGAAAACCATCCCCACCGCCAGTCCCAGCAGAGGACCATAGGCCGACAAGCCAAGGAGAATCAGCAGAACCCCTAACCCCAGTGCAAGAATGGCCTTGACCATTGAAACAATGAGATAACGAAGCGCAGCCAGTCGGGTGCGCACCATCTCCAGGTTCAGCTCAAACCAGGCCTGTACCCACAGCAGCAGCACGCCGAGGGGCACGAATCCCCTCCAAGGCGCGGCGGGAAAGACCAGGAAAAGCACCACCGCTACCCCCCCGGTGCCCACCACGAGCCACCAATACCCGGTGACCAGGGTCGAGAGCAGTTCCTGGGGTTGCCCCAGGTGAGCCGGCAGAAAGCGCAGCAATCCCATGCGCAACCATTGGAAGACAATAGCGTTACAAAGCCCCACCGTCGCCACGACAAGGACATATTGACCATAGGCCTCTGGAGAAAGCAAACGCGTGTAGATGGCGATCGAGAGGAAGGCAACCAACCCGGGCATTCCACGGGCGAACAGGTACAGGGCGCTATGCTTGAGCAAGGTTGCCGAACTGCTCCGTTCAGCAGCCGCCTGCTCTCTCACCAATCGCAAGACAATGCCCCACAGTCGCGTGATCAATCTTTCTCCACCGTCCCGTGTCGTACAGCTCTCCACCCCCTCAACAGAGATCGTCCGCTTCATCACGAGCCACTGCTCCAGATTTGTACCGGTGCTACCTCCTCACGCAATCCCGTAGAGAGCATTAGCGGGGACACCCACACCCGATCGAACTCCACGATCGCATTGACCCAACTGCGCAACAACAACCTTATCACCGCCTGCGCACCGCCACGGTTGGAAGCGATGATCATGACGTGACGCCACGCAGAGCCCGTGCTCGGGAGACGGTAGTCACCGCTCCACAAAACTTCATCGCGTTCCGATACTTTTATCGCAGCCCCCTTTTGCTCATACACGTCGCCGCGGTAATCGAAGCTGACCACGTAATACCGATCAGCCTCCAGCGCCAGCGCTGCGATGTGCCGAGCGGGCTCGTCGAAGTACCAGTAACCCCAGCGTCCGGGCTCCTTGTCGGCCTGTTGTCTTAGCCACAGGCCCTGGATGCGCACACCACCGCCAACTGGTGCACTGAAGTCACCCGGACCACCGACGAATAGGCCCTTATTCGACGGATGGCCGGTGGCCATATCGGACACTGTCCACCACTCGGGCCGCTCGCCAACCCAGCTCGCGAAGTCGCCGTTGCGGATCAGATTGTCTCCCAACTGCACCTCGTCCACCGGCACTCCCATCAGTCGCGCCACGATTCGTCGGTCGTCGGTCAGATCGAGGTACGCCTCGCGCAACGCTGCGGCATCGGCTGCGCCCAGCGCCTCTTGCACCTCCACCAGCCGTTTCAGGCCGAGCAAGTCGTCCGGCGCCAGTGCGCGGTAGCGCGTGTACCACTCCGCCGCCGTCGCCAGGTCCTCACGCGCCTCAAATACCATCCCCAGCCGCAGGTACGCCTGGGCGTAGTCGGCGTCCACCTCCAGAACCGCCCGATAGGCCGCCTCGGCGCGTTCCCACTCGCCGCGCCGGTGGTACAACTCGGCCCTGTAGAAGCGCAGGTCGGCGTCGCCCGGCCAGCGCACCAGGAGACCGTCCAACACATGTTCCGTCCGCGCTCCGGCCTCCCCCTCCGCAAACTGCCACACCTGGTAGGAGACGACGTTGAGCAGCGTCTCGCGCGTCCAGACGCCCGCCTCTACCAGCCCGGCCATCGCCCGCGCCTGGTACTCGGCCAGCCCCGCCTCGACCGGCACCGCCACCGCCTGCAGGTCGAAGTAGCGCAACCGGTCCGCGAGGTCGGCGGCGGTCGCGTCATCACCGGCCGCTCGCGCCGCCTGCCACAACCGCATCAGCGCATACAGGTTGCCCGGGTCGGCCGCCAGCGCACGGCGCCACAGCCCGGACGCCGCCCGCGCATCACCCGACTCGGCCTGGTCCAGGTAGGCCAGCGCCGCCGCGGCGCTGGGCCAGCTGACGCCAGCGGACTCGTAGGCCGCGATCGCCGCCGCTGGCTGATCCAGGGCGACATAGACCGGCACCAGATCGCTCGCCGCCAGCGGATTCACCGGCACCACGTCGAGCGCCGGCTGCAACGCCTGCAGCGCTGCCTCCGACTGCCCCTGCGCCAGATAGCCGCGCGCCAGCGCGCGCCGCGCCTGGACGTTGCGCCCGTCCCACGCCAGTGCCCGTTCCAGGTCGGCGATCGCTGCGGCGTCGCCAGCTCGCTCCAGGTAATGGGCACTCAACGCATAGGGGATGCTCAGGCCAACCAGCACCAGTGCCACCAGCGCCAGCGCCGCCCACCAAAGTCGGTTCAGCGTGCTTCTGATCCTATCGCGCTTCGTCATCACCCATCACACCGTCGGCCCGGTTTCGGCCCGCATCCGATCAAGCAGGTCGCGCACGCGACCCACCGCCTCTCCGGCCATCGCCACCGCGTGCTCGGCCGCTTCCTGCGTGTAGACCTCGGCCGGGATGCCGTCGGGCAGTCCGTTGGGGTAGCGCGTGGGGATGTAGTAGCCATCCAGGAGGCTCCAGCGGCGCGCCCAATCCGCGAACTCCGGGTGATGACTGGCGGCGGCTTTGCACAACCGCTCGACCGAATGACCCACCACCAGCTCCTCGCCGCGCGCATACAGGAACGCCTTCAGAGCCTTCTCGACCACCTGCTGGGCCAGGAAACATGCCAGATGCCAGCCGCCCTCGCGCGCTAACCACTGCGCCCACTCCAGGTCAGCGCGGGCCTGTTGCCACCAGCGCATCCCCTCATCCAGCGGCGTTCTTCGCATACAGCACCCGCCCCATCTCCAGGGCACGCCGCACCAATCCGTGCGACCGCGCCCGCTCCAGCTCCTCCGGCGTGTAGGCCAGCAAGTCGAGATCCACCCCCACCGACAGCTGCTGATACAGCGCCGCGATGCGCGCCACGAAGTCCAGATCCGACTCCATCACCACCAGTAGGTCCAGGTCGGTGAACAGGTCGCGCCGGCCGTCGGCGTAGGAACCGAAGAGGATCACCCGATGCACCGTCGGCATCGCCCGCAGCTGCGCCACCACGTCGGCCAGCGCGCGCTCGAGCGACTGCGCGTATGCCGCGCGCCGCGTCGCCAGGTCGTCTTCGTTCCCGTTCGCCGTATACACCCGGCTCGTGGCCCCCTAACCCGCCTGCGCCGCGCCGGCTGCTGCTGCCACGGGCGACTCACCCTGGCGCCAGTATTCGATGAAGAAGACCGCGAAGACGCTCACAACCCCGGCCACCACTGCGGCGAGAGCGCTGGTGAACAACCGCCCGCGCCCGGCCGGCATTTCGGGCGGTGCCGCCCGCCCGGCGACCCGCGCGATGTCACCGTCGGCCTCGACGCGCGACTCCTGCAGCTTGTTCGAGAGAACCAGATAGGTGTTCTGATCCACCTGCTGCGCCCGCAGCAGCTGCTCCAGCTGCATCTGGCGCTGGGCCACCTCCGCCTGTAGCGCCGCCACCTCCCCGCGGTATTGCTCCACCACCGCCTGCGTCGCCGTCTGCTTGGCGCGCAAGGCCTCCAGCAGCGCCCGGGCGCTGGCGCGGGCATCTATGTCACCCAGGTTGATCTGCACCAGCCCGGTGTTGTCAGCCGAGAAGAGCCCCAGGCCGAGCATGTCCGCCAGCAGGCCGCTCACCAGCGCCGGCGCCGCCTCATCCGCGCGCTCGACGATCTGTTGGGCTTCCTCGATCAACTGGGCAATCCGCAGACTGCGCGCCTCGTTGTCAGCCAGCCGCCGCGTGCGATCCTGCAGCCGATACATCAACCCGATCGAGGGCGGCTCGGCCAGATCCGGCGCGGCAGATGGCCGGTAGCCCAAACCGTAGTCGCGCCGCAGCGCTGCCAATTCCTGGTCCGCCTGTTCCACCCGCTCTTTGGCCTGCACGACCTGCGTCTCCAGCTCGGTCAGATCCTGCTGCTTGCCATATAGCGCATTCAGGTGGCCGACATAGCGCTCGGCCCAGGCGTTGGCCAGCGCCGCCGCCAGCTCGGGCGTCGCCGCGCGCACCGTCAGCTGCACCAGGTTGCCGTCGCCGACGGCGCTGGCGGTCAGCATCTCGTGCAGCGCGCTCAGCGCCAGCGGCGCGGCGTCGGCCGGCCGCTGCGCCGCCGCCACCTCCAACAGCGCGTTGATGACGTCATCGCTCTCGGCCAGCTGGGTGTAACCCTTGGCAAAAGCACGCGGGTCGAACGGCACGTCCTGCATGCGGCTGTCGAACTGCATGCGGTAGCGCGGCCCGGTGATGGCCACCAACGCGCTGGCCTCGTAGCTGGGCGGCATGATCGAGCTGACGGCGAAGGCGATGACTGCCGCCGCCACCACCAGCCCCACGATCCAGACCCGATACCGAATCAGCACGCGAATGTACTGGCGCAGATCAATCTCGTCATCCACTTGACAGAACCCCACCTGGAGTGAATTGGCGACGACCGTCCATGCAGCAACGGTCACCACTGGTACGGCCAGGACTATACTGCACACACGCGCGCTTGTCAAAGATGGCTTCCCGGGCGTCACCGTGGGGCTGACGCTCACCCCCACCCCAGTCCCTCTCCCACACGCCCTCACCCCCGACCCCTCTCCCTCTGGCCCTCACCCCCAGCCCCTCTCCCGCTGGCCATCACCCCCAGATCCTCTCCCGCTGGCCCTCACCCCCAGCCCCTCTCCCAGGTGGGAGAGGAGAGCGACTCCCCCACGAACACTGGTCACGCAAGCACCCGGTTGGCATCCCGCCCGAATCGGGTGTAGAGTCAGCCGATCCCGATGCCGAACGGAGGTATTTGCAATGAAAGTGCGATCCGGTGTCAGGGCGGGCCAGGGTGGCCTGGTCGGCGCCTGCAGCCAGCAGTGGGAATGCGTCAAGGTCTGCCCCTATCCGCCCTTCCGCATGCCGTGCGATCCCGGGCCGGTGCCGCTGCGCTAGGGCCACCTCGGATAGCGTGAGGACGGACGAGTTCGACTACGTCCTGCCGCCGGAGCGGATCGCCCAGACGCCGATCGAGCCGCGCGATGCGTCGCGGCTGATGGTGATCCATCGGGCGAGCGGCCACATCGAGCATCGCCACTTCTGCGACCTGCCGGCGTACCTGCGCGCCGGAGATGCCCTGGTGCTCAACGACAGCCGCGTCATCCCGGCGCGCCTTTTCGCCCGCAAGCCGAGCGGCGGTCAGGTCGAGGTGCTTCTCTTGCGCCGGCTGGACGATGAGCGCTGGGAGGCGCTGGTCGGCGGCAAGCGCGTGCGCCGGGGCAGCCGGCTGCTGATTCAAGCCGATGACGTCCAGCTCGGCGTCCGCGTGGTGGATGACCTGGGCGAGGCGCGGCGGATCGTGGCTTTCGACGCGGCGCTGCGCCCCCTCCTCGATCGGCTGGGGCACACGCCGCTGCCGCCCTACATTCACACCCCGCTGAGCGACAGCGAGCGCTACCAGACCGTCTACAGCCGCGCCGAGGGCTCGGCCGCGGCGCCGACAGCCGGGCTGCATTTCACGCCCGAGCTGCTGGTGACCGTGCGCGAGCGCGGCGTCGGCATCGTGTACACCACCCTGCACATCGGCCTGGACACCTTCAAGCCGGTCACCGCCGAACGCGTGGAGGAGCACGCGATCCATTCGGAGTGGGCCAGCCTGTCACCCGAGGCGGCGCGGACGCTCAATCAGGTGCGCCTGAGCGGCGGTCGGATCGTCGCCGTCGGCACCACCGCGGTGCGGACGCTGGAGACCGCCGCGTTGCGCGCCGCGGGTGTCACCGGCTCGCTGCGCGCCGCCAGCCGCCAGGCGCTGACGGTCTGTCCCTGGCAGACGGTGACGGCCTGGGAGGGGCAGACCGACCTGTTCATTTACCCCGGCTTCCAGTTTCGGGCGGTTGATGCGCTGGTGACCAACTTTCACCTGCCGCGCTCGAGCCTGCTGATGCTCGTCAGCGCTTTCGCCGGGCGCGAGCTGATTCGGCGCGCGTATGAGGTAGCGATCGGCGAAGGCTATCGCTTCTACTCATTCGGCGATGCGATGTTGATCCTGTGAGCCGGGGATACGCGTCAGCGCTGTGTCCGATAGTTGCGTCAATTCACCGATTGAGGCTACACTGTCGGCATCTTTGGCGTTGGCAGAGGTTCAGGGTATGCAGAAGATATCGAGGCTGAGGTGGTGCTTGGGGTGGCTGGCGCTGATGGTAGCCCTGGCGATGGCCGCGCCCATATCGCTCCCGGTGGCCCGGGCCGCCGGACCCGAGGGCACCGTGGTGATCCAGAGCGTCAGCGGCGGGCCGATCTGGGTGTCCGACGGCGAGGGCGGGGTGCGCTATCTGACCGACGGCATTGATCCGGCGCTGTCACCCGACGGCAGGCAGGTGGCCTTCACCCGCTGGGACAGCCCATCCATCGGCACGCTCGGCGCGCTGTGGGTGATCAATGTGGATGGCAGCGGCGAGCGGCCGATCGCTGGCGAGCTGCACCAGCCCAAGGCGCCGATCTGGTCGCCCGACGGCAGCCGGATCGTCCTGACGCTGCAGACGCGGCACCGACCCCAGCCCGAGTTCAAGTGCACGCGCGACTTGCCGAACGAGCCATTGCAGGGCGACGAGGACGGGGACAAGATCAAGGTGGTCGTCAAGGTGGACAGAGACGGCGACGTCGAGATTCTGTTCTGCTATACCGTGCTGGCGCGGCCCTTCTGGGGCCTGGGCAGCGTGACGCTGGCGGATGGGGTGGTCACCGCCCTGCCGCACGACCTGTTCTCCTACGCCGGCGACTGGGATCCGGTCAACCCGTGGCGGCTCGTCTACCGCGGGGACGCCGGCCTGGTCAGTCTGGACATCAACCAGGGCACCCGCTGGGCGCTGACCGACGATCGCTATGACCGCGCGCCGACCTTCTCGCCGGATGGCCGCTTTATCGCCGTCACTTACTGGCAGCACGACCACTGGGAGGTGCACCGCCTCAACGCCGACGGGAGCGGAAGGGTGCGCCTGACCGAGACGACGCTGACGCAGCTGGCCGACCAGCGCCTGGCGGGTCTGGAGCCGCGCTCGTACCACAATGCCGCCCCGGCCTGGTCACCCGACGGCCGCCGGATCGCCTTCGTGACCGATCGCACCGGGCGCTGGGAAGTGTGGGTGATGAACGCCGATGGCAGCGACCCGCAGCCGCTGTTCGGGCCGGAGGTGCAGGCGCAGCTCAGCCTGCAGTACTTCGGCGTGGACGAGCGGATGATCAGCTGGCGTTGACGCAGCCACCACAGGAGACGCAGATGCCTGACAGAGCCCGTATGCGCCAGGTGCTGAGCCACCTGGAGACCTACCTGAATGATAGCCTGTTGCCGTTCTGGATCGAGCGCTCGCCGGATCCGGGCTATGGCGGATTCCTGACCTACTTCGACCGCCACGGCCGGCCGACCGGGGAGACGACCAAGACCTTCCTGATGCAGATCCGCATGCTGTACACCATGTCGAGCACCCATCGCTACGGCTACGGCAGCGGTCGGTGCGGCGAACTGGCACGCATAGGCGCCGAGTTCATCATGGAGCATTACTGGGACGCCGAGCACGACGGCTGGTTCTGGATCGCCGACCGAACCGGTACGCCGACCGTGCGCGCCAAGATCGGCTACGGACAATGTTTCGCTATGTATGCGTTTTCCGAGTACTACATGGCGACCGGCGATGAGCGCGGGCGCGCCGCCGCCGAGCGCACCTATGCCGCCGTGTGCCAGCACATGGCCGACACACGGCACGGCGGCTACTACGAGATCATGCAGCCCGACTGGCAGCCCGAGCGCCCCGGCCGTTTCGGCGGCGATCGCAAGAGCATGGATGTGCACATGCATATGATGGAAGCGCTGACCAATATGGTCGAAATGACCGGTCACCCCAGCCATCGCCGCCGCCTCCTGGAGACGATTGACCTGCTCATTCATCGGATGTTGCGCCCGGAGAACGGCACCGGCTACATCCAGTTCGCGCTCGATTTCACTCCCCTGCCAGCGATCCTCTTTGATGTGGAATGGGGTCGCGACAAGCCACCCGAGGACGGCCAGGCACGTCCGCTCGAGTACACCTCGTATGGGCACAACGTCGAGTTCGCGTGGCTGCTCCTCCACGCCGCCGACATCCTGGGCCGCCCGCGGAGTGATTACGCGCCCGTCGTGCGCCCCATCTTCGATCATTGCGTGGCGTATGGCCTGGACCACGAATATGGCGGCGTGTTCGTCGAAGGACCGTACAACGCGCCGCCGACGCTCACGGAGAAGCAGTTCTGGCAACAGGCCGAGGTGATGATTGGCTTCCTGGACGCGTACGCTCTGTTCGGGGACGAAACCTACTGGCGGGCCTTTGAGAACGTCTACCGCTTTGTGTTCGACAGGTTCGTCGTGATGGAGGCGGGCGGCGAATGGTACGAGCGCGTGGACCGCTTCGGCAACCCGGTTGACGACGCGCTCGGCCATGCCTGGAAGATCAGTTACCACACGGTGCGCTGCATCGTCCAGTGCATCCGGCGCCTGCGCCGGTTGGTGGGGGAGGGGTGAGGGTGCGGTTGACACCTCACTCCCTGACCCCCTCTCCACCGAGTGGAGAGGGGGCCGGGGGGTGAGGTTAGTTTACACCCGCACCATCTGGCGCTCAGGCACCGCGTGCCCGTTGCCGCCAGGGTGGCTGGCGCTGACAGAGACAGGGCTGGCGAGGCGTTGCCCCTCGCCATCGCCACCAAGGCGGAACTGCGCCACCACCGCCTGCAACGCCTGCGCCATCTCGGACAGCGACTGCGCCGACGCCGTCACTTCCTCAACCTGCGCGCTCATCTCCTCAGCCGCCGCCGTCACCTCCTCGGCCGCCGCGCTGTTCTCCTGGCTGATGCTGGCAATGCCCTCAATGGACTGCGTCACCTCACCCGAACT
>Ga0101944_10004552_pt1 | contig 16991 bp, 23 predicted proteins | sample DewCreD2012metaG_FD_75245 | JGI IMG/M metagenome (GOLD analysis project Ga0101944, IMG submission 75245) | Hot spring sediment bacterial and archeal communities from British Columbia, Canada, to study Microbial Dark Matter (Phase II) - Dewar... ...
ATAGTAACCCACTTTTTTACAATATATCGGCGACACTACCAAGCTTCGGATTTCGGCAGGCTAACTATTTGAAAACACGAAACCGCAACCCCAAATTTTGCCCAAAACTGATAATCTCCGGGAGGCTGAGGTTCATCTGATGCGTTTTCGGATTCTTTCCCAAACCGTAACGTTGCCGGAGTTGCCTAAAGCCTTCTTCCCCCAAAGCCATCCTCATCAAATCACCGAATGTCTTGATCTCCCAGCCGCCGCCCCAGCCGATGTTCAGCAGGATCCCCCCATCAGGCAAGTCGTTGAGGTCTTTCTCCAAGTCCACGTAGAAGTCGCGCACTCGGGCTAATCCATACTTGTCGTAGAACTTCTTTTCCGATTGGATAATTTCTTGCGCGTACCCATTGCACGTTTGCGCCAGTTGACGCACCGCCGTTTCCTTCCCGCTGCTAAAGCCCAGCTCGCGATTAGCTTGCTCCGTAAACAGAAACTCATCCAGACGGATGTCCAGAGTCACCAACGTTTCCGGCTTCAGCCACTCGGCGAAGACCTTGTATTCCCCACCTTGCTCCCGCTTCTCGATCAGCCCATCTCCACGAATCGTGTAAGTCCAGACTAAGCCGATGGCGAGTTGTTCAATGTTCGCGGTTCGGCTGTCACTTACCAGCAGCGCGCGCAAAAGGTCCTGGTTGGGGTTCCGCCCCAGGATAGCACGCTCCACTGGCTGCCCCAGCCATTCACGGCTGCGTCCCAATCGCTCTAATCCTTTCTGGAAATTGCGCCATTCCTGTTGTTCGCTCAGCCGGTCCTCACGGATGTTCAGAACTCGATATAGCGTCTGCTGCAACGCAACCGCTTCTCCATCGTTCACAGCCAAGGACTGTGCCAGTATCCCTCGATGCACATCCGCCAATTCAAAAGCTCGCTGTCGCCGAATCTCCTCGAACAGGTCACTCGCCTTCACACAAAGCGCCAGATATTGGGCCGCAAATCTCTGCTGGTGGGTGTCGCTACTCATCAATTGCCATAACACGGCCGTTCGCACCGCGCCCTTCACGGACGTGCCGGGCAGATAAGGCTGTTGATGAGCGTCTTTTATTGTTTGGCGGATGCTGCTGTCTTCGGGGTCTTGCGGACAGGGCAACTCATAGGCATGCACGTCGGACGGATCGAGACTTCTTTCGCGGAGCCACTCCACCCAAGAGAAGTTGCGGTCGTTCATAGCTCGTGCTAACTGGTTAGCATCCACGCTGCTTGCAAGGACCCTGTCAAGGTCTATCAGATGCCACCTCTTATCGTCATACACGCCCTCGAATTTACCGAACTGTGTTCCCGTCCCAACATGGACGGGGCTGAGGCATGTTATGGTATAAGTTGTTGTTCCCATCACGTGTTTACCCCCACGGGAAAAGCATATGCGTAGCGAAACACACGGTGAGCTTTTAGAACATCGGGAGTCAGGTCGGCGAGTCGGCCTGGTGGAGGTTGACAGGCCCCCGCCAACAATGAGCCTTCCCCGAAGACCCAAATGGTCTTGCGTCGCAGGTTACCTCCCTCGGGTGAGCCGACCCAGCCGCGCTTCGGCAAAAGCTGGTAGGCAGCGCCATCAGTTGTGAGACTGGCCATCTGTACTGGGTCCTTCGGACAGAGAGGAGCGAGGGTGATAAAGTGGGAAGCATTGGGTGTATCGGGCAAATTAACTTGGCAGCCGGCGACCTGAAACGCCCCCTTTCCCGCGCTGCGTTCGCCACCCAGACCCTCATCGCCCAAGAGCCGCAGGGCGGCCTCGAACTTTCGCTGGACGTCGCTGTGCTGCGGGTTGAACCACACGGCAAACCATAGCCCGCAGCCTCTTGCGAACGTGACCTCACCCAAATGCCATATTTCCGACGCCGATGTAACGCGGTCGAGGGCGACGCGGGGCACGACAGCGGTTTTCCATAGGGCGATATCCCCTGTGGAGTCGTCGGTCCAATCCGAGAGTCGAGCCCTTTCTTCTCCAGTGGTCCATGTCGTTCGCCCGTTGACGCAGTCTTCCTCACGAAATCTCAATTGCCCGCCGTTGATCATCTTCTCAAAGACACCTTGCGACACGAAGCGGACACGCTTGAAGGCCTTTTCGTGGTCCTCCTCGACAATCACGTTGAGCCGGGGGAGTGGCCTCGGGAAAAATCGCACGTCACCAGCCATAGGGAAGGCCGATGAAAGAAACAGCGGCTCCTCACCCTCTGCGCCCACGGCCTCGTGACCCCAATCCGGGAACCACCTGAGGAAATCGTCCAGCAAGCTTGTTTCCCCATACAGCAGCCTCCAAGTGCTGCACAGGGCGGAGAAGAGCGTATCAGCGGAAACGTACGTTCGCGCCGCCTCCAGCCCAACACCGCGCTCGCCTACGCGCAACGGGGATCGAAAGGAAAGGTAATAGGCTTCAAACGTCCCCATCCCGCTCACCCCCAAGAATCTCAAGAATCTTCGTGACGTAATCCGCCGAGCGCAGTTGTTCAACGTCTAACGCTTTTCCAAGCTCGACGGGTTCGGCAGTCCCGTCATAGTAAGCATGCGACTTCAAGACGACATTCAGATTGCGGAATTTCACCTTGCCTGCACCGCGCGAGCCGTACCCCCCAAGGTAATCATCCTCCAGGAGCTCCATCGCCTTAAAGAGGCAGGGCAGCAGTGACGCGTCTTTGTTAGTGTAAAAGCTGACGGCCATCTCCATCGGTGCAAACACTGCCCCCGCAGGCACACGCTCATTCTGTCTCGGGACAGCTGCGGAAGTGATTCGGTCAATCGCTGCTTCCCACTTGATCTCTGTGTAAGGAAGATCGGTCTTCGCGGCCTCCAACCAGCGAATGCTTCCCCGGGTGACTTGTTTCCTCTCCGACTCCCCCGTTTCTGCCACTACGTCGTCAAGTAGATGCGCGTCTCGTACGATCAGTCTCGTAGGCATGAGGTTGGAAAAGGTCCTGTGCTCCCCCGGGGTGATGCCAAACAGCTGGCATACCGCACAGCTGCAATAGTCCTTCTCGGTAGCGCACTCATGAACACGAACGACTGGCTGTTCACGCCGAATGGATTTATTCAGGTCGTTGCCATAATATCGGTCGAGCAGCCCGCGCATCTTACCCCGCAACGATGACCCAGGGATGTAGGGCTGCCGTGTGACGGGATGCCGGATGATTGGGTTGTCAATGCCACCAATCTCCAAACCCGCAGACGCGCCTCCGATGTGCAATCCTGTGACTGCCTCAATTGCCCCGGTGACAATAAGCTTGCCTTGGAATGTGATGTTGGGCATATTTCTTTCCTCCTTCCTTACTTGCCCCCCGCCGCCTTGTGGTAAGCGAGAACTGCCTCGAAAAAGTCTACAAACCGGGCGAATTTCGTCTCATCTGTCCCTACTTCGTCTATCGCCCATGTGAGGACCTCTCTCAGCTCGCGTGCCCCGCTGTTGTTGGCGCGTGCAGCTGAGTAAGCCAGTTTGGGCTTGAGCAAAACGAACTCATTCGGATCAAACCCTCTCATTTCCATCTGCTTCACAGTCCCGTAGACGTTCCGTATTTGTGATGTAGATAGCTTGCCTTGCTCAAGACGCGGTCCCAGCTTTTCCGCTGCATCCACTAACGCCTTGCCGCCTTGCCGAACGATCAGTTGAACCTGCTGCTGCGTCAGACGGTCCTCCTGCACGCGTTGTTGCTGAGATGGCCTTCTTCCTTTTTCATCGTGTTTCATTTTCATTCTCCTTTCCTCGTCAAGAGTTCCGTCCATCGCACCAGCACGTTTAGCACGCAAATAAATTTGTCGCCTATGATAGCGCGTTGAAGGTCTTCGATCGTATTTTTGGAGTGGCTGTATCGTTCCCCGAAGCGCCTGAGTTGGTAAACTAGGCGCCACTGCCACTTCTCGTAATGAATCGATTCGTGAAGCTCATCTTTCGTTATTAGCCCTTTGCGGTTAAGCCGTTGCTGGCGCGCGGCATTTTCGTGATACAAGACGGCGATTTCCCCCAGACGAGTCAAAAAGGCACGCGGGAGCGCCGTCCTGCCGTTCCAACCTTGGAGCATCCTCACCAGTTTGGCATTCCATGCCGAGGTTGCTTCAAATTGCTCCCATCCCATCGGGGTATGGAGGAAGCAAAGCGCGTCTTTCTTGATCGTGCGCCCGTCCCTAAAGCGTTCGTGTTCCTTTGCCCTCTCATCCAGGGCATGCCTGGCGTCATTAGCGAGCTGGTAGAGCGGGTATTTCTGGTGCTCGATCGCGATCCCGCCTGAGAGAGTCACATGGTCACCCCCGACAAGTCGACGAAAGTCGTCGCGGATCTGCTTTGCCAGTTCGGGCAGTTCGCTCCAGGCCCCAACGATGAGAAGGTCATCGCCTCCTGCGTAAGTAAGGTAAATGCTGTCCTTTCCCCCTTGCTCAAAGCGATTACGCTTCCGGCACAACTGGGGCACCCAGGCCTCGAAAAAGAGCCGCAGCGATTCGCTTAACGTGCTCATGCGGGAAATCGTCGCATGCGCTCCCAGGCCTTTCCTGAACACTTCGCTAAGACTGTCCACGTCCATCCTTAGCACGCCCAGCCACTTTACGCCGTCAGAGGCTTCGGCAAGATCACCGAATTCGGCGATAGCGGGTTGACCACTTTCGTCGCAATTCTTTAGTGGCGTGGCGTCCCCCAGCCATCGGAAGTCCAAACTCACCGGCAGATCGCCCCACGATGTTGGCACGTCAACGAGGAATTTCGTGGTGTCCAGTGCGCAAACCGTCGCTGCCTTCAGAATCGTCGGGTCAACTTCTCGCAAGTCGTCGCAGAGCCGAACCTCCGCGCCGAACGCTCGCAGCGTGTCATACCATGTCGCATCGGAGGGTGGTTGTTTCTCATCCACATCGCAAACGGCGAGAAACTGCGGTTGACGCAGTTTCCTCCCCAATTCCTCGTAGCCCCAACACCGTTGACACTTCATTGATCCTCCATCAGATTGCAGGTTGCCTTCGTTGCGGCACACGTCGCACACGGCCTCCGTCCCGCCTTTCTCCTGGGGATGAAAAAGCCCGTTGAACATTTGCGCGTCATCTAGGTCCCTCCACTTGCGCTGCTTGCGGGCATTGACGGCACGCGACACCTCGCTCCACTTCTCGGCAAAGGAGTGACCACCCTCCTCGCCTTCCAAGAAGTCACTGGCAGCGACAGGAACGAAATCTACCGTAAGGGACAGGTCCCCCCTGTGTGCCTTCCAGAGTTTGTCAGCAATGCAACGCTGCAATTCGCTCATGCGTTCATTTGTCTGACGATGCGGGAGAAGCAAGTAAAAATGCCCCCCGCCAGCAAATAGCAGGTTAGTGACCGGCAGGGCGAACTTTTGCAGTACCCAGCGAGCGATCGTCTCCGTGAGGAGTTGCAAGTAAAACGACCGCCCGCGCAGTCCTCGTGCCGCGCCTTTAGAAGTCAGCAAGTAAAGGAAGTCTTGCGTGCCGGAGACGTCGCCTTTCAAAAGGGCACAGAGGGGCCTGCCCAACCGTTCGTCATTGGGAACAACTCTTGCGACCGCCGACAGAAGCGGGTCGAGTTCGTCGGGTCCCAACTCACGGTGCAGGCACGCTGCGATTGCCGCCGTGGTTTTCATGTGGTCGTAGAGGGAGATGTCGGGCACGGTGCGCTCGCCCCCGCCCTCCCACGGAGTGGCTGAAGGCATTCGCGACGTGTACTTCCGTAACAGTGCGAGGAGGGTCGCAAAATCGGTTGGCTGATAGGTTCGCCCGGCCGTGAAATTCTCGCATTCGGTGAAAAAGCGCTGCCACAGTTCGGAGTAAGTATCTGGGTTGGCAACTGCCGATTCTGTCGGGAAAAAAGTTGTTTTTTCTTCCCATGATAATGCTCCCAGGTTGAAACGTTTCAGTATCGTTCCTGGTGGAGCAATGGTCAGTCTCGAAAAGAGGGAATCCAGTGCGGCATGGGACGGTTCCTCTTGGGCGCGGTCTTCCCTCTCCCTTTCGTTGGCAGACAGACGGTCCGCAAGAATGACCTGTTTCTCGATTTCGCGCTGGACCCGAGGCTGATGATGGTGAGCGATAGCATGTGCCACGTCGTCACCAAGTGGTGCAAAATAGTGAGCGAAGTCCTGCTCGAAGAACAGCCTGCTGAGCTCTTCATGGGCAGGGAAGGGGCGGACCTTGAGCGTGCGCTGGCGAAACTTACCAATGTCGTGTAACAGTGCAGCGACCCATAGGGCGTCCTCTGACATCGTGCTTTACCTCCCAGCCTGGTTGTCTTCTGCCATGGCAGCACTCGCTGGTACGGATCTTGGCAAACACCTCTTCCTAAACATGCGGCAGAGGAACTTTCGCGAGGTCTCGAGGCTCGTTCGCCTGAAGTGCCGGGCGATGCCGAAAACCATGGGGGCTATCGAGAGATCTTGCTTGATGGGCATCGAGTCCTCCTGTGCATTTCAGGTGCCGCGGATGCGGCAACCGGGTTCATTAAGAGGAAACGACGATCCGCAACGTTTTTCCGGAAAGAAAATGAATCCCCTTGGAACGGGGCCATTTTCGAGGAAGAGACGAGCTGAGGGCGGGCACACGCAACCAGATGGGCTGTCTTAAACCATATACACAGAGAGTTGTCAAGATTTTTGTACAGCCCTGTTGGTAGTACGTGAAATGTCCGGTTGGTATAGCAAGTGATGTGTCCGCTTTTTTGGTGTGAGGGGGTTGGGGTAATGGTGGAGCGGGCCATGAAGATTCAGGAGGTGATTTTGGGCTACGGACGCCAGGGTCAAATGGTATGACGTAGCTGAGATCCTCGGTATCTCTGAGGGGTAGGAGACACACATGACCAAATCAGCTATTAGACATATCTTTTACCAGGTAAACCAGATATTTTGGCGTTTTGATAAGAAAAATCATGGCTTAATAAAGACGCCCAAGATCGAGGCATTTGGGGGCCGAGTTCCAAGGACTCTTGATCCGCTCTTCCCCTGAGGTGTGCTATCCTTTCATGCCACCACAAATGGGGAAATCGTGGGGGACGAGGCACTGTGGTGCCATACCGGGGACAGAGCCGCCCCCCGAGGCGTCCGATCTTCTCGACACAGATTCAGCCACGAAATATACTCGCGAGGGACTACGGTCTTTTAGCCCAACCTTGGGGAGGCTGCCACGATAATGCGGCGGATGAGAGGGAGGGAAGAGCCATGGGAACCGCGAAGCTCTTGACTGTGCTGGGGAACAGACCCTACGAGGAGATGGTGTACACGTTGGGGGGAAAGGGGAGTTCCAAGGTGAAATGCGCTCCTTTGGCCCTCCTGGAACTCGTCCATTGGCCGCGAGGTTGTCAGGTCATCGCGTTTCTCACTGAGGAGGCTGCAAAAGCCCACGGTTCATATTTGAAAGAAGAGGTTGAGAAACGGGCCCACCAATTCACTTGCGTGTCAATCCCCATTGGTGCCAACGAAAAAGAGTTGTGGGAGATTTTCAAAGCCATAACTCAAAGCGTAGAGGAAGGGGACGAGCTGGCCGTGGACCTAACCCATGGGTTTCGCTCTTTGCCGATACTGATGTTGGGCGCTTTGATTTTCTTGAAAGAGGCGAGGAAACTCACGCTGAAGGGGCTCTTTTACGGCGCATTGGAGGCTCGTCAGGGAAAGGAAGCTCCGGAGCCCATCTTCGATCTCACCAGGCTCGTGGATATGGTGGAGTGGGCGCATGGGGTCAGGATCTTTCGCAAGTACGGCCATTCTGACGACATGGGTCGAATCCTGGCCAGGATTCAGGACGAGATTCAGAGGGGAGGCGATACGGTAAAGAAGCCGGAAAAGTTAAAGAGCCTCGGAAAAGCTCTTGAGGAGTTGTCGGCTTTCCTCTCTGAAGGTATCCCCCTGGAAATAGGCAATGCTGCCTTCAAGATCGGGCGGCTGGACACCAAGATGATAAGAGACGAGGTGGACAGCTTCGCCCCCCCGGCGAGTCTTCTGTTGGATGACCTGACCCGTGGCTACACCGGCATGGCTATCCCTAGGGGGGGCTCGGGAGGAAAGTGGAAAAGAGAGTTAGCTTTGGATTTGGCTGAGCTCTGTAGAGAGGCGGAAGTGGTGGACTGGTACCTGGGGCAGGGGCAAGAGAGGCTTGCCCTGGCGCTCATGAGGGAGTGGATGGTGAACCGCGTCATCATCGCCATGGGCAATGAGGAGCACTGGCTAAGTTATCCCAAAGCAAGGAAAAAAGCCGAAAGGAGGCTCAACGTTCTCGCCGAGATGAAGAAGCAATGCCGCAAGATGAACGAAACGCAGCAGGTTTTGGCCGCATGGTGGCGCGAAGTGGCTGAAAGGAGAAACGCCATCGCCCATTGTGGGTTCAAAGAGGAAGTTCTAAATCCCAGCCTTTCTGAGGTTCGAGAAACCTGGGCAGAGATAAAAAGCAAGCTGAAGAGTGATCTTTATTGGGACGTGAGCAGATGGCCGGTCAGGACAGGGAAAGCCCTTCTTTCCCCGTTGGGCCTCTCCAAGGGGCTCCTTTATTCGGCCATATGCCAGGTTGAACCAGTGGAACTCGTCGTAGTCACATCCAAGGACGCAGCGGGAGCCATACCAGAAATCCTCGAGAGGGCCCAGTGGACCGGTGCGCCCCCTCGTGTGCTCACAATGGAGGATCCTCACGCTGGATTCGAGGAAACAGAGCGTCTCAAGGCGGATGTTCTCCCTTCCCTCCTAGAGGCCGAAGAGGTGGTTGCCAACCAGACGGGGGGGACGACCGCGATGCAATTCGTTATTCAAAGCATTTGCAAGGAGTTGGAGAAATATGACGTGCCCCTCGAAGAGGTGGCCTTGGTAGACCGACGATCACCAGAACAACAGAGGATCGACCCCTATCAGGTGGGGGAGTTGGTGAGACTGGGTTCGGAACCAAAATGAATGACCACCCGGAATCATTTTGGGAGCCGGGGCGGCCGGCCATAACCTTAAACTGATGTGGTGTCAGGCACCATAACTATTGTAAGAGTTTGATATCGTTAAGCTCACAGTCCACTTTTATAACATTTGGTGCCTGACACCAGATTTTGCCAAGCTCTCAAATCTCCCCACCCGGCACAAATCCAAGGGCTTTCTGGTGTTTCATTCTGAGGAGTCTGAGAATAGCCAGCCCGTAGCCTGGCCACAGGATCTCTCACCCCCTTAACCAAACAGGGATCAAGGGGTAATCAACCCAAGTGGCTTTCAATGGGTGGCTCAGGGGGTTGGCCTCTTGAATTATAACAGGGACTAACTTTGGGGCAGGGGAGAGGCCCGGGACATTGGGTGCAGGCGGGATCCGCGGGGCCTCTCCCCGGTTGGGGGGGAATCAGAGAGGATGACATGTTAAGTGGGGGGATTAGCGTATCCTTTCCAGTTGGGCCCTAAGCTCCGTGGGGACCTCCTCCAGTGTTCCTACCCACAAGCCTTCCTGGTTGGGGAGAAAGCTGGTCTTCTTTGCCGCCAGCGCACCGTGCACCTGCTCAGGCAGCCTGAACATGGCCCCTGTGGCCGGATCCACCACCAGAAAACCTATTAGCCCACCGAACAAAATATTCCCTATGTACCAGGGGTTTAGTTCGCTGGAGAGAGTGACTGTGACCGGCTCAAACCCGTCCTTTTCAAACACCAGCGAGTAATCCGCCCCGGAGAAGAAACCTGAGCTTGATGGCAAGGTGATCACTGTGGGAGTGGTTCCTCTAAAGATCTCCATGCCCTTTTTGTCCTTGAGTGTCACCCTGCACTCAGGCGGGCTGCTGGTCACATTGACCGGCCAATTGGACTTGCTCACAATGCTGGCGCACCCAGCGGTGAGCAAGGTAGCGGCTACGAGAACCAAATTCCTTCTTTTTCGAAAGGCCATGGTGTTTCACCTCCTGGGACCTTGTCTTTTTGTCTTTGTTGTTCCCTTGACTGTCTATTGCTTGGGAGTGCCACACCCTACTGGTCCTGCCATTGGGGGGGACTCCTGGCTCCATAAATTCTCACCCTCTGAACTCCTCTTTCGATTTCTAAAGGGGAGAAACGAGAATGAGGGCGGATTTTCCAGTCCAGAGGGGGACAAATCTGAGATCCAAGCACGAGGGACGGGTTTCAGAAAAGGAAAAGGCAGCACAGGGTGCCAGCCCGCATAACCCATCGATCATGACTAATGCGGGCCTGGCAAAGGAAAGACGCCTTCCACCCTGGAGCCTGACCAGATCAACCCATGGGATTCACCGCTTTTGAGGCTTTTGGTCACCGGTGGGGGGCCTTTGATGCCAAGTGCCCGAGGACCCTAGAGAAGGCCCCTTGCAGAGTCAGTGTGGGAAAGCCTGTGAACCCACCAGGAAAGACACCGAGCCAGCCTAGCCAAGAAGACCTTGTCAAAGGCTTGGTGTTCCCCGCTGCCCAAGTCTCTTGCTCAAAATGATCTGATCCTCGCCCGAAGAGTAGTAGCCTTTGATCCTTCCCACCTCCAGATAGCCCATGCTCAGGTAGAAAAGGTGGGCAGGCTTATAGAAGAGGTGCGAACTGGTGCTGACAAAGAGCCTGCGCACCCGCTTTTTTGCCAGCTCCTGTTCCGCGAAGGCCAACAAATTCCTTCCAAGGCCCCTGCGTGTGTGAGCCGCATGCACGTAGAACCACCCCAGCCAGTAGTTACCGGTCTCGTAGCGGTCCAAGGCCCACCCGGTGAGACCGATGATCTCCCCGTTGCTGGTAAGAACGAATACGGCATCTCCCGCAAGGGCTTGAGCCCCCTGCCCGAAATAGTCATCCAGATAACGCTTGACCAAGGGACGGTCCCAACCCCAGGTTTTGTTTTGCCACTTGTGGCTTCCCATGAGATCCAGGATGCCCTTCACGTCGGAACTTTTGGCCTCTCGAATGACACTGGTCATGTTGCCTCCTACACTCTCGAAGGTTTCCTTGCCATCGCATCCCCCCCCAGGCCCGAGTCGGCCAACTCCGAGAAAGGAGGGATGCGATAAACCGAGGGGAGCCCAGTGAGGGTGCTAAGCGTGCGCCCCGCTCCACACCTGGAATCGGTCGGGTCTAGTCAGCGCAGCCGGGCTGCCAAGGGGAGCGGGTGCGGGCCTCTGGAGGTGCATGGAGCGAAAGAGCATGTAAGCCGCCCCGCACACATCGTTCAAGAACCAGTAATTGAACCCTGCCCCCAGGATGGCCCCGGCCAGGGGTATGGCCTGGCCCAGCTTCCTCTTTGTCACGTTATTGGCTATCTCTTTGGGCAGCCCCTTGGTCCTCTGCTTCAGGATCTGGACCGCCACACCCGTCTGGGTCCGCTCGGCCACCTTCTTGTAGGTCCAGTTCCTGGCCAGGGCTTTTGCCGCGATGTGCATGTCCGCTAGAACTGCGCTCTTGCAAGCCACTTCTGCGGAGGAGCCGGCGCTTATGACGCCCAGGACCACGGGGGACATGTCCGGATCCCTCATGTCAAAGCCGTAGCAGGATCCTATCTGCTGGATGGCCCTGAAGCTCAGGGTGAAAAGGGCAGGGATGTCCACCGCAATCAAAGCCAGTCCCCCTAGACCGCAGCCTGCCCCTTCAAGGGCAGCCATAAGCTTGTTGGAGGTAAAGTAGCGCCGGGCAAGAGGATCCAGTCGCTCGAGCCCGAAGCGTGCAAGCTCCCGGCAGTTGGAGACGTAGATGCCCAGGGACCGGGCCTCTTCCAGGATGTCTTCCTCGGAGAAGCTCCAGTAGGCCGCATCCTTGAGGAGCTCCAGGGCACCCAGAACAGCCTTTTCCAGAACTTCACGGACCGGACTGGGGGTCACGTTGTCGTAAAACCATGCCATGGGCTTGCCCAGCAGGTTGAGACCCCGATCGAGCAGTCCCGGTTCCTTGTTTTTCCAATCCTCTATTTCTCTTAAGGCCTTCAACTCATATTTTGTCAATTCTTCCATGGTCCCTCCTTTCTTCCCGCCTGGCCCTCATGCGGGATCCCAGATTACCGTTTTTTTTCTTCCCTCCAAAAAGGACTTCCAGCCCAAACAGCACCACAAGCAGGATGAGCCAAGGGCCAAACACCCAGTTGAGCAAGAAACCCACAACTAAAAAAGTAGTCAAAACACCCATCTCTTAGCCTCCTGGATATGGCCGCGCTGGAGGCTGCGGGCTAGGGCTGCAGGCTGATCTGGCAGAACCGTTGCCTAGATTCCTTTTCCTTCCTGCTTGGAGCCCATCTCAAAGAGGACCTTCCAGAAAGCACACCAAAACAAAATCCTCCAGATTGCCCATAACATCTTGTCCCTCCCCCCTTTTAGGCTGTGTCACCTCACTCCCAGAAATGTCACCCGTTGTGTCACTCCTCCCCGTCCTCTAATCCCAGGACCTCCAGAACTACCCAAACCACAAGGCCACCGATCATGTACAAGAGCTCCTTCCAGTTCATGGGCTTTCACCTCCCTTCTGGGTGGTATGCCCCAGGTGACCGTGGTCCGGCCGCAGGCCCTGTCACTTCGCCGGGCATGGCGGCTAGCTTCTTCAAGCTCCACGTCCTGGGAGCTACTTAACACCTCCTCAAGTGGATAACGCAGATGTTTGACAGGCTTTCCGGTCACATGCTGCAATTCCTGCCGAATGCCCGGGTTAGCCTCTCTCCTCCCCCAGCCCACCTTATCATCCAAGATTGTCAAACCAGGACAAACTCACCAAGATTTTTTTGGCCCGAACTAAAAGTTCTCAGCCCGTGACAGTGCGCTCATAAGCAACGTGAACCGGCCGCCAGGCCTGGAGTCCGGGTCATGCAACATGACACCGAAGTTTGACAATAGTGGGGACCTGGTTTTCAACAGACTTGGGCTTTTCATAAAATCGCTGAAGGTTTCTACCACCTTTGATGAGGAGGTTCGGTTCTAGATTGAAGGCCAATGGCCTAGGCAATTCGAGGAGGTCCTGGCCAGGAGGGGCAAAGCAAATAGGGACTCAAAGACTTGGACGGTTTTCGGGGTGCCGGCTCTCAAAAGAGCATCAAAAGACAGTTATTCCTGCCTTCCGAGCTGCCATAGCAAGGCTTTGGTCCGTGGTGGCAAGGCCCAAACCCCTTCTTTGCGCCAGTTCCAAGTAGGTTGCATCGTAACATGTAAGGGAGTACTCCTGGGCGATAGCCTGAAGCCTCCAAGCCAGTTCAGCGGAGACAAACACGTCAGTTTGGATCGGAAGCACTCCATAGATCTCCATCAACCTGTTACGATCCGCTTCCGAGACCCTATATTTCCTCTGGGCCATGACCAGCCCATTGGAAAGCTCGTACCACCACAAAGCTGGAACCCAGAAGGACCCCTTTCCCCAGGTCTCCTTCAGGAACTCCTCGGCCCTCACAGAGAGCTCGTCAGGAAGGGCCCATGCAAGGGCCAAAGAGGCATCCAGGACCCAGTCCATCAGATTCTTCTTCCCTCCTCCACCAATGCTTGCACGCTAACCGTACCTGGTATGCTCTCTCTGATTCTTCTAAAACAATCCAGAACCTCACTCAATTCGAGGCCGGCTGACCCCTTCTCCGGAGGGAGGAGCCGGGCGACTTGCTTGCCCCGCCTCTCTATGATGAAAGAACCACCCTGCTCGGTCTCTCGAAGGAGTTCCGAAAGTCGTGTCTTTGCATCAAACGCGCTTACGACTCGAGGCCTGTCCACCATGGTCTCACCCCGTTTTTTTTTAACTAGTTTAGAAAACTGGTCTAATCGTGTCAATTGTCCCGATTATTTTGGTGCCTGACACCGAAGCTGAGAGAACCTATTGATATCGTTAATTCCAGGGTAGAATTTTTAGAGGCGGGAACCAGGAAAGAAATGGGGGATTACAGGGGCGGCGCGCCCGTGGGTCACGAAGTGTGGGAGTCAAATCTATCCCCGCCCTGGGGTTGGATGGGCAGGTTTCGACATCAATTTTGGGGTCAGCTCTGCGGATCAGAAACAAACCGTGTTCAGGAAAGAGGGGGTTTCCCCTTTGAAGAAGCAGAATTGCAGTGACTCCCCTGGGAGCTGTTAGCTTGAGGCCAGTTCGAAATCGCGGGTGATATACTCTCTTATCCTTTGCAGTCTTGAGTCATCCAAAGGCATGTCGGCCAGCAACTCCAAAAGGCGCTCTTTCCTCGCCAGTCCCAGGCGGATAACCTCGCGGTTGAAGTCCAGATCCCGCTCCCGGGCCGCCGCATACTTGCTGAGGAGGAGATCGTGGAGCTCGAGACACCATCCCTTTGCTCCCCCCGTGTTCTCATTGGACACGGGCACAAGTCTTTCTTCCCAGCCCCTCGGCAAAATGGCTGTCTCCCTCCCGACCCCGTGGGCGTAATAGCCAAAAGTTTGATGGAAGGGGGACAGCTCGCCTATGGAGCCGTCTATGAGGTCTGCCAGCTCGGGGATGTTCTTGGGAAAGACATCTGCCTCAACAGAACGCAGGAGACCCTCGGGGGCGTCCGGGAACTGCCCGAGGATGGCCTGGCTTCCAAGTATCACGATCTCCATGTCCCCGGTGATGCTACTGGCGGCCCTGATAATATGCTCGAGGTGAGAACGCCTCATAGATCTCCCATCTCTCCCGAGGGGTCAGGACCCCGCTGAAAGGGCTCGACTGTCTGAGCCTTCGGGCTTCCTCGCCGGTGGAGAGCAAGAAGGCCTCGAGCTCGTCAAGGCTCATGTTTTGGAGAATGGCCTTCCATTCCGAGAGCCAACTGGGCGGTCTCTCCCCTTGCTTCAGGAATCGTTGCTCCAGCCTGTACAGGTTGGCCCTGGCGATTTCCATCAGCTTCGGATCCCGGCGAATCCTTTCAACGACCGCCCGGTGCAGTGCGATGCTCCGCTCCTCTATACGTTGGTGATCTGAGGTGATGTCTCGAACCCCCATAACCTTCACTCGCTGGGTTGCTGCCCGAAGAGAGTTGGCCCAGTGCTAATGTAAAAGTTGCCTGAGCGAGCTGTCAACAACCCTACGGTCCGGTTATCCGCACCACAGCGCCTGCAAAGGCAAAATCCTGACAATTGGGGGGGACTGAATCCGGATGCTGATTCCGATTCCTTCCGGGCACCGATTCGAAGGAATCCTTGCGCTGCACCCAAGTGGTCAAAGTCCTGTTAACTGAAAATCCGTGGGAGGGCCGGCTTATATCCCACCATGTAATTAGATCTCAACAAGGTGCTCAAGAAAATTACCGAGCTGCCGATTGTCAGCATATAGAGGGGATTCTCTAGGGAAGGGAGGGTAACTGAAATGATAGCGCGGTCAAATCAGGGAATTTTTTACCTTGTCCCCATTGATGGTGTTGACACTTTCGTGAGTAACAAAGCAGAGGACCCAGCTGGGGTGCGTCGCGGTCGGCCTGGGCGAAGAAGCGTGGACGAGCGGACTGTGGCCGTGGTCGAGCTTCTATCGGGCAAGGCCACAGTGGACCAAGTGGCCTTCCGTTTTGGGGTGCACCCCAAGACGGTGGAGAAGTGGCGCGAGGTGGCCCTGGAGGGGATCGAGCAGTCCATGCGCCAGGGCTCTGGCAAGAGCAAGCGGGAGGTGGATCTAGAGCGCAAGCTCAGGATGTTGGAGCGGGCCTTTACGGATCTGGCCATTCGCCATGAGTTGGTGGAAAGGGCGTTATCCCAGCGCCCTACACGGCCCGGGAAGTCTTCGAGATGAGCCGTGAGACCTCCCGGGGCAAGGCATGTGTGAGGCAGCTGTGCAAGGCCTTTGGTGTGTCCCCCCAGGCCTACTACCGCAGCAGACACAGGCCAGAACAGCCCCAGGACGGCGGCCAGAGGCGTACGCGGCAGGGCGCTTGGGCGAGTGCCTCGGAGCTGGAGGCAGGGATCCAGAGGGTGGTCGATGGGCATCCAGGCTGGGGGGTGAGGAAGGTGTGGGCCTACCTTCGACGGGAGGGCCTGGTAGCGTCGCGCAAACGGATCTGGGCGATCATGAGGGCCAAGGGTTTGGTGCTGCCCCCGATGCGGGAGCGCCAAGAGACGCCCCGGCGGGGTCAGGTGGTTGTGGCCGAGTAGAACAGGCGCTGGGCGACGGATCTCACCACGGCCTGGACGCGCCAGGACGGCTTGGCTGCCATCGTGCCGGTAGTGGACTGCGGGGATCGCTACGGGCTGGCCTGCGAGGTGAGCAAGAGCCAGGAGGCCCCGGTGGTTCTGTTCCCTGTGAACAAGGCCCTGAGGGTCGAGTTCGGCACTCCCCAGGGCGTCCCCTGGGGACTGGAGATGCGATCCGACCATGGTCCGCAGTATACGGGCAGTGACTGTGAAGCGCTTTGCTGCCGCTGGGGGATCGAGCATACTCTTGCGCCTGTGGGGCGTCCCACGGGCAACGCGGTGGCCGAGCGATTCATCCAGACGCTCAAGGTGGAGCTGATCTGGACTCGAGACTGGGAGACGATCGCCGAGCTTCGCGAGGCGATCAATGTGTGGCTGGAGGAATACAACCATCGCCGGCCCCATCAAGCGCTCAACTGGGAGACACCAGCCGAGCGCAGAGCGAAGAACCTGAGCCCCAACGTGGAGCTCGCAGCCTGATGCAACAGGAGGGGGTTTTCCATCAGAAAAAGTGTCTTGACAAAACGGGTACAGGGCATGATTATGTAAGCAAGTGAAAAGATATGATCAATGAGTTAATCACTTCTGAGCAAGCTGCGACAAAGCTGAGCGTGACAAGGGCAGGAATAGATGTAACCGTTCACGGGGGGATGGTAATCAGTGCTGAGCGATCCAAGCGAGATCCGGGGAGTGGCCCTTGAAGTAGGCTTCTGTGGCCTCGACCAAGACGGGGTAGGTCGGCTTTCCCCGAAGTCGGCAGGTCTGGCGAAGCGAGAGGATCCTCTCCACCCAGCGATTGCCACGGTCACTCTGGGTCCCTTGGCTGCGCTTGCGCCACAAGACCCCATAGCGCAACGCCCGCTCGGCTCGGTTATTGGTCGGCTCCACACCCTCGACCTCGATGAACACCCAAAGCGATTCCATCTCCCCCAGGAGCCGCCGGGCAAAGCTGCCCGCCGCATCCTTGCGCCCCTGATGC
>Ga0101944_10004553_pt1 | contig 16991 bp, 24 predicted proteins | sample DewCreD2012metaG_FD_75245 | JGI IMG/M metagenome (GOLD analysis project Ga0101944, IMG submission 75245) | Hot spring sediment bacterial and archeal communities from British Columbia, Canada, to study Microbial Dark Matter (Phase II) - Dewar... ...
TTATTATCATCATAAGTACAAAAACTTTGAACTTTGCTTTCTTACAAAATCTTGCGGTGTAATTAAACTTATATCTTCCCAATCTGTACAAAAATAATTTGCATATTTTTGTACTAACTCACTACATATAAATCTATGCTCTTTGCCTATAAAAAGAAAATCTAATCCTAATTTTTTAGCAATAGCTATTCTCAATAATAAAAAATAATCATATCCTATATGTCTATTCCCCTGCCAATACCATAGCATACTTTTAATAGCAAATGGTATAATATGTACATCTTTGGGTCTAATAATAAGCTGTTTAGGATATACATCTAATCTCTTTTCAATAGGTACTATTTCTATACCTCTGCTCCACATATCTAATATAAATATCTCTTGACTAATAGATATACATATCCCTATATGCGTGTATTCTGCATTATCAAAATAACGCACTAATTTCCCCATTAAACCACTACTACCTCCAAATAATACTATGTCTCCTTCTTTAAAAAACATATTAAATAAAATGAGATTTTAATATACATTCTACCCTATCTACTTTTATGCTTCTTACAAGCGGTGTAGGTTGTGTGCCACTTCTTGCAAGCAATGCACCAAAGCTCATATTCAAAGTCGCTAAGGCAGGATACGTAACAAAAAAATTAGGAAATGTATTTTCGTAAGTTGTTGTACCATCTGAACAATAAATATACAAACTTGTATTTCTCTTTTCTATTCCTAATCTTACATATCTACTATTAGTGCTATCAAAAGGTACAGTAGTATCTAACACTAATAAATCCGAACCTCCTATGCGAACTATAAATTTCATAAAGCTACTTTCCCCTACACGAGGGCATCTGAAAAAGATACCATTAGCAGTAATAGCTGCAAAAGTTTGCAAAAAACCCACCGCTTGAAACACATTGTCCGTTGCAACATTTATCAATCCATTTACAAAAGCTACTTCTACATAGTATCCAAAATTAACACTATCGTATAATCTAATTCCACTACTATTATAAAAGCCTGCCCTTGACGAAGCAGTAGTAGTTATATTTAAGCGTGTTATGCCTAAACGACCCAAAGGTAATGTACTATTAAAATTAGGTTGCTCTTCAAATAGATCTTGCACTACCGTCCCACCAGAAGCGGTACTTGTAAGAAATTGTAATGCAGAACCTACTGCATTACCAACAAAATTTTCTGTTACCCAATTTCTTAAATTAGCTTCTACATATCCTTCGGCAGCTATATTCCTCCAACTAATATTGTCCCTATACTGCAACTTGTTCGTCGTAGTATTATAGACCATATCTCCTATTTGTGGGACAATAGAAAGTATTTGCCCATCTGTCTTATTAGGCATACGTACTACATCTGCATTAGCAGTATCTACACGCTTAATAAAAGGTTCATCATCTACAAATACTTGTCTTGTTAAATAATGTCTTGACATTAGTCTAACATTTTTAAGTTATCAGCCCTTGTAACTATATTAGCTATTAAATGATTGATAGATATTGTACTATTTCTTAAAAATTCAAAAAAAGTGTATTCCCCTACAATACTTGCTCCTTCTCTTTGTTTAGGGATTTTTTTCTTATATGTAATTGTTTCTCCATTCTCTTCCATTACTTCTTCCACCTCTTCCCATTCAACATAATCCCCATTATCGCTATACACTAAACTATTGTTAGTAGCTATTAGCTGTCTTGCATAATCTAAATTTGGCAAATATACTTTATTGCCTTCATCATCAAGATAATAATGCAAAACTTCTAATACCAAACTTACAAATTTCTCTCTTGCATGAAAGGTGAAAAATACCTCTTTTGCTTCTCTCTTTATTTCTCTTGCATTGTATTGCAAATAAGAATTTGAAATATTAAATATCATAACTTAAATATTTTAATAGCTACCCATTTAAATATCATAAATACAAATATGCCTAATGAAACATATAATAGACATAAAGAAAATATATCTGTTATAGACCAATCATAAATATCTAATATGACATTTATCTTTTCATCTTGCATATTAAATACCATTACACGTATAGTAATAGATACTATGATACCTAATACACTATACATTATCATACTGCTTGAATTAAATAGGTTTTTCATATATTATATAAAATTACCTGCAATTAAATTACTATCTATAATAATACCATTGTAACTATCAGGGATACGACCACTTGTAATATGTTGCAATAGCACACAATTTTGCATTTCAAGTCTTTTAATGTTAGGATTAGTGCTATCGCAAACACTTGGCAATGTATTGTGTATTATACAATTTTTATAGCTTATTTCTGTTGTTCCTGCACTTCCACTTGAACTATCAAATCTATGATGATAAGTTAACATTTTTTCTCCTAAAATACAATTATCAAAAACAACTTTTCCGCTATTTATTCTGGCAATAAGTTTGCGTGTCTTATAGTTGTAAAAATGTATAAAAAATCCTGTGCTTATTGCAGGCATACCAGTACCCGTAATACATTCATTTATATCGGCTATACTTCCATAAGCCGCTGAAATATTATATCCTTGTATTAAAGAACTCTTTACTAATAAAAATAAATCGCTTGAAGTATTTATTGTAAGTGTAAAAACAATATAAACACTTTTAATAGATAAATATCCACTGCAATTTGTAGCGTTAAGATTTAAAATAGCGCCCCAATTACCTCCTCCTACAATCTGTATATGTGAACAACTAACTAAATTTAGAGTATATATTCTAGTTGCTTCAACATCCATTATAGTTGCTTTAACATTATAATTATCTATTTCATAATATATGAAAATATCATTTCTACTGCTTAACGTATAACTTCCATTATAGTCCCCATTAAAAATATGTATACAATCCCCATTTTGACAAATATCAAAAGCCCTTTGCAAAGATACAGGCTTATTTATCTTTCCTAATGCTTGTGCTCTTGTAAGCGTTGTACTACCATTTTCACTTACAAATAATGTTCGTCCTATACTTGGTATTTTCTCACCTGCACTAATTAAATCTATTCCCATAATTAGTATTGCATTTCTATTATTCTTAACTGACCCGAAGTTACTGAAAAGTTAATGCTTGGCAATGCTTGTCTATGCTGACTATTTGCCGTAAATATTATTTGTGGAAAAGTCTCATCATAAAATAACCCATTGATAGTACCAGCTCCTCCACTATGAAATATAAACGCTACACTATAAATTCCTGAACTTGTCGCTCCAAAAAAAGGTGCAGTGTAATCAAACTGCAAAATATTATGAAAACTTAATGGACTTGGCGAAGATATGAAATTGTATATCCCTGTTACATTTGTATCTATATTTGCTATATAAGATAATATAGATGCTATATTAGCATCTATATTTCCCATATATACATTGATACTTGCAACATCTGTTTGTATTGTACTTAATATAGTGCTAATACCTGTTAAAGTGCTATCCATATTGACTAAAGTACTATCTATATTAGACAATGTACTATCCATATTAGTAGTAGTATTGTCTATACTTGTTAATAGTACCTCTAAATCTTGTATGTTTGTATCTATGTTAGTAAGAAGTGCATCTATATTAGCTATATTAGTATCTATATTAGATAGGTATGTATTTGTAGTAGTTATCAAACTTTCAACATCATCTACCGAATTGTATATGTTTGCAAGTGTACTATTAGTAACTACTAATTTATTATCTATATCTTGTAATTCTGCTAATATAGCATTTAACTCGGCAGAACAATTACAACCACTCATAGAGGTTAGTAGTTCTATTATTCGCCTTGTCCTTAACTCTATCTGCTTAATGTTATCAAATTGCTCTGACTTCATAGTACATTTTTAATTTCTTTTCTTCTTGTTGTTTCTTTACTTTTTTGCTCTAATGCCACTGCATTCTCATATTCTTTCCTCTCCAAATTTAATAACTCTTGTTTTAACTTCAAAATTTCTTGCTTATATTTTTTATCTATTTCATTCTTTTCTCTCTCTAATTGTGCTTTCTGTAAGTTTTCATTCCTTGCTATCTCTAACTCTAACATCTTTATTTCTTTCATCTCTTTTAGTTTCATCTGTTCTATTTGCAGTTTTATCTCCATCTCTTTCATCTTCATTTCCATTTCTTTGTCAGGTTGATTGGCTTGCTGTTGCTTCATAGCTTCCATTTGCTTTTCTGCTTCCTCTATCTTTGATAATATCTTACTTTCTAACTCATTTATACTATCTACCTTTAATAACCTAATTACATCACTTGCTTTCATCATTTGATTTTGCATCATACTTCCTAACATACCTTTTAATTCCTCAAAATACCTATTCTCTTTTACATTGTCCGTCATAAATATACCATAATCAGCAAGCAAGAAATCCTGACTTAACTTAAATATTTCCTGTTTCCCATCTCCTAATACATACGTTAAAGGCGTATTAACATTATGAATGTAATAATAATGTTTAGCATAATTCAAAAATCCTTCTAATACTTCCCTAAACACTTTGCTTTGAAAATAATATAATACTGCTGTGGCATAACTTCCTTGCCTTATTGCTCTATCTATCTGCCCTACTAAATCTTTTTGAAACATTTGTCCTTGCCTTTGCCTATTAAATCCACTTATCCTATCTACTTCATTTCTAATATCCTCTAACATTTGCGTTATTACAGATATACTTGCATCTAAACTATCATTATAGCTTTGAAATTGATTAAACTGCCCTTGTCCTAATGAACTATCTATTATTAACAATCCTAACTTTCTGTAATACAATAAATCGTGTAATTCTAAACCTTTTGGTAATTGCGATATATCATATATTACCCCTTTTACACCACTTAAAGCTATCATTCGTTCTCTATGATAGTTTAAGATATTATACAACTCTTGCAAATCCTTTAAATAATATACTAAACTAAACTCCTCGCCTGTACTATCTATCTTAAACTCTAATCCCCCATAATGCAACTTGACATAATAAGGATTGCTAAATGAACGCATTTGTATATTACTCTTCCCTATCTTATCCCATACATATATATCACTACCTATACAAACAAACTCATACAATTCTTGCATATACCTGCTCTCTTTACTCTTTATCGTTTTTCTATTAACATTATCTTTTTCTGTTAATAGCTTTACATAATTGACACCATATTTCCCTTCTATTTCAGCAAGTATTCGTTTAGATATGCTCTTCCATTGACCAATATACACCTCTATCTTATCTTGTGTATCTTGCAAATAATAATTTGGATTGTATCCTAAATCTTGATAATAACTCTTTACCATCTCTACAAAATGATAATACTCGTTAGTAAGATAGTAATTTGATTGCCTATCTAACTTTTCTTTATCTTCATCAGTCAAATAATCTTGGTATCTATCTAATATCTGTTCCCTTGTCAAATATAAACGCTCACAAATCCAATTGCTATCTGCTATGTTTTCTATCCCTTCCTCGTTAGAATATACTAAATTGTAACTTGGTATTACCCTAATCCCTATCTTACTTTTATAGTTTCCTTCCTCATATCTCCAAAAACACTTACCTACTTCTAATATACTCGCAAATAAAGCAGTCCTTATCCCCTTAAAATCTAAACTTAACTCAAAATATTTTAATAACTTCTCACATAATATTTCTACTTCCATTAAATAATCTCGCCCTATATTTTCTTTTAATTGCCTTAACTTACGCTCATCTAATACCTCCATCTGCTTTGCACCCGCTAATGCCTTCTCAAACTCGTTATACAAAAACTTCATTAACTCTATATGTACCTTGTACTCCTTATACAATAACCCATCTTCATCTATCCTACGTATATGATAATTGTATATCTGCTCCGTCTCCTCCCCTAATGCTACCTGCAAAACAGGTCTTATTAAAGGATAATTCTTTAACTTTACAGGATACTCCTTCCCAAACTCCTTTGTAATATACTCAAACTTCTTTTCCGATAAGTTCCCCTGCAAAATATTATACACTAAATAGTCCTTTACCCTCCTGCTATAATAATGATTAAAACTATTCCTTATAGCATCTATATTCTCCTTTAACCAATCCCTATTCTTGTCCTTTTCTGATATGTTCTGTCTTGGTAATAACATATATCAAACACGTTTTTTATACACAAATATAGAACTTTTATTTTTCTATCCCTATTACATAATAAAAAAAATTATGTATTAGACCTATTATCAAATACATAATCTATTACCTTGCCTCTATCCTTGTAATATCCCTTATAGATAAGTTTAGGGTTTATAGCATATACTCCACGACCTATGCGTATTAAAACATTACAAGATACCAAATTATATATGCTTTTTTCTACACACCTTATACTAATACCTAATATATCCCCTATTATACCCTTCTTGCGTTTATTTAATACAATATGCACCAAATCACTACCATAATAGACCTCTCCTAATAAATAGAATAATAGCCTATAATCTGTAATATTCACTAAACAATTACACCAACTCATATCCTCCACATATAACTGCACAAACATTTCTACCTCTACACGCTTCACTACACTACTACGCTCCACTAATACACTACCTCCACCTACATTCGTAGTGTCTAAACGCTCATATATTACCTTCCTTGTTCGCTTGGACATATACTATTTTTATATGAAAAAAACTTCATTAACGAACTATTAGTTCGGTATTAACGAACTACTGGTTCGTTATTAACGAACTACTGGTTCGGTACTTTTTTCGTTAATTCCTTATCTATCAAGCAGATACGTATTCATTTGCTATTATCTCACTCTAGCAAAAATTATTACCTAAAACTACATAAAAAAAATAACAAAAATACCTTATCTAAGGCATATTTGTTACTCCTATGTATAAACCTAACTCCTAAAAACTAATCCTCAACTTTGTTAATATCTACCTTTTCAAAATTCATCACTAACCTAAACTTCCCCTTCATCAATATATCACTCACCCTATACAACCCTCTCCTGACCCTCTCTAAAAAACCATAATCCTCTAATACCCTCAATATCATTAACAAATATACACGCTTCACACCTAATAACTCCATCAAATACCTCATACCCTCCCTGTCCCTCGTGCTAAATAAACCATTCCCATATAATACACTTATCTCATATATAGCCTTCATACAACGTGTAAAATTTATTAAACGCTCATCTCCTAAACCCCTCCCCATCATATAACCCATAAACTCTATCATATCATATACATTCCCTCCCCCTACAACTACCTCTATATAACCATTCCCTATCTCCCTAAAATTAAAAAACTCCTTTAACTTTACAAACCCTTTCATAATATAATAATTTATCCAAATACAAATTTATCCCCCTCCCTACGCCATGTAGGAAACTTAAAACTACTACTACGCTCCTCAAAACCTAAACGCAACTCCTCATCATATATCAAACATAACATACTCGCTATCGTCCTGTCATACTCATTCCCCTCAAAATTAAAATTCATTATGTCTTCCACTTGCTCCCTTATCCATAACTTCTCCATACTATCCTTCAAATACTTACTAAACCTTTCCACAGCAAACATCTTCCTCCTATAATCCATAACATAACCATACTTGTTCGTTACCCTACTATACTTTAACCCTATATTCAATAACCTCGGACTACTCGCTAATATACTACCCCAACCTACCTGCTTCAAATACGAAATTATACCTATCTTACTATGCTCCACCATCACCTTCGCATTGTAATACAAACATAAACTTAATACACCCTCGTAAAAATCCTCTACATTGCTCGGTCTATCTACATACTCCGCAACAAACTTCCCCTCCAACCTGTCAAATACATATACAGCCCCCTTACTCTTACTCCATAAACTCTTGTCTTGGTCATAACTATCACAACCCGCTATGTACCTCCCCTCCTCCACTACCCCACCTACACGTATAGGCTCATCTATTATTACAAAATTCCCTAACCTGTCCTCCTTAAACTCTACCTCCACCTCAACACCACTCCTATATCCATTACAATATAATACACCCCTCTTCACTATTTCCCTATACTCCCTATCACTTATCAATAACAACTCCTCTAACCGCTTCCTCACAAACGAAAATGGCGTTATATCGCTTACTAAAAACGCTTCATTTACCTCAAACGGCATCTCTTGTATAAAACTCTCATATGCCCCTATATCACCACTCTCTAATAACTTGTTACGCTTCCCCTCTAAATAAACCCTCGCCCCAACTTCATCACTTACCCCATCCTCACCATAATACCCCTCTAACTTCTTGTAAGCAGGTATAAAATAACATACCCTCTTCCCATTATCAACCTCAAAACTATACAAATTAAAAGCATCAGGATTAAAAAACATATCCCTCGCCTCTATACTACCACCACTCTTCATCTCTCCACCAGTACCAAATAATATCGCTACACCAGTCCTTATACTACCCCTGTACAAACTATTCTCCACAGCCTTGTAACTATCCTTCAAATTGCTCTTCCAACTACCTACCTCATCTAATATAACCCTCCTCGGCCTACCACCCCTCGCCTTACCACTATCATCAAATATTATCATCTCTACCTCACTATTAAAACCCTTTCGCAACCTCTCCCCCTTCTCCCCTATATACTCTACCCCACTCATTATATACCCCTCCTTGTCCTTTATCTTACTATGACGCATCTCCTTCGGCAAACTATCTAACCCCTCCACCATCTTCTTCCATAACTTTATACCATGTGGATACGTACTCGCACCCAATAAAGCATAACTATTCCTGTAAAATGTATAACTATGCGATAATATACAAGCCCCTATGTAACTCTTACCATAACCCCTCCCAGTTATTACAAGCAAATTCTTCCCACTACTAAATGCTAATTCCACTAAATAAAATAACTCCCTGTCCTCCTCACTATAATTCGGATAACCTAATACTACCTTACCACCCTCTAACTTGTTTATCTTAAAATAATTCAAAAAAAAATAATACTCCCCAGTTATCAACTTGCCCCCTACTTCATACCCGTATAAACACCTATTCAACTCCTCCCTCCACCAACCTATATACCCCTCCTCCCCCTCTACATAAGGACAACCTAACCTCGCCCTAATCAATTCATCTATATACCTGCGCTCCATAATAAAATATATTTTAATAAAATATACCAACCTATATCAACCTGTCTATTAAACCCTCCTCCATATTCCCCCTCCTACGCTTACTGCCAGATACACCCCCTAACCCTAATACCAACCCCAACTCCTTCCTCAATTTCACCATATCTAATATCGCCTTCACCTTCTTCGGCTCACTCTCTACATCTATATCACTCCCACTATAATCCCTAACTACCCTGTCTATACGCTCCACTAACCTCCTATAAACACGCTCCTCCTGATTGCCTACCTCCTCTAATATCCTATCCACTAAATTACCCACTACCCCCAATAAATTACTATACCCCTCCCTGCTCATCTCCCTACTAAATATGTCCCTGTATATCACCTCCCCACGCAACGTAATGTCCCCATATACATATACACTGCAATAATACCAATATACATACCTCCTCAAAAAATATTCCTCAACCTCCCCTAAACCTACTACCAAATTACGCCAATATAAACGATAATCCTCACTTACCTCATATCTATCCCCAATACGCTCTATTATACCTAATTCCATATACTAATCCCTTTTTTTACTTATACACTTGCATACACCATATAACTCACTAATATCTAAACCCTCACCAACCCCATAACGCTTGTTACCATAATTCACCCAACCTATATTCCCCAACCTGAACCTTATCGTAAAATTATTCCCATTCCTGCCATAATGCCCAAAATCTAAACTACTATCACCCCCCCTTAACCTTAATAATAACCTTAATAAACTACCCCATAAAGCCTCTAAATACCCGTGAAATACTAAATGCCCATAATCACTACATAACATCCTATACCTCCATAAATAACTACCTAATACATCTCCTCCCCTCAATATACCCCTGTAAAATATACCCATTACCCTCAATAAATAAAAATATACATATAACCTCCAATGAAATAAATACCTATCCTTTATCACTACTACATTATACCCCCTCTCCAATATCTCCCTGTACATCAACCCATAATCTATATCTATAAACCTGTTTATCCTTAACCTGTAATCCTGTAAATAATATATCTCCCTTAAACAAACACCATTGTAAAATAAACCATTCCCCATCACCATTATACTATAATAATCCCCCTCCCCCTCCCCACCTAATAACCAATCCTCCATCAATAAACCCCCATATATACCACCACTTATACATACTAAACCATTGCAATTCCTATGACTATACATTATGTTCATCATAAACATAAATAATATCTCCCCAATTATACCACTATACCCATAACCACGCATTATACCCCTAATACGCCCCTTTAATGAAATAACCATAACAACCTACAATTTCATAAAAAAATACAAAAATAAAAATAAATCCCTACAAAATTAAAAACTTATACCACTACTACAAACAAAAATCTAAAAATTATCCGATAATAATAACAAAATACTATAAATCATAAAATAACCAAATAACCTAAAAACATCTTGATAAACATAAAAATATGCCAATGAACATAAAAATATGCCAATGAACATAAGGGTATGTCAATGAACATAAGGGTATGTCAATGAACATAAGGGTATGCCAATGAACATAAGGGTAATACCCAAAGTACCCCCCAATCGGCAAAACCTAAAAACATATGAAACAATCTGATCTAAAAAAAGCGGTTGAGCACAACCGCAAAGTGTTATCAGACTTAGGTATAAGTCTGATAAGCGCCAAGACCGGAACTTTCTCGGTAGCCTTAAAAAAGAAAAAAGTAAAAAGAAAAAACTTCTTGACCAACGAGTTGGAAGAGAAAGAAGTTTATTTCATTACATCTTCTTCTAGTAATGAAATAAATTTCCCAGCAGACCTTCTCATCTTACAACAAGATGGGAGGGTGAGCACAAAGCTCGAAATTATCAAGGTCGAATATAACTCCAAAGGTTATATTCGGCAGGTTATTGGTTCTTTCCAATAACCAAGCAAGAGTTTTGGAGGGGGCAATTGCCCTCTCTTTTTTTAACCCAAACCCAAAAACCCAAAACCAAATATGAAAATAACAGAATTAGCAAACATCCTGGCGGATGTTTGCTGCACTCCAACCTTCACGAGAAGGTTGGATCACAGCTTTATGAAAAAGCTGTTTAAGTGTTACTGCTTAATTAATAGTTATTCCAACTATTAGTTAAGCAGGTTGGGTGCATTAGCACCCCTTTTTTTCATTTATTTATTTATTTTACTTGGCAAATTGCAGATGTCGCTCATCTGTGGTGCAGGGATTAAGAATGCCTGTCGGAGAGTACCTGAAAGCTCTCCATATTTTATTAAAAAGAAAGATAAAAAGAAAGATAAAATGAAAAAATACATTGTTTATTATTATGTCCCCTCTCAAAATGTATTTTTGAGAGGGGAATTTGAAGCGGAGAGCAAAATAAAATTGCTCTCCGAGCTAAGAGAACTAGGGTATAGAATTTACAATATTACTTCTATACCTTTACCTGCATCTTCGCATCTTCATTAACTTCATTAACTTAAAAACTTAAAAAATTAATTTTATGGAGACAAAGAAAAAAAACTTCAAAATTGTCAAATTAACTCCATACGTTATAAGCGTATGGGGGGATAAAGGGTACTTAAGTATTTCAACCTTATTACGAAACCTTTGCAACAAAGGTTTCGTAAAAGGGTTCTTAAAAAGGAACAAAGAAATAATTTCCACTCATCCGAATATGTCGGATGAGGAAATTATAGATAACTTAGTTTTCCTTTATAGTCTCGACATTGAGACTATAAAGGAAGAATTTGACACTATAAAATTGTTTCTTTCTGAAAATCTAATAAGATTTTCAGATCAGGAATTTCAAAGAAAATATTCTTCAAGCTTTTTCAGGAGGTATAAAAACCTCCCTGATATATGGCTTGAAGTATAGTTTTATGGATAGATAACGACGTTAAGTTGTTATCTATCTTTTTTTTTGGTTTTTTATGTTATTTATGTTAGCAGAGACACTTTCAAGCTCAAAACCCTTATTAAGTAAGGGTTTGAAAGTAATAAAGGTATTAGGCACTATGAAGTGCCAAACCTTGTTAAGATACATAGATGAAAACTTTGACAAGTTTTCGTTTTATGTAAATAATGCTCTTTATTTATATTGTATAAATGGAGAGTATGAAGAGCAATATTATATAGGTGAATTAGAGAAGCCTATATATGGGGATTTCATAGTAATGATAGTACGCCCAAGTTTGGGTACTATTCATTATGATACAGATTACTATGGTAATATAGTGTATAGTAATGCTGGTTTGGATAGTATTACTATGGAGAAAGGATATTATGGTATAAGATGTTTAATATCTATATAATATTTATATGTGTGTATTTATGCGTATTTCAAGAAAAAAATCTACTTACAAATTTTGAACTTTTTCAAGATATTACCGCTTAACCCACGTTCAAATATGGAATTTATTGTAGAACTAGAAAGGTTAAAAACAGAACCTTGTAAAAAATATTTAAAGCATTTTGTAAATGGAAGAGCCGACGTTCTCAAATTATTTAGAGAACTCGGCGAAAAATACGAATGGTTGTATGAACATTCGGATTACGATATTATAGCTTTTGAAATAGAAAATGGGATATTTAATTGGGTAGAACATAGTTGGGCAATAGCTCAATATTGTCCGCAATATTTTGATAAGGACAAATACAATTGGGAAAAATATAGCTGTTATGTAGCTATGTATTGTCCTGAACTACTGGACAAAGAAAAATACAATTGGGAAATTGATAGTTGGGCAGTTGCGAAATATTGTCCAGAGCATTTGGACAAAGAAAAATACAATTGGGAAGGAAATGGTTGGGCAATAGTTAAATATTGCCCTGAATATTTCGACAAAGACAGATATAATTGGAAAGAACATAGCTATTATGTAGCTATGTATTGTCCTGAACTACTGGACAAAGAAAAATACAATTGGGAAATTGATAGTTGGGCAATAGCTCAATATTGTCCCGAACCATTCTGAATACCCATTTGAGGAACTTCGCCTCATCGAAGAAACGGAAGGCGATGAAAGTGAAAAATGGAATGAATACCCCGAGTACGTCCTAAGGGCTTATTGGATGAAAAGGGATATTGAAATTATTTCAGGTGGTAATGTCCGCTTTTAATTTTTAATTGGCGGTAACGCTTCGGGGCTAAACGCAGCCCCTTGTAGAATTTAATGTTTAATCACTAGTGAATAGTTAATAGTGAATAGTTTTTAACTTTTAACTTTTAACTTTTGATTGTTATGACACTACTTGAAATCCTTGAAAACATAAAAGAGTTAAACAATATATTAAATCAATCAACTGATGAAGAACTTGATTTGTTACTTAACGAACTAAAAGAAAACTTACAAATCAAAGTTAATAACTATTACCAATATATTAAACATTTAGAATATCTTATTGCACAAGATAAATTAGTCATAGATAAATATAAAAAGAATTTAGAGCGAAAAGAAAAGACAATTGAATTTTTAAGAAATAACTTATTATTCCTTGTTAAACAGGAAGGTAATATAACATTTACAGACGAAGACGGAGTAGTGCTTGCTAAAACAAGCATAGGCAAAAGTTCGTCCGTGAAAGTTGTTGATGAAAATAAAATCCCTATGGAATATTTTAAGATAGAAAAAAAACCTATATTAACAGAAATTAAGAATGCTATTAAAAATGGCATTAGCATTGAAGGAGTAGAAATAGTTGAAAATGAATATATTAAAATTATATGAATAATAACTATTTTTTGGACAAGGCAAAAAAAAATCAGGCGGACGAGTTTTATACTTGTCTGCCTGAAATAGAAAAAGAACTGCAATACTATACGCAGTATCTTTGTAATAAAACAATATACATGCCTTGTGATACAGAAAAGAGTAATTTTGTTAAATATTTTAAGGATAACTTCTCTAATTTACAATTAAAAGAAATCATAGCTACTTCTTATGTAAAGAGGGATTTATTTAATATTCCTTTTAATCCTATTTATAACTATTATAGTTATACGGGAGAAAAGGAAACAAGAGCTTTTCTTACGGGGGATGGTAGCTTTGATAGTAAGGAATGTATAGCTATTATGAAAAAGGCAGATGTGATTATTACTAATCCCCCTTTTTCAAGGTTTAGGCATTTCGTACAATTACTATTATCCTTACAAAAAGATTTTCTTATTATAGGTAATCTAAATAGTATTATTACAAAAAATATTGCAAGAGATATAATTAAAGGTAATTTACGATTAGGCTATACAGAACCACAATTGTTCTACATTCCAAAAGAATATGTTAATTTCTTTAATAAAAAATTAAGTAAAAAATTTAATTCCCAAACTAATATTGTAAGACTTACCTTTTGTGTATGGCTTACTAATCTGCCTGTACAAAGGGAAAGATTTATACCAAAGTTAAATCAGCATTTTAATGATACCTATAAAACATATGATAATGCAAAACATATTATTCATATTGAGGATATTCATCAGATACCCATTGATTATTATGGGTATCTGGCAGTTCCTATTACATATCTTAAAAAACACAATCCAAATGATTTTAATTTAATACAGATAAATAATAAAGATTTTAGTGATAATTTTATATTAAACGGAAAAATTATGTACAAAAGAATAGTAATTCAAAAAATCAAAGAGTATGGCGAGAATGTATAATCATTATTACGATGATGTTGTTGAGCAGTTAGAAAGATACTTGCCTGCAACAGCAAACATAGACATGGCTTTAATTCATGTTTATGCTTGTAATTTAGTGAATGGATTAGAAGTTAAGCATATAGATAACAATTATGCTATCACTATTACTTATGATAAAAATGTAAATCAAATCAACATATCTTATGAAATATAAAAAAACATTTAAAGAGTTAAAGAATACTATTACTGGAATAGGGGAAGGGATATACAATAAACTTTCGCCTAACGAGGAAATAGAAAAAGAAGCCCAAAGAAGGCTTAATATATGCGATGCTTGTGAGCATATTACCACAAATTTTCCAGTAAGATGTAAAATTTGTGGTTGCGTGCTTGCTATTAAAGCAAGACAAAACCAAAGTAAATGTCCTATATCTAAATGGTAAAAAATCAAAAAAAAGATTTATGAAAAAGTTACAGCTTGACAGGAAAAAAGATGAGTTCATTAACGAACTTATCTGCCTGAACGAAAAATTAGTAGTAGATATTATTAGCGAATATATCTTATGTTATATGGATAAAGAGGATTTTATCCATATCATACTTAAAAAGTTCAGATTTATGAAAAAGAAAGATATAGAAGAACTAAAAAAAGAATTAAATAAATATCTTAAAGAATATAGTGAAGAACCAGAATATCCTTTTTAATCATACTATAAAAAGGGATAGGATTATTCCTATCCCTTTATTTAATTTCTTTCACTTAAATCAGGTTATCCATATATAACATAATATCTTATTTGTTTTAACTAAATTTTTACTACTATGTTAGCCTATCTAAATAAAGAAGAAAGAAAAGTTTATTTATCTGTGAAAAGATTTGAAGATAGATTAGCTGAATGGCATAAAGATATAGTAAATGATTTTTCGTTCTTTGTAAGCAAACAAGATATTATTTCTTATATCAGATTGCTTTACGAAAATATAAAACCTATCCAAGAACTTATGCATATTCCCTCACCACTTATAGATAATACAAAACTTATTAAAAACTTGTTATTACAATTTGGTAATGAAATAAAAATTAAAGTGAATGAGATTATTAAAAATAAAGATTGTCGTATTGAAGCATTATACGTAATTGATAAATTAGATAAAGATAAAGAACTAAATTTAATTTTTAATCTAAAACAAACTATACATAACATATACACCCATTTTATTGAAGAATATTGTAAATTAAATAATCAGTACAAACAAGAAGCAAATACATTAAAACAAAATATATTAAAAGCTGAAATGGAAGTATGTAAGGATTGCTTACAACATATAGAAAAACTAAACGATACTTACCTTGTGTAGTTATGGAAAAGATTGTTTATACTGAAAACAACAAATATGGTTTAATAGATATTACAGAAGCCATATATGATGAAATAAATCATTTCCTTACTAATGTTTTAATTTTGAAAAAAGATAATAAATATGGTTTATTTGATATACATAACAAGCAGTTTGTATTGCCTGTTGAATATCAAGATATTATCATCAAGAACGATTATATTGTAGCTAATAAAGAAAAGAAAACCATAGTTTTAGATTTTAATTTAAAACTATTGCGTTGCTTAACTTTTGATAATATCTATGTTCCACAATCTAATTGTTAGTCTTTCTCTCTATTCCTTAAAAAAAGGAGTAGAGAGATTTTTTTTTACAGAAATTATTACTATCTTTACATAACTAATATGTTTGTCTTATGCCTATACTTAAAAGACTTCGAAATTGGTTTTTTCAGATAACTGCTACTCCTACTACACCGGGTACTCGTTTCCTTAAATACGACCAACCCACAGAAGAAACATATAGGAACTTATTTGAAAGTGTTCCTTTCTTTTTAGAAGTAGGAGATAGAGCTAAAATAGATATGCAAGGTTTAGTACATCGTAGTACAGATGCCGAAGCAAAAAGCTACGATGAAACAGAACAGCTTACTAAAACAAAAGCAGTAGTCCCTTACCAACTCCCCGAAGTGAAAGATATTATTCAAAGCATCATAGGTAACCTTACTACTTATACAGGAAATATTGTCAATGTACGTATTGCAAGTAATTCAGTTGAGGATATCAATCACGACAAAAGAAACGTGTTTATTGTA
>Ga0101944_10004554_pt1 | contig 16987 bp, 15 predicted proteins | sample DewCreD2012metaG_FD_75245 | JGI IMG/M metagenome (GOLD analysis project Ga0101944, IMG submission 75245) | Hot spring sediment bacterial and archeal communities from British Columbia, Canada, to study Microbial Dark Matter (Phase II) - Dewar... ...
TGCCGCGGCATCGAACTCGCGCCGGACGACGGATCCTGGTACCGGCATGGGTTTCTTAACGACGGGTCCATCTACCTGCGCTGGGACGGCTTATTCCACTTCTGGATTTCGGCCGACGGGCGGCGGATCGCATGCGGTTCGCTCGGCGCCCAGACCATGGAATCGTTTCAGGTGTACCTGTTAGGACATTCTCTGGGCTTCGCGCTGGTCAACCAAGGGGAGGAGCCCCTGCATGCGACGGTCGTGAGTTCCGAAGGCAGAGCCGTTGCCTTGCTCGGCGCCTGCGGCGCGGGCAAGTCCACCTTGGCGTCCTACCTCCTCCGCACGGGGGGACGCCTGATCACCGACGATCTGCTGCGCCTGGAGATGGACGGCGGGCGCGTCCTGGCTCACCCCGGTCCGCCGCGCATCAAACTGCTTCCGGAACCCGCCGGGCTGTACATGAGCGAGAGCGCGCGGGGCGTGGAAATGAACCCTGGTTCGGGCAAGCTCATCATCCCGCTGGAGAAAGAGTACCGGGAGGAAGCGCCGGCGCCGTTGGGAGCGCTGGTGCGGCTGGATTGGTCCGAAGATGGCGAAGTGCGGCTGGAGAGGTTGACTGGCCAGGAGGCGTTCCTCAGTCTGGTGGCTGCCACGTTTAACGTCCGGGTGACGGCTCCCGCCCGCTTGGCGCGTCAATTCCGGTTTGCCGAGGCGGTCTGTTCGCGCGTTCCGGTGTACCGCCTGAGCTACCCTCGCGACTTTGCAGTGATGCCCCGTCTGCGAGAGTTGATCTGGTCCGAGGTGGCGCCATGAGGGCTTTGAGGAAGTACTTCGATCTCCCGCCGGAGGATCGGACCTTGCTTTGGAAAGCTCTCGGAACTGTGGCCATCTGCCGCGCCGCTTTGTGGTTCGCGCCGTTTGAGCGGGTGCGGCGTTGGGCGGCGGCAGCGCCGCCAGTCTCCGGAGGCGTTCCGGTCGAAAGGCTGGCGTGGAGCGTCAAGGCGGCTGCCCGCCGCATGCCCGGCGCTACTTGCCTGGTGCAGGCGCTGGCGTTGCAGCGGCTGCTCTCGCAGTCGGGGAAGACATCGACCCTGGAAGTCGGCGTCGCCAAGGACTCGGGACGGTTCACCGCCCATGCCTGGCTCACCTGCGAAGGCCGTGTCCTGATCGGCGGCGGCAAAGAAGGCTACGCGCCGATCGCCGCCTGGAAAAGTGGGAGATCTTGAAGTGCCTGTTTCCTTTGACCTGAAACTGAGGCCCGCGCCGGCGGTATTGATCCGGACGATCGAGGGAGAATCCCTCATCCTGAGCATCCCCCAGCAGGAGTACTTCGGCCTGGACCCCGCCGGGACGCGTATGTGGCAGCTTGTGACGGCCAAAGATTCCGTGGAAGCGGCTTACCAACAACTACTCGAGGAATTCGACGTGGAGCCGGACCTGCTGCGTAGAGACCTGGAGGAGTTTCTGGAACAACTCATCGACGCCGGGTTGTTAGTGGCGGATGGTCAGCCGTGAGCGGCTTCGCAGCCATCTATCACACGGACGGCGCTCCTGTGGATCCGGCGGTTCTCGAGCGCATAGAGTCGCGCCTTGCAACCCGCGGACCCGACGAGCAGGCGTCGCGGATTCTTGGCCCTGGCGGCAACGTGGGGCTGGCGCACGCCATGTTCCGAACCACCTTCGAGGCGGCGCGCGAACACCAGCCCTGCACACTCGACGGGAGCGTGTGGATCGCCGGTCACATCCGTGTGGACGCCCGGCAGGAACTCACCCGGCGGCTTGAGGAGTCGGGCTGCCCGAACGCGCGCCAAGCCACGGATGCCGAACTGGTCCTGCACGCATACCAGATTTGGGGAGAGGACTGCCCCCGGCATTTACTGGGAGATTTTTCGTTTGCGCTCTGGGATGAGCGCAACCGCAAACTTTTTTGCGCCCGGGATCATCTGGGCATCCGGCCGCTATTCTACTGCCAAACTGGCGGCGCCTGGATTGTCAGCAACGCGCTGGAAGCCATTCGCTTGTATCCCGACGTGCCGGACGAGTTAGACGACCTGTGGGTGGCTGACTTTCTGATGTTCGGCCAAAGCTCGGAGTTTGATCACAGCGTATACAGGGCGGTCAAAAGGCTCCCGCCGGGCTGCACTTTGACTGTCACGGCGAACGGGGACGCAACATTGCGGCGGTACTGGCAGCTCGAAATCGGCGAGCCGGTCTATCTCAAGCGCCACGAAGAATACGAGGAGCAGTTCCGCGAACTGGTGAGCCTGGCGGTGGCGGACCGGTTGCGCCAACCCCGCACCGGCATCTGGCTGAGCGGAGGACTCGATTCCTCGACCTTGGCCGCCACCGCCGCAAGGCTCTCCGCCGACCCTTCACGCGAGATTCTGGGCTGCACGTTTGTCTTTGAGAAGTTGATTCCGGACGATGAGGAATTCTATGTGCGCTTGACCGCCCAGCGCTTCGGATTCCCGGTGTTTTTCCAGAACAAAGACGACGCATGTTATGACCCCGGGTGGTGGGAGCGCCCGTCTTGCACGCCTGAGCCGGACTCGGGAGCCTGCTCGAAAACTGCGGACCTTGCCTTCGCCGACGAGATGGCCCGCCAAGCCCGGGTGTGGTTTTACGGGGAGGGTCCCGACAACGCCCTGCGTTTTGAATGGCGGGCGTACCTTTCCTGGTTGAAGGCCAACGGGCGTTGGGGACGCATGGCGAAGGACGTGGTCTCGTTGTTCCGGCTGGACTCGCAGCGGTCCATTTTCGAGGATGCGTGGCGCCTCCTCCGCCAGCCGCATCCGCAGTCGGCAGGCGCCGAAGCTCTTCCCGAGTGGATTTCCCCGGAACTGGTCAGCCGCCTGGGATTGGAAGAGCGGTGGCGCCGTTACTGGGCGCCTCCTCAAGGCGCTCATCCTTGGCGCCCCTGGGCGTACGCCTCGTTCACTGGAACACTGTGGCAGAACCTGTTCGAACGGTTTGAACCGCTTTGTGCCTCAGGGCGCCTCCCGTCCGAAACCCGCCACCCGTTCCTGGACCTTCGGCTACTGCGGTTCCTGCTGTCAGTCCCCGTAGTTCCGTGGGCGAGAAGGAAGTTACTGGAGCGCAGGGCGATGAACGGCATCCTGCCGCCGGCGAATCTGAGGAGGCCCAAGACGGCGCTCAGGAGCGACCCCTGGCTAGCCTCTCTTGGGCGTCATCCCTTTCCCCCTCTGCGCGCGCCGGATTCGCTTGCCCGCTACGTGGAGAGGGAGAAAATGCCGCGGCAGTGGCCATCCGGGCCGTTTCGCATCTACCAGGCCACATACCTTCTCAGCCTGCTCCATTGGGCAAGCGCGGGCGGCGAGGATCGAATCCTCCGAAAGACTTGACCTCAGGCCGGGCGGGGGAAACCAGGATCAACTCCTGATTTCCAGCAGCCCCGTCCGCTGCATCTCCTCGAGTAGTTGCAGAAGGTCGGCTTCACACTGCTCGGGCGTCACCTCAAACTCAGTCAGAATGCGGTCTCGAAGTTCGGCCACCGGCGCCGGCCCGTTCCGCAAAGCGCGCCAGACGCAGGCTCCCACCGGGTCCAGGCCGTAGTAGCAGCAATCCTTCAGATTCAGAATGACAGCTTCGCCCGACATCTCGCATGACAGTTGCTCCGCAGATGCTCCGACGATCGATTCCAGCGTCAGTTTCCGCGCTCCACCCGCCATACCAACCCAGCCTACCATGCGGGCCGCCAGGAATCGCCCTTGCGCTCCTGGGCGCTCAGCTTCGCCACTTTCTCGGTGTACGCCGCATCGAGGAACGGGTCCTTGGTCTCTTTGCGCCATTGCTCGAGAGCGTCACGCATCCGCTTCTCCGCCGCGGCGTGTTCCGGAGCGCCCGCGAGGTTGCGAAACTCGTGCGGGTCGGTCTTGAGGTCGTACAACTCGTACTCCGGCGGGTTCGCATAAGTATCGAAAGCCGCGCGCAGGGGGTGGCTTTCGTAACGCGGGTCGCGCGACAATTTGTAGCCCAGATCGCCGTCAATCCCCAACGGCGGCCGGGCTTTACCTGCCAGCAGGTTCCGTATCAGCTTCCAGCGGCCATCCTGAACCGCCCGCCGGGGGAAGAAATTGCCCGCTCCATGGCAGTGGAACTCCGCCGCCAGATACTGCCTCCACGGACCTGCCTTGCCACCCAGAACGGGCCGCAGGGAACGTCCTTCCACATGCGGCGGGATGGAAAGGCCGGCGGCATCGAGAATGGTTGGCAGGATATCGACCGCCGACACCAGCGCTTCGCTCCGCCCAGGCTTGCTCACCCCGGGCCAGCGGACGAGAAACGGCGTCCGGACGCCGGACTCGTAACATGTGGTCTTGCCGCGGTCGAAAGGCGGACCGTTGTCACCCAGGAAAATGATGAGCGTGTTCTCGGCCAGGCGGGCTTTTTCGAGCGCCGACATCAGCATTCCGATGCCGTCGTCCAGGCGCCGGATGGCGTTGAAGTAATTGGCCACCCTGTCCCGCTGTTCGGGCGAATCGGTCTGCTGCCATTCCCAAACCGCCGATGGGCCGGGCGGCAGCGGGTTTTCGGGAAGCCCGTCCACCTGCGGCGGGAAATACCAGATGTTGCGGTTCGGCTCGCGCCGGAAGGCATGCGGATCCGAATAATTGACCATCAGGAAGAACGGACCGTCCTTAAACTGCTCGAAAATGCTGGCCGCTCGCTGCGCCACGTCGCGCACCCTGCGCATGTCCGGACCGCCTTTGCGCGGCGCATCCCATGGGAAGCAGTCCTCCGGCTCCACATGCAGTTTGCCCAGGATGCTGGTCTTGTAGCCCGCCTTCTGGAGCAACGCCGGGATGGTCTGGGTGCGCAACTGCGGATGGAGCGAGAATCCCGTATTCGCCAGCCCGTACTGCCCGTTCGTATGGGGGTGCGTGCCGGTGAAGATGCTGCTCCGCGAAGGACTGCACGATGCCTGCGTGATGTATGCCGTGCGGAACTGCACGCTCGAAGCCGCCAAACGGTCGATGTGCGGCGTCTTGAACCGGGTTTCGCCGTAACAGCTCAGATTGAGGCCCAAGTCGTCGGCGGTGATCAACAGAATGTTCGGCCGGCGCGAGGCGGCCCGCGCGGTCAACGCCGCCGGAGCCCCTAGAAACGTTCTCCTGCTGATAGCGCTTGGATCCATGTGCGTCCCGATTGTATCACCGGGCGTCGCGGAGCAAGTAGGGAGCCAGGCGGGCAAGCAGCGACTCGGGGGCTTCGGCCTCGATTTCGCATTGGTTTTCCCGGTACAGCAGCGAAAGCACCCGGGCGCGCTCGTGCAGCAGGTGCAGCACGGCGCCCTGGCCGGCGGGAACGAGCAGGCGCACGCGGCTCAGCGGTTCGGCCGGGAGGGCTTCGTCGACTTCTTTCAGGAGGAGGTCCAGACCCTTCCCGGTCAAAGCGGAGACCACCACGGCGCGCGCCGGAAGTCCAGGCGCCGCGTCGCCCAAAATGCGGCGGCTGACGGCTTCGGCGTCCGTGTCGCCTTCCGGCAGCAGGTCAGCTTTGTTTAAAACCAGAATCTGAGGAGTCTCTCCCGCCCCGATTCCGGCCAGGACTTTGAGGACGTGCGCCGTTTGCTCGCGGGCATGAGGCGACGAAACGTCCACCACGTGCAGCAGCAAAGAAGCCTCCAGCACTTCCTCCAGCGTGGCGCGGAATGCTTGGATCAGCGTCGTGGGGATGTTCCGGATGAAGCCCACGGTATCGGAAAGGAGGGCACGCCTCCGGGAGGGCAGATGCACAACCCGGACAGTAGGGTCGAGCGTGGCAAACAGCCTCGCATCCGCCAAAACGTCAGCCCCGGTCAGGCGGTTGAACAGAGTCGACTTGCCGGCGTTCGTGTAGCCGGCCATGGCCACGGTGGCAAGCGGAACCGCCTGGCGCTGCCGGCGCTGCGTGGAGCGGCTCGACCTTACAGTCTCAAGCTCCGACTTCAACTTGCGGATGCGCCGGGCGATGCGCCGGCGGTCGGTCTCCAATTGCGTTTCGCCTGGTCCGCGCGTGCCGATGCCGCCTCCTAACCGTGACATCTCGACGCCCCGTCCGGTGAGCCTGGGCAAAAGGTAGTTCAGTTGAGCCAGTTCGACTTGCAACTGGCCTTCGCGCGTCCTCGCCCGCCGGGCGAAGATATCCAGGATAAGCTGCGTGCGGTCCAGCACCTTGCAGTTGAAGGCGCGCTCCAGGTTGCGCAGTTGGGTGGGAGTCAGATCCTGGTCGAAAATCACCAGCCCGGCGCGCGTGGAGCGAAGGGTAGCCCGCACTTCCTCCACTTTCCCCGAGCCAATCAGCGTGGCGGCGTCGGCCGCGGGACGCGACTGAAGAATCCGCGCCGCCACCTCAGCCCCGGCCGTTGCGGCCAGGGATTCCAATTCTTCCAGCGATTCCTCGATGGTGCACTCGAGGACTTCCGGCCCGCCCGGGCGGCTCGGATGAGACCGCCCCGTGATCTCAAGACCGACCAGCACCGCGCGTTCCGGCTTAGGAACGGTTTCGCGCGCGATTCATCCCTCCGTCACAGGCGCGCCACCCGGTCCGGGTGGGGTACCGGAGCCCTGAGAAAAACCGGAGGCGGAAGCCGAACCGGCGGCAGATGCCGGTCGGCTGACCACCACGGTCGAGATCGCATGCTTGAAGATCAATTGTTCCTGGTTATTGGCTTCCAAGACCACCGAGTACTTGTCGAAACTTCGGATGCGTCCGGAAAGTTTCACCCCGCTTATCAAGTAGATGGTAAGAAAGGTTTTCTCCTTCCGCGCAGTGTTTAGAAAAGCCTCTTGTATGTTTTGTCCTAGCTTTTCCATCGTTGTTCTCCCGCTGTGGAGCTCTTCACGTCTTCACCCACACGCGCCGCGGTTTTCCCGAATTGTACCGCAAGATGCCGTTCCTGGATAAAAATGTTTTCGCCCGGCTAATCGTTCAAAGCCGGGATGCCTCCGCCGTCAAACTCCGGCAGCGGGACCCGGTAGCGGCCCGCTGCAACTTCCCCGAATACCTGAATCATCTCGTCATGGATGGCGCCATTGGTCGCCAGAATGTGCGGTCCGTTCAGATTGAGCGGCGCTCCCAGCATGTCGGTCACCCGCCCCCCCGCCTCCTCCACAATCAGGCCGCCCGCAGCCATGTCCCAAGGCTTCAAGCCGATCTCCCAGTAGCCTTCCAAGCGCCCGCAAGCCACATAGGCGAGGTCGGCGGCGGCGGAACCGGCGCGCCGGACCCCGTGGCTGATCATGGCCACCTGATGGTAATAGTGCACGTTCACATTCATGTGCCGCTTGTAACTCGGAAAACCGGTAGCCACCAGACTCCGCTTGAGCTGATGGACCGCAGAGACGTGAATCCTCCGGCTGTTGAGCCAAGCGCCGCCGCCCCGTTCCGCCGCAAACATCTCGTCCCGGAGCGGGTCATAGATCACTCCCGCGATCATCCCGCCGCCTCGCTCCAATCCGATGCTCACGTTGAACAACGGAAAGCCGTGCGCGAAGTTCGTGGTGCCGTCGAGGGGATCCACGTACCAGCAGTACTCGGACACCCCGTCGCGCCCGCCTCCCTCCTCGGCCACAATGGAGTGCGAGGGAAACCGGGAGGCGATCCGCTCGATGATCAGCTTTTCGGCGTTGCGATCCGCCTCAGTGACCAAATCGTACTCGCTTTTCAATTCGTAGCCGATGCGCCGCTCATAGTACCGGGCGATCAGCGCCCCGGCTTCGCGGGCGATCTCCATCGCTTGCTCAACAAAGGATTGGCTCATGAACCCAGCATCTCTCAGACGGCCGAATGCCCAACTAATCGAGTTCGTATAAGTACTTGATGTCGTGCTTAAAAATAAACAGATTGGGGCCGTCGTCGCGGGTGATGCGAATGAAGGACTGATCGTAGTACTCGATGACGCCTTCGAAAACTTCGTTGCCGGCAAGCTTCACGGCGATGGGCGTCTTCTCGTCAATCAGGCGTTTGATGTAGCGCACCTCTTCGTGGGTGACCTCCGGCGGCCGCGGCTTGGCGACAGGCGCCGGGGGCGTTTTGGGCTTCACTTTCTTTTCAGGCACTCGATCTCCGCGGAGCAGCTTAGGGTGTGGGGGTTCTCTTCGGACCCTCTTCTTCGAGCGTGACACGCTCCGCATCCCCATAATAGCCGCTACGGGTCAGTACTCGCAAACCCGGCCTGGAAAGCTTGACTTCCACGCGGTGGAAGCGGTTCTTGGACGGCGGGACGTTCTTCGGATAATAGCCGATCAGATATTGCGTGCGGAGATCCGACAAAATCTCCGTGAACGCGGCGTCCATCTCGGCGCCCAAGTTCGGGGTGAAAACGCGCCCGCCGGTGGCGGAAGTCATGGCGATGAGCGCGTTTTCGCCGCCAATGTTGCGCCCGGCGTCGTTGGTGATGGGCATAACAAGGATGGCGTACAGGACGGCGTCGGCGCGCTGCGCCTCCTCCAGGGCGGCGTGATACGTCTTGACGCTGGTGGTGTCGCCGCCGTCGGTCACAACCACGATGACGTGCCTTCCCGTCCGGTCCCGGACCTCTTGAGACGCCAGATAAATGGCATCGTAAAGCGAGGTCCCGGCTTCGGCCTTGAGGCTTTTCAAGGCGCGCTCGAAAGCGGCGAACTGCCGCGTGTAGGGAGTCCGCTTGGTTACTTCGTAGTTGAAGCTGTACAGAGCGGCGGCGTCTTGGGAATTGCCTTCGCGGAACAAAGCGCGGAGAAAACGCTGCACCGATTCGACCTCATAGCGCAACTCCTTGGCAGTGGAGCCGCTGGTGTCGATCAGGATGGAAACCGACAACGGCTGTTCGGTGCGGCGCTCGAAGACGGCGATCTCCTGGCGGACGCCGTTGTCGAAAACCGTGAAGTCTTCACGGGCAAGCGACCCGACGAGCCGCCCGTAGTCGTCCTTCACCGTGGCGAGGAGGCGCACCAACCGCACGTCGACCCGAAAAACGGGAGGCTGCTGCGCGGCTGCGGCAAGCGCGGCTAGCGCGAGCGCAGCGATTCGTCCCACTCGCCTTCCACCCATACTTCCCCGCCGGCGAAGTGCTCTTTCTTCCAAATGGGCACGCAGCGCTTGATGCGGTTGATCGCCTCCAAAGCCGCCTCGAATGCCGGCTTGCGGTGGGGAGCGGTCACCACGATGGCGACGCTGGTCTCGCCGATTTCCAGCCTGCCCAAGCGATGCACCATGGCCACCCGGCCAATGGCGAATTCAGCGGTCAGTTGCCGGGCTATGTCCGCCATCGCCTCCACCGCCATCGGCTCATAGCCTTCGTATTCCAGGAACTCGGTAGGGCGGCCATGGCTGTTGTTCCGGACCACCCCTTCAAAATGCACCGCCGCGCCGTCTTCCGGCCGCAGAATCCGCGCCGCCAGCGTCCGCGAATCGACCGGCGAACGCGTGAGGGCGGCAAAAATACCCGCGGCGGCGTCTTCGATCTCCCGCAAGTATTCGTCCGAACCCCCGCTCACCGGGGGCAGCAGCGCGATTTCGTCGCCCTCCGCCAAAGCCTCCGGGGCGCGAACGAACTTCTGATTGCGCGCCACCAGAATGTCGGAGCGCATGGCGGCGAGCTTCGGAAAGCGTTCCAAATAATGCGCAAACAATGCTTCGGTATCGCACCCGGCTGGCGCATCAAAGGATTCTTCCGCCCTGCCGGCGATGTCTTTCACGACGCCGAAAAAAAGGACACGTACGCGCACTTGGATTCGATCTAAGGTTTGGCCGAGTCCCGCTTGGCGAGCACTTCGCGGGCGTTATCCACCAGCGCTTTGGCTTTGGGCATCGACTTGATCGCCTGCGCCACCTCGCGGTCATACTGAACGGCCAAGCGGTCGGCGTCATCTTTGCCGAAGGCTGTGAGAACAACGTCAATGTGCAGCCGCTCTTTCATCCAATCGCGGTTCACAGTGAAATCCGCTTCGCTGAATTCGATCTTGTTCTTGAGCAGCCAGCCGTGGAATTCGGTGAGGAACGCTTCGTCCGGGCGCCAGTCCCGCTGGATCTTCGGCTCCTTGGCGCCGAAGTACCACGCCACGAACCGCGAGATTGCCTCAGTCTGCCGCAGCGTCATTTGGAACGGATTCAGCTTCTGAGGCTCGAACTTCTCGTCCGGAGTGATGCCCCCGCCGCCGTACACCGTCCTGCCGCCGTCGGTAGTCTTTACGTCGTTCGGATTCCGCGGCGCCACTTCCTTGCGGCTGTAATACTCAAAAAACGAGATGTGGGAATAGTCCTTCTGGATCAAACGCCCGCTCGGCGTGTAGTATTTCGCCGTGGTGAGGAGCAGCGCGGTGTCGGAAGACAGCGGGTATTGGGATTGCACCAGCCCTTTCCCGAAAGTGGTCTCCCCCATCACCCACGCCCGGTCATGGTCCTGGAGCGCGCCCGCCACGATTTCAGCGGCGGAAGCCGACGCCCGGTCCACCAGCACCACGATGGGGTATTCCCGTCCGGCATTGCCGCGCTTGGAATGATAGGGGCGCTCAGCCGAGGCTCGCCCCCGGTGCGAAACGATCAATTGCCCCTTTTTCAGAAAGCGGTCCGCCACCGCGACGCCCTCCCGCAACAGCCCGCCTGGATTCCCGCGCATATCCAGAATCAAGCCTTCCAGCGTATTTTCCTGAATCGACTTCATCGCCGTTTCGAATTCGCGGCCGGTATTTTCGTTGAAAGACTCGATGCGCACGTACGCCACGCTCGGCTGAATACGGAACGCGTTCTGCACGCTCGCCCGCGGAATGTCATTCCGGGTCACCGAAAACGTGAGCGGCTCATCGCGCCCGTCCCGCTTCACCGTCACTTCCACTTTGGTGCCGCGGGGACCCTTCAGCAAATCCGCCACTTGAGAAGTCGTAAGACCTTTGGTCGGCTTGCCGTCTACGCTGATCAGGGTATCGAGCGGATGAATGCCCGCCAGAAACGCCGGGGAATTGGTGAAGGGATAGATGACGATCACCCGCCCGCCGGAGCGCGCGCCCACATACATGCCCACGCCCGAATAACGCCCCCGCTGGTCTTCCTGCAATAGCCGGAAGTCTTTTGGATCGAAGAAGCTCGAATGCGGGTCGAGCGTCCTCAGCATGCTGGTGATGGCGCCCTTAAAAATCACTTTATCCGGGCTGACCGGATCGGCGAAGTGGGTCTCCACCAGCGAATATACGCGGGTAAATGCCCGCACCCCCTCGCGTATGTCATCGTCGCTTGACGAAGGCAGGGAGCGTTCAGCGCCCAACAGAGTCAATGCGCCCGCAACCAGGGTTACGGGAAAAATAAAGTTCATGCAGCGGCGTCTGTCAACCATCCGGTCTCCACCCCCAGCTTCTTAGATTATATCAGCCGCCTCCCGCTTCACGGCCTTTCCGGCCACGCGTGTTTAGGATAACGTCTCATGAGTTGTCGACGCACCGCCGGGTAGAGCCGTTCCCAGAAACCCGCCAGGTCCGTCGTGGTCTGCACCGGGCGTTGGTTCGGAGCGAGCAAATGCACCACCAAGGGAACCCTTCCGCCGGCAATCTTCGGCGTGTCACGCATTCCAAAAAAATCTTGCAGCCGCGAAGCTACCCAAGGCGGTTGACCTTCGGCGTAATGCACGCGCGCATTCCTTCCCGACGGAAGGCGGAGCCGGGTGGGCGCCAGTTCTTCCAACTTGGCGCGCGCGGCGGATCCGAGACGCCCCAACAGAGCCGCCGCGAGCCCTCCGCCAGCCGCCCGGCTCTTCAATTCGGCAAAACTGCGGATGCCTTGGCACAGCGACGCCAGAGCGTCATGGATATCTTTTTCCTCGACGGATGGGAAGTCTGCGAACTGGGAAGCCAACCGAATGCGCGCTCTAAGTTCGGCAATTTCCTCCGCATCGGCGAATCTCTCCCAGCCTGCCTCGATCGCTTTGCCTGCCAGGAGCGCCCAGGCATCCGGCGAATCCGCTGCGCCTTCGCGCGATTCCACGATGGCCAGATCTCCGAACCACAACCCGCTCGACGCCTCCACCCGCTCGGCGGACTTGTTCCACTCCAAACCCTTCGACTCGCGAATCTCCTCGGGGAACAAATCGATGAGCCACTCCGGATCGATGCCGCTTGCCAGGCGCACAAGCGGGTGTCCCTGGCCGCGCCGCTCTTCTATGTCCACAGCCACCAGCCAGTCATCCCGCACGATGCTTCCCTCGGCGAGCGCCGCCGCGCCTCCTCCGGCGAGCGCGAGTTGCCGGTGGGCGCGCCGCCGGCAGACCCGGTCCGGGAACGCCGCCAGAATCGAGATCAACAGGTCCTCTTCGCGCGGGCGCTTGCCCCGGCGCGGGCGGACCTCATTTTCGATCTGTTGCAGAATTCGGCCGGTTTGAGGCATCCATTCCTGATCTAATAGCGCCAGGACGTCCGAACGCCCGCCATGGACCGCGGAGGCGAGGCGTTCGCCGGCGCTCAATACCGCCGCAATGCGGCAACCTTCTGTGCCGGTGCCGCGGCGGGCGGCTTCCATCACCAGCCGCGACAGGCGCGGATGCAAAGGATAGCGCGCCATCTGCGCTCCTGCCGATGTCAGATTCCCGCTCCGGTCGACGGCGCCAAGCCGCCGCAACAATGCCGCTGCCGCCTGCACTGCTTCTTTTGGCGGAGCGTCCAGCCAAGGCAGAGCGCAAGGGTCATCGACGCCCATCGCCAGCAAACTGAGCCACACCTGGGATAACTCGCGCCGCAGAATTTCCGGTTCGTCGCGCGCCGGACGCCTTGCGTAATCGTCGCGGCTGAACAGCCGGATGACCCTTCCCGGCGCGGTGCGCCCGGCGCGTCCGGCGCGCTGCTGGCAAGAGGCTTGGCTCACCCGGCGGACCGTCAGCGCGGGGAGCCCCGTCCAAGGCGAATCAGTCGCCACGCGCGCCAGACCGCTGTCGATGACCGCCGTAATGCCTTCGATCGTCACCGAGCTTTCGGCGACGTTAGTCGAGAAGATCACTTTAGGCTGTGGCGCTGGCGCCACCGCACGCTCTTGCTCCTCCGGAGGAAGATCCCCGTAAAGCGGCAACGCCAGCATCCCGCGGGCTTCGGCGAGCGGCGAACATACCCGCAACGCCCGGCGGATTTCGGCTGCGCCCGGCAGGAAAATCAGGGCGCCGCCTCGCCAGCCTTCGCGCAAAAGGCTGGACAGCGCTGCGGCGACTTGTTCCTCAAGGGGTGCGGCGCCATGCGGGGTGTAGCGTATATCCAATTCGAACCGCCGCCCTTCGGAACGCACCACCGGGCAGCCTCCGAGATGCCTCGCCACCGGCGCGGCGTCAAGCGTCGCCGACATCGCCACCAGGCGCAAGTCCGGACGCTTGGTTCGCTGCAAATGCAGAAGCAGCGCCAGCGCCACGTCGCCTTCCAGATGGCGTTCGTGAAACTCGTCCAACACCACCGCTCTCACTCCGCCGAGCTCCGGATCGTCCAAAAGCCGGCGGACGAGAACGCCTTCGGTGAGATACCACAGGCGCGTATCTCTCCCGCCCACCTCCTCAAACCGCACTTGATAGCCGACGCTCGCGCCCACCGGTTCTCCCCGTTCGGCAGCGGCGCGCCGGGCGGCCAGCCGAGCCGCCAGGCGGCGCGGTTCCAGCACCAGGGTCGCCCCTCCCAACGCTTGTTGGATCGCCGGCGGCACACGCGTCGTCTTGCCCGCCCCGGGAGGCGCCTCAATGACCAGGTTGGGACGGCGCCTCAGGTTGTGGACGATCGTATCCAGGAGGTTGTCGATGGGGAGCGAAATCATCGATATGCTACTCTGAAAACTGCCAGTAACTGCTGATTCGAGAATACCAATATGCCTGAATCCCGCTCCGCCCTTTGCCCGCCCAAACGCTTGTTATATGGCCCTGGACCCACGATGGTGGAACCGCGCGTTTACGACGCGATGTCCAAGCCCATCGTTGGGCACCTCGACCCGTTTTTCTTCGAAGTGGTGCAGGACATACGCGTCCGCTTGAAGAAGGTTTTCGGGACTGACAACGACTTTACTTTCGCCATCTCAGGCACCGGCAGCGCCGGGATGGAAACCGCCGTGGCCAATTTTGTGGAGCCGGGCTCCAAGTTCGCCGTGCTGGCGAACGGCTATTTCTGCGATCGCATCTCAGAGATGGCGCGGCGGCATGGCGCCGTGGTGGTGAGGCTGGAGAAGCCTTGGGGCGAGGTGTTCGAGGACATCGAAGCCCGCCAGTTTATCGAGCGGGAAAAGCCCGCGGTGGTGGCGTTCGTACACGCTGAGACGTCCACCGGCGCGCTTCAGGCGGGCGCGGGCATCTGCCGGGCGGCTCATGACGTAGGCGCCCTGGTCATCGCCGATACCGTCACTTCGCTCGGGGCGATGCCCGTGATGGTGGATAACACTGGCATCGACATAGCGTATAGCTGCACGCAAAAAGGACTGAGCTGCCCGCCTGGATTGGCGCCCATCACGGTTTCGCCGCGCGCTTTGGAGCGGCTGCGCGCCCGCAAGAACGCTCCGCCGACCTGGTATCTGGACCTGAGACTGCTTGACGAGTACTTCGAAGGCGCGCACCGTTACCACCACACCGCGCCGATTTCGATGTTTTACGGGTTGCGGGAGGCTTTACTGTCCATAGAGGAAGAAGGCGTGGAGAACCGTTGGAAGCGCCATCTGCGCAGCCACCTGGGCCTCGTAGCCGGCGTTGAGGCGATGGGACTGAAGATGCACGTCGCCGACGGTTATCGTTTGTGGTCTCTGAATACCCCTTGCGTGCCTGAAGGCGTGGACGACCTGAAAGTACGGAAGCGCCTGATGCAGGAGCATGGCATCGAGATTCTGGGAGGTTTCGGACCTCTCGCCGGAAAGGTCTTCCGCGTCGGACTGATGGGTCCGTTAGCCACCGAGGAGATGGTGCTCAGTTTCCTGGGCGCGTTCGAAGGCGCGCTGCGCGCCGAAGGTTTCAAACCGAAGGAGAGCGGCACGGAAGCCGCCGCCGCCTTTTTCCGCGGTTAGGGGAGCGGGGGCGCCGCTCCCCACTCCTTATCTCTAAGCCTTCCCAGTAGCAGCCAGCATCAAGGCGCGCTTGACCGCCGTCTGTGCCAAACGAACTTTGTAGGCGTTCTCACTGAGCGGCTTTGCGCCCTGCACAGCGGCTTTCCCCGCTGCTTCAGCCACCGTCTCGTTGATGCTCTTGCCTGCCAGCGACGCGGCTGCGGCGCGCGCCAGCCAGGGGGTGGGAGCGACAGCGCCCAGCACCACGGTCGCCGACGCCACCGACGTTCCCTTCATCTGCAACGCCACCGCCGCCGAGGCGAGCGGACGGTCAAGCGCTTGCCTCTGCAAGATGTCGTAGTGAGCGTTCTTCAACCCGCGGGAGGGGACGATGACTTCGCTCAGGAGTTCGTCGGGCAAAAGGTCGATTTCGCGCTCCAGTTCGGACTTCGGCGCCACGAAGAACTTCTCCACTTCGACTTCGCGGCTCGCCTTGCTAGAGACCAGTTTCACTTTGGCGCCCAAAGCGACCAGGGCGGGAGCAAGGCTCGAGGCGCAGACAAACTTCGCCGGACCGTCGTGGAAAATGGCGTGGAACTCGTTACGTCCCTTCTCCACCAGGCTTCCGCCGCCCGCGCGGTCGAGCGCCAGCAACCCGAAGCCCTGCCGGAAATACCAGCAATGGGGACGCTGGCAAAGGTCGCCGCCCACGGTGCCCATGTTGCGGATTTGAGCGCTATGCACTCCCCGCGCCGCCTGCGCCAGGGATGGGAACTCAGCGCGAACCAGCGGACTGTCGATCAACTCCTGCAAGGTGACCGTGGCGCCGATCCGCAAGCCGGCGGCTGTCTTGGAGATGCCGCCGAGCTCCTTAATCCCCTTGATGTTGACCAAACGCGCCGGCGAGTAAACTTCATCCTTCATCAGGTTGAGCAGGTCCGTTCCGCCGGCCAGAAGCGCGGCCGCATTCCAGTTGGAGCCAAGGAGCGCAACGGCTTCCTTGACCGTAGCCGGGCTGGCGTATTCAAAGTTCTTCATTTATGCGCTCCTCCTTTCCAAGGCGTCAATCACCCGCCGCGGGGTCAGCGGAATCACAGGCACGCGCACGCCGATGGCGTTCGTCACGGCATTGGCAATGGCGGCTGCGCCTCCCACCACCGGCGGCTCACCCAACCCGATGACGCCGCGCTTGTCGTGCTCGGGCCGGATGTCCAGATGCACCAGGATCTCGCCGATATCGGCGATGCCGGCGATTTTGTAAAAGTCCAAGTTGGCGTTCAGCATCCGGCCGGTGACGTGGTCCATCACCCTCTCCTCGCACAGAGCCGAGCAGATGGCCATGATGCAGGCGCCGTAAACTTGGCTTTCGGCCGTCTTGGGGTTGATGATGAGGCCGCAATCCTGCACCGCCACGAGCCTGTTGAGTTTCACCACGCCGGTCTCAGTGTCTACCGAAACGTCGGCGATCTGAATGCCGCCCACGCCGCCGGTATTGAGGCCCTCTTTCGGCGCCTCTTTGGGTATGTTCTCTCCCTCCGCTGTGATCTTGGCGGTTCCGAGTTTCTGGCAAGCGGCTTTCCAGGCGATGGACTTGGCTGGATTGCCCTTCACTTGAATCTTGCCGTCCACGGCTTCCAATTGATCCGCGGGAGCGCCTAATGCGGGAGCGACTTTCTCGAACAACTTCTCGAGGGCGTTCACGGCGGCTTTCCGCGTCGAGCTCGAGACTCCGCCCACCGTGGTAGATCCGCCCGAAGCGCCCGAGCGCGGATAGCGGTTATCGCCGATCTTCACCCGGACGCTCGCCACCGGGATGCCGCACGTCTCGGCGGCCACCATTCCGATGATGGTGCGCGTCCCGGTGCCGAGATCCTGGCTGCCGATCTCAACTTCCACAACACCATCCGGATTGATATGCACAAGCGCTTTGCTGGCATGACCGGCGCCGCCCCATGTGCAGATGCCGATGCCCAAACCTCTCTTCACCGGACCCTTGCCGGACTCCCCGCGCGGATGCCACAGCTTTTTCCAGTCCGCCATCTCAGCG
>Ga0101944_10004555_pt1 | contig 16980 bp, 12 predicted proteins | sample DewCreD2012metaG_FD_75245 | JGI IMG/M metagenome (GOLD analysis project Ga0101944, IMG submission 75245) | Hot spring sediment bacterial and archeal communities from British Columbia, Canada, to study Microbial Dark Matter (Phase II) - Dewar... ...
GCTCGTCCATCGCTTGCCGGACCTTGCGCAAGCGGTCCTCGTCGAGCTGAACCTCGACGTCGGAGCCGAGCAGACCGTTCCAGATGTCGGCCGTGAGGAGGTGGTAGCGATAGCGGCAGGCTTCGAGGTAACCGAAGACGTCGATGGTTCCCTCGGCGAGGGCGCCGTGGAACGAGAAGGAGGCGATGCTGATGTTCATGGACGATTCACCCCGCGCGGCAGGTTACCAGCCGGCGGGGCGATCGGTGCGTCGATGCGCGGGCTCTCAGGCCTTCAGCATGCTGCGCAGCATCCAGACGGTCTTCTCGTGGGCGAGGATGAGAGATTCGGCCATGCCTTGGGTGACCGGATCCCCTTCCTCGTCGGTAGCCCTCCAAAGCTTCCGCAGGTCGGCGATCAAGGCCTCGGTGGCGCGGACGGCCTGCTCCAGTTCGGCGGCGCGCGGCTGGGCGTCCTGCACGGCGCGCGCGGCGACGGCCAGCGCGGTCTGCCAGCGGGCCAGTTGCGCCGTGGCCGACGCGACCGTGAAGGTCTCCAGCGTCGCCGCCGCGGCCTGCGCCTGGGTGGCGGCGGCCTGCCGGGCGGCGGCCAGCTCGGCCAGGCGGGCCTCGGCGGCGGCGGTCTCGGCCGTCACCTGGGCCGCCTCCGCCGCCAGCGCGTTCAACTGCTCGCGCCGCAACTGCACCTCGTGCGCGGCGGTCTCGGCCTCCAGGGCGGCGGCGTCGCGCGCGATGGTGGCGCGGCGCTCCACCTCCTGGGCGGCGCGCAACTCGGACTGGCGCTCGGCCTGGGCGGCGCGGGCCGCCTCCACCGCCTGCGCGGCGGCCTGCTGGTCGCGTTCGAGCAACGCGAAGTGTTGCTCGAACGTCGTGATCTCGGCCGACAGGTCGCGGCGCTCGCGCGCCTGCTGCAGGACGGCGGCGGACTCGCGCCCGCCCGACACCGGCCCGGCGGCGTGGAAGACCTCGCCGGCCAGGGTCACGGCGGCGGCCCGGACGGGCAGGGCGGGGAGCAGCCGCAGAGCGGCGGCCCGGTCGCGGACGACGACGACCTCGCCGAGCAGCAAATCCGCCAGGGGCTGCAGGTCCGGATCGAAGGCCACCAGTTGCGCCGCCAGGCCCAGGCAGTCCGGGTCGTCCGGGGGGGCGAGGCGCGGCGGCGCGGCGTCGGCGATGGCGCGCAGCGGGAGCAGGGCGGCGCGCCCGTGAGCGTCGCCGAGCGCCTCCAGCGCAGCGACGGCCTGGTCCCGGTCCGCCAGCACGAGCGCCTCCAGGTGGGCGCCCAGCGCGGCTGTAAACGCTGCTTCCAGTTCGGGCGGGACGCGCAACAGCTCGCCCAGGACGCCGCGCGCCGGGAACTGGCGCGCGAGGAGCGTCTTGGCGCCGGACGTGAAGCCGGCCAGTTCGGCACGGGCCTGTTCCAGCACTTCCTGGCGGGCGCGCAGGCGCTCCAGTTCGGCGCGCGCTGTCGCCGCTTTCTCAGCCGCTATCCGGCGCGCCTCCTCGGCGGCGCGCAGCGTATCGATCTGGGCGTGGAGCGCGGCCTCGGCGGCAGCCCGGACGCGCTGCCGGGTAGTCAACTCGTGCGCGGCTTCCGCCACCTGCCGGCGGGCTTCGGCTTCGGCCTGCTCCAGCTGCGCCAGGATGGCCTGCTGCTCGGCGCGGGCCGCCTCCAGCCGCTCGCGGCGCTCGCCGAGCTGGGCGCGGCGGGCGTCGAGCGCCAGGTGTTCGGCCTCGGCGCGGGCCAGCGTCGCGCGGGCTTCGGCCTCGCGCTGGCGGAGCGCGGCGCGTTCGGTCTCCAGCCCGGCCAGGGCGGCCTGGGCGGTTTCCACCTGGCGCCGGGCCTCGTCCGCCTCGGCAGCCAGCCGCGCCACCTCGGCCTGCGCGGCCTCGACGCGGCGGGCCTGCTCGGCGCGCTGCGCCTCCAGGGGCGGGATCTCGGCCAGGAGACCCTCGCGCTGGTCGGCCAGCGAGCGCAGCCGTTCGTCGGCCACGGCCAGGTCGCGGCCCAGCGACTCGCTCACCAGGCGCAGGTCGTCGGTCGCCTGGCGCCAGGCGTTGATCTGGCTCCGCAGCGCCGCGACCTCGGCCCGCCGCGCTCCCACCGCGCGGTCCTGCTCATCCTGGCGGCTCTGAAGCCCGAAGAGTTCGATGGCGGACTGTTCGGCCGCGACGCGGGCCTGGTCCAGCGCCTCGACGGCGCGGTGCCAGTGGTAGCCGTACCAGACCTTGAGCACGGCATCCAGGTCGGCCTTGACCTGGCCGAAGTCGCGGGCGCGCTGGGCCTGGCGCTCGAGCGAGCGCAGGCGCGGCTTGATCTCGGTCAGGATGTCGAGCACGCGGTCCAGGTTGCGCTGGGTGGCGTCGAGCTTTTTGAGGGCGTCCTCGCGCTTGTTGCGGTACAGGCCGATGCCGGCCGCCTCCTCGAACAGCGAGCGGCGCTCCTCGGGCTTGAGCGACAGGGCGGCGTCGATCAGGCCCTGGCCGATGATGGTGTAGGTGCGCTCGGACAGGCCGACGCGCGCCATCAGGTCGTTCAGGTCGCGCAGGCGGACGCGCTGGCCGTTGAGCAGGTACTCGTTCTCGCCGTCGCGGTAGGCGCGGCGGCTGATGGCGACCTCGCTGAAGTCGATGGGCAGCCAGCCGTCGGTGTTGTCGAAGGTCAGCGTGACCTGGGCCATGCCGGCGCGCGGGCGCAGGTCCGAGCCGCCGAAGATCATGTCCTCGGTCTTCTTGCCGCGCAGCAGGCTGTAGGATTGCTCGCCCAGCACCCAGCGGATGCCGTCAACGACGTTGCTTTTGCCCGAACCATTCGGACCGACGATGGCGGAGACGCCGGCGCCGAAGACGAAATCGGTCTTGCCGGCGAAGGATTTGTAGCCGTGCAGGTCGAGGTGCTTGAGGCGGAGAGGCATGCGCGATTGACGATGGATGATTGGTGATTGGCGGGCGAAGTATAGCAGATGGCAGGTGAGGGGTGGCGGGTGAGAGGGGCGCGCCGCCCCGAGTGGGCCGCAGGGTCGGGGCGCCGGAAATTGACCGGCAACGGCGTCTGCACCCGCTGGCTGACCGCCGAGACTTTGTGGTAAACTGAACTTCTTAGCAAACTATAGCGGCAGACCGGCTGAGAGTGCGACTTGGCTGTTTGTTTCGCCAAGAGAGACACTCTGTGACCTTCGCTTCGTTTAACCTTCATCCCCGCATCGCGTCCGGCGTCCAGGCGCTGGGCTACGAGCAGCCGACCCCCATCCAACTGCAAGCCATCCCGCCGGTCCTGGAGGGCCGGGACGTCATGGGCCTGGCGCAGACCGGCACCGGCAAGACGGCGGCCTTCGTGCTGCCCATCCTGCAGCGCCTGATGGAGGGCCCGCGCGGCCGCATCCGCGCCCTCATCCTGGCCCCCACCCGCGAGCTGGCCGAGCAGATCCACGACCACATCGGCGGGCTGGGCCAGCACACGCGCAGCCGCAGCGTGACGCTGTACGGCGGCGTCAGCCAGCGCCCCCAGGTGGAGAAGCTGCGCGCCGGCGTCGAGATCGCGGTCGCCTGTCCCGGCCGCCTGCTCGACCTGATCGGCCAGCGCGAGATTGACCTGAGCCACGTGGAGATTCTGGTGCTGGACGAGGCCGACCGGATGATGGACATGGGCTTCCTGCCCGACATCCGCCGCATCCTCAAGCACGTGCCGGTCAAACGGCAGACTCTGCTCTTCTCGGCCACGATGCCGGACGACATCCGCCAGCTGGCGCACGACATCCTGCGCGCGCCGGTCACGGTGCAGATTGGCCAGACGGCGCCGGCGGCGACGGTGGCGCACGCGCTCTACCCGGTGGCCGGCCATCTTAAGACCGCGCTGCTGCTGGAGCTGCTGCAGGGCACCGACACCGAGTCGGTCCTGGTCTTCACGCGCACCAAGCACCGCGCCAAGCGCCTGGCCGACCAGCTCAAGAAGGCCGGCTACCGGACCGCCTCGCTCCAGGGCAACCTCTCGCAGAACCGGCGCATGGAGGCGATGGATATGTTCCGCGACGGCTCGGTGCAGATCCTGGTGGCCACCGACATCGCGGCGCGCGGCATCGACGTGTCCAGCATCTCGCACGTCATCAACTACGACATGCCGGACACGGCCGAGGCGTACACGCACCGCATCGGGCGCACCGGCCGGGCGGCCAAAACCGGCGACGCCTTCACGTTCGTCACGGAGGAGGACGCCGACATGGTGCGCGCCATCGAGCGCCTGCTGGGCGCGAAACTGGAGCGGCGGACGCTGCCGGGTTTCGACTACCGCGCGCCCGAGCCGGAACGGTCGGCCGGGGGCCTGAGCCGGCCGCCGCGCGGGTCGCGCCCCCCGGCGGCGCGCGAGCCGCAGCGGGTGACGACGCCCACGCCGGCCCCAGCCCCGGCCGCCGCGTCGGACGCCTGGTCGGCCTTCCGGCGCCGCTCGCGCCGGCGTCCGGGCGGTGTGCGGCCGACCATGGGGCGGCGGTGAGCGCCAGCCCGGCCAGAATCTCTGGATGGCCCCCAGGCGCGAGTGGGACTGTCCCCCTGCGCGCCGCAGTCCCCGCCTGAGAACGGCGCACCGCCCGCCATCTCCCCACAAATGAGAGGACGACAACAGGGATTATGGCCGTGTGGCGCGATTCGGGTTTCGGAGTAAGATAAGGCCGTCATCCGGGAATGGTCATAAGGATCGCGGGTCATGCGGACTTCATCCCTCAGAAACTGGTTGCCGATCGCGGTGTTGGTGGGCGGCGGCTTGCTGTGCGGTGTGGTTGCCGTCGTCGCCCTGGGGCCGACGCTGATGTCGGCCGCGTTTGGCCTGGAGCCGGTCCCGACCGTTGCGCCGACGCTGGCGCCGCTGACGGCCACGCTGACCCCGATCCCGCTCACGCCGACGTTGCCGCCGGTCACCGGGGGCGTGTCCGGCCGGGTCTGGCGGGACGTGTGCCCGCCGGGCGGCGAGAGCACCGAAGCCTGCGTGCTCGACGCTACCGGGCGCTTTCGCGGCAACGGCCAGCGGGAGGCGGACGAGCCCGGGTTTGGCGGGGTGACGGTGAAGATCGGCGCCGGACAGTGCCCGGCCTCCGGCCAGGCCGTGGCCGTCACCGGGCCGGACGGCAGCTTCCGCTTTGAAGATCTCAGCCCGGGCCTGTACTGCCTGTCGGTGGAGGTCGAGTCCAACCCGGCGCTCGGCACCGGCGTCTGGACCTACCCGACCGCCGTCGACGCGCAGAGCCGCGCCGGCCAGACGGTCAACGTGGCGGCCGGCGTCCTGGCCGAGGACATCAACTTCGGCTGGGATGACAGCGCGCCGCCGACCCCGCCGACGCCCACCGCCACCACCACCGGCACCATCACGCGCACGCCGACCGTCACCGCGACCTTCACGCGGACGGTGCGCCCGACCTCGACGCGCACCCGCACCTCCACGCCCGGGCCGACCGCCAGCCGGACGCGGACCGCGACGCCCACCTACACCATCACGCGCACGCCCACGCGCTCGATGACGCCGACGATCACGCGCACCTCGACCGTGACCGGCACGCGCACGGCCACGACCACGCTGACGGTAACGCCGACCGGCTCGGCCACGGCGACGGGCACGGCCACGGTCACGACCACGCCGACCACGACGAGCACCGCCACGCCGACCAGCACACTGCCGCCGGCCTTCGGCGTGGTCATCCACCCGACCTCGGCGGCCGGGGCCGGCGACCCGGCCCAGGTGGTCACCTACACGCTGGCGGTGACCAACACCGGCACCTCGACCGACTCGTTCACGGTGACGCTCGGCACGACGTTTACGGCCGTGGCCGACCCGGACCCGATCCTGAACCTGGGCGGCGGCCTGAGCACGGCGCTGACGGTCTCGGTCACCGTCCCGGCCGATGCGTTGGCCGGCGTCGTCGGCACGACCGTCGTGACGGTCACGTCGCAGGGCGACAGCAACCTGTTCGCCGCGGCGACCCTCGACACGACCGTGAATCAGACGATCGGTGTGCAGGCCGCGCCGGACACGACGGCGATCACAGCGACGGCGGGCAGCGTGGTCACGTACACGATCCTGGTCACGAACACGGGCAACGCGACCGACAGCTATACCATCACCGTGAACACGGCGGGCGCTTTCGTGACGACGATCTCGTTAACCTCGGTGACCGGCCTGGCGCCGGGGGCCGGCGTGCCGATCGTGGTGCAGGTGGATATCCCGAGCGGGGCGCTGCCCGGCGGCACACACGTGGTCACTCTGACTTTCACGTCACTGACGGACGCATCGGCGAGTGACATCGTCTCGCTGACCACCACCGTCGCCATCGCCCCCAACAACTGGCGCCGGGCGCTGCTGGGGCCCCCGCCGCGCGCCCGGCTCCGGGCCTATTGATCGGGCTGACGGCCGTCACTGGCCGCGCTGGTAGTTGGGGGCCTCGCGCGTGATCATCACGCTGTGCGGGTGGCTCTCGATGAGGCCGGCGTGCGTGATGCGCGTGAGCCGGGTGCGGGTGCGCAGGTCGTCCAGCGACGCGGCCCCGGCGTAGCCCATGCCGGAGCGCAGACCGCCGACGAGCTGGTAGACGGCGTCGCGCAGCGTGCCCTTGTACGGCACGAGCCCCTCCACACCCTCCGGCACCAGCTTGTTGCTGCGCCCCTGGCCGCTGCCGTAGCGGTCGCGTCCGAAGCCCTGCATGGCGCCCAGGCTGCCCATGCCGCGATACTCCTTGTAGCGCCGGCCCTCGTACAGCACCACTTCGCCCGGCGCTTCGTCCAGCCCGGCCAGCAGCCCGCCCAGCATCACGACCTCGGCCCCGGCCACAATCGCCTTAACCACATCGCCGCTGTACTTGATGCCGCCGTCGGCCACGACGGGCACGCCTTTCGAGCGGGCGGCGCGCGCGCACTCGGCGATGGCCGTCATCTGCGGCATGCCGGCGCCGGCGATGATGCGTGTGGTGCAGATGGAGCCGGCGCCCACGCCGACCTTGACGATGTCGGCGCCGGCCGCGATCAGGGCCAGCGTGCCCTCGGCCGTGACGACGTTGCCGGCCATCACCGGGAGCTTCGGCCACCCGGCCTTGATGCGCTGCACGGCCCGCACGACGCCGGCGGAATGACCGTGGGCGGTGTCCACGGCGACCAGGTCCACCCCGCGCGCCACCAGCTGCTCCACGCGCTGCTCCAGGTCGGCGCCCACGCCCACCGCCGCGCCGGCCAGCAGGCGTCCGCGCGCGTCCGTGGCGGCGTTGGGGTAGTCGCGCTTCTTCTGAATGTCCTTGACCGTGATCAGGCCCTGGAGCCGGCCGGCCTCGTCCACCAGCGGCAGCTTTTCGATGCGGTGTTGTTGGAGGATTTGCTGCGCCTCCGCCAGGGTCGTGCCGACCGGGGCCGTCACCAGGTCGTGGTCGGTCATCAGCTCGCGGATCGGGCGCCGCAGGTCTTCCTCGGACATGAAGCGCGTGTCGCGGTTGGTCAGGATGCCGAGCAGCTGGCCGCTCTCCGGCGCGACGATGGGCACGCCGCTGATGCGGAATTGCTCCATGATCTGCTCGGCCTCCTTGAGCGTGGCCGTCGGCGCCAGCGTGATCGGGTCCACGATCATGCCCGACTCGGAGCGTTTGACCTTCTCCACCTCTCTGGCCTGGGCCTCGGGGGACATGTTGCGGTGGATGATCCCCAGCCCGCCCTCGCGCGCCAGGGCGATGGCCAGCCGCGCCTCGGTGACGGTGTCCATGGCGGCCGACAGGATCGGCACGTTCAGGCACAGGCCGTCGGCCAGGCGCGCCCGCACGTCCACCTGGTCCGGCAGCACCTCGCTGTAGCCCGGGACCACCAGGACATCGTCAAAGGTGAGCGCCTCAAAGGTGTCGAAAAGTTTCTCGTTCATGTGAAGCCTCCAGGCAAATGCAAACGCACCCGGCTGTGGAAGAGCCGGGTGCGGGGTCGTTCACAGGGCCGTCGGGGCCGGGCTGCGCTGGGTGGGGGCCGCTCGCGTGTCTCATAAAAAGATTATAGCGCAGGGCGCGGCTGTGCGCGGCGCCCGGCGTTGTCAGGCGCCGGGCGTTGGTCGCGTTGGTCGCGCCGCCTGCGGGACGCGGCCGCGCCTGTAGACCGGGAGCGTGCGCCTGAACTCGATGGCCGCCGCACCGCCTGGAAGCTGCTCTATACCGAATTCCGCTTGCGTTGACGTCACCCCGGCGCAAGCCGGGGTCCAGGTCCCGTCCAAATTCGCCGGATTCCGGCCTTCGCCGGAATGACAGGCCGTAAACCAAATCGGCAATCGCTCTAATGGGCCGTATCCCGATGCCTGTGTAAAGCGTTGGGGCGCACGGCCGTGCGCCCCGGCTGGTGGGGAATGACACAAAAATCGAAAAACGACCCCCTAATGCCGGAAATGACGGACGCCGGTGACGACCATGGCCATCCCGGCCGCGTCGGCGACGGCGAGCGACTCGGCGTCGCGCAGCGAGCCGCCCGGGTGGACGACCGCCGTGACGCCGGCCTGGGCCGCCGCCTCGACCGAGTCCGGGAACGGGAAGAAGGCGTCCGAGGCCATCACCGCCCCGCGCGCCTTCTCGCCGGCGCGCTCGGCCGCGATCCGCACGGAATCCACGCGGTTGGGCTGGCCGCCGCCAATGCCGACAGTGCCGAGCGTGGCGACGCCGCGATCTTCCCCGCCGGCCGCGTTGGCGGGCGAGGGGAAGAGGCGCGCCAGGACAATGGCGTTGGACTTGACGTACTGGCAGGCCACCCACGCAAAGCGCAGCGCCGCCCACTCGGCCTCGGTCGGCGGGCGCTGCGAGACGACCCTCCACCCGCCTCCGGTTGCCGCAGGGTCCCCAAAATCCACCTCCTGCTTCAGCAGTCCACGTGTGATCGACCGCAGCTCAAAGCGCGGCTGGATCTCCAGGCCGGGCATGTCCAGCAGGCGGCAGTTCTTCTTCCGGGCCAGCGCCTCGCGCGCCTCGGGCGTGAAACCGGGCGCTGCCAGGCACTCCACGAACAGGTCGCCCAGCGCCGCCGCCGTCGCTCCGTCGAACGGGCGGTTGCTGGCGATGACGCCGCCGAAGGCCGAACGCGGGTCGCACTCGAACGCGGCGCGATAGGCATCCGCCAGCCTGCCGGCGGACGCGACCCCGCACGGCGAGAGGTGCTTGACGATGCAGATCGCCGGCTCCGCGTAAGCGGCCGCGCAGCGCCAGGCCGCATCCAGGTCCAGCAGGTTGTTGTAGCTCAGCTCCTTGCCCTGCAACACCGCGCCGCCCAGCGGGCCGACGCCCGGCTCGAAAGCGTACAGGGCCGCGGCCTGGTGCGGGTTCTCGCCGTAGCGCAGGGCCTGGACGGGGTAGGCCGTGAGGCGCAGGGGGGCAGGGAGGGCATGCGGCTGATCGAGGCGTGATAAGTAATCGGTGATCAGCGCGTCGTAGTCAGCGGTCAGCGCGAAGCCCTTCACGGCCAGCCGTCTCCGGGTCTCCGGCCTGACGGCGCCCCGGCGCAATTCGCCCAGCACCGTCTCGTAATCCGCCGGGTCAGTGACCAGCGTCACGCGCGCGTGGTTCTTGGCCGCCGCGCGGATCAGGGCCACGCCGCCGATGTCGATGTTCTCAATGGCGTCGGCCAGCGTCACGTCCGGCCGGGCGATGGTGGCCTCGAACGGGTACAGGTTCACGGCGACCAGGTCGATGAAGTCGAAGTTGAGTTTCTCCAGGTCGGCGCGGTCCGCGTCGCTGGCGCGGGCCAGCAGGCCGCCGTGGATGGCCGGGTGCAGGGTCTTGACGCGCCCGCCCAGGATCTCGGGCGAGCCGGTGTAATCGCCGACCTCGGTGACAGGCAGGCCGGCCTCGCGCAGCCGCCGGGCCGTGCCGCCGGACGCGATCAGCGTCCAGCCGAGGCCGTGCAGGCTGCGCGCGAACTCGGCCAGGCCGGTTTTGTCGTGGACGGACAGGAGGGCTTTGGGCATGGCTCACCTTCTCAGCAGCCGACGGTTGATCTGCTGCACCAGGGCCGGGCCGGCGTAGACCAGGCCGGTGTAGACCTGGACCAGCGCCGCGCCGGCGTCCAGTTTCTCCACGGCGTCGTCCGGGCGCATGATCCCACCGACGCCGACGATGGGCAGGCGCCCAGCGGTGCGCTGCGCCACGTAACGGATGACGGCGGTCGCGCGGTCGCGCAGCGGTCGGCCGCTCAGCCCGCCCTTCAGGGCGCGCGCCCGCTCGGGCAGGCCCTCCCGGCTGACGGTGGTGTTCGTGGCGATGACGCCGTCCAGGCCGGCGGCCGTGATCGCGTCCAGCGTGTCGTCGATCTCACCCTCGGTCAGGTCCGGCGCGATCTTCACCAGCACCGGGACGCGCGGGGTCAGGGCGTCGCGGGCGCGCGCGATCTCGCCCAGCAGTCCGCTGAGATACTCGCGCGATTGCAACTGCCGCAGGCCCAGCGTGTTGGGGCTGCTGACGTTGACGGCCAGGTAATCGGCGCAGGCGTGGTAGCGGCGCAGCAGACGAACATAGTCTTCGGCCGCGCGTTCTAACGGCGTGTCCTTGCCCTTGCCGATGTTGACGCCGACGCGCGCCCCGCTCGCCTGGGCCTGGGCGCGCCAGTGTCGCCCGTCCACCTCTTCCGCGCCCAGGTTGGGGAAGCCCAGGCTGTTGATCAGACCCTGGACCTCGGGCAGGCGGTGGACGCGCGGGCGCGGGTTGCCGGCCTGCGCTTGGGGCGTGAGGGTGCCGACCTCGACGTGCCCGAAGCCGAGCGCGCACAGGCCGCGCACGGCCGCGCCGTTCTTGTCGTAGCCGGCCGCCAGCCCGACCGGGTTCTTGAAGCGCAGGCCGAAGGCCTCCACCGCCAGGCGCGGATCGTCGCTCTCGAACAGCGCGCGCAGCGTCAGGCGGACCGGCAGCAGGCCGCCGGACAGGCCGACGGCGGCCAGCGTCAGGCGGTGGGCCTCTTCCGGATCGAGCCGGAAGAGCAGGGGGCGCAGGCGGTCGTACATGCGGGGCGTCAGGTGTCGAACGTGATCAGGTCCAGCCAGGCCCGGCCCGGGCGGTCGAAGGGTGCGTCCAGATCGCCGAAGCGTTCCAGCGCGAACGCGGTGGCCTCGCGCAGCGAGGTTTGCAGGACGTCGTCCGGGATTTTCCAGGCATCTGAGGAGACGCGGTTGGCGATGGCGTCCAGCGCGGTGCGCAGGGTGAAGGGCGGGGCTTCGACGGGCAGGTCGATCCGGCGCGCCACTCGGCCGCCCAGCGCCGCCGCCTCGGCCAGCAGCTCGTCGTGTTCCTGGACGCCGGGACGCCGCCAGGTGGCGCCGTGGGCCTCGACGCGCGCGCGCCAGAACTCGCGCAGTTGATAGGCCGACGAGGCCGGGTCGTCGGCGTGGCCGCTGACTGCGAGCCGGCCGCCGGGCGCCAGCACGCGCCGGATCTCGCGCAGGGCCGCGCGCCAGTCCCCCACCAGGTGCAGGACGTGGATGGTGAGCACGATCTGGAACCGGCCGGCCGGGAAGGGCAGGTGGTGGGCGTCGCCAAGCGCCACCGGTGCGCCGGGGTGTTTGGTGAGCAGGCGGCCGAGCATGGCGCGCGAGATATCGCAGCCGACCAGGCGCGCGTTCTGCTCCCAGAGCGGCACCGCAATGCGCCCGGTGCCCACGCCGACCTCGAGCAGGCGGCCGGACGGGCCGGCTTCCGCGAGCAGGGCCGGCAGGCCTACCCGGGCCAGGCTGGCGGACAACAGCCGGGTTTGATCATAGAAGCCGGCGGCGCGGTCGAAGTTGACGCTGGTCATCGCGCCTCCGCCTGTTCGGCGGCCAGGAACGCCAGCACCGACTGGTGTTGTTCGGGCGTGACCGCGCCGGAGGCCCGCCAGGCGTCGAGCAGTTCGCGCAGGGTGGCGACGGCGTGCAGCCGGTAGCCGGCGGCGGCCAGCGTCTCCCGGGCCCCTTGCTCACGGTCGACGAGCACGACGATGTCGCGCACCTTCAGGCCAACGGCCTCGAGCTTCTGGATGGCCTCCAGCTTGGTGCCGCCGGTGGTCGCCAGGTCGTCCAGGACGACGACGGTTTCGCCGGGCTGATAGTCGCCCTCGACCGCGGCCCGGGTGCCGTAATCCTTGACCTCGCGGCGCGGGTAGACGAGCGGGACGTTCATCTCCAGGGCCACGGCCGTGCCGATCGGCAGCGCGGCGTAGGGCAGGCCCGCGATCCGCTCAAAGGCCAGCGGCGCGAGGCTCTGGGCATAGGCGCGGGCCGCGCGCTTCAGGATGGCCGGGTGCGCGACCAGGCGGCGCAGGTCCAGGTAGATGGGTGATGGCTTGCCGGACTTGAGCGTGAACGTCCCGAACTTCACGCACTGGCTGGTGATCAGGTCCTGAGCGAGCTGTGCGAGCGGGCGGGTGGGCAGGGGAGCAGGGGAGCCTCTCGCCTCCGTCCCTCGGCCCCCTTGCTGGCGGGCCCGTCTCAGTTCATTCATCTCATCCCGCAAATCCCGCGCCGCCTCGCGCGGTTTGGGCGCGCGGGCGATGGAGCGCGAGGCGTTGAGGAGCAATCCCATCCCGTCTGGGCGCAGCCCCGCCGCGAGCGCCGCCTCCAGGTCGCCGCCCTGGACGCCGAGGCCGGGGACCAGGCACCACAGGCCCGGGGCGCGGGCGCGGACGCGGGCCAGGGCCGCCGGGTCGGTGGCGCCCACCACCAGGCCGAGGTTGCCGTTCGTGTTCCAGGCCTGGGCGCGGTCGGCGATGTGTTCGTACATGAGCTCTCGCGACGCGCGCTCGTGCGTCTCGACAACGACTCGCACCGCCTGGATTTCGTCCGCGCCCGGGTTGGAGGTCTTGCACAACACGAAGACGCCTTTTTCGCGGTCGGCCAGGAAAGGCTCGAGGGCGTCGCGGCCGAGGTAGGGCGAGACGGTGACGGCGTGCGCGCCGAGTTGCTGAAAGGCGGACCGGGCATAGGCCTCGGCGGTGGAGGCGATATCGCCGCGCTTGGCGTCCAGGATGACGGGGATGACCGAGCCCAGGCGGTGCGACTCCGCCTGCACGGCCTCGATGACGAGCTTGAGCGCCTCCCAGCCGGCTGGGCCGTACGCCTCGAAGAAGGCGGCATTGGGCTTGAAGGCGGCGGCGTAGCGCGCGGTCTCGCGCACGATGCGCACGCAGAAATCCAGCGCGGCCTCGGCGGTCGGTTGCGGCAGATCGCCCGGGTGCGGATCCAGGCCCACGCAGAGCAGGGTGCTTTGAGTCTGGACGTGACGTTCCAGTAATGAAAAGAAGGTTTCCATGGATGTGTTCGTAGCGTAGAGACGGGCCGCCGGCTCGTCTCTACGCCTTCCCCAACACCATCGCCAGCAGCGCCATGCGCACGTACAGGCCGTATTCCATTTGCCGGAAGTAGGCGGCGCGCGGGTCGTCGTCCACCTCGGGCGCGATCTCGCCGACGCGCGGCAGCGGGTGCAGCAGCGCCATCTTGGGCCGGGCCCGGCGCAGCGTTTCGGGCGTGATGACGTAGGCGTTCTTCACCGACTCGTACTCGTCCAGAGCCTCGAAGCGCTCCTTTTGCACGCGCGTCACATACAGCACGTCGGTCTCGGCCAGGACGGGGTCCAGCGTGCTGTGTTCGGCCTGAGACAGGCCGCGCTCGCGCAGTTGAGCGACCAGGTCGGGCGGCATACGCAGGATGTCGGGCGAGACGTAGCGGACGCGCACGTCGAAGAGCGCCAGGAGCCTGGCCAGCGAGTGCACGGTGCGCCCGTACTTCAGGTCGCCGAGCATCGTCACCGTCAGGCCGTCGATCCGGCCGAGCTCCTCGCGGATGGTGAACAGGTCGAGCAGGGCCTGGGTGGGATGTTCGCCGATGCCGTCGCCGGCGTTGATGATGGGCTTGCGCGCGGCGGCGGCGGCGATGGCGGCCGAGCCGGTCTCGGGATGGCGCAGCACGATCACGTCGGCATAGCACTCCAGGGTGCGCACCGTGTCCGGCAGCGACTCGCCTTTGGAGACGGACGAATAGCGGACCTCGTTGATCGGGATGACGCTGCCGCCCAGGCGCTCCATGGCGGCCAGAAACGACGACGAAGTGCGGGTGGACGGCTCGTAGAACAGGTTGGCCAGGATCTTGCCCTTCAGCAGGTCGAACGCGCCGATGTGGGCGACCATGGTGCGCATGGCCTCGGCCACGCCGAAGATGTACTCCAGGTCGTCGCGGCTGAACTGGGCCACCGAGAGGATGTCCTTGCCGTAGAAGCGCCCGGTGCGCTGGTCGCCAAGCGGCAGGTGGACGTTTTGGAGGTGCGAAGGCAGGGTCATAAGTCTCCAGTCTCCAGTTGGGGCGAGCTTTCGAGGGATGACGAGCGGACGTTCCGGCCCGCCCCCGGCGCGGCGAGCACCCTCTCGCCGTCGAAGGCCGGGCGTCCGCGCAAGGTGACGGCCGTGACCCGGCCGCGCAGGGGCCGGCCCTCAAACGGGGTCCAGGCCGCGCGCGAGAACAGGGCCGCGCCGCGCGGCGTCCAGGCCAGGTCCGGGTCCACGTCGATCCAGGTGTCCGGCTGCTCCGGCAGGCCGAAAATCCGGCGCGGGTTAAGGTGCATGCGGGCGACGACGTCGTCCAGGGTGAGGCGGCCCTGGTGGACGGCCGTGAGCCAGAGGGCCAGCGCCGTCTCCAGGCCGGGATAGCCGGGCGGCGGGTGAGCGCCCTCTTTCTCGGCGCGGGTGTGCGGCGCGTGATCGGTGGCGAAGCAGTCGATCACGTCCAGGTTGGCCCACAGCGCGTCCACATCGGCCTGGGCCGCCAGGCGCGGGCGGACCTCGCTGTAGCCGGGCGGCAGGCCGCTTTGGGCGAGCGTCAGGAAGAGATGGTGCGGGCAGACCTCGCATGTCACCGCGAAGCCCTTCATCTTCGCCGCCCGGATCAACTCGATCTCGTCCCGGCGGCTGACGTGGGCGATGTGGACCGAGCGCCCGGCCAGGTGCGCGGCCAGGATCACGGCGGCCAGGTTGTGGCCCTCGGCGTGCGCCACCAGGGGCGCGGCCGCCGGCCAGTGGGCGCAGTGCGCCACCAGCCGGTCGAGCTGGTCCATTTTCAGGTCGCCGAAGGTCGCGTCCAGATAGAGCTTAAGGCCGGCGGCCCGGGGCGCCAGCGCGGCCAGGGCCGCGGCGTTGTCCGGCCCCGCGCCGAGATACAGCCCGTAGTCGCAGCGGGCGCGGGCCTGCGCCGCCGCCTGATAGCGCGCCAGCGCGGCGGCGTCCACAATGGGCGGCTGGGTGTTGGGCATGGCCAGGATCGTCGTGATCCCGCCGGCCAGCGCGGCGGCCGTGGCGGTGTCCCAGTCCTCCTTGTGGGCCTGCCCCAGGTCCCGGACATGGACATGGGGATCGATCAGGCCGGGCAGGCGCAGGGTGGGCATAGGCGCAGGCCATCACGAGGCGAAAAAAGAGCCGACCGGGGTCGGCTCGGCTGGGGTGGATAGAGGCGCTCCGCCGTCGGGGTGGCGGGAGCGGCGGGCGGGATTTGAGGAGCGCATCGGCGCGGCATGGTGTGAGGCGCCGGCCGCGTCAGGCCGTCACCGGCCCAACGCCGCATCAATCAGCGCGCTGATCTCGTTGAAGTCGAGCGGATTGTTGACGCGCACGCCGTTGACAAAAACCGTCGGCGTGCTGTTCACGCCCAGCTGCCGGCCGAGCGCCTCGTCGGACGTCACCTCGCGGGCGTAGCGGCCCGTGTCAAAACAGGTGTTGAAGGCGGCCGTGTCCAGGCCGATGGTCTCGGCAAAGGCCTTGAGTTTGCGGTCCGGATACGTGCCGACCGCCTCGCCGGTGTGATTGGCGAAGACGATGGCCTGATACTCCCAGAACTTGCCCTGCTCGGCCGCGCATTCGCTGGCCTCGGCCGCGCGGCGCGATTCGTTGCCGCCGACGTTGCCGTCGATGACGATATAGTGCCGGTATTCAAGCCGGACACTCTGACCTGTCGCGATGTACGTGTCCTTAATCTGGCGCACCGCGCCAGTCGCTAATCGCGCGCAGAACGGTCACTTGAAGTCAGAAAACTCCTGGATGACCACCCGGGCGTCCGATGGCCCCATCGACGAGCCATCCGCCAGTGGAAATTCCTCCGGCTCGGCGGTGACAATCGTTCCCACCGGCTGCAGGTTGGGCCAGATGAGGATGCCGGCCACCACGATGGCGGCCAGGGCCACGACGCCGATCACCATGAACTGCTGCCGGCGGGCGGCCTCCTGTCGTTTTTTGCGAAGTTCTTCTCGTTTGCTCATGCGCGCGATTATACCCGGCCAGGTTATTTTTGTCACAAAGGCGCAGTGTCAGCGCGCCTCCGCACGGGGCGCCGCGCGACTCGTCGCAACAGCAGCGGGACCGCGCTTAGAGCTGGGCCAGCGCCTGGCGATAGGCGTCCAGCGCGCGCTGGAGCTGGTTGCCCTTCATATAGGCGTCGCCCAGGGCTTGAAAGAGCGGCGCGGCGTTCGGTTGATTCAGCGTCGCCGACTCGAGCTCGGCGATGACCTCGGGCAGCGCATGGCCGTGGTGGATCAGGTAGCCAAAGATGTCGGCGGCGCCGGCCGCATCGCCGGCGGCGGCGCGTTCGCGCGCCTGGCCGAGCAGATCAGCGGGCGGCTGGCCCGCATACGGCGATTTGCCCCGCCCCTTGCGGCTGCGCGTGAGCCGGCTCGGCACGCGGATGGCGGGCGGCGCCGGTCTTGCCGGCGGCGGCGCAGCCGGCTCGGCAGCGGCGGGCTCGGGCGACGGCAGCGGGCCGGTCTTGGGTTTCAGTGGGCCGGTGCCTGGGCGCAGCGGACCCGTGCCGGGCTGACGCGAGCGGCGCTCCTCCATTTTCTGGGCGACCTCGCGCTGCGCGGCTTCGCGTTCGGCGCGCTGCCTCTCCAGGCGCTCGGCCACTTCCAGGTCCTTGGCGCGCCGCCCGGCCGCCAGCTTTTCGGCCAGCCGCGACAGCTTCTCCCGGCCGCCTTCCGCGCCCTGCGGCTCGGCCTGG
>Ga0101944_10004556_pt1 | contig 16978 bp, 20 predicted proteins | sample DewCreD2012metaG_FD_75245 | JGI IMG/M metagenome (GOLD analysis project Ga0101944, IMG submission 75245) | Hot spring sediment bacterial and archeal communities from British Columbia, Canada, to study Microbial Dark Matter (Phase II) - Dewar... ...
CCCGTGCGAACTCGAAGAGCGCCGCCACGGCGCGCGGCGCGTTGAGGTCGTCGTCGAGCGCGCTGGTGAACTCCTGCCGGAAGGCCCCCGCCGCCGCCACGAACCCCGCCGACTCGCCGCCACCCGCCGCGAGCGCGTCGCGCAGGCGGTCGCGGAAGCCGCCCAGCCGCCGCGCGCCCTCGCCGGCGGCCTCGAGCCCCTCGTCGGTCAGGTCGAGCCGCTGGCGGTAGTGCGTCTGGAAGACCAGCAGGCGGAAGGCGGCCGGGTCGATGCCGTCCTCCCGCAGGTCGCGGGCGGTGGTCACGTTGCCCCAGCGCTTCGACATCTTCTGGCCGCGGATGTTCAGGAACTCCCCGTGCAGCCAGAGGCGCGCGAAGTGCGGCTGCCCGGTGTGCGCGCAGCTCTGCGCGATCTCGTCCTCGTGGTGCGGGAAGATGAGGTCCACCCCGCCGGCGTGGATGTCGAGCACGTCGCCCCAGCCGCGCGCGGCCAGGATCGCGAGCGCCATCGCGGAGCACTCGAGGTGCCACCCCGGCCGCCCCCGGCCGAACGGCGCGTCCCACGCCGCGCCGACCTGCTCGTCCTCGGGCCGCGCCGCCTTCCAGAGCACGAAGTCCTGCGCGTCCTCCTTGGCGTACTCGTCGGCGCTCACGCGGCCGCTGGCACCCGCGCGCAGCTCACGCCGGTCGAGCTGCGAGAGCCGCCCGTACGCCGGGAACTTCGCGATCGAGAAGTAGACCGAGCCGTCGTCGCCCCGGTAGGCCACGCCCTTGGCGAGGAGCGACTCCACCAGGGCCACCTGCTGGGGGATGTACCCCGTGGCGCGCGGCTCCTCGTGCGGCGGCCGGATGCGCAGCCAGTCGCGGTCCTCGTGGAAGGCGCGCACGTACGGCGCGGTATGGTCGGCGAGCGAGCGTCCTGCCGCGAGCGCGCCCCGGATCGTCTTGTCGTCCACGTCGGTGAGGTTCATGACGTGGAGCACCGCGAGGCCGCTCGCCTCGAGCCAGCGGCGCAGGAGGTCCTCGAAGAGGAACGTGCGGAAGTTGCCGACGTGCGCGTAGTTGTACACCGTCGGCCCGCAGGTGTAGAGCGAGACGCGCCCGGGGTGCACCGGCACCAGCGGCTCGACCTGGCGGGTGAGCGTGTTGTGGAGGCGGAGCGTCATGCGGCCGTAACGTAGGCCGCGCCGGACCCGGACGCCACCGAGCCCCCCGACGCGAAACCGCCCGGGAGACTCCCCGGGCGGCCCGGACGCGCCGGCAGACGCCGGCGCGGGACATCAGGCAGGACTCACTTGATCGTGATCTTCGCCGCGGCGGCCGGGGCGGCCTTCGGCAGCACCAGCGTCAGCACGCCGTTCTCCACGACGGCCTCGATCGCGGTCTCCTTGACCGGCACCGGCAGGTTGATCGTGCGGACGAAGCGGCCCGCCTCGCGCTCGCGGATCAGGTAGCCCGCCTCGGTGATCTCCTTGGCGAACTCCCGATGGCCGGTGATGCGCAGCAGCTGCCCGTCCAGGCGGATGTCCAGGTTCTCCTTCGGGATGCCCGGGACCTCGAGCATCAGCTTGAACTCCTTGTCCGTCTCGATGACGTCGAGCGCCGGCACCAGCGTGCCCTCGTACTCGACGGCCGGGAACGGAGGCACGAGCGCCGGCCCGAACATGGCCGGGAAGCCCGGGCCCAGCACGCGCTCGAACAGGCGATCGATGTCGCCCTTCAGCGCGGCCGCGACTGGCGTGACCTTGGTGAGTTTCATATGACCCTCCTGTTGACTCCGCGGATCGAAGCGGGAGATGCCACTCCCGATTCCCGCCGACAATCTCGGGCGCAGGCCATGAAGCGCCCGTGAACGCGAGTGCAAGGCAAGGGACGCAGCGGCACCGCTTCGTCGCCCCTCCGGAGTCCTCCGGATCCCGGCCGCGACCGGGCCGCGGCAGCCGCTACCAGAGCACCGCCGCGCCGAGGCCCAGCATCCAGAGACGAGGCTTCGAGACCTCCCCCGTGTTCTGGAGCGCCGGATGCCAGCGACCCTCGAGCTGGAGCGCGAGGCGGCCATGCCGGAGCATGCGTCGGAGACCGGCGCCGAGACCGGCGCCGAGGTAGAAGTTGCCCCCGCACCCGGTCCCGCCGCCGTACTCCGGCGGGATGGTGTAGGCGAGGTCGTACTCGGTCCCGTCCAGCCCGCCCAGCACGTAGGGCCGCCACGGCCCCTCGAGCAGGTCCCAGCGCGCGAGGCCACCCACGCGGAAGGAGGTGCAGCCCGCCACGCCGTACACGCCACCCTCGGGGCCGAGTGTCAGGCGCCCGAGCCGGAACGCGAGCCCCGCATCGACGCCCCCGCCGATCTCGCTCGTCGCGACCGGCTCCTCGGGGGGCCCGGTGTACGGGTATACGCTCCCCTCGAGCCGCACGCCCGCTCCCTGGATCCAGAACTCGCCCAGTTGGCGCTGCGCCGCCGCGGGCGACGCCGCGGCAGCGAGCAGCAGGGCGACGGCCAGCATCCGCGCGCTCATCGGGAGGGCGGGCTACCCCCCTCGATCTGGCAGGGCTCGATCACCGGTCGCGCCGCGCCCTCCGGGGCGACGCCCGCGCGCGCGGCAACCTCGAGGTCCCTCGTGCCCGGCACCGCGGGCTCGGGGCCCGCCGCCTCGACGCGGCCGAGCCAGAGGAACGAGACGGCCGCGAGGGCGAGCATCAGGATCACCGGGGCCGCGGGCACGGTCACGCCACGCGCCGGTGAACGAGGGCGCATGGCGGCCGGCTCAGTTCGCCGGCCACACCCGCGTCCACTTGCCGAACGCCGAGCCCACGCCGGCGCCGATCAGCCCGCCGACGAGCGTCCCGCCCACCGCGCCGACGGGAATGGCGAGCGTCCAGTCGTCGTTGGTGCTGCCTTCTTCCATCTCGGACTTGACCTCGATGCCGAGGATCGTCCCCGCCACGAGGCCGGCGCCGGCACCCACAATGGCGCCCGTCTTCGTGGCCTTGCCGCGCTGCCAGAGCGTGTCCACCGCCGCCACCGCCACCGCCACCGTGGTCTCGCCGCGCTCGTCGCGCAGGACGATCGTCGCGCCGTCGGCCCGCACCACGGTGCCGGTCACGCGCCGGCCGTCGGTGCCCACGCGGACGGTGCGGCCCGCCTCGAGGGCCTTGGCGAAGGCCGCCGCGCGGGCGTCGCCGGCGGGAGCGGCCTGGGCCTCCAGCGCGCCCGCCGCGCCGAGGAGGAGAAGGGTCGTCGTCAGGGTCGTGCTCACATGATTGCCGCGCATGATCAACTCCGAACCAGGGAGAACGTGTCAGCTTGCGGGTTCACGTACGCACGGGGGCGTGACCCGTGCGTGACCTCGGCGTCCCGCCGCCCTACCGGGCGGGCCAGGCGCGCGCCCAGTGCGGGATCGCCGCCCCCACCGCCGCCCCGACCACTCCTGCCGCGGCGGCGCCGGCCACGCCGCCGACGATCATCGCCGGCGCGACGCTCCAGCAGTCGCTGCCCTCGCAGATCGCCGCCCCGACGAACCCGATGTACGCGCCACCCACGAGCCCCGCGCCCGCGCCGGTGATGGCCCCCGCCTTCACCGAGCGCACCCGGTGCCACGCCGTGTCCACCTCCGCGACCGGCACGGCGCGCTCCGCGCCGTCCTGCCGCAGCACGACCGTGTCACCCTGCACGCGGACGACCTCGCCCTGCGCGCGGCCCTGCGCCGCGGTGTGGACGCGCACGGTTCGGCCGGGCCGGAGCAGGTCGGCGAGGACCACCGCGCGCGTCGGCGCCTGCCCGGAGGCGGGCAGGAGCGGGACGGCGGCGAGCAACGGGAGCAGGGCGAGACGGGCGGAGCGGGGCGACATGGGCAGACTCCTAGGAGGAAGCCGCCACCACGGTTGCCAGCGGGCGTGACCCGGGCGTGACCCGGGCCGCGATCAGGAGCCGGTCGTGAGGCGCGCGCCAAGAGCGAGCCCGGCAAGCGAGCCCAGCGCCAGCAGGCCAAGCGCGAGGCCCCCGCGGCGCCTGGTGGCGGGATCGGCCAGCAGGAGCAGCGCGCCGAGCTTGAAGCAGGTGTTGGAGAGGATGCCCACCGCGATGCCGGTCGCGGCGACGTCGGGATCGGCCGGGCCGCTGCCGGGGCGCGCGAAGGCGAAGGTGAGCGCGTCCATGTCCGCGAGGCCCAGCACCACCGCGGAGGCGACGACTCCGGCATCGGACGCGCGCTCGCGCAGCGCGCCCATGGCGAGCAGCATCAGCTGGAAGGCCACCGCCATCCGGATCGCGGAGCCGAGGCGCAGCGGGTTCTCCCCCCCGCTCGACGGGCCGCCGACGGCGGGCTCGGCGCGCGCCGCCCGCAGCCCGAGGCCGAAGGAGACGGCGCCGAGCAGCAGGGGCGGGAGCACCCGGGGCAGCAGCGCCAGCCCGACCGGGGCGTTGAGCACCGTCGAGACGATGGCGACGCGCGCGTACAGGAGCGTGCACGCGCCGAGGATGCCGAGCGCGAGGGCGCGCCCGAGCGCCGGCACGTCGCGGCTGAGGCGCGAGAAGGTCAGGGTCACGGCGGTGGACGACACGATGCCGCCCAGCAGTCCCGCGATCCCGTATCCCTGGCGCTCGCCGACGGCGCGGCGCGCCAGGTGACCGGCGAAGTTGATCCCCGAGAAGACCAGGACCGCCGCCCAGAGCTCGCGCGGCCGGATGGCGTCGAAGGGCCCGAACGGACCGACCGGCAGGAGGGGCAGGACGACGAGCGCGAGCACGGCGAACTGCAGCGCCGCGTGCATCTCGCGCGCGTCGATCCGCTCGACGACGGCGTGGATCCGGCTCTTCTCGACGAGGGCGAAGACGACGAGCGCCGCGAGCCCGCTGGCGAGCTTCAGGTAGTCGAGCCCCGCCAGCACGCCGATGCCGAGCACCACGAGCGCGGCCGCTTCCGTGGTGCCGTCGGTGGCCTCCTCGTCGCCCCGCGTGCCCTGCAGGCGCGTGGTCTCGACGTACGCGGCCACGGCGAGCGCCGCGGCGCCGGCGAGCAGCACCAGCGCGACGCCGGCGCTGCCCAGGGACAGGAGGAGCCCGGCCACCCCGCCGAGCAGCCCGAAGAGGAGGAACGTGCGCACACCGGCGAACCGCGCGTGCGGCCCGACGGCGTGCCCCGACCACTGGCGCTCGATGCCCACCCCGAGACCGGCGAGGCCGGCCACGGCGAGCCGCGCCACGACGCTGGTCTCCGGCGGGGTCACCCCGACCGGGCCGCGGCGCGCGCGGCCTCCACGGCATCGAGCAGCGGCGCCGGGTCGAACCGGACCGGATCGGTCGCGGGAAGCCCCGTCTCGGCGGCGGCGCGCTCGCACGCGGCGCGCGCGGCGGCGTCGTCGAGGTCGTACGTGTTGAGGCAGATGCCGACGACCTTCGTGGGGTGCACCGCCGACCCGATCTCCTCGTACCAGCGCACGTACCGCGACAGCGGCGGGATGCGCAGCCACGCCGACTCGCGGTAGTCGCCGATGTACTGGCGCGTGGCCTGGTGGCAGAGGATGAGCGCCGACGGGCAGGCGCCGTGCAGCAGCCCGAGCGTCACGCCGGAGTAGCCGGGGTGGTTGATGCTGCCCTGCCCCTCGACGAGCACCACGTCGGCGTCCTTCGCGCCCTCGAGGACCAGCCACTCCGCCGCCCCCGCGATGAAGTCGGCGACGACCGCGTCCACCGCGATCCCCCACCCCTCGATCATCATCCCGGTCTGCCCGGTGGCGACGAAGCGCGTGCGCAGCCCGCGGGCGCGGAGCCCGTCCAGCAGCTGGAGCTGCGCCGTCATCTTGCCGACGTTGCAGTCGGTGCCCACGGTGAGCACGACGAGGGCGTCCACGTCCTTCGCGCGGCCCTGCGCGACGGGGAGCGCGGGCGGCGGCCGGCGGAAGTCGCGGATCTGCCGCCCGAGCGCCTGCGCGCGCGCCGCGAGGACGGGATCGTCCCCGATGAAGGTGTGCAGCCCCGACCAGATGTCGCAGCCGCCCTCGAGCGCCTCGAGCAGCCAGCCCCGCCACTCGTCGGGAAGCCGCCCGCCCATCGGCGCGATGCCGACGAGCACGACGGTGGCGCCGCGGGCGAGCCCCTCGCGCACCGAGGCGACCACCGGGATGGCCCCGCCGAAGCCGAGGACGTCGGCCGCCGTGCGGCCGGCCCGGGCCCGGTCGAGGACCGCGGCGACCTGCCGCTCGCGGTAGCGGATGACGGAGTTGGCGGTCTTCGAGGTCATCGGCCCGAAGTCGCCGTCGCAGAGGATGAGGAAGCGCGGGTCGCTCATGGGTGCCGGGGAGGATGTGCGCCGCCAAAAGTAACCGGTGGCCGACGGCGCGCCGTCCGCCGTCGGCCACCGGTCGGCCGCGACGCGCCGGCCGGGCTACTCCTTCGTCGTGCCGCCCTCCTCGACCACCTCGGCGTCCTCCACGTCGCCCGCGCCCCGCGGCAGCTGCTTCGTGGTGCCGCCGGTGCCCAAGAGCCCCATCTTCGCCTTGAGCTCGAGCAATTGCTGGTCCGCCGTGCCCTTGTACTCGAGCGCCTCGAACTCCCGGGCCAGCCGGTCGCCCGAGAACTCCTGCTGCAGCTCCGCCGAGGCGATCGCCTTGCGCTCCTGCGCCTCGATCTTCTCGGCCATCCGCTCGAACGACTCGAACGCGCTCTTGTCGCTGAGCCCCGCCATCGTGTTCTGGATGCGCTCCTGCGCCTCCGCCCGCTTGGCCCGCGCGACGAGGATGTTCTTCTTGCGCTTCGCCTCCTCGATCTTGTCGTTGAGCTGGCGGAGCGAGAGCTTGAGCGCCTCGGTCTCGGCGCGGTGCCTGAGCCAGGTCTCGTGCAGCTGCTGCGCCGCCGCGAGGTGCTCGTTGTAGCGCAGGAGCGCCTGCTTGGCGAGGTCGTCGCGGTTCTCCTGCACCGCGAGCATCGCCCGCCGCTCCCAGTCCTCGGCGGCCTTCTTCTCGGCCTGCGCGTCGGACTCGAGCTTCTTCTCGTCGGCGATCGCGGCGGCCACCTGCTGCTTCGCCTTGGCGAGCTGGCCCTTCATGTCCACGATCAGCTGGTTGAGCATCTTCTCCGGGTTCTCGGCCCGGGAGATGAGGTCGTTGATGTTCGACCGGAGCAGCGTGGACAGGCGGTCAAAGATCCCCATGGCGGTCACCCTTCCCGGTACGTGGCGAGCGTCCCGAGGTGGGACGCCAGCGCGAGCGCGAGCGAGTCGAAGCTGGCCTGGAACTCGGTGTAGTCGAGGTTCTCGAGCTCGAGCGTGTCGGTCAGGACGACATGGTCGCCCTCGAGGCCGTACGACCCGTGCACGAGCTCCCGCGCATTGTACTGCAGCAGCTGCCGGAAGAGATCGCTGCGGCGCGGCTCGCTGGCGGGCAGCTCCATCACGCGCACGCGCAGGATCACGACCGGCGGGGCGTAGCTGACCACCACCTCCGCCCCCTCCGGCAGGTCCACGATCCAGAGCCCCGGTTCCACCTCGCGGCAGGCCAGTTCGCCGCCGGCGAGTCGGTCGAGCCAGAGCTGCACGTCCTCACGCGTCACCATCGTCCGCTCCTCCGTGTGCCCGGCCCCGGGCACGGTCGCGAGATCCGTCACCCCCCGTCGCCCCGCCCGAGCCGCGTGGCGTCCGCCTGCTTCGCCAGCAGCCGCTCCGCGAAGTCCACCCGCTCCTCGAGCTCCGCGATCCGCTGCTGCGCCGCCTCGAGCGCGTCGAGCCGCTCGTGCAGCTCCGCGGCCAGCGCGCCGTCGAGCGCCGGCCCGCCGCGCAGCCGCTGCGCGATCGCCTCGCCGACCGGGCCCCTGAGCACGAACGTCACCCCCGCGAGCGCCGCGAACCAGACGGGGATCGCGGCGGCGCCGATCCGGTCGGCGAGCTCGCCGAGCGAGGCGAAGAGGGCGATCGACCCCACTCCCAGCGCCGCCCACATCCAGCCCGACTGGCCGTCCCGGCTCATCGGTCGCCTCCGGCGCCGAGCTGCCCCGGCGACCGCTGCTGCGCGAGCAGCCGCTCCGCGAAGCCGACCCGATCTTCCAGCTCGTGCAGCCGCTGGTAGGTGAGGTCCACCTCGCCGGTGACCGGCGCCCGGGTCTCGACCTGCGCCAGCCGGCGCTCCAGCTCCTCGACGCGCCGCTCGAGCCGCGGGCCGCCCCCCTCGAGCCGGCGCGCCAGCGCGCGCACGAGCGGCCAGAGGATCAGCACCGCGCCGCCGACCATCACCAGCATCACGGCGACCACGGCGGGCGGCGGCAGCGTGACCCACGGCGGCGGCATCACCGGCTCGGTCGGGATCTGCATTACATGGAGCATCACGGCGCTCCCTCCGATAACCGGCCCGCCTCGGCCCGCTTCGCGAGGAGCCGCTCGGTGAAGTCCACTCGTTCGTGCAGTTCCGCGACCTCCTGCCGCAGCGCCTGCAGCTCGGCGACGAGCTCGGGATCGATCGGCGCGGGCGGCGCCTGCCCCCGGAGGCGGTCGGCAAACGCCTTTCCCACCGGGCTGATCGACAGCAGGAAGAGGGAACCGCCACCGAAGATGAAGGTGATGGCGAGGATGTCCTCCATCAGGCCTCCTCGCCGACCCGCTCGTCGGCCCGGCCCTGCTGCGCCAGCAGGCGCTCGCTGAAGTCCACCCGGTTCTCGAGCTCGAGCACGCGCTCGTGCAGCGCCTCCAGCTCGGCGAGCCGCGCCTCGACCAGGCCGGCGCGTTCGCCTGGAGAGAGCGCGACGTCGGCGGCCGCCTGCTGGCGCAGCGCCCGCTGGCGGCGCCATCCGAAGAGCACCAGCGAGGTCCCGAGCACGATCGCCACGATGGCCTCCTCCCCCCTTCCCGTCGTGGACGCCGTCGAGGCCGCGACCGCGACGGCGATCGTGACGCCGACGTGGATCGCCGCGTCGATCAGGTCCAGGCCAAGCAGGCGACGCAGGCTCATCCGCCCTCTGGTGACCACGGCAACAGGTGTGGCGACACGCTACCGCCCGGACTACGTCCCGACGTTTCAGGATGTTTCAGGTCGAACCGCCGGCCTTCCGCCGCTCCAGCTGTACCAGCCGCTCCTTCGCGAGCTTCCGCCCGGTCGGGGTCACCGCCAGCCCGCCGCGGGCGGTCTCGCGGTACTTCGCGTCCATCCCGCGCCCGATCGCGCCCATCGTGTCGATCACCTCGTCCACCGGGATGGGGAACTCGATGCCGGCGAGGGCCATCTCGATCCCGGCCAGGGCGATCGCGGCGCCGGTGGCGTTGCGATAGACACAGGGGACCTCGACGAGCCCGCCCAGCGGGTCGCAGATCAGCCCGAGCGTGCCCTGCATGGACAGCGCGACCGCCTGGGCGGCCTGCCGCGGCGTGCCGCCGAGGATCTCGATGCCGGCGGCCGCGGCCATCGCCGCCGCCGCGCCGGTCTCGGCCTGGCAGCCCCCCTCGGCGCCGGAGAGCGAGGCGCGCACCGCGACCACGGCGCCGACGAGGCCGGCGCAGGCGAGCCCGCGCACCAGCGTGGCGTCGTCGGCGCCGATGCGGTCGCCGATGCCGAGCAGCACGCCCGGGAGGACGCCGGCCCCGCCGGCCGTCGGCGCCGCGACGATGACCCCCATCGCGGCGTTCACCTCCTGCACGGCGAGGGCGCCGGACATCACGTCGGTGAAGACGGTGCCGCCGAGCGGCCCCCTGGGATGGTCGAGGCGGGCCGCGTCGCCGCCGACCAGCCCGCCGACGGAGCGGAGGTCGCCCTGCCGCCCGCGCGCGATCGCCTCGCGCATGATCTTCAGCGCCCGGCCGAGCGCCGTCTCGACCTGCTCCCGGGTGCGAAGCCCCTGCGCCGCCTCGGTGCGCAGCGCCAGCTCGCCGAGCGAGACGCCCTCGGCCTCCGCCGCGACGAGCGCGTCCTGCACCGCGTCGAACATCAGCTGATGCGCTCCACCGCGCGCGCGAAGCGGATCGCGGGCAGCGCGCGGATCGCCGTCATGACCTCGGGCGCGGGCCGGTGGTCGAGCTCGTAGATGTGCACCGCGTCGCCGCCCTTCTGCCGACGCGAGACCCGCATGGTGGCCAGGTTCACCCCCTCGCGCGCGAGGACGGCGGTGACCGACGCGACCGTGCCCGGCTGGTCCCTGGCGACGATCACCAGGGTGTCGAGGCTTCCCGTGATCTCGACCGGAAAGCCGTCGAGCTGGGTGATGAGCACCCGGCCCGCGCCCAGCGACGAGCCGGTGACGACGGAGGTCTGGTCGCCGCGCGTGACCGTGAGCCGCGCGGTGTTCGGGTGATGGTCGCCCCGCAGGCGGACCTTGTGCCAGTCGAGCTCGAGCCCGGCCTGCCGGGCGAGCTCGAGACTCTCGCGCAGGCGGTCGTCGTCGGGCAGGAAGCCGAGCAGGCCGCCGGCGATCGCGCGGTCGGTGCCGTGGCCGGTGCCGGTCTCGGCGAAGGAGCCGTGCAGCTCCACCCTGGCGTGCGCCGGGGTGCCGCCCACCAGCCCGCGGGCGAAGAGGCCGATGCGGCAGGCCCCGGCCGTGTGGGAACTGGAGGGCCCGACCATGACCGGGCCGATGATGTCGAGGAGTGAGACCATGCCGTAAGCTACCGGGAGCCCGTCCGCCGGGGAACGAGCGACCGGCGCCCCTACGTCCCGAGCACCTCGACCCGGGCGATCCCCTCCAGCAGCACCCGCACCTCGAGCGCGTCGTCGCCCTCGGTACGCAGGTAGAGCTCGTGGGCGGCGGGATGGGTGTCGAGCGAGGCGGGCACGCCGGTCACCTCCTGCCCGTCCACCGTGATGACGCGCACCACGAGGTCGCGGCCCCCGGCGTGCGCCAGGAGGGCCACGATCTCGTCGTAGGGCATGGGCGCGGCCATGGACTCAGGGAGTGGCGGCGGCCGGCGCCCCCCGCAGCCGCTCCTGCAGGAACCGCGTCATCAGCTCGAAGAGGTGGCGCCGGGTGTTGCCGCCGAAGATGCCGTGGTTGCGGTTCGGGTACTCCATCATCTGGAACGGCTTGTTGGCGGCCACGAGCGCGTTCACGAGCGCCTCGGTGTTCTGGTAGTGCACGTTGTCGTCGCCGCTGCCGTGGACGACGAGCAGGTCGCCCCGGAGGCCGTCCACGTGGCTGAGCGGCGACCCGGCGTCGTAGCCCGCCGCGTTGGTCGAGGGAAGGCCGTTGTACCGCTCGGTGTAGATGTTGTCGTAGTACTTCCAGTGCGTGACCGGCGCCACCGCGATGGCGGCGCGGAAGATGTCGGGTGCGCGGAACAGCGCGTTGAGGCTCATGAAGCCGCCGTAGCTCCATCCCCAGATGCCGATGCGCTGCGGGTCCACGTAGGGCCGCTGCGCGAGGGCGCGCGCGGCATTCGCCTGGTCCTCGCTCTCCACGACGCCGAGCCGTCCGTAGATGACCTTGCGCCAGGCGCGGCCGCGGGCGCCGGTGCCGCGATTGTCCACGCTCGCCACGAGGAAGCCCTGCTGGGCGAGCATCGTGTGCCAGAGGTACCGCTGGCCGTCCCAGCTGTCGTTCACGGTCTGCGAGCCGGGGCCGCCGTACACGAACATGAGCAGCGGATAGCGCCGCGCCGGGTCGAAGCCGGGGGGCTTGATCATCCACCCCTTGAGGACGACCCCGTTGCCGGTGTCGAGGTCGAAGAACTCCTCGGGGCCGCGGGCGAGCGCGCCCACGCGCGCCTTCAGGGTGGCGTTCTCGACCACGGTGCGCAGGACCTTGTGGTCGGGGAGCCGCACGAGCCGGGTGACCGGGGGCACGCCGAAGCGCGACCAGGTCGCCCACGCGTAGCGGGCGCCCGGCGCGACCTGGTAGGCGTGCGTCCCCGGCTCGTCCCACGGGGAGAGCCTCGCGGGGCGCCCGCTGCCGTCGAGCCTCGTGCGGAAGAGGTAGCGCTGGGCCGGGTTCTCGGACGACGACACGAAGTAGACCCAGCCGCCCGCCACATCCACCGCCGCGACGCCCAGGACGTCGTAGGGACCGGGAGTGAGGAGCCTCACGGTGGCCCCGTCGCGCGAGACGCTGTAGAGGTGGTTCCACCCGTCGCGCTCGCTGGCCCAGAGGAAGCGCCTGCCGCCGTCGAACCAGGTGAGGTCGTCCACCACGTCCACCCACGCGCTGTCGCGCTCGGTCAGGATCGGGGTGATGGCGAGCGTGGCGGCATCGGCGAGGGAGAGCTCGAGGGTGTTCTGGAGCCGGTTGAGCCGCTGGATGACCAGCTCGGCGGAGTTCGCCGCCCACTCCATGCGCGCGAGGTAGTGCTCGCGCGGGTCGCCGGGGAAGTCGAGCCAGCGCGGCTCGCCGCCGGCGGCGTCCACGACGCCGATGCGCGCCGCCGAGTTCCGCTCGCCGGCCTTGGGGTACTGCACGGGCACCACGAACGCGTAGAGCGAGTCGGTCGTGTTGAGCAGGGGGAAGTCGCGCACGCCGGTCGCGTCGAGCTGCCAGAAGGCGATGCGGCGGCCGTCGGGACTCCAGCGCCAGCCGTCGCGCAGCCCGAGTTCCTCCTCGTACACCCAGTCGAAGGTGCCGTTGATGATCGTGCGCGACCCGTCGCGGGTGAGTCGCGTGATCTCGCCGGTCTCCAGGTGCTCGACGTAGAGGTCGTTCTCCCGCACGTAGCCGACGCGGGTCCCGTCGGGCGAGAACTTGGCGAAGAGGAGCGACGACGGGGCGGCCCGGGGGCCGCCCAGGCGCTTCAGCGTCCCGCTGCGCCGGTCGAGCACCCAGTAGTCGCCGCGGTTGTTCTGGCGCCAGACGGGGCGGCTGTTGGTGAAGACGAGCAGGTACCGGCCGCCCGCGGGCGACCACTCGTACTCCTCGACCTCGAGCGGGGCGCCGCCGGCGGGGGTGAGGGAGGACGCGGGCACGAAGACGCTGCGCGTCCCCTTCTCGGTGTCGTAGCGGACGATGTCCTGCCCCGCCCCGCCGGCCGACGGCTCGACGGTGGTGTAGGCGACGCCGCCGTCGAGCCAGCGCGCCGGCCCGAAGGTCTCGCCGCGGAACTCGGGGCTGGCATAGATCCGCTGCACGGTGAGCCGTGCGGGATCACCCTGCTGCGCGGCGAGCGCGGGGGCGAGGGCGAGCGCGAGCAGGGCGGCGGCGCGGCGGTGGCAGGGCGCGAACTGGGGCACGGCAGGTCCTCGATCGGGGGTCCGAGCGGGGGACGCTAACGCCCCCCGGCCCGCGCCGCCACGGCGCCCTCAGGCGAGCGGCTTCTCCTGCATCAGCCCGAGGGTGTTCCCCTCGGAGTCGCGGATGAAGCCGATCCAGAGCTCATGGTCGGCGGCCCGGTGCACCAGGCGCGGCGCGTGCACGACCTCGACCCCCTGCGCCGCGAGGGCCGCGTGCGTCGCGGAGAGGTCATCCACGAGGTAGTAGAGGACCGAGGCGGGGTGGTCGAATTCCGGCTCGGGGACCGCGAGCATGAGCCGCACCTCCCCGCACCGGAAGAAGGCGAGCCCTGGCGGGGCGCTGAAGAGGTGCGGGAGGCCGAGGACGTCGCGGTAGAAGGCGGTGGCGCGCGCGATGTCGCGCGCGCGGATGGCGACCTGGCCGAGGCGACGGGGGGCGAGGGCGGGCATGGGGGACTCCGGACGGCAGGGTGGCGGGGGGACCCGTGACTCGTTAGCTTTACTAACTATATCATTAGCTTGGCGAACGAATGCCCGCAACCCCGCCCGCCGCGCTCGACCTCGCCGACCGCCTGCACTCGGCGGCGCTGCGCCTGCTGCGCGGCCTCCGGCGGCACGACGCCGCCTCGGGCCTGAGCGGCCCGCGCCTCTCCGCCCTGTCGGTGCTGGTGTACGCCGGCCCGCTCTCCCTCGGCGCGCTGGCCCGGGCCGAGCAGGTACGGCCCCCGAGCATGAGCCGGCTCGTCGCCGCGCTCGAGGCCGAGGGGCTCGTGCGGCGCACCGCCGACCCCGGCGATGCCCGGGCGGTGCGGCTCGTGGCGACGGCGAAGGGGCGGCGCCTCCTCGTGCAGGGACGGCGGCGGCGGGTTGCGGCGCTCGCCGAGGCGGTGGCGGCGCTGGGTGACGGGGAGCGGGCGCGGCTGCTCGCCGCGCTCGACGTGCTGGAGCGGCTTGGCGGGCGGAGGCCGGACGCGGAAGGCGCGGACCGGCGGGGCGCCGGCTGACGCGGCAGGCGCGCGAGGAGAGCGCCGCGGGCGCCGCGCGCCTGCTCAGCGTCCGCGGTCGTGCGGGCGCTCGAGCGCGTCCACGCGCGCCTCGAGCCGGGCGAGGCGATCGGACACCGGCTCGCCGGGCGCCGGCTGCACCGGCCGGGTCGGCGCGGCCGCCGCCACGCCGGCGACGGTCGCCGCGGCGTCACGGCGCACCCCGCGGGCCGCGAGCCCGAGGAACGCGCGGCCCGGCGCGCCGAGCCAGAACGCGCGGAACGCCCGCTCGGGGAGGCCGGGCCGGAACGGGTTGCGCAGCAGCCCGATCGCGGCCAGCCCGATCATCGTGACGGCGCAGAAGATCATGACGACGACGGGGGTCGGCGCGGTGTACCGCCTCGGCCCCACCTCGACCCGCAGGGAGAGCCCCCACGCGATCATGAGCGCCGCCAGCGCCAGCATCGCGAGGTAGGCCCGCACCGCCCGCCGGCGCCGGGCGCGCACGGCGGGGAGCGCGCGCAGCCGGGCGCGGTCGGCCTCCGCCTCGTCGAGCAGCCGCCGGAAGCCGGTGACGATCTCCGGCGGCGCGAACCCGGCCTCGACGACGCGCCGTGCGCCGGCCAGGCTGGTGGCGAGCCGGCCCCAGAGGACGGCGACGAGGAAGACCGCCGGGAGCGCCACGTCCACGTCCGCCATCCCGCGCGCCGAGGCGCTGCGCTGGAGGAGGAACGCGACGAAGCCGATGAAGACGGCGAGGATGCCGAGCTGCCCGAGGTCCTGCGCCAGCAGGCGGACCGGCAGCGGCACCTCGGGTGCCGCGAGCTGCGCGGACTCGAGCGCCTCGACGAGCGCCTCCGCGGAGGGGTAGCGCGCCTCGGGGGCCTTGCGGGTCAGCCGGTCGATCGCGGCGGCGAGCGCCGGCGGCAGCCCCGCCCGGCGCGACGCGACCGGCGGCACGTCCTGCGTGAGTTGGCGCACGATGACCTGCCGGGTGGAGTCGCCCGCGATGGCGGGCTCGCCCGTCACCGCGAAGAACGCGACGAGCCCCAGCGCGTAGAGGTCGCTGCGCCCGTCCACCGCGTCACCGCTCGCCTGCTCCGGGCTCATGAACTCGGGCGTGCCCACCACCTCGCCCACGCGGGTGAGCCCCGGGGCGGCAGCGGGGTCGCCGGCGGCGACCGTGCGCGAGATGCCGAAGTCCATGAGCAACGCGCGGCCCGTGGCCCGCTCGATCATCACGTTGTCGGGCTTCACGTCGCGGTGCACCACGCCGCGGCCGTGCGCGTAGGCGAGGGCGTAGCCCACGTCGGTCAGGAGGCGCACCGCCTCGCGAACGGGGAGCGGCCCGCTCCGCCGGACGCGCTGCGCGAGCGACTCGCCCTCCACGAACCCCATCGCGAACGCGACGAGCCCGTCGCGCTCCTCGACCGCGTACACCGGCACGATGTTCGGGTGCGAGAAGCTCGCGGCGGTGTGGGTCTCGCGCAGGAAGCGCTCGCGCAGGTCGCGGCGCCCGGCGTACTCGGCCGGCAGCACCTTGAGCGCCACCGGCCGGTCGAGGGCGCGGTCGCGCGCGAGGTAGACGGCGCCCATGCCGCCGCGGCCGAGTTCCCGCACGATGTCGTAGCGGTCGGCGAGGGTGTCGAGCCCCGGCGCGGTCACGCCGCCGGCTCCCGCCGCGCGCGATCGCGCGCGAGCACCGGCGCGAGGAAGCGCCCGGTGTGGCTGGCCGCCACCTGCGCGACCCTCTCGGGCGGCCCCTCGGCGACGATCCGGCCGCCGCGCTCGCCCCCCTCGGGCCCGAGGTCCACCACCCAGTCGGCGGTCTTGACGACGTCGAGGTTGTGCTCGATGACCACCACCGTGTTCCCCTTGTCCACCAGCCGGTGGAGCACCTGCAGGAGCAGCCGGACGTCCTCGAAGTGCAGCCCGGTCGTCGGCTCGTCGAGGATGTAGAGGGTGCGGCCGGTGTCGCGCTTCGCCAGCTCGGTGGCGAGCTTCACGCGCTGCGCCTCGCCGCCCGACAGCGTCGTCGCCGCCTGCCCCAGGTGGAGGTAGCCGAGCCCCACGTCGTTCAGCAGCTCGAGCTTCTCGGCGATGCGGCGCTGCGCCTCGAAGAACTCCAGCGCGTCGGCGACGGTGAGGTCGAGCACGTCGGCGATGCTCTTCCCCTTGTAGCGCACCTCCAGCGTCTCGCGGTTGTACCGCCGTCCCTTGCACGTCTCGCAGGGGACGTAGACGTCGGGGAGGAAGTGCATCTCGATCTTCACGAGCCCGTCGCCCTGGCACGCCTCGCAGCGGCCGCCCTTCACGTTGAAGGAGAAGCGGCCGGGGCCGTAGCCGCGGAGCTTCGCCTCGGGGAGCTCCGTGAAGAGCTCGCGGATCGGCGTGAAGAGCCCGCTGTACGTCGCGGGGTTCGAGCGCGGGGTGCGGCCGATCGGGCTCTGGTCGATGTCGATGACCTTGTCGATCAGGTCGAGCCCCTCGAGGCGCGCGTGCGCCCCCGGGATGACCCGGGAGCGGTAGAAGTGCCGCGCGAGCGCCCGGTACAGGATGTCGGTGACGAGGGTGGACTTCCCCGACCCCGACACGCCGGTGACGGCCACGAAGAGCCCGAGCGGCACCTCGAGCGTGACGTCCTGCAGGTTGTTGGCGCGCGCGCCCACCACGCGGAGCCGCTGGCCGCGCCGGGGCGCGCGCCGCGCGCGCGGGAGCGGGATGCGCAGGTCGCCGCGGAGGTAGCGCGCGGTGAGCGACTCGGGCGCGCGGAGCACCTCGTCGAGCCGCAGGAGCTTCTCGCGCTCCCCCTCGACCAGGCGCGAGACGGGAATGCCCGTCCACTTGCTGACCACCTCGGCGATGTCGTCG
>Ga0101944_10004557_pt1 | contig 16976 bp, 10 predicted proteins | sample DewCreD2012metaG_FD_75245 | JGI IMG/M metagenome (GOLD analysis project Ga0101944, IMG submission 75245) | Hot spring sediment bacterial and archeal communities from British Columbia, Canada, to study Microbial Dark Matter (Phase II) - Dewar... ...
GCCCAACAGCTGGATTTCCTTCACGCCTGTCAAGGCATTGGAATAGGTAACATCCGCGGAGCCATTGGTCTCGAAGCTCTCGGATAGATTGCAGCAAGGCGCCTTGCGCAACTCGTTGCGTTCGATGCGCTCCACGTTGCGCGGGTCTATTGTCGAGACGCGTGTGTCGAAGCGGTGTTCTCGAATAGTTACCTCTTGCAATTGTCGCACGCCCTGCACTTCAATCCACAGGCTGTCTTCTTCAGGAAGAACTTGAACCTGCGCCGATGTATAGCCGGGATACTGAATGAGCAGCGTGGCTTCTTGCGAGCGCCGTGGCAACCAGAACCGCCCCAGGGAGTCTGTGGCAGTGCCGAGGGTGGTGTCGGCCCAACGAACAGTAGCGCCGATGAGAATTTCGGACTGCTCGTTGGTTACGATGCCGTAGAGGATAGCTTTTTGGGAAAAAATAAAGGTGCTTGACCCCAATAGGGCCAGCAGACTTATAATGACAATATGCCGTTGTTTCATAGCGATTTTTTTTTTTGTTAAAAAAATGCCAAAGGCACTTCAGGTCTTTCCTGAAGCGCTCAGAATAGAAACAACGGCTCTCTAACAACGGAAAACTTCGTAGCGAATGCAGATTTCTCGCCCCGAGAGAGGCGGCGGCAGCGCTGTTGGCGGTGCTTTGTTAGAGGGCTTACGCCAGCACAACGTGGGGCAAACACACTTCCAAAAGTGCGGCACTTCATCAGCCCATAGCGGTAGGTCGGGCAGCTGGTCCCACGACAAAGGGGCGTAGAGATCGAGCTTGAGCTGGTAAATTTTTACTGTCTTGCTCGTGCAGGGAAGTTGCTCTGGGGCCCAACCCGCTTCAACCGACTGGCTACAGCAAGTACGTACCTCAGCAGCCTCGCAGCAGGAAACTGCCGACATCGCACATTCGGGCTCTGTAGACACTCGGCAGCACCCCTCCGCCTCATGCCCTAAGGCGGCACAGCTTTCATCCTCTTCACTCGCGGGCGTCCAGGGCAAGGAGAGCGCCACGTTGCCTTCGCCTTTACAATAGCAGTAAATGTGCGCGATACTCACGCCCACCGTCGAGGTCAGCAGCGAGCACATCCACAGCCATAGCGTAAAAAGTCGAAGCATAGCGAAGCAGGTGCCTTTTCAAAAGCAAAGTTAAGCTAATTATTCAACACACTGGCAAACTCTTGTTCTTTCCAAAAAGAGGTAAGGGGAAGGAGCCTATCGGGATTAACTTCGCTGCAAAACAGGGGGATAAAAAGACTGTTCTTCGTTTCGTCACAAACAACCCAGAGAATGGCTGTGCTCCCTTAGAACGTTCGCGTTTCGGGTAAAAAAACGCCTAAAGGTCTGGCTTAGTGCAATGCTGGCATTGGCAAGCCATCCGTTGGGTTATGGTGCGCACAAAGCAGGTCTATTGTTCGTTGGTCTCTGCCAGTAGGGCGAGCATTTCCACGACGACGCTGCCCGTGCGTTGGATGGCGAGGTCTAACTTCCAGGCGTCGCGCTGTCGCGGCTCGATGTAGTTGGATATGCCTCTAATTTCTGAGAAGGGCACTTCTGCCCGCAGACACGCGTAGAAAAAAGCGGCGCTTTCCATCGTCTCCACTTGGGCTTGTGGGTATTTTTTTTGGATAATCTCAATGTTTGGGCCGTATCCGTGTACGCGGTTGACCGTGAGGCCGTAGACAGAGGGCAAAAAGCGCGCTTCCGCTGCTGCCACATTGCGCAGCCAACCTTCTTCAAAAGGCGGCTCATTCGAATGAGTCAGTCCCAATTCAAAGACGTCGGTGAAACGCCCATCGGCCTCTTCGACGCCGACGTCGCCAAAGCGATCAGCCACCACCTGAACTACATCTCCTAAGGCCAACGAACGGTCAAACGCGCCTGCTACGCCAACGTGCAGTGCCCAGTCTGGCCGGTATTGCACAAAAAGTCGGCCCAGATGCCAAGCCGTAGGCACAGCGCCCACTCCGGTTATCAGCGGCATAACGCGAAGACGCCCCTGAACCAAACAACCATCGGGTGTTCTCTGAAAATCGCGCTCTAAGTGAGACAACACCGGCGCCACTTCGAAAGGTGTGGCTGCTACCAACAAGACGTCCATAGCGCATTTTTAAGCGTGAAAGTACACCGCTCTCCGCGTGCACAGGTGTATTGGTGTACCTTTCGGCCTCAAAAACAGCACCTATGGCTCGCGAATGGTTCGCTGCTTGGTTCGATTCACCTTACTATCATACGCTCTATCAGCGCCGTGACGAACAAGAGGCACATTTTTTCATAAATCGCCTGCTTCACGAACTCAACCTGCCGCCGGGCGCTCGCATCCTCGACCTGGCTTGTGGTCGTGGGCGCCATGCTCGCTACCTCGCCGAAAAGGGGTTCGACGTAACCGGCCTGGATATCTCCGAGAATAGCATCACGTATGCCCGCCAGTTCGAAAACGAGCGACTGGCTTTTTATCAGCACGACATGCGCCAGCTTTTTCGGGTGAACTATTTTGATGTGGTGCTTAACCTGTTTACCAGTTTTGGCTATTTCGACACCGACCAGGAACATGAGCGTGTGCTGCGCAACGTTTATGTCGGCTTAAAACCAGGCGGCACCTTCTTACTGGATTTTTTCAATGCGCACTGGGTGCGTCAGCACTTGGTTCGGCGAGAAGAAAAAGCGGCCGGCGGTCTCCTATTTCATATTCGCAAGACTATTCGCTCGGGTCGAGTGTACAAACGGGTAGAATTTGAGGCCGATGGGCGCCATTACTGCTTTCGCGAGCGCGTGCGTCTGTTTACCCTGCAGGACTTCGAGGAGATGTTCCAGCGCGTTGGGCTTCGGCTGCTGTGCACCTACGGCAGCTACAATGTAGAGCCATTTGACTTGGAGCGTTCGGAGCGCCTTATCCTAATGGCTCGAAAAGCAGAGCAGTGATATGGGCTGGTTAGAAAACTTGGATTTTGCGATTTTTCATCTGATCAACAGCCGCTGGAGCAACCCGCTGTTTGATCTGATACTTCCTCTTTTTCGCGAAAAGTGGTTTTGGGCACCGCTATATTTGTTCATCTTGGCTTTTGTTTGGATGCAATGGGGCGCGCGCCGTGCCCTCTGGTTTGCAATAGTGGGAGCGCTCACGGTAGGAGCAGCGGATTTTACCAGCAGCGCTATTATTAAAAAAAACGTGCAGCGTCTTCGCCCTTGCAACGACGCTGAGATAAGAGAGAGCGTCATTTTGCGCGTCTCTTGCGGCAGTGGCTACAGTTTTACCTCATCGCACGCGGCCAACCACTTTGCTTTTGCCGCCTTCGTAGGTACAGGATTGAGAAGACGTTTGCCTTCTCTCCGAAGGTGGCTGCTTCTTTGGGCGGCCCTTGTTGCCTACGCACAGGTATATGTAGGCGTACACTATCCGCTCGATGTGTTAGCTGGGGCCTTGCTCGGCGCGCTTATAGGCTATGCGGGCGCCTTCGTTTTCCTACGGCGCGCCCTTCATCAGTAGCGCCCTGGAGCGTTTGATACTAACCGCTGGAGCAGTTCCAGAACGCGAGTAATCAACACCACCCCTGAGGTCGGATTAGGTGTGTTGTTTCGATCTTTATCGTCGGCCAACATTTTCCCTTGGTTTTCAGCCCTGTCGTGCACATGCATGCGCTGCGTAGTGGCGTCTATGTTGACGTAGAGGATGGAAAAGAGGCTCACGGCGAACAGCAGGGCGAGGCCGTAGCGCGTGTACTGTTTTTGTTTCATGGTTACGTGGCGCGTTTTTGTAAAGAAAGCCTGCTGATTTGTTTTGCTATATTAGACAGCGTAGAGCTGCTCGGAGTTGCAACCGCACTGATATTTTTTAATTTGCTTAAAGAATTAACTTGGTTTTTTTAGGCGACATCAAAAAATCGCCCGAACCTGTGCTCTGGCCGTGTGAATAACGCGATTTTCTCCCGTCTTGCGGCCGTCGTAGAGCAAACTCAGTTGCATGGCTTTGGACAGCTGGCGGTCGAGTTGCAGCCCCCACAAGTAGTTTTTGCCGTTTTGCAGCCCTTCGAGCATGGCGAAGGCAACAGGAGAGTTGAGGGCGCCCTCGAAGGCTACGTGAGTTATGCTGGCCCGCGCACGCAGGTTAGTAGCGGCGCGGAAGCCGCTGTTGTTGGCTTTGCTAGCAGGAGCCCAAGTGAATTCGGTACTCCAAGTGTGCTGACGGGCCTTTTCTGCCGCAGCAGGCTGGGTGTTGTGGCCCTGGTAGAGGGTGTAGTGGGCGGCAAGACGGAAAGCGGCCACGGGCAGCCAGGTAATCTTCGGTGTTGCCTTTGCGTAGCGGATGTCGAAGGTGCGGTTGTTGAATAGCTCACTGCTGTTGCTTCGCTGGCCCTGTGTTAAGTCGAGTTCGGCGGTCCAAGGAGCGGTCAGGTTGAGTCGCCCATGCAGGGTGAGTTCGCCGAGGCTTCGGCTCTCAGCGCCAGTAGTTAGGGCAGTGCGTTGGCGGTTGTCAGAGAGGGCTACGTAGGCGTCCCAACGTGGGTGGGCGCGGTTAACGTAGAGTACCTGGCGCGACACCACAGCCAAAGCCACGAGGGCGGAGTCGGCAATACCAAAGTCGAATGGGTTCCACACCCAATCGCTGGCAGCGCTGGCCAGCACGCGTCTTGAAAGTTGCAAGTTGCTTTGCAGCGAAAGCTTGGACAGGTGCCACCACCAGCCTTTTTTAGAAGAAAGGCCCAACAAACGCGGCTCAAAGCGTACACTCTGGTTGTATGTAGTGTTCAACGTGGGCACATAGCTGGGGGTGGTTATGCCAATTCGGACGTAGTTGGCTTGGTCGGGAAAGATAGCCAGTTCCATTTCGTCCACGGTCAGCACACTGTCCTGATTTCGGTCCACCCAGGTGTATTGGCCTTCGCCCGGGTTGACGCGCAGGTATGTGTATTCGATGCGGGGGGTTTGTCCTGAGCTGACTTCGTAGCCACAGGTGAGCGCGAGAGCGTTTTTCCAGAATGCTGTTGAATAATCGAGGCGGCCTAAATAGGTCTGTTGTGGCGTTAGGGCGGTGAGTTCGGGATTTTTGATGCGCAACTGGCGCCAGGAGAGGTTCCAGGTAACTGTGTGCGATGGAGCACCAGGAGCTACCGGCGAGTGGTTCCAGCTACCGCTGAGGTTGGCTTCATCCACAGCGGTGTTCTGGGAAAAACCCTTGCCAACGGGTACGTAGTCGTTGCGGTGCGTCCAGCTGGCATTCCAGCGCCAGGGGGCATCGTCGTTGCCCCCTTGGATGTAGGCGCGCGCTAAGTCGTACCAGAAGCTGAGGGGGCTAAGCGAGTCAGCTCGGTGGGGCAGGCGGCGCTCGTTATGTTCGCGTTCGCCATAGAGGCCAACCTTCAGCAGGGGCTTTTTTTCAGCAGAAAAAAGAGTCTGGCTCACGTCGAACTTGGGCCGTGAGAAACGCATGTTTTCTGTTGCTGTGCGCGAGAGGAGGACGTTTGTTTCCAGCATAGCATCGAACCCGTGGCGCTGCCAACGCCATAGGGAAAGGTGGCGTTGGCCGGTGTATAGGCCGGCTCTTGTAAAGGCACCCCACTCGTAGCGAGCACTGCCCCAGTGTTGTCGTTGGAGCGCGAGGCTGGCGCGCGCCCAATGCTCGGCGGCCGTGCTGTCGGCAGTAGGCAGGTTCCAATCGCGTGCGAATTCAGGCGGCCGATAGGGGTTGAGCGCCTCAAAGTGGCGCGAGGTGTGCTCGTAAGTGGCGGTGCTTTGTAGACTCCAGCCGGCCAGTTGTGCGGCTGCCGGAGCCCATTGGTGGCGCATGTTTACGACAGCGGCCCAACCCGTGTTGTTCTGGTTTCCTATGGTCGAGAAGCGGTTTTGGTCGTGATGGCTAAGGGCTATTTCCGCCTGCACGTTTGTGCGCTCAGCTGCTTTCCATTCGCCGCCGGCGGCAAAAAGTTGGCGACCTTCTGGGGCAATAAGCCGCACGACAGGCTCAAAATTACCTTGTGGTTGGCAAGTGGTGGGATCGGGCGCTACCCAGCGGAACACGCGTCCGTTGGCGCCAGTGGTTTCTGGCACGTAGTTACCCTGGCCGCGCGGCACCTCGCTAAAGCGCGCCGTGTAGCGCGCTTGGGTGGGGTCGGTCGTGTAGCGCAGGTAGCGCACCCACTGCCCGCACACGAGGGTGTCAGCCTCGGTGTACCATACGCGCGTAGGGTCGAGGGCTGCCTCGGGGGGCAGCGTATCTATGCCAGAGGTATAGGCGCGCTCCACCTCGTTGCCTACTTCGGCTAAGCGCTGGCGCTGTTGAGGCGTCAGTTCGCGGGCGGCGCCTGCCGTGCGGCTGTCTTGTTCGGAATAGGCATGTAGGTAGAGCCGGCCTTGGCTAAAGCGCTGCTCTACCTCGGCCGCTCGAGTAGAGCGCAGATACGTCTGCACCGCATATTCGAACTCTACGATAATTCGGCTGTCCTTTGAGATGAGGCGACGATGGGTGAACGTGAGCTCGCCTAAATTGTAATCTATCACATAATCGTCCTCAAAACCGCGGCGCAGCAACATGCCATCCACAAAGACCTTCTCTGTGCCCGCCAGCACGATGATGAAGCGCTCGCCATTGGCTCCTTGCAGGCGGTAGGGTCCTTGGTTGCCCTCTTGGCCAGCGATGAGCTGGCGATGGAATTTGCCGCGCGACACCGATATGGCTGCGCGTACCTCGGGCTGCTGCGGGGTGTTGGGCTGCCATCGAAACGCTGCTCCTTGTACGCGTTTGAAATAATTGGAGAAATAACCGGTGGGTTTGGTCAAGTCGAAATCACCAGCCGTCAAAGCAACATTCCGGCGGCGCAGCTGGATGAAGATTCGGTCAAATTCTTGCAGTTGTCGGGTAGTGCCATCGGGTTGCAGGGGCACAGAATTGTCTGATAAGGCCGCGGCCACCTCGATATCGTTGCCCAATTGCCCTTGCAGTTGGAGATTGAGGTTGGAGTTAAACGTTAGGTTTTGATTGTTGCCAAAGCCGATGCCGCGCACGTAGGCGCCGCTGGAGCGCAACGTGCCTGTTTCCCACGGCAGGGTCGTGGGCTGAAAAGGGCGATAGTCGTAGGCAATATCGTTAGGAATGCCTGGCCGGCGAATGATGACGCTATCCAGTCGAAAAAGGGGCCGACCGAGGTTGACGGGTAAGACTCGGTAAACCACCTCCACGCGCATGACCTGAGGGGCTAACCCGCGAAGGCGAGCCGTGTCTGTATAGAGCAGGCAGTTCTCCACCCGAAAAAGGGTAAGGTCTAAAGGCTGCTGGCTATCAGCGTCCAATGCAGCTATTAGCCCCGGAGCCACCGTTAGCGAGTCGAGTGGCTGCACAGGCGTCCAAGCGTCGAGCACGCGCCGGCGCAAATTGGACAAAGGCGTGTCCGCCGGTGTTTGGGCGCTCCCTTCCAAGGGCGCCCAAACGCTCGCGGCAATCCAGCTGATGAAGGCACAGCCTGCTATGACGGCTCGCATGGTTGCGGGTTGGCTCACTACGTGCGACAACACAAGGTACGGGGACGCTCGCACAGCCCGTGCCGTTGCCTGTGTGGGCAGCGCAAAGTGCTATTGTCGGGGGGATTCGAAGAAGAGGGGTCTCACAGCAGAAGAGTCTAACGGAGGCAGTAATGGCGGCTTCACAGGGCGCGGCGGGCGAAGACGGCGCAGCGAATCGGCTATTTCAGCCATAGCCTCAGCCATCAGGAGGGAGTCCACCAGTCGCTCCGCTTCGGCCAAAAGGTCTTGGCGGCAGCGCTCCATTTCACGTTTGCGAAACTCGCTAACTCGCTCTGCTACCTTTTCTTGAATGAACGGAGTGTGGTCTTTGCCACAACTGACAAGGAGCAGCACAGCCAAGGAAAACAACCCGATGTTGCGCATATGGTGGCTTTTGGGGGCAAAAGTAGGTCGCTCGCTCTTTCTATCCGGGAGGCCGCCTGTGTACTTTCCTTACCTTATTTTTGGCGCTGAAGCCCGACAGAGGCTGTCGTTCTTAACAAAAATGATGCTCTTGCTCATGCGCGCTACATTGCTGCTCCCTGTGTTTCTATTGCTCGAGGCTGGCCTTGTCGTCGGCCAGAACCCTTCTTGCAACGGTACTCGCTACAAAGTACCGGTCTTTGCTGCCGTCCAGAAAACCACAGTGCCTTACGCCACGGCTATCAGTCACTTAGGGCAGACCATTACCCTTTCCATGGACGTGTACGAACCACAGGGAGATACGGCAAAGCAGCGCCCGGTGGTCGTGCTGGCGCATGGCGGCACTTTTATCTTCGGCAACAAAGCCGACATGGCCCGTTGGTGCGAACTGCTGGCTAAACGCGGCTACGTGGCGGCTTCTATCCAGTATCGGCTCTATCCCATCATCCCGCTGGGCTTCCCAGACTCGACGAAAATCATGGACACGGCTATAAAAGCCGTAGGCGACATGAAAGCGGCCGTGCGCTACTTCCGCGAAGATGCTGCAGGCAAAAACCAGTTTCGCATAGCTCCTGAGCACATCTTTGTCGGTGGCTATTCAGCAGGGGCTGTAGCGGCGCTGCACGCAGCGTTCTTAGACGCCGAAGACGATATTCCCCTGTTTATGCAGACGCTGATTAACAACAACGGCGGCCTACAGGGCAACAGCGGCAGCACAACTAACCAACAGTACTCCTCCGCCGTGGGAGCCGTACTCAACCTCTCGGGTGGTCTGTATCGCCGCGGTTGGATACGAGCGGACGAGCCGCCCATGGCCAGCATCCACGGCACAGCGGATGCTACGGTGCCCTATACGACAGGCGTGGCCGCTGGCCTGGCCTACTTGGAAGGCAGCGGCGTGTTGCACGCTCACGCCTTGCAAGCCGGCACGTGGTCCTACCTGAAAACCATCCCAGGAGGTGGTCACACCAACATCTACGACAATGCGGCCTACGCCCAACCGCTCAGCGATTACTGGATGCGCGCCTGTGCTTTGCTGGAGCATCTCACTTGTTATCAACCTGACCCAGAGCAAATTACCAGTGCCGAACACACCTACAACCAGCCGCTCTCCGGCTTTCTTTATCCCAATCCGCTTCTCGCCGATCGCGCCATCCTGCAATTGCCGAACGAGTATGCCAACGCTACTTTTGACCTGGTGCTGTTGGATGGCAGCGGGCGTCAATGGCTGCAAACGCGTCTCACGGGGCAAGGGCCTCATGAGGTGGTCTTCTCTAGAGTTCCAGCAGGCGTGTACACTGTTCTTTTACGCGGTGTGGGTGTTTGGGGCGTCCAACAACTCCTGCGTTTCTGAGAGGAGTGGAAGGCCGTCTGGTTAAGCAGACAACCACTGCGACAAAAGAATAGGGCAGTGCACAACAGACTTGCCTACTTCTCAAAGAGCGCCTCTACAAACGCTCTTTTGTTGAATATCTGCAGCTGGTCAACGCGTTCGCCGACGCCGATGTAGCGGATGGGCACTTTGAGTTGGTCACTGATGCCGATGACCACGCCGCCTTTAGCAGAGCCATCCAACTTGGTCAAGGCCAGTGCTGTGATGGGGGCAACTTCGGTAAAATGGCGCGCTTGCTCGAAGGCATTCTGGCCTGTGGATGCATCCAGCACCAGCAAGATGTCGTGCGGAGCACCAGGGAGTTTCTTCTCGATGGAGCGGCGGATTTTTCCCAGTTCCATCATGAGGTTGGCCTTGTTGTGCAAGCGGCCGGCGGTGTCGATGATGGCTACGTCGCAATGGTTGTGCAGGGCGTACTGAACGGTTTCGTAGGCTACAGCGCCTGGGTCGGTATTCATGCCCTTGCTGTAAAAATCGCAGTTGGCGCGCTCAGCCCAGACTTTCAACTGGTCTACGGCAGCGGCACGGAATGTGTCGGCAGCACCCAAGACGACTTTATAGCCACGCTGGGTGTATTGGGAGGCTAATTTGCCGATGGTGGTGGTCTTGCCCACACCATTGACGCCGATGACCAGCAGCACATAGGGTCGCTGGGAAGTCGGCAAGTCAAAATCTTCTATGTCTTCGGCATTGTTCTCCGAGAGTATCTGGACGATTTCATCGCGCAGCAAATTATGCAGCTCGTTGGCATTCAAGTACTTGTCTTTGGCTACGCGCGCTTCCAGGCGTTCGATGATTTTGACTGTCGTGTCTAAGCCGACATCAGCCGAGATGAGCGCCGCCTCGATTTCATCGAGTACGCCCTCGTCCACCGTGCTCTTACCTGCAACGGCGCGAGTGATTTTGCCGAAAAAGCTGTCTTTTGTTTTTTCTAAGCCCTTGTCTAAGTCGGCTTTTTTTTCTCGGGTGAAAAATTTATCGAAAAAACCCATATAGGAGCTCAGGTTGATAGGCTTGCGGCAGAAGGCTTTTGCGGCGTTATCTGCCGTGGCAATGCTTGTATTTCTTGCCACTGCCGCAAGGGCAGGGGTCATTACGGCCGACAGTGGCCTCTTTGACAATGGGCTGTGGGCGCGCAGCGGGGCGTTGGCCAGCGTTCTCGGCTGCGCGTTGGGCGTTTCGCTGGGTTTCGGTCATTACTTCCTCGGTCACCGGGCGCCGGTTGGTCATAAAGCGCATGCGCTGCAGTTGGGCGCGTCGGGCTTCTTCGCGTCGGGCCTGTTCCATTTGGCGCTCGTCGGGCAACACCAGCGACCCTCGGAGCAGGAAGGAGGTCACCTGAGAGTTGATTTGTCCAATCAGGGCTTCGAAGAGCTTGTATGCCTCCATTTTGTAAATAACCAGGGGGTCTTTCTGTTCGAAGGAGGCCCCTTGCACGGAGTCTTTCAGGTCATCAATGCTGCGCAGGTGTTCTTTCCAGGCTTCGTCAATAATGGCCAGCGTGGCCACTTTTTCAATGTCGTGCATGATGCTTTTACCTGCCGTGCGGATGGCCTCTTCTATATCCACACTAATATTTAGCCCCAGTACGCCATCGGTAAAGGGAATCAGCACGCGCTTGTAGCGGTCGCCTTCGCGGGCGTGGATGTCTTTGATGAGGGGCAGCAAGCGCTCGGAGATTTGCTGGCGCTTTAGCGCATACAGATCGAACACTTGCTGTTGAAAGTTAGCCAGTACGGTGTCAACAGGAGCGCTCTTGAACCACAGCGGGTCCATTTGCGGGTCTACTCCGATGAGGCGAATGGCATCTAAGCGGAAGGTTTCAAAGTCGCCCGCTTCGCGGTGCACCTGCACTAATTCGCTTGTAATGGCGGTGAAGGCAGTGTTAATGTCCACCGACAGGCGGTCGCCAAAGAGCGCGTTGCGGCGCTTTTTATAGATGGCTTCGCGCTGGATGTTCATTACATCGTCGTATTCGAGGAGGCGCTTGCGAATGCCAAAGTTGTTTTCCTCGACGCGCTTTTGGGCGCGTTCGATGGACTTGGTCACCATAGAGTGCTGAATGACATCGCCCTCCTTGTGCCCCATTTTGTCCATGAGGTTGGCAATGCGTTCACTTTGGAACAGGCGCATGAGCGTGTCTTCGAGGGACACGAAGAACTGCGAAGAGCCCGGGTCGCCTTGCCGGCCAGCGCGGCCGCGCAGCTGTCGGTCTACGCGGCGGCTGTCGTGGCGCTCGGTGCCGATGATGGCCAGCCCTCCGGCTTCCTTAACGCCGGGGCCGAGTTTGATGTCCGTACCACGACCTGCCATGTTGGTGGCTATGGTTACTTTGCCCGCCAAACCGGCCTCCGCAACGATCTCCGCTTCGCGTTGGTGTTGTTTGGCGTTGAGCACGTTGTGCTCAATACCGCGCAGGCGCAACATACGAGAAAGGAGCTCGGAGATCTCCACCGAGGTTGTGCCGACAAGCACCGGGCGCCCGGCTTCGCGCAAGCGCACAATTTCCTCAATAACAGCGTTGTACTTCTCTCGAGCGGTCTTGTAAACCAAGTCGTCCTTGTCTTCGCGAATGATTTTGCGGTTCGTAGGAATGACGACGACGTCCAGTTTGTAAATGTCCCAGAATTCTTTTGCTTCCGTTTCGGCTGTACCGGTCATGCCGGCCAGCTTGTGGTACATGCGGAAGTAGTTTTGCAGGGTAATGGTTGCGTACGTCTGGGTGATTTCCCCTACTTTCACATTCTCTTTGGCTTCGATGGCCTGATGTAAACCGTCGGAATAGCGGCGGCCTTCCATGATGCGCCCCGTCTGTTCATCCACGATTTTGACTTCGCCTTCGGGAGTTACAATGTACTCGTTGTCTTTCTCAAATAGCGCGTAAGCTTTGAGCAGCTGTTGTACAGCGTGTATGCGGCGGCTCTTGACTCCGAAATCCTGAGAAAGTTTTTCCTTAGCTTCTGCCTTTTCGGCAGCCGATAGGTCGGAGTTGTTGTCAATATTGACTAACTCAGAGCCGATATCGGGCATAATAAAAAAGTTGGGGTCGTTGTTGAAGCGGCTCAAAAAGTCTAAGCCCTTGTCCGTCAGTTCGACGCTGCGGTTTTTCTCGTCGATATGGAATAACAGCTCGCGGTCTACTTCAGGCATGCGCTTGTTGTTCTCTTGCATGTAGAAATCTTCCGTCTTCTGCAAGAGCACTTTAACACCCTCTTCGCTTAAAAATTTGATGAGCGGGCGGTATTTGGGCAAGGCGCGGTGAGCCCGCAGCAGGGGCAGCCCGGCTTCGCCTTCTTCGTAGCCAATTTTGCCAGTGGCAAAGAGTTTTCGGGCTTCTGAGAGAAACTGATTGGCTAAGCGCACCTGCTCCTCGTAGAGGCGCTTGACGGTAGGGTTAAGGTCAACGTATTCTTGGTCTTCAGCGCCGCGGGTGACGGGGCCGGAGATGATCAGCGGCGTACGCGCTTCGTCGATGAGCACGGAGTCCACCTCGTCCACGATGGCATAGTGGTGTTTGCGTTGCACGATTTCATCGGCGCTGATGACCATGTTGTCGCGCAGGTAGTCGAAACCAAATTCGGCGTTAGTGCCGAAGGTGATGTCGCACCGGTACGCCTGGATGCGCTCCGGAGAGTGCGGGCGATACTTGTCGATACAGTCTACTGTAAGTAGGAGGAATTCGTAGATAGGGCCTACCCACTCCTGGTCGCGGCGGGCCAGGTAATCGTTAACGGTCACCACGTGCACTCCTTCGCCCGAGAGACCGTTAAGGTAAGCGGGCAGCGTGGCCACGAGGGTTTTGCCCTCGCCAGTGGCCATTTCGGCAATTTTGCCCTCGTGCAGCACCATACCACCGATGAGTTGCACGTCGTAGTGTACCATGTTCCACACAATATCGCCGCCGGCAGCTACCCAGCGGTTTTTCCAAATGGCGCGGTCACCTTCGATGCGTACATACGTTTTCTCAGGTCGAGCGGCCAACTGGCGGTCGTGCTCGGTGGCCGTGACGACAATTTCCGCATTCTCTGCAAATCGGCGGCTCGTTTCCTTCACGACGGCAAAGGCCTCAGGGAGAATGTCCAAGAGCACTTCCTCTAAGTATTTGTCCCGCTCTTTGCGGAGCTCGTCCACTTGTTTGAACAGGAGTTCTTTTTCGTTGAAATCCTCTTCTGCTAAGGCTTGCTGGTTGGCGCGAGCAATCTCGGTATCAACGTCGCGGAGGTAATCAGCGATGCGCTGGCGAAATTCCAGGGTCTTTTGGCGCAGCTCGTCGTTGGTCAACGACCGGTACTGTTCAAAGTAGCGGTTTGTCTCAGCAACAGCACTTTCGTAGCGGCTCATGTCGCGCTCTTGCTTCGTGCCGAGAATTTTTTTGAGTAGTCCTAGCATATTGTGCGTGGGTAGTGGTCGTATTGAAAATGGTGCTTGGGAAAGGTCTTAGAAACAAAGCCTAACGCAAAAAGATGCTTTATAGGAAAGCCTCTTGCAAACCTTCTGCAAAGGTAGTGCTAAGCCAGCGCTATAGGCGGAAACACTGGGCACATTTCATTCCAGGTAGAGGGTGGAGACACAAAATCGGACAAAATGGCAGGTGTGGATTAGGCAAGGGCACAGCTCCGCGTTGTTTTGAGAAGATGTCCGTGTTCGAAACCCTCCTAGTCCATGGGTGTTTTTTGTCGGTCATTGGCAAAGTTAGCAGTGGACGCTGCCGCTTTCTCTTTCGTTAGCAAGGAGAAGCGAAATTTGCCGCTACGGGCAACGCAGCACCAGGGCCGATACACCAACGGATGTCGCATCACAGGCTAAAAAAAGTGCCTTGCTCGAGCCCTTGCTTTTTCACAAAAATTATCTTAACTATGAAAGTTCGGCTATTAGTTGGTCTGCTTCTGTGTGCACATGTTATGGCAGGGCAGAGTGTCCTGCGTCTAGAGCGCGCCTTGTCGTGGGAAGAGGAGCCGCGGCGTTGGAACAGACTTGACGGTACCACCGTGGAACAGTGGTTTTTCGAAGGAGGCTACTACTCTGATCGGGCGCCTGCCTTGCCCTTTTTTGCTGAGCGTATCCCGCTGTCTGGGCGTGTTCGCCTGGTAGCAGAGGTCAGCGACGTGCGTTACGAGCCTATCGCGTTGAAGGAAACGCCCGACGTGGCAGTGCTTTCAGACCAGCTGGACATAGTGGCTGACGTGCTACAGGAGGGCAACAACTATTACGGCTGGGTGCAGTTATACCCTTTGCGCCGCGCTGGTAACGGGTACGAGCGCGCCGTTTCCTTTGTGTTGACAGTACGGATTTCGGCCCCCACGCCTGAGCCGATAACTCCGCGCAGCGGACCCAACACTTTTAACTCGGTCCTAAGCACAGGTGCCGTGTACAAGTTCGGTGTGAGCAAAAGCGGCATCTATCGCCTGGATTTCAACTTCTTGCGTAACACGCTGGGCATTACCAACTTGGAAAGCATAGACCCGCGGCGCATCCGTCTGTTTGGAAATGGTGGCGCAATGCTGCCGGAGCGTGCTGGCGATGACCGCCCCGATGACCTCATCGAAAATGCCATCTTCGTGGCTGGCGAGGCAGACGGGAAGTTCGACAACAGCGACTATATTCTGTTTTATGCCGTAGGGCCGGCGCCTTGGTCGTATCAGCCCAGTGCCAACATGCCTCCGCTGACCATCACACCGCATTTGTATGACCAGTTTGCTTATTATTTCATACAAATAGGGGACACGCCAGGGCTGCGCATAGCAGAACAAGCCAGCGAGACGGCAGCGACATTTGTTACAGAGACCTTCGACGATGTGCAGCGCATAGAGGATGACCGCATCAACTTGTTGCACCAAGCCAGTTGGGCGCAAGGTTCGGGTAAGCGTTGGTTTGGTGATTACTTTTTTCAAACCCGCGAGCGCACTTACAGTTTCCGCTTCCCCAATGCGGTCATCGGGTCTTCAGCACGCCTAGCTTGTGTGTTCGCTGGGCGCTCTCAGGTTAGCACCACAGTACAAGTGATTGCCGGCAGCGCCACTTTTTCCGGTCTTATTTCGGGTGTTTTAGTGAGCGATAATGAGGCTAGCTACGCCTCTGATGCGTTGCTGACGGGTTCTTTTACGGTGTCTGGAGACAATACCGAAGTGCGCGTGCGCTATTTGTCTACCTCGGTGCCGAGCGAGGGTTGGCTCGATTATCTCGAACTCAATGTGCGCCGGCGGTTGTCCATGACTGACCAGATGATGGAGTTCCGCGACTTGCAAACCCTCAACCAACCTGCAGCGCGCTTCCGTGTGGAAAATGCCAATGCTGGCTTGCAAATATGGGACATCACCAACCGACAAGTGCCTGCTCGTCAGCAGTTTAACCTCTCCGGCGGTGTGGCCGAATTTGGAGCAAAGACGCAAGGGGTGTTGCGCAACTTTATTGCCTTTTACGACAACGCCTCGCTCCCCCGCCCGGAGCGCGCTGTGGGCCGTATCGGAAACCAGAACATCCACGCCCTGACTAACCTGGACATGGTCATCGTCTATCATCCCAACTTCGAAGGGCCTGTGCAACAGCTGGCCCAGCACCGCCGCTCGCATAGTGGTCTCGAAGTCGCTACAGTGCGCATTGACCAGCTGTACAACGAGTTTTCCTCTGGCGCTAAAGACCCTACCGCTATCCGGGACCTGGCCCGCATGCTCTACATGCGTGCCCCCAACCGATTCCGCTACTTGCTGCTTTTTGGCGATGGCTCATTTGACCCGCGCAACATTACCAACAGCACGGATAACCTGGATTTCATTCCTGTCTTTGAAACGTACCAGTCGTTTAGCCCTATCTTTTCTTATCCCTCTGACGACTACTTCGGCCTACTGAGCGACAACGAAGGGGGGGATCTCAAAGGCCCATTAGAAGTGGCTATCGGCCGGGTAACACCGCGAACAGTGGCAGAGGCTCAGGCGATTGTAAATAAAATCATAGAGTACGACAACCATCCGAAAACCCTGGGCGACTGGCGCTTGCGTCTGCTTTACATGGCCGACGATGAGGATTGGAACGCGCACATCCGGCAGGCTGACCTGTTGGCCAACCGCGCCCAGCAGTCAGAGACCTGGTTCAACCTGGAGAAGGTGTACTTCGACGCCTACCAGCAAATAGCTACCAGCACCGAGAAACGCATTCCCGGCGCCAAGAATGCCATCAACGCTAACATCTTCCGCGGGTGCCTTGTTGCCCAGTATATCGGCCACGGTGGCCCGCGCGGCTGGGCACAAGAGCGCGTGATTGACAACACTGATATTGCCGGTTGGAACAACGCTGACCGATACCCGCTCATCATTACAGCCACCTGTTCGTTTGGTGGTTTCGATGACTATACCACCCTTACAGGAGGCGAGCAGGCACTCCTCAAACCCAACTCCGGCGCGATAGGGTTATACACTACGGTGCGCTCCGTATTTATCAATGGCAACAACGCCCTCACGGATGCGGTGCAAAACGTCATTTTTGAGCGCGACCAGCAGGGTGTCTACTATACTATCGGCGACGTTTTGAAAAAAGCCAAAAATGTGCTGCCTCCTTTCATAGAGGAGAACGCCCGTCGGTTTACTCTGCTGGGTGACCCTGCTATGTATCTGGGGTTGCCCGAATACCGCGTACGCACTACGCGCCTCAACGGCAAGCC
>Ga0101944_10004559_pt1 | contig 16972 bp, 14 predicted proteins | sample DewCreD2012metaG_FD_75245 | JGI IMG/M metagenome (GOLD analysis project Ga0101944, IMG submission 75245) | Hot spring sediment bacterial and archeal communities from British Columbia, Canada, to study Microbial Dark Matter (Phase II) - Dewar... ...
CGTCAACAATAACCTTTATTTTGAAAAAACCGGATTTACTGTTCCCTACACGGGAAAATTTGTTTCCTTAGTAAGAAGTATCAGATTGTCACCGGGCGGCTATAAGCTCACGATGGTCAACCGGCAAGAAGGTGTTGCGCATCCCTATACCAAAGAAGTTATTTTGAAAAATCTTCTTGACAGCGCACTGCAGAATGGCATTGATGTCCTTACGGAAACCGCTGGCATTAGAGCTGAAAACAAAGATGGCGGGGTGCGGGTTATACTCCGTCCTGCACGCTCGAGGTCGCTCTCTGACATAAGCTGTAAAATCGCTTTTGCCGCAGACGGGGTTAACTCGCAGATCGTACGCGGACTCGAACTGGCAAAACAGAGAAACTATTTCGGCACCTTCCACGTTGCCTCATATTTTCTTGAGGGGGTGGAAAACCCATACCCTAATTCATGGGTTACCTTCGTCGGGCAGGGTCACACCAAATGGGGCCGGGGTCAGCTTTATTTTATGCCCAAGCATCTGCCCACTGCGAAACCGGGAGACGAGCCGATTATAGACATCATGTGTGGCGCCCCGCTCGGTTTTCCGGCAAAACTTGCGCTTGACCATTTCATGCGCAAGGGTGCGTTTGCCCACTGGTTTCGCAATGCGCAGATTGTTCATGCGGCCTCTGCCGTGCTCAATTTCTATACCTGCATCCAGAAACCGGTCGAAGGAAATATTGTTGTGGTAGGCGACGCGGCAGCGTTTATTGAAACCTACTGCCAGTCGGCAATGGTGTATGGTTACCGCGCGGCTTACGCTGCGCTTAAAGTGCTTGATACCGGAACCGGTTATGATGACTATACTGATTTCTGGCGCGAGTCTTTTGAATATTGCTGGCCTGGAGAAATTGAGAAGGCGCTGCGCGGATTTGGTCTGCATATGATGAGCGATGCCGAACTTGATTATATTTTCGGCCTCACCGATAATGAGGAATATCCCGGATATGTGAGCGAGAATACCGCCCCAGATGTCATGAAAAAAGCCATTATGAGTCACATCGAGCAGATCCGAAGAGAGCAGCCGGCAATAGCAGAAAAAATTGAGCGCTATTGGCGGGAAGCATCGGCCACTGACATTGTCAGAGGCACGTAATACAGCCTGACGGCAATAAAAAAGGAAGGATAGCGCGGCTGTCCTTCCTTTTTTTTGGTATTTGCCAACCAGTAATTATCGCTTGGAATATTGGAATCGTTTGCGCGCACCTTTCTGTCCGTATTTCTTTCTCTCCTTCTTTCGCGCATCGCGGGTAAGCAGCGACGCCTTTTTGAGGACGGGCCGTGATGCAGGATCTATGGTGAGCAGTGCTTTTGCAACGCCATGCCGCACTGCATCTGCCTGGCCGGAAATGCCCCCGCCCATGACATTCGCATAAATATCGTATTTTCCTGCCATCTCAGTCATTTCCAGCGGCTGCTTTATCGCAGCTATCTGTGCGCTCATGCCGGCAAAATACTCTTCAAGCTGTTTCTGATTTACCAGAAATTTTCCTTCGCCCGGCGCCATCCACACCCTGGCTATGGCCGTCTTGCGTTTTCCTGTTGCATAATGTTTTTGTTCATACATGGATACTTAAACCTCTTTCAATTCCAAAATATTCGGCTGCTGGGCTTCATGGGGATGTGCAGCGCCTGCATATACCTTTAGTTTTTTAAGCAATTTGCTTCCCAGCCGGTTTTTGGGCAGCATGCCTTTAACCGCGTGCATAATAAGCTCTTCAGGTTTTTTTCGCACCAGCTCCTGCGCTGTTCTGACTTTTAAACCGCCGGGATAGCCGCTGTGACGATAGTACTGTTTCTTCTCCAGCTTCTTGCCAGTCAGCCGAACCTTTTCTGCATTGGTGACAATGACAAAATCGCCGGTATCAACATGGGGCGTGAATATCGGCTTGTTTTTCCCTCTCAGTATATTGGCAAGTTGAACGGCAAGCCGCCCCAGAATCTTATCTGTGGCATCTACGACATACCACTGGCGCGGTACTTCTTGTTTTTTTGCACTTACTGTTTTCATTTGCATCCTCTATTTAAAATAAACAAATCTTATAATATCCTATAAATAATTTGTCAAGGAAAAACAAAACAAAATTTCCCCACACCGTATCCCTGCAATTCAGGCAACCCGCATGAGAACACCAAAACACATTGGGAATAATGAGGAATAATAAGGAATAATAACATACCCGAGCGCCTGGGAGGTTTTTATCGCCGCACCACAATCGACCGGCTGTTATATGATACGCTGAATGAGCTGTCTGCTGTTTTGCAGCATGTGCTGAAAATCTTCCTGCGTCAATCCTGCGCCACATGCTATGTTTTGAGCCTGCTTGCAGGTCAGAAGGTCTTCAGGCGCATGGGCGTCGGTATTTAAGATAAGCGGCGCGCCGTAGTGCTGCGCAAGTTTTACCACATGGCCATTGGTAAGGCAGTGACCTTTGCGGGCGCTTACTTCAAGCATGATGTGGCGTTCTTTTGCAAGTTTCACCTCATCATCAGTAATAAGTCCAGGGTGGGCAAGAATGTCAATCTCTGATTCAAGGGCCTTGCGATTGGTTCCCGGGCTCACCGGCTCGACAATAGTTTCTCCGTGTACCACGATGAGACATGCGCCCAACGCGCGGGACTCGTTCACTAAGAACGGTATATCTGCCGGGTTTATATGGGTAAGTTCCGCCCCGGGAATAACAGTAATGTTGTTACATTGTTCTGCTGCTTTCTGGCACGCTTTGACAATACGCGGAATTACAAAGTCAAAATTTGAAACATCAACATGATCGGTAATAGCTATTGCCGTATAGCCGATTGCCTCTGCCCTGCGAATCAATTCCGCAGGAAGCAGCGCGCCATCGCTTAAAAGTGTATGCGTGTGTAAATCTATCATCGAGCCACCTCACAACGATACCAGTCTTACCCAGCAGTTTTTTAGACCAGTGTTCCACTTAAGGAATGAATATGTGCTTGTTCAATGTTAACGCGGGCAGTATCACCAAGAAGCTCGGCAGGCGCCCTGCAGTTTACCACCTTGTTTGTTCGCGTTCGGCCTGCAAGGTGATCGGGATTGCGCTTGCTCCTTGACTCAAACAGCACTGGCACCGTTTGGCCTATCATGCGCTGGTTTTTCTTAACACTGATTTCCCGCTGTAGTGCCTTAAGAGCTTCCAGACGTTCTATCATTGCCGTATAAGGAACTTTTTCTGGAAACGCTGACGCAGGAGTTCCCTTGCGGTCAGAATAGCGGAACAAGAATAAGTCATCAAATTCTACGTGTGCGACTATCTCAAGTGTTGCCTGAAAATCTTTTTCTGTCTCACCCGGAAACCCAACCAGCATGTCAGACGTGATGCTGATGGCAGGCACTGCTGCCCGCAATGCTTCAACTTTGTTGAGATAATCGGCTGCCGTGTAGGCGCGATTCATCAGTGCCAGGATGCGATCAGATCCCGACTGAAGGGGCAGATGGATGTGTTCGCAGACTTTATCAAGGTCTTTAAAGGCCTGTATGAGCTCCGCCGAGAGGTCTTTTGGGTGTGAGGTGACAAAGCGGATGCGTTCAATGCCCGCTATGTTATGTACTGCGTGGAGCAGTTCAGGAAATGTTCGCGGCGGCGTGAGGGTTTTTCCATACGAATTAACATTTTGACCCAGCAGCGTGACTTCCTTTACGCCATAGTCAGCCAGACGCGTTATTTCGTTCACAATATCTTCCGGTTTTCGGCTTCGCTCGCGCCCCCTAACATAGGGAACAATACAATAAGAACAGAAATTTTCACACCCCTGCATAATGGAAACAAAAGCGGTTACTTGTTTTTCCTCAGGCACATACCGCTCCGCAGGATAAATCTCTGCCCCATTCATGTCTGTAGATACAATTTTATTGCGGGTAGCCTGACACCGCGCTAATAACTTCGCAACCTGTGCGATCGCATGGGTGCCGAACACCAGATCAACCTGGGGAAAGTTGCGCAACAAGTTTTTTCCTTCCTGTTGCGCCACACAACCGCCCACCCCGATAATCAAATCGGGATTATGTTGTTTCAGTTTTTTGAGCCTGCCCAGTTCACTGTAAACCTTTTCCTCGGCCTTTTGTCTGACGCTGCACGTGTTGAGCAAAATCACCGACGCTTCTTTGTAAGAAGCAGCCCGGGTGTAGCCCGCTGTTTCAAGCGATTTGAGAATACGGAGCGAATCGTATTCGTTCATCTGGCAGCCGAAGGTTTTGATATATACGGCAGCGGGGCAGCCTAAATTCTCAAGACCTGGTTCCATAGGTGATTGACGATAATTTGAATCTATGTAAAATATTTATTTATACCTTGTATTTAGTATAATGTAAAGTGTGTTAGACCCTAACCTATTGAGACGCGTTAACAAACAGGTGACCGTATGAAAAAACGATGTCTGATGGTTGTTCACCTTATTGCGCTGCTGGGTATCGGTAGCCAGGTATTTTCTGCAGAGACCAAACCAGCGATAGAAAAACAGAAGTCAGCCAATACCGCGGCGGAAATTGCGGCACCGACATTTTCAATAACAAAACACCAAATAAAAGTTCAGGGAAGGTCCATAACATATACTGCTACTGCCGGGTTTCTGCATTTAAGGGACGAAGCAGACAAACCGACTGCGCATCTATTTTTCTGCGCGTATGAACGAAACAGACGCGACAACGCAGACACACGACCTATTGCCTTCGCGTTTAATGGCGGACCAGGGGCATCCTCAGTATTTTTGCACCTCGGCGCCGTAGGCCCGAAACGGGTACCGTTAAACGATCAGGGAACCCGCGTGCCGGAACTGATACGTCTGGTGAATAATGATTATACCTGGCTTATGTTTACCGACCTGGTTTTTGTTGATCCGGTGGGTACCGGATTTAGCCGCGCAGCACCGGGTGTTGATGCTAAACAATTTTACCGTATGGAGGAAGACACGCGGATTATGGCCGAATTTATTCGGCGCTATATTACCATCTCAGCGCGCTGGCTTTCACCTAAATTTATCATTGGAGAAAGCTATGGGGCAACACGAGCGGCGGCGCTGGCAGGATATTTGCAAAACAATATGAATATCCATTTGCGCGGTCTGATTCTTATCTCGCCGGCTTTAAACTTTCAAACTCTGCGATTTAACGCCGGCAATGATCTGCCTTATATCCTTTTTTTGCCGGCCTATACTGCTACTGCACTGTATCACAACAAGCTTTCTCAGGCATTACAAGCCAATCCAGAACAAACCCGTCAGAATGCAGAAGCCTGGGCAGTGGGTGAATATGCGGCTGCCCTGCTCAAAGGCGATCAATTATCTGCGCCCGAGCGCATCCACATTATAGAGAAGATGTCGTCCTATACCGGCATAGCAAAAGATTTTATTGCCTACAACGATTTAAGAATAAATCAATTGCGCTTTGCACAAGAGCTGCTCCGCAGCCAGCGCCGAACGGTGGGTATTCTTGACAGCAGGGTAACAGGTATTGATGCGGATTTTGGCAACGAATACAGCTCATTTGATCCGGCTTTGTTTTTAACCACCGGCCCGTATGCGGCAGGAATGAATCACTATGTGCGCACTGAACTGAAGTTTAACTATGACCAGCCCTATGAAGTGTTAAATCTGAATGTAAATCGCGATTGGAACTGGGGATCGGCAGCGCAGGGGTATGTAAATGTATCTACGCCACTGCGAGAGGCAATGAGTAACAATACCCGGCTCAAGACGCTTATCGCGTGCGGATACTATGATCTGGCAACTCCCTATTATGCTTCTAAATATGCCGTAGAACATCTGGGCCTTGATCCGGCAGTAAGAGACAATATGGTAATTTTGTTTTACGATTCAGGGCACCAGATTTACACCCATCTGCCCGCGCTTAAGAAAATGACCGAAGACGTTTCTGCCTTTGTGGACAAAGCTTGTCGTTAAAATACCTGGCTCCTCACGCGTGAAATTGCTCACAGAGCAATCATTAATTCGCACCGGTTTATCCGTGCCACGCCAGGCATACCGCATAGCAGGCAAGACCCATTACAATATTGAAGCCGAGAAACAAGGATACCGCGACCCACACCGGATTGTCGTTGTCGGAGCGCACTATGATGCAGTGCACGCCAGATAAACTTGACTACGATCGGCTCGCACAAGTAGTGAACGGGTTGGGAAAGGCGATATACGAGCTGGAGGGCATTCAGTTACGCACGATAAATTTTATTCTACGGGACCTTTTATCAGGCGGATATCGTCAACCCAGACCGTGCCCGTTCCGTCAACAATGATATTGAGCTTTACGTTGTCCGGATTTTCTCCCCGTTTCAGAATAAAATGCGTTTCTTCAGTTGACCATTCATTAGTGCCGGTGAGTGGCGATCCTAAGTCTTTGGAAAAATATTCACCGCCGCCGGGAAACTGGCACAGCATTTCGAGGTACACCTTGCCCTGAACGCCTTGTGTGCGGACTTTTGCCCGATAGGTCAGACGGGCATTATCCGCATCAACATCCCCGGTTTCATACAGGAGTATCGTGCACGGTTTATTGGCGGTGATTCGTATAGAACCATTGCCATCGCTTGAAATTTCCTTATTAAAGATCACCGCAGACTTGCTGATAACTCCCCCAAGACCGTCAACCGGATAGTGTTTTATTTCAGCAGCGGTGTTTTTCTTGCCGGAGCACCCGGCGCTCACTGTGCCTGCAATAAGAATAAGTATATAAAGAAATTTTGTTATTTTTTTTATCTGCATCGTTCCTATCCCCATCCTCCATTGAGCAGGTTATTGAAAAACGTGCTGTGAGCTGGACTATGATAAGCGCGCCATTCCGCCCGTATTGAATTCCATGCTGTTGTGTGCGATGGAATTCTTCACCTGGTTCAGCATGACACTTTTAGACAATGTGTTACACGGAGCCAATTTGCCAATAGAAGCACATAACGTTCCGCATGGAATTCAGAAACACCTGCGAGAAGAAGAAAAAATCCTCCCCCTTATCCGCAGAGCTGGGCTGCTTTTCGAAGACGCCTGACGGTGCGCTCTTTGCCAATCGCTTCGAGCACCTCAAAAAGTCCCGGTCCTGTTGACTGACCGGTTACCGCGGTGCGAATTGCATTAATAATAATGCCCGCTTTTATGCCACGTTGGCCCGCGAATTCGCGCACCAGAGCTTCCGCGCTCTTTATATCAAAATTACTGGCATTATCAATTAGTTGAGCCACATCAAGTAAGAACTGCTTGATACGGACGTCGGCTTTAAGGTTTTTTTCCATAGCCTCTGTATCATAGGGAAAATCATCCGAGAAATACGGGCGTCCTATAGTTGCAAAATCTTTGAGCGTATGGAAGCGCGTGCGGATAAGGTTGACCGTATTCTTAAACCATTCTTTTCGTTCGCCTTCAAACGCAGTATCCCACAGACCGGCTTCTGCAAGCTCTTTTTTTACGTACGGTAACAGTTCCTCAATATCCATCATACTGATATGGCGTGCATTGATAGCAATGGCTTTCGGATCGGTCCAACTGTGGGGATCGTTCGGATTATAATTGAAGATAGAGTTATGGCGAACAATTCCCTCAAGGGTAAATGCTTCAATAAGCTCTGCCGGGGTGAACAGTTCACGATTGTCAGTGGTCGACCAGCCCAGAAGCGCCAGAAAATTGCATAGCGCCCACGGCAAGAAGCCCCGTTCCCGGTAGTACGCAACAGTTACTACATTACCATGCTTGCGCTTTGAAATTTTTGCCTTTTTAATATCGAGCGTCAGGGGCATATGAGCAAAAACCGGCACCTCGTGTCCCAAGGCATGGTAAATAAGAATTTGTTTCGGCGTATTGGCAAGGCCGTCCTGCCCTCTGATAACATGCGATATATTGTCCATCATGTCATCAACCGCATTGCTCAGCACATAGAGGGGCTGGCCGTCTGAACGCATGATGACAAAATCCTCAATATCAGCATATTTTTTTTCGATGTGCCCATACACCTTATCGTCAAAAGCAACAACGCCGTCACCGGTGGGCACTTTAAAGCGCACCACAAAAGGCAAATTCCGCGCTTCCCGACGCTTAATCTCTTCTGCAGAGAGGTTTCTGCACGTGCCGTCATATTTATAATCTGATTTTTCCTGCTGGGCTTTAAGCCTTTTTGCTTCCAGCTCTTCTTTAGTGCAGAAACATTTGTAGGCAGATCCTTGTGCCAGAAGCTGCCGGGCTGCGTCTTTATGATACTGAATGCGCTGCGACTGAAAGTTGGGTCCTTCATCCCAGGTGAGCCCCAGCCACTGCATACCATCAAGGATTCCCCTGATTGATTCTTCGGTTGAACGTTCTATATCAGTATCCTCAATGCGCAGGATAAACTTTCCATGATACTTTCGGGCAAAAAGCCAGTTGTAAAGGGCGGTTCGCGCACCTCCGATATGCAAATAGCCGGTAGGAGAAGGCGCAAAACGCACAATAACCTGATTCATATAAACCTTTCTGCAGAAATAGTTTGCCGCCGGTTAAAAGAGATCGTTGCAAAAGGCTACACCAACCCTTTTTTGTATAGCTTAACAGAAATTTTATTTGTTCACAAATGATAATGCACGCGGCACAGAGGCTGGTTCTAAACAACTGTCGTTAACGCCGCAGGCATTTCGCGCCTTTGGCTAACTTAAAAAACGACGCCGGAAAATCACACCGATCCCAATGGCCAGAATCAGCGCCGGCTGCATAATGACGCAGGACCAAAACACCAGCCGACTCTCGGCCGCGGTCAAAGATACCAGGGGAGGAACTCTGGAATCCCTTGGTTGTGATCGTACAATTTCCGGCAGGGGAACCTCTGCAAGCCAGCGCACACAGTTCAGAAAAAAATCTCTATTGCCAAGGATATTAATGTGCTGGTTCGTGGCAAATTGCGAAGTTCCCATGACCACCATTCGGCCCTCGGGTGCTTCGTGCTTCTTATCCGGTGCTTTTTTGGTAATCACCGCGACTTGCACGGGTCCGCGCAAATCTGTGCCCTCTTGATACTGAGCCGTGTTGTCAAACGCGCTTTGCAGGTCCTGTTCGGCCCACGTTTCTTTGCCCGACTGGGCAAGAATTTCCCACGAAAAACCGGGCAGGGGATGCGTTCCCACCTGAACCGAGCAGGTCTTGGGAAACAGAACGGCAGCGGTTAAATGAGAAGCTATTGGGTGTTCACGGTTAATAAAAATGATAGGTGTAAGATCGTCCGCCTCCGCCAGCGGATTGCTCCGGTCCACGACAATATCAGTGCCGACCTCAACATTATACCGCGCAAGGAACTTTTTTAAACGCGGCAGGGGCGCAGGATCAAGAAGCAGCAACAATTGTCCACCCCGTTCAAAATAGTTTTCCAGATGGGCAAGCGACCGATCAGAAAAATCCTGTTGCGGACCGGCAATGATCACCATACGGCAATCAGACGGCATGCCCGGCGGATCGTCAAGACGGAGCGGGGTAATGGTAAAGCTGTCTGACTGTAGTGCCGCTTGTGCCTCTGAAAACCCGTCTGCTGCGGTGCGTGAAAGGTCTCGCTCCCCATGACCGATGATAAAGCAGGCGATTTTTTCCCGTCCATACGCAAGAGCATAAATAGTTTTCAGCACTTCTTCATCGCTGAGGGTTACAAAGTTTTCCTTTCGCCCTTTATAGGTTGCAACCCCTCCCGTATTTCCGAGGCCCTTGAGCGCATCCGGCGATGCGGCATTCTTATCAACGTCAATACATTTGTAGCGCAGGTGCTGGCAATTTGTCTGGAGCAGCTCAAGATAGTCTTGGACAGGGCGTTTCTGTTCTTTTGTTACCCGAACCGTCATATCAAAAGTATCCTTAACCGATGCAAGAGCGTTCCGCAACGGTTCAGACAAGGTATATTTTTTTTCAAAAGTAAAATCAAACCGGTAATTATACAGCCGTGCAATAACATTTACGGGTAACAAGACGATTAGCAGTGACAGTATGACCCCCTGTGGCAGCAGTAGGCGCATATCGGCGGTTCTGCGTGCAAAACCTTTCCATTGTCGTGATTGTATGGAAAAAAGCGTGAGAAGCAGACCCGCAGCTATTACTGAAACAAAATATATAATATCTTTGGTATCAATGACTCCCCGGGCAAAATTAAAAAAGTGCCGGAACAGGGACACCTGTTGCAAAACGCCTGCAACAAAGGGGGTAGCGATATCCTCACTGCGGTCAATGAACCAGAGAAACATCAGCAGTCCCGCAGTGGATATGGCAGCAACAATCTGCTGCTCGGTCAATGATGAAAGGAATATGCCGCAAGCAAGAAAACTGGCGCCGATAAGGAACAACCCCATGTATCCGGGTACAAGGGCAGGAACGAACACGACATGAATCGCGGACAATATTAGGGGGTAAAGCAGGCTGAGGATTAGCATTGTAGCAATAATGATCAGGCCTGCGCAATATTTACCCAGTAAAATATCAGTATCTCTGAGGGGGGCGGTGACGAGAAGTTCAAAAGTGCCGAGCTTTTTTTCTTCCGCAAACAGCCGCATGCTAATCAGCGGAAGCAGAAGCAGCAGAATATAGCTCACATCGTTAAACGTGTATTCCCACAGATCAATGTTCACCCCGCTGCCGGCAAACAAAACATACATGACCAGATTGGTATAGAAGAAATAGCCGGAAAGGATCAAAAATACTGATACCACCGCATACATAATAGGAGAGGTGAAATAGGTTTTCAGCTCTCGTTTCAATACAGGCACAACCGTCATCACATCAATCCGCATCCCCTCCACTGGTCATATAGGGCGTGTGGTATTATTTTTCTATAATGACGTTTCCTTTGAACTCATCTTCAGGGGAACTTTTACCGGGAGACAGTTTTTTTACGATGTATTCAAACTCGCCCTTTTCAATAAAACAGATGCTTGCCACAGCGCCGACACCGATTTTATTGGAGACAAATGATCCGTCCACGTCAATGATAAAATTTACCGGATTCTGGCAAGACAGGGTAATTTTTTTATGCGGGAAGAGTATTTCGATGAGACTGTCGGACTCATTCACCCAGATAACGGTGGAGCCTGGTTTTATTGACAGGGTAGGCGGTATAATGCCCCGGTGTGTTTTGATGCGTATTACATGCGATCCTGCCACATGTTTTTCCGGAATAATTTTTTGTTCCTGACCCCATGAGAGGTTACCAGCCGCACACAAAATCAAACTGATACTTAGAGCAATTACCCGATACATTCTTTTAGTGCCTTCCATTATTCATCTCCTCCATTATTGATTAAATGTTAATACAAAAAAACCATGACAGCGAAAGCTATGTTACATTGATTTTTTTGATGGTTTTCTGTTGCTTCTTTTGTGTGATAAAATGTTCACGCAATCCGGAACCGCTCTTTCAAAAAGGCACAACAAAGGGTGGGTACAAATTTTTTTCAATCTACCACACTTTAAGTTCCTTGGCTATTGATTGTAAGCCTAATTCCTCAAGCTTTTCCCGTTTCGGCACGCCGGTTTGTATGTCCCATCCCCGTGCGGTGTAATAATCACGCAAGAGCAGTTCCATTTCAAATACCTGTCCTTTGTTTGCCCCATCAGGCACAGGCTCTTTGAGGAATCGTTCGGGAAGGTAATCATCTTTGCTCTGAAATCCTTCGCGAATATTGAATAATCGTTCGAGATTATAAATGCGTTCGCCTGCCGTGATGAGATATTGAACATCACCAAATTCCTCAATACCAGTTGCGGCCACAAGAAGTTGAGCATAGATTTCAGGACTTATCCAGCCAAAGCAGGCAGGAAAACCACATATGATGAGCGAATCATAGGTTGCGGTTTTATCCTGATTTTGCTTGGTAAGTGCCCCTTTGCCCTGCACACTATAACGGTCTACGGGTTCAGGAATTCCGAACAATTCCTGCATTGCATACCCGGTCATATGACTTGCTCCGATGGTTGACGTGGCAATATTGAGACCATGAGCCTTTGCTCCTCGTGGTTCATAGGCTGGTATCTCAAGACCTTTCACATGCATGGCAAAATTATTTGCACTTCTTCCAATCTTTTCCGCCGCCCGCTTAGTTCCCAGTGCCAATACATCACCGATGCCTTCCCGCTTCACTATTTTCTTAAGGATCTGCCGAGCTGCCTCGTGATTTCCCCAGGTGAGTTCAATCCCGTCAAGATCTCCCTTTGATAGAATGCCCCGTTCATATAACTCCATGGCAAATGAGAGAGTAACCCCTGCAGAGATGGTATCAATACCGTAGTCATCGCACAGCATATTGGCAGCGACAATAAAATTAAGATCTGTATTGTTAATGTTAGCGCCAAAACTCCACATGGTCTCGTATTCGGGACCCTCTACCTCGTTTTTGTTATTGGCAGTGTCCCGAACCTTCAGGATGCTGCCGCAGTGGATGAAGCACCGCGCACAGGTTACATCTTTGACGAATATTTGTTCTATGTTGTCAGTGGTGAGTCCTGCAAAATTATTCATATATCCTGACTGGAAATTTTTGACAGGGTGCATGCCCATTTCATGCATCAATGCGGTTATACCAGAAGATCCAAAATGGCTGAACCCGTTGTAAAGCGAATGGCGGGTTGCTGCGTCAATTACATCGCGTGTTATGTCATTTAGTTTTTCTTTATCCACGAGATTGACCGCACACGTTCCTCTTACTGCAAGTGCTTTAATATTTTTAGAACCCATAACGGTGCCCACGCCGCCTCTGCTGGCGCTCCGCCGCAAGTTCATGATTGCTGCATATAAAGTTCCATTTTCCCCCGCGGGCCCAATACAGGCGACCTGGATTTTATCGTCTCCTAATTCCCTAATGATACGATCCTGGAGCGTTGCCGTATCAATCCCTTTTCCCCACAGGGCTGATGCGTCTATAAACTTAACGGTGTCATTATGAATGAAAATAGTGGTCGGCCGGGAAGCTTTCCCTTCAATAATAACGAGATCAAAACCTGTGCGTTTAAGTTCCTGGCCGAATGCCCCCCCGCCAGTGGCCCGTATAAATGTCCCGCTGAGGGGAGATTTGGTTACCACCATCCACCGTGAACTTGAAATGGCCCCTGTTGCAGTAAGTGGCCCGGTTAAAAAATATAGTTTATTGTCTTCACTTAACGGATCAATGCCCGGTTTGAGCTCATCAAATAAATATTTAGCCCCAAGCCCTCTGCCACCGAGAAACAGTTTAACATCTTGCGTGCGCAATTCCTCGATTAAAACCTGACGGGTTGTCATATTAATTCTCAGCACTTTACCTGCATAGCCTTTTACTATACGCATGGCATACCTCGCTTTTTTTATACTCAATGCATGAAGCCGTCAGGACGTTGGAATTGGCTGAGGTGGGCAGGACACATTGTTTGGATCAATGGTTCTTTTGATATTTTTCAACAAATTACCGTAGCCGAACACAGGTCCGCCCAATTTGTGATACACGGCTCCAAGCGCTGGAGCGATGTTATAATCCATTTTCTTTGCAAGGTCGGCTTTGAGCTCCTTAAAGAATACCTCCATAAACCTTTTTAAATCCTCGGGGTTCTTTTCAATAGGAAACATATCTTCGGCATAGCCGATATGCCCCATCTCATAGGAGGCAATCCAGTCAGTATGGTCATTGTCGAGAATAGGCGGAGAATATTTGTCTATAAACTCGCGTGAACGCTTAAGAAAACGCACATTGCTGTCCATGGTGTCCATAGGAATGCTGAATAAAATGAATGTTCCTGAACGGCTTATGACACGCGGCCCCCAGTTTGTTCTGATCCACGCATTAGCTATATTTGGGACAATACGGTCGTAAACTTCTTGCGGCACTTTTTTGCCACCTGTTTCTTTGATAATGTCCTCGATCACCCGTTTCTCGTAGGCAACCTGTTTGGCCGACGTGAACCCCCATAATGAGACTGAAACCATATGTTTACAATTTTTCTGCCAGTATCTTGACTTCCAGGTCTCCCAGTATTCTTCGTTTGATTTAGCCCACCACCAATTCAAATAAATAGTTGGCCACTTGTGACACGTCCCCCCAATTTCTGCCTTACAGATGTGATACATTGCATCCACCGCCTTTTGAATGGATGGATAGGTAAAGAGCATCCAGCAGATTTTATCCTCTGGCATATGCACCTGTTCACTGGGCACGACACCTTTTGTTGGGAAATATTTTGGCCCGGGATAGGGATGAAGCTTAACCGTCATATTGGTCACCACCCCAAACCCTCCCATTACGCCGTAGGTTCCTCTGAGTAATCCGCGCAAGTCAGGACCGGGTCCTTCGCCCCAGAATGAACCACACCCGGCATAGGAACGTGACCCGGTGCGCAAAATTTCACCGGTAGGCAGCACCCATTCCATGGACAGAATATTGCGATATCCCATGCCCAGTCTGTGGGCCGTTCCCCATGCTGCTTGAAAAAGGTGATTGGCAAGAGATGACGCCTGCGAACCTGCCTCCGGCGCACCGAGATACAGTCCGCGACGATTGGCTTCTGCATGGAGTTGGGCATGTGTAACATAGGGCTCAATAGTTGCAAACATATTTTTTTCGTCGAGTTCTAGGATCCGGTTCATACGCTTTGGGTCAAGAATGACCGTATAGGGTTTTACTGCGACCGTATTAATTGACCACATGTTACTGCCGACGGGAATGAAGGGGAATTGCAAGCGGTTGGCAAGTTTGACGATTAATTGCACTTCCCGCGTTGATGATGGAAGTGCCACAAAATCAGGGGGGGATGGGTTTATGGTAGAGTCAGGCATCCAATCGCGGGAATAGGCATGCATTACTGCCGGCGAATCAGACACATTCTCCGGCCCAAGAATACCAACTAAGGCTTCGTAAATTCTGCGGTGTTTTTCATCTTGTTTTGTTTTCATAGAAATCCTCCTGATGAAAGACGCAGGATATCAATGAAGGGTGCCCAGGGATTTTGCCCGTGTTACACATGCGGGTTCCCCCCACCATTTTGCTGCACCGATGTCATCGGCGATCGTGTTGGCTGCGAGATAACCGGGTCCCCAGATAACACATCCGCCCGGATACACCGATGAGCCGCCGACATATAATTTTTTTACGGGGGTACGATTGCGCGAGCAGTCTTCATTTGGCCGAAGGAAACCCATCTGGAACGGGATATATGCCCCCTGCTTATAGGATCCCTCACGCATATCATAAAATTTATTCTGCATATCTAAGGGAGTGCTTATGTAGGTCTGTAGTACTTTATCCGGGGTTATGTTGGGGGCATATTTTTGGAGAACCGCATGGCACCGTTCCGAGAGCTCCTGCTTATATTTTAAATCATACCATTTTTCAGCGCCTTCCCTCAGATTGAACGGCGCCATCATGGATATCTGGCTGGCGCATCTTCCCGCCGGGGCAAGAAGTGGATCATGCATGCTGGGAAAACAAGCATTGAAACCGATTGTTGGCCCCAACTCCCCGGCATACAGGGCATCAAAATGTTTTACCAGCTCATCCATGCTTTCATACCCGAGAACATAAACACACGCGCGGTTTATTGCGGGGTTTTTTTCAGCCGCCGCAAACCGTGGTGGTTCGGCCAGGGCGCTGTGGGCGCCGAACAGACTATAACTTTCCCATTTCCATTTCTTTATCTTGTTTGCAAATGCTTCAGTAATGGCATTGGTATCCATCAAATCAATAAACGTTTGCACGGGGTCAAGAGTGCTGAGCACCGCTTTGGATGCAGTATATACCGTGCCGTCCTGCATCTCGACTCCCTGTGCTTCACCGTTTTGGACGATGATCTTTTTAATCATCTGATTGTTTTTTACCAGTCCGTGATTTTCATGGATGATTTTATTGAGGGCCTGGGCAACCATATGAGATCCGCCTCTGACAAGCTGATAACTGTGGGCACGGTTAAGATACAGCAATACCAAATACCCCAGATTAATCATGTCATACTTCACGCCCCAATGGCAGGCTATATAAAGCAGCAGGGTGCGGATGTAATCATTTTCAAACGTGTCTTTTATAATATCAATCGGCTTGCGCTCGCTAAAGGACATGATTGTTTTGCCCACCTCGTGTTTTTTCATATGCACGATTGCGTCAAGTGCCCCGACGGGCGGGATATATGTTGCCGGGCCGATGTAGTCATCAACACATTGTTTGGCTATAGTATAAAATTCACGGTACGCGTCTGCATCACGCTGAGAAAATTCTGAAAATGATTTGCATGTCCGATCTATATCCCGGTAAATGCATACGCACCGCCCATCTGAAAGGGGCATGGCAAACTGCAGCTCAGGATATATGTGATGCACCATATAGTCATCTGTAAGACGGAAATCGCTATATACGGGTGCAAAGTCAACCATCATCATATACACTGCGTGCGTGCTGTGCAGAAAGCCCGGCAGCGTTGATTCTTCAGTCCAGAGCCCACCGCCGCACTCATACCGTCGCTCCAGCACCAGAACTTTCTGCCCCGTGCCGCCGATCCCGATCAGCAGGGTCGGTCGCAAGTTCGCCTTCTGTTGGATTTCCTGCGGAGTCAGTGCCATTAGAATTTCCATCCTCCCGCGCTATCGTCGGCAGTGAGACTGCCTGGGTCATCGAATTGCTCCGGCCCGACGTAGGTGAACGTCTGGTCGCCCACCTTCACCACATCGCCGTTCTCCAGCGTCTGCGAAGGAACTTCCATGCCGTTCACCAGCACTGGATTGGCCGGGTCCAGGCTGCGGATGACGACTCGGGGCCGTTTGGGGCTGCCCATGGGCCGCAGTTCGGCGTGCCGCGGCAGAACGCCCATGCCCTGAATCGAGATGCGGCTCTTCGGGTCGGCGCCAACGGTCACCGGCCGCTTGCCGCGCAAAGCATAGGGCACCCCCGACACTTCCACCGACCCCACCAGATCGGGTTTGCTGCGTCGCCACATGACCAGCATTGACACAACGCCGGCCAGCAGCAAC
>Ga0101944_10004561_pt1 | contig 16970 bp, 7 predicted proteins | sample DewCreD2012metaG_FD_75245 | JGI IMG/M metagenome (GOLD analysis project Ga0101944, IMG submission 75245) | Hot spring sediment bacterial and archeal communities from British Columbia, Canada, to study Microbial Dark Matter (Phase II) - Dewar... ...
AATCGGTCGCTGGTGCTCAACAACGCCGGCGCGTCGGCGACCCTCGCCGGCCCGCTCTCCGGCACCGATGTCAATCAAACGCTCACACTGGCCGGTTCGGGCACGAACAACATCATCGGCAACATTTCGACGGGCAGTTTGGCGCCCAAGCTCGTCATCGACAGCACGACCGGCGGCACATTCATCTTCAACACGGTCAATTCCTTCGCCGGCGGCGTTACCACACGCAACGGTACGGTCGTCGTCGCTCAAAGCAGCAGCGGCGGCAACGGACCCTTCGGATCGGGAACCCTGACTCTGTCGGGCGGGACGATCCGCGCGGATTCGATCGCCGACCGCACCGTAACCAACGACCTGGCGATGGTTGGCCCGTTTACGACGACATTCATCCAAAGCACCGCAAGCGGCCGAAAATTGACCTTCACCCCCATTAGCGCCGCCGCAATCTCCGGCGGTCCGACCTTGTTGTTCAACGGGGCGGGCGGTTTGGGCGTGCAGTTCAACTCGGGCCAGAGCGTCAGTTCGGGCGCACTCTCGATCGTGCAGAATAACTCGGCCCCGGTCGTCTTCGCCGGAGGAATGACGGTCCTTGCCGGCGGAGGGCTGAATATCGCCCAGAACTCCAGCGGGGCGATCACCGTCCAAAACTCTTTGAGCCTCGCTGAAGACATGGCGGTTGCTATGAACGGCTCGGGCAACATCACGCTGAATTTCACCAGCGGTTTGACGATTGTCGGCAATCGGACGATCACCGTCAGCGGTTCTGGTACGGGCTTGTTCGAGTTTTTCGGGCCGGGCCCGTTCTCGGCCGACGCGCCCAACCGAACGCTCACCGTCGATACCAGCTACGCGCCCGCCGGGCTGCCGGGTATCAACATCGGCTCGTTGCAACAGACCGCCAACAACCCGGCTCTGGTGATCAACGGGACGGGCCGCGTGCGTTTCAACGGCGGATCCGGCACGTTCGCCGGCGGCACAACCTTCACGGGCGGGCCGACCATTCTCGTGCTCAACTCGAGCAATAGCCCGCTGACGCAAGGCCCCTTCGGCGTCGGGAAGATCACCGTCGGCTCGGGAACGAAGATTCAAGCCGGCGATGCCAACGCCCGATCCCTGGCGAACGATGTGGACTTCCTCGGCGACGTAACGCTCGGCGCCGCTTCCGGCGCCGCGAATCTCACATGGAACGGCAACACAACCGTCTTTTCCGCCGCGCCACAGTGGACTTTGGCCGGCAACACCATGATCTTCGGCACCTTCCCGAGCACCGGTACGCTGACGATTGATCCCACGGTGACGACCGGCTGGCGGCTCACTGGACCGGGCAACATCGAAATCAACAACGGCATCAACTTCAGCAGCAATGCCAAATTGATCGCCGACAGTTCGGGCAATGTGTTTCTCCGCGGAACCCTCAACGGCGGGAGCAACACGTTGACGTTGACGGGCACTCATCCGGGCATTCTGTTCGGCCGAGATGTCAGCGGCAACAACAATGATTATCGCGTGCGCGGCACGACCGGCGGGGTGGTGATCGACGGCGCCAACGTCGTCATGGGCGGCACGCAGCGCAATGCAAGCAACACCGTCATCGCCTCCAGCGATTTCACCGGCGGCGTAACGCTGCTCAATGGGACCCTGCTGCTGGCGAACACCAATTCGTTTGTCGCCAGCGGAAGCTTGGCGTCCAGCCCGGTCGGCCTCGGCACGCTCACGCTTACCGGCGGAACGATCGCCGTTTCGGGCACGACCGCACGCACGCTCAACAACAACCTGGCGATCAACGGCGACGTGGTGTTCGGAGCGATCGGGTCCGGCGCACTGACGATCGACCCGACGGTTGTCACCAGCCCCGCTCAAGGCACCATTTTGATTAGCGGCAATCGCACGCTTCGGTTCCTCTCCGACGTTACTCTCGGCGGAACCGGGTCGGGCTTCGCCGGAATTGCCGGCGGGGCGAACGTGACGAAAATCGGGCCCGGCCGACTGACCCTCGTCAACAGCACAACCAACAACAACACTGCCGTTTGGACCGTGGGCGACAACAACCTGGCGACCGCGGCAACCTCGGCCGGCGGCGTTCTGCAAGTCAACAGCCAAGCGGCTTTGGGCAGCGGCACAGTGGTCGTCAATTTCGGCGGCACGCTCAATCCCAATGGCAACTTCAGCCTCTCGAACGCCATCTCGTTTGCCGCCGGAGCCGCCTTCAACCCAACAAGCGCCACGGGCGGCATTCAACTCGCCCAGTCCAACCCAGTGAGCTTCGCCTCAGGGGCGGTACTGAACAACGCGAGCGGGCAAACGCTTACCCTGCACGGCGTCAATCTCACCTTGCCAAGCGAGGGTGTATTCGTCAACAATTCGACCGGCAACGGCTCGACAAGCATTACCACCTCTTGGCCGAGCTTGACCGGCGATATGTTCTTCGTCGGCGCCGGATCGCACGTGCTGAACACGCGGTCAGTCGGGTCGAATCCCGCGATGGTGCTTAGCTCGGTGGACGGCGAAGCGCGGACGATCGTCTTTTCGATGTCCACGGGCAGAACCGTCCTTAACAACGTTCGCCTCAATGCCGATCTAACTCTCGATGGCGGCGGTAGCCCGATGGTCGGATCGGGCGGCAACGAAGCCGGGGGGCTCGGATCCGTAACGACCGATCCCGGCGATTCGTACACGATCGTCAAACGCGGCCCCAATGCCGTGGCGATTGCCACCGGCTCGACGTTTAGCGGCGCGCTGATTGTCAAAGAGGGCGCCATCCAAATCAACAATACGAACTCAACGACTGCCATCTTCCCGAACGCTTCGATTACGCTCGATGGCGGGTCGATCCGCGTGTTCGACAATACCAACAACTCGACCACCTTTACCAGCAACATCGCGGTTACCGCCGCCGGCGGCGGCTGGGAGGCGTACAGCACTAACAACGCGGGAAGCATCAACTATTCCGGTGCGTTCTCGGGCCCGGGGCAAATAGCGTTGCGCTACGGCGGCCTGGGTTCGAACACGCTGAACACGACCAGCGGATTTGTGATCAGCGGCAATAACAGCGGTTTTGACGGCGGATTCGTCGTCTCGACCGCCAATGCCCGCGGCTCAGGGGCGGTGTTCGCCAATGCGAACGCCACCGGCTCGGCACAAAACACGATTCTCGTCCGCAAGGGCGCGATGGTCAGCTTCAACTTCGACCCGCTGGCCGCCGGGGTGATGTCGAAACTTTCCTTCGAAGAGGGCGGTTTACTGGCGCTGAACAACTTCGGCAGCGGCACGCTGACCATGCCCGCCGGCGCGTATCTCGCCGGGCGCAACAACACAACGTTCAGCACGGCCGGCTTGGTGATCACGCCCCACAACAACACCTATCGCATCAGCCCGGGCAACGGCATTACCTTCGACGTAGCAAATGTGTTCACCGGCGCGAATGATCTGGTGGCCGCGACGATTGTCCCCGAAACGCTAACGCCCAACCTGTTCCAGGCCCACAATACCAACCCGTGGATTTTCGCCAAACCGCAAAACTACTCCGGCACGACAACGATTCGAGGTACGTTCGTTGCGCAGCGTCAAACCTATCTGGGAGCCACGCTCCGTATCGGCGTCGGCGCGGATCTGACCGGCACCACGAGCCTGTCGGTCGTTGACGGCGGCGTGTTGGAGATGAACGCCAACCCGATTGGCGGCGGAACACTGGCGGCTCTAACCTCGGCGGTGCTCGATTCGGGTGCAACCGTCAATGTCAACTCTCCCAATCAGGGCAACAACTTCTCCGCACTGCAAACCCTTGTGGTTCGCGGCGCCAGCACATTCCGCATCGGTGACGCGACGGCATCGAACAACGACGGCATTGCGAACCGATTGTTAAGTACCGTGGCCGTAACCCTGGGCGGCACAACCGGCGGCGGCACGCTGAATGTCGCGCACCCCTCCGCGAGCAGCACCCACCAGCAGACAATCGCCTCGCTTGCCGTGGATCGCGGAGCCAATACGATCGGATTCGTCAATACGGCCGCCGGTACGGCCACGCTGACGATTACCAATCCGACTATCTCCAACAATAACGGCGGCTGGCTGAACATCCGCATGGGCACGGCGACCGCCTCCGGCACCACCACCAGCGGCAGCGACGTGGTCACGTTTTCCGGCGGCGTGCCGAGCAATCTGATGGTTGGCCAGAAGATTTCTGGAACCGGCATCCAATCGGCCGATCCGCAATCGACGATCGTAACCGAAATCCTCAGCGGAACGACCGTGCGTATTTCGCAAAACGCCACGGTGAGCGGAACGAACACCCTAACGTTCGTCGGAGACAACGGCCAAATCGTCCTCGGCGGCGCGCCGACGCTTGATGCCGGCGGGCTGCTGGGCGGTTGGGCCACCTTCCAGCTGGCCAACATCGGGCCCAATCCCGGCGACTTCGTCACGGTTGACGGCAGCAATCGCCTCGTGCCTGTCGGCTACACCGGCGCAACGGCCGTTTATACCACTCAAGACAACTCCACGTTCAACCCGGCCGGCTTCACGGCCGCCACGAATCTGAATATCGACAACACGAGCGTCATTTTCAATCAAACAATCACCTCTTCGACAACGATCAATTCCTTGCGAACATTCGCCTACTCCGGGTTTAGGCCGATTACGCTTGCTATCGCCTCGGGCGCAACGCTTACGATCGGCTCGGGCGGCGTGATCGCCGGCGCTTATACCGGCAGCAACGCCGGCCAAGGCGCAATCACAATTAACGGCCCGGGTACGCTCTCCAGCGGTACAAGCGATATGTACCTTTTCGCCCCCACGGCCAACGGCAATAACCCGTTGGCGATCAACGCCCCGCTGGATGTCAACGGCGGAACGGGCAAGTTGTTCATCGGCCCGACCGGCTCGGGGGCGGTGCGCCTCGGTTCTGCCGCGAACGCCTATGCCGCTCTCGATTTGGTTGGAAAGGTGGAAATCAACGCGCTGGGCGCTTTGCCGCAGAATATCCCGGTGCGGATCTTTGGGGGCAACCTCTCGATCCTGCACAACGGCGGCACCTACAACAACAGCATTTACGTCGCTCCGCAGGGCGGTCAGATCGTTTACACGAACAACACCGGATCGACGACCCTGGCCGGTACGATCACCCTCGATGGCTCTGTCGGCGTTCATGGCGGTAATGGGCCGGGCCAGGGGACGGTTTTTATCACCGGCGATATTTCGGGCCGCGGAGCGATTGGCTTCGGGCACGGCGGTTCGACCGGGTCGAAGCACGTCGTCGTTCTCTCCGGCAATAACAGCAACTGGACCGGCGGATTGCGAGTCGATAATGATGCGGCAATCGGCTGGGGCAATGGCGGCTCGGGCAGTCGGCACGTGCGTTTGGTGGGCGCCGCCTCGGCCGGCACCGGGCCGATCATCGCGGCCTCGGCCCAATTCAACAGCCTCACCTTCGACCCGCAAACCAGCGATCAAACCTGGAACAACTCGTTCGTCTTCGCTGCCGCAACTACCCCCATCGTGTTTTGGGGAACCGGGCCGGGGCTGAGCGCCTCGGGCGGCGGCACCGGAATCGTTCGGCTCGCGGGCGACTTCGAGGGCACTTCGCAGGCCCTCGTGCTCCAAGGTTATGCGACGGCCGACAATCAAGTCGGCGAATTGGTGCTCTCCGGGCGAAACAACCTTGCGGGCGCCGCCGCCGGGTTCCCGGCCATCTCGAACTATGGCTCGCTCGACGCGCCGAAGAACTTCGTCAACGGCAACAACGGTATTACCCTGGGGACGACCGATCGGTCCGGCACCGTTCAACAAAGCGCGAATCTGTTGCTCGACCTGCCCTCGGGCACATCGACCACCGGTGCGCTGGGCTTCGTCCGGTTCGCAACGCAGCAGGCCCTGGGCTTTGCCGCGTCAGCATACTACTCGGCCATCCGGCAGGCCGGCTCGGGCAACGACGGGCGATTTGGTTATCTGCTGACAGGCTCGGCAGGCGGAAACACCTTCGAGGCTCCGACCGGCAAGAGCTTCGTTATCGGCTCCCTCGGAACGGGCACCCAAGTGGCCGGCACCTTCGGCGTAGCCTCAGACCAACCCGGCGCTGAATCGGCCCTGCTGCGCAACACCACGATCAACGTACATGCCGACGCCCCCAACGACAATCAAGCTCTGAAAATGCTGGCCCGTGCACCGGACGACACCCTCATCCTCGGACAAGCGGGAAGCCCTGTTGTCTTCACCCCAACCACAGGCGACAGCGGCTTTGCGACTGTGATGACGCCACTGTCGCACCGGTCGGGGCAGACGCTCATTGAGAAGGTAGGCGCAGGCACCGTGAAGATCGTCAACGTCGATTACCGCACGGTCAGCGGTGGAGATGCGTCGGCATCGTTCTCTTGGACCGTGACCGATGGCACGTTGCTGGCCAATAACACCTCCGGCTCGGCCACCGGCGGCGGCCCCGTCACGGTGGCAAGCGGCGCCACCTTGGGCGGGCTCGGCTCGATCGCCGGGCCGGTGGCCGTCAACGCGGGCGGCACGCTCGACGCCGGCGACGGCGCGACCCCGGGCACGCTGACGATCAACAACTCGCTCTCGTTCGCCTCGACGGCCTCGGCCGTCTTCGGCATCGCCTCCGACACGAGCTACGACAAGGTCGCCGGCCTGACCGGCCTGACCTACGGCGGCACGCTCACGGTGCAGGCGATCGGCTCGCCCACCTGGGCCGCCGGTCAGGTGTACGACCTGTTCGACTGGGTCAGCGGCACGCCGACCGGCACGTTCAGCACGATCACCCTGCCGACGCTGCCGGGCAGCTTGGCCTGGAAGGACTACGGCGGCAGCCAGTTCGACTACGCCACCGGCCAAATCGAGATCATCTCGGCCGGCCCGGCGGTCCGCGTGTGGAACGGCGGCAGCCCGGTGAACGACTTCTGGACGAGCGGCAGCAACTGGGTCGGCGGCAACGCCCCGGTGGCCGGCGACCAGGTGGTCTTCGCCGGCAACGTGCGGCTCACGCCCGACAACAACAACATCGGGCTGTCGGTCGGCGGCGTGAAGTTCTCCGGCCCGAGCGATCCCGAGGGCAACGCTGGTGCGTTCACCCTAGGCGGCAACGCCCTGACCGTGGCGGGCAAGATCGACAACCAATCGACCAACGCCCAAACGATCAACCACGGCATCACGTTGGCGGCGGCGGTCAACCCGGCCGACACCGGCGTGGTGAACGTGGCGGCCGGGGCGGGCACGCTGACGCTGGCGGGCAACGTCGGCGGCACGGTGGGCCTGATCAAGACGGGCGGCGGCACGGCGGCGTTGACTGCGGCCAGCAACGCCTACACCGGCGACACGTATGTGAAGGCCGGCACGTTGCAGGTGGACGCGGGGGTGAACAGCAACGGCACGTGGGCCGACGACACGACCGTGGGCCTCAATCCCGGCCTCCCCGACGGCGGGCCGAGCCCGAGCCTGGTGACGTTGATCACTGAGCACGTGCGCCAAGACACGCTGAAGATCAACGACAACGGGAAGGTGGTGATCACGGGGACGAGCGGCCCGTCGAGCACGAGCGTGGTGAACGTGCTGCTGATCGGCGACGGCAGCGGCGGATTTTTTGCGGGGCTTGCAGCGCCGGCCATTGCAGAGTCGTTCGCCGCTGCGGCCGGGCCGGCCGTTGGCGGGCCCGGCGTCGATTTGGCAACGATGTTCGATGATGGGAGCTTCGGCGGCCTGGGCGGCGGCGCGGCGGTTCCGGCAGGCGGCGAGGTTGGCGGCGGAGCCAGCCCGGTGCCCGAGCCGGCCACGTGGGCGTTGGCCGTGATGGCGCTTCTGGCGTTCGGCTATGCGGCCCGTCGGCGGAAGTAGTGCTTGGGCCTTGTAGTGGCCGTTGATCGCTTGATGTAATGAGCTTGAACAGAACCGACTCGCTCTCATGGCTCCGCGTGATGCGGTTTTCTCACGCGGAGTGTTGGGAGTAAGAAGAGTAAGAACTGTTCGATTTTCTAAAAAGGGCTCCGCGTGATGCGGTTTTCTCGCGCGGGGTGGTGAGAGTGAGAATGCTGTTTCCTCACGCGGAGTGTTGAGAGTAACAAGAGTAAGAATTGTTCGATTTTCTAAAAAGGGCTCCGCGTGATGCGGTTTTCTCGCGCGGGGTGTTGAGAGTAAGAATGCTGTTTCCTCAAGCGGAGTGTTGAGAGTAACAAGAGTAAGAATTGTTCGATTTTCGAAAAAGCATCGGCCGCGGGCGATTCGGGGGAACACCGCGGTTCGGATCGAGAAACGCACGGGGAGGTTTGGGCCGCGGCGTCCAAGCCTCCCCGTCGTTCGTTAAGTCGGTGGAGACGAGAGGAAAATTGGCGTCTGGGCTTCGGCCTTGCGGGCACAAGCGGCTTCGCCGCCGGCCGAGCGGCTTTCCTTTTTGCGAGGTTTTCTTTACTGTAGAGATTAGGGGTTAGGGGCCGGAGCACGATCGGCGGCCGCGGGCAGTGATCAGGCGGTGAGATTGCGGCGAAGTGTAACGGAGCGTCGGATGAAAATAGTTGCGGCAAAGAGCATATTACGGGCGAACGATCAACTGGCCGAGGAGAACCGGCGCGCGTTGGACGCGGCGGGCGTGCTGTGCGTCAATTTGGTCGGGTCGCCGGGGGCGGGAAAGACGACCTTGCTGGAGGCGTTGTTTGCGCGGTTGCCGGCGGGGATTCGGCCCGCGGTGATCGAGGGCGACATCGCCGGGGTGATCGACGCGGAGCGGATGCAGCGGATCGGCGTGCCGGTGGTTCAGATCAACACGGAGGGGGCGTGCCACCTCGACGCGAACATGATTGCCGCCGCCTTGGGGCAGTTCGATCTTTCGGCGATCGATCTGTTGGTGGTGGAGAATGTCGGCAATTTGGTTTGTACGGCCGGGTTCGATCTTGGCGAGCGCGTGCGCTTGCTTGCTCTGAGCACGGCCGAGGGCGACGACAAGGCGGTGAAGTACCCGGCAATCTTCCAGGGGGCCGACGCTTTGGTGATTACCAAGTGCGACTTGCGGCCGATGATGAATTTCGACGAGACGCGAATTCGCCGAGATCTTGCGCGTCTCAATCCGCAAGCGAAGGTGTTCGAAGTGGCGGCATTGCGCGGCGAGGGGATCGATTCCTTGGCAGCCTGGCTTTTGGAATGCCGCCGGGCACTGGCGCCCCCGCGCTGATTCTGTCGTTGGCCGCTTGCGCTGCTCAGAAGCTGAGCATCTTGCGGTATTCGTTCATGCGGCGCTCGATGTCGTCGCGCGAGATGGCGATCAAACCGTCGAGCCCGAATCCTTCGACGGTGAAGCTGGCCGTAAGGATCCCGTAGGCCAGGGCCAGCTTCAGATGCACGGGATCGAATTCGCGTTGTTGGGCCAAGTAGCCCATCATGCCGCCGGCAAACGAGTCGCCCGCGCCCGTCGGATCGACGACCTGCGCGGTGGGGAAGGCGGGCAGCACGTAGCACTCGTGCTTGCTGAAGAACATCGCGCCGTGTTCGCCTTTTTTGATGACGACGAATCGCGGCCCGAGTTCCAAGGTCTTTCGGCCGGCGGCGACCAGGTTCTGCTCGCCTGTGAGGAGCTTTGCTTCGGTGTCGTTGAGCACCAGTCCGTCGATGCGCCGCAGCAGTTCGTCAAGCAGGTCGCGCTGCGAGGCGATCCAGTGGTCCATTGTGTCGGCCACGGCCAAGGTGGCGCCGGGGCATTGGTCGAGCACTTTCAACTGGATGTCAGTCGAGCCGTTGGCCAGAAAGAGGAACGGGCAGCGGCGGTAGTGATCGGGCAGCACGGGATCGAAGTTCTCCATTACGTTGAGATGGAGCTCCTTCGTTTCGCGGCTGTTCATGTCGTTCAGGTAGCGGCCCCGCCAGCGGAAGGTTTTGCCGCCGGGCACGGTTTGCAGGCCGGCCAAGTCGATGTTGCGCTTGCGGAGCAATTGCGTGTGCTCGGCGGGCCAGTCTTCGCCCACCACGCCGGCGAGCCGAACAGCGGTGAAGAAGCTGGCGGCGTACGAGAAATAGACGGCCGAGCCTCCCAACACGTTTTCGCGGGTTTCTTGAGGCGTTTCCACGCTGTCGAACGCGACTGACCCGACGACGACCAAGGACATAGACGGTAACTCCAATCGCTTAGGGGGTTCGTAACGGCTGTTCGCAACGCGCCGCTATTGCGGGTATTCCGGATTGCAACGGCCTGATTGCCTCGGCACTGCGCGAGTCATTATCGACGAATTGAGGCGTTTGGCAATGGGAGCGACGAATCGAGTTTGCCCGTCGTGCCAACTGAATAAAACCGCGAAAGACGGAAAGCGGTTCAAACCAAGATGGCACGCAATCGGCCGCGTCGTTGCGACTGCGGCCGCTTTCGCAATTGTGTGGACCTTTTTGGCGGCTTTCCGCACCCGCCGCCCGCCGGGGCGTAAGGTAGAGTTGAACGGGTGATGTCTCGAAGGCAAAGGGCCTTGTTCATGTGGCAGATTGTGCGCGACGCGATTCACTATGTCGAACGGATGGGGCGAACCGAGTGGCTGGTTGTCGCCGTAATTGCCATGTGCATCGGGGTTGTGCTGTTGCGCGGCTTCGGTTCGCGGACCGAGTATTGAGTGCGGCGTTTCCGCTCGGTATTCGCCCGCGCGGCTCGGAGTTGTTGGTTTACGGGGCAAAGGCTTCTTCCAAACTGCAACCGGACGATGGAACTGGGAACTCTCTATTTGCCCGCGCCGGTGGCGCTGGCCGCCGTAGCGGCGTTGGGTTATTTGGTGGGCCGTCGTCGGCGCGAGGCGGACGATGAGCCGTCGGCGCGGAGCCGCCGCGAGCTGCGCCGCGCCCGGCACGTGGCGGGCGAACTGGAAAAGATCGCCGCGAAACTGCGCGAGAGCTTGTCGGCGCATAATGCCCGTCTGCTGGAGTTTCGCCAGAAGGTGGATCGGCTCAGTTCGGTGGAGGCCGAGGCCGCTTTCTCGCGGCTTTGCGCCGAAGCCGAAGAGATTCTCAAGCCGACGATGCGGCTGGCGGCGGAGCTTTCGGCGGCCCAAGACGAATTGCGCCAGCAAAGCTCGAATCTGATGAGCTTCACCGAAACGCGAACCGATCCGCTCACGGGCGTGCAGAACCGCCGGGGGCTTGACGACGCCCTGTCGGCCCAAATGGCCTTGCTGCACCGGTACGATGTCCGCTTTTCGTTGGTGCTTTTCGATATCGATCATTTCAAGCAGATCAACGATCAGCGGGGCCATTTGCGCGGCGACGAGTTGCTGCGCGAATTGGCAACGAAACTCGACGAATCGGCGCGCGAGACCGACTTCGTGGCCCGCTACGGCGGCGAGGAGTTCGTGGTCGTGATGCCGCAGACCGATCTGTTCGGCGCGTGCATCTTCGCCGAACGAATGCGGGTTGCCGTTGCCCAGCAGCTTTCGCTGACGATCAGCGGCGGAGTGGCCGAGGCGCTCGACGGGGATTCGGCCGAGAGCCTTTTGGCCCGGGCCGACGAGGCGCTCTACGCGGCCAAGGCCGGCGGGCGGAACTGCGTGTTCTGTAATGACGGGCAGAGCGTCCAGCCGATATGTTTGGAACCGGCGGGCGGCTGAGCGCGCGGCGGCCCGAACCGGCCCTTCTTGTCGCGGGCTGCGCTTTCGGCCACAATCGACCGTATGAACGTTGTGGTTTTCGTGGTGGACCGACTGCATGCCGGCTTCTTAGGGGCCTACGGCAATACGTGGATCGAAACTCCGGCCTTCGATCGCTGGGCTGCCGATTCGTGCGTGTTCGCGCAGTTTCTCATCGATAGTCCTGATCTCGCTCGCTTGTATCGGAGTTATTGGTCGGGGCTGCACGCGATGTGCGCACGGCCCGGCGCCGATGCCGGTCGGCCCGTGCTGCCGGCGTTGTTCAGCAGCAGCGGTGCGGCTACGGCGCTCGTTACGGACGAGGAATCGCTGACGCGATCGGCCATGGCGGCTCAATTCGATGAGTGCGTGTTGGTCGAACCGTGTTGGCAACCGGAAATCGCCGCGGATGTTTCGCAGACGCAACTGGCACGCGGCACGATGGCGGCCCTTTCCTGGTTGGAACAGGCGAACGGCCCGTTCTTATTGTGGTGCCACCTTGCGGGCTTGGGACGCACGTGGGACGCTCCGGCGTCGATGCGCGAGATGTACCGCCAAGAGGGCGACCCGCCCGCCTTTCCCGCGGCAGACCCTCCCGACCGCCAACTGAACGCGGAAGCCGATCCGGACGAGGCGTGGGCGGCGGCGATCACCTATGCGGCCCAGGTTACCGTACTCGATCAGTGCCTTGGGGCCTTCGACGAGTACTTTCGGGGAAGCCGGTTCGCGGCCGACACGGCGCTGGTGTTCACGTCGGCGCGCGGTTTCCCGTTGGGCGAGCACGGCCGCATCGGGCCGGGCAATCAATCATTGTTCGGCGAGTTGGTGCAGGCGCCGTTGATGATTCGATTGCCCGATGGAACCGGTGCGCTGCAGCGGCGTTTCGATTTGGTCGAGCCGTGCGATGTGTGGGCGACCTTGCTTTCGTTGGGGGGCATCGTGCACCGGCCCGATTCGCCGACGGCGATCGATCTGACGCCGATTCTTCGCGGCGAAGGCTCGGCGGCGCGCGACCGGCTTTGCGCGGCGGGAGCCGGCGAACGAGCCATCAGGACGCCGGCGTGGTTTCTCAGGCAGTCGGCGTCGTGCGAATTGTACGTCAAACCCGACGACTTCTGGGAAGCGAACAACGTGGCCGTTCGTTGCCCCGAGATTGTGGAATGCCTAGGCGACGCATTGGTGGAATTCGACCAAACGGTACAACACGGCCGCGCGGCCGATCTGCCGCCGTTGCCGCGAGCACTGGTCGAAGGGTTGGATTAAAGACCGGAGCATTGTATCAGCAACCGGAGAGCGGGATCAGAGGCCGCACGTTCGCCGCCCCGGCTCGGAGCGAAACGGCAAGGCGGCGCGCGGCAATCGGACTCTTCTCGTGTTCGATCGGCGTGCGGCGATTTCCGGACGGCGTTCAACGCCCGTTGGCGGACGGTGCATCGGTGTCGTTTTCCGATCGAGATTCCGGCGCCGACGGCGTTGGATCGGACGGTGGCGGATCGGCGGGCGGCGGATCGGACGAAGCGTTCTGTGGTGCAGTTTCCGCGGGCGAATCGTCTGCGGCGGAGGGCAACTGAAAACGCTCGACTGTTTCTGCGTGCCGCGGCTTGGCCTGGCGACGATCGCTGCGGCGGAGCGCCCACCAGCCCAGTAACGTCGCGGCGGCGAGAAAGCCCAGCCCGATGATCGCTGCCAACGAGCTGCGAGGAGGCGGCGGCGGGGCGGGAAACCAAGTCAAGTCTCGGGCGATCAGCAGCGGCGCCCGCTGCCGCATTCGGCCGGTTTTCGAGTCTTCGTCGGCGCCGCGCGGGATATCGATTCGGTAGCTCCATAGTTTGAACATGAAGCCCGAAACCCGGATCTTTTCGCCGTAGCGATCGCGCGCGCCGATCGGCATGCCTTCGGGCAGTTCGAGCACGCAGAAAATGACCGGGTTGACGCCCGAGTCGGCCGTGAACAAGCTCACTTGGTAGTAATGATCGAGGCCGTAGCGTTGCCGGATCTCGGGTTCGTCAATCACCACCTTTTGCACTTGGCGGGCGATGCCTTCGAGCGTGACCAACCGCCCGCGGCTCGCCTCGGAGTCGTGAAAGAGCGGAACAACGGAGTAGAACCACGAACCATCGGGTGCGGGGCGGACGATCGCCCCCTGCCCTTCCGACGGCGGTGCCTGATTTGCTTTTTGAGCCGTCAACTGCTTCAACTGCTCGCGGGCGATTCGATCGAGTTCGCCGGACTTGCTGCGGCCGACCGCGGCCAGCAATTCGTGAAAAGGCTCGCGCTCGGGCGGATCGCGATCGACTACTTGGTCGAACAGTCCGTAATCGAAACCGAGATCGCCCAGCGGCGTCGGTGGAAACCAGGCGACGCGGGCGGCTGCAAAAACGAGTTCGGGCCGCTCTCCCGCCGTGGCGGTCTTGAGGAACACGCCGGCGGCCTCGCACCGCGCGGGCAGCGCGCCGCTGCCGGCCAGCCACGCCCGCGGCACCGAAGCCGAATAGACGTCGGCCCTCGCGCCCGAGGCCAACTCGATGCGGCACCTGTAATACTCCGGCATTTCGAAGAGCGAGGCGACTTCTTCGGCGGGTTTGACCGCCTCGACCTCGACCGCCCGCCCCAACAGGCGGAATACCTCCGTTTGATGCGTTTGGGGCTGTTTCGCCAGTTCTTCGGGCGACCAGTCGCGCCGCGTCCATTTTGCAAGCTGCTCGTGGGTGAATCGCCGCATGCGAAAGATCACCTTCAGCAGCGGTTCGACTTCGTCCGCATCGAGCGGCCTGCCCCAAACGAACTTGGCGAAATGGCTTTCGTCGAGTCCGTATAGCTCGAACCAACTGCGCGGCGTGTCGGATTGATCGGCCGAGGCGGGACGAGGCGCGTCGAAGGACGCGGGACGATCCGCGGACGCGGGGCGATCGGTCGAGGGAAGGTTGTCGGGCGGCGCAGGCGTATCGGAGGAGGAAGACGCGCCAAACGACGAATCGGCGCTGCTGCGTTCCGGTTGCGGCCTTGAAGCGGCCGAATCGTCGGAAGCGGCCGCCGAGGCCGATCCAACCGTCCCGGGCGGCGATGCCGCCGCTTTCTCCTGCGCAAGGGCCGGCTCGGCCGCTCCCGCCGATGCGGCGAGACCGAGCACAAACGCCGCTGTGCCCAACGGGCCGAAGCCCCATCTCGACCGCTGATGTGTATTTCGCAAAACACCGATGGCGTTCGATTCCGTCGCGCGACTTCGTATCGAGATGATCATTGGGGGCCTAGCTCCAATCGGTCTGGGATGCCGCGGCGGCTGCTCGTTTTGGTTCGTCGATAAATCACGACGCTGACTGCTGCACTGAACGCCGCCGCGACGGCAATGATCCCGACGATCAACCCCGTTTGTACCGGAGGGTCTTCCCGGACCACGAGCCGCGGTTGCCAGCGGACTTCCTTTGCCAAAAGGACGGGCGTGGTGAACAGTCCGCCCTTCCCTTCGTACACCCATCGCTTGAAGAAAACGGCATCGACCTCGATAAACTCCTCGATGCCAGAGCCGACCGGGAAGCGTTCGGGAAGACGCAGACAATACACGAACATCGGTGTGTCGCGATGATCGACGGGAAAGAACGTCAGCCGATAATAGCTTTGAATGCCGGCAGAGTTTTGCGCTACGCGGGGATAGTGATCAACTTGCCGCACAACGCCGGAGGTGGAAACGACTCGACCGCGATAAAGAGGCGATTGCCGGTAAAGCTGAGCGAAGGTGACGGCTCCGGCCGACTGCCGCGCGATGGCCGCGGCGTCAGAACGATTGAGGACATCGAAAATATTGAACCAAGAGTCTTGTTCCTCCGCGCGAAACACGGTGTCGTCGCGGATCTGGCTGAGATAATACTCCGAAACGCCTGAAAGAACCGCAGCCACCGATGGCGGCGATGGCGGGGCGGCTTGATCCGGCGACGCCGCTTCGGCCGAAGCGGTCCCGTTCATCGGCCGCGCCGCAGGCTCCGCGGGCGGAGGGGCGGCGGCGGGCAGCGAGGAACTCGGTTGAACAGGCGAAGGCGGACGACGTGCGGCCGGCGCTTCCGCGGACGCCGAGGATTGCGGCGGGGCCTTTTCTGCCGCCGGTGCGATTGCCTTCGACTCTTCGGGCGCAGGCCGAGACGCGGGCAAATGCACCGCTTCGGCGTCGTTCACTTCGAGACGATCGATCCGGTTGTCGATGGGCTGTTCGCGCGGTTGCCCAGAACCGGCCCAGCGGTCGAGCCATCGCCATTGTTCCGGATTGGCGGCCTTGATCGTCAGCACCACGGCCAGCCCGGCGGCAAACACCAGATAGACCAAACGGCGCCGATCGTGCGAGAGTTTCTCGACACGGCCTCGCGTTGGGGTTCGAAAGTCAAGCATGGGTGATTCCCCGGTCGGCGGCGAGAATGGATCGCCCCCCTGCTGTTGGTCCAGACACCACATCGCACTGTTCGGCGAAACCGTCTCATTCGGCGAAACCGTCGGCGGTTTCTTCGCGTCGAAGCCGGCACGAGGGCAGTCCGCCTTGCCCAATGGTTGTTCGCGTTTCCCTCCAGCCACGCGCAGGGCGTTCATCGATTACGGTTCGAGAGGTGGCCGACATGCCCTTGGGACTTCGCGGCCCACTCGAGATGATCGAAGTCAACTCGAGGCTGACACGGCCTGGAATGCGCCTCTCTAACAATCGTCAATGGACTCCCTTTTTATTCTAGCCGTTCCCAACAGCGGGCGAAGCGCCTTGATCGTCAACTGGCGCCGAAGAATCTCGCAGAGATCCATCGGATTTTGTAGAAGCAATTTCTTTTGCGGTGGCCCACGAAAAAGGAACCGCCAGCGCCTCGGAACGACGAATCGCCGGAAGCAGTTCCGAAGCGGGCGCGGTTGGCGGGAGGGCTGCCCTGTGGTCCAGCGACGAGCTACAGTTCGTTACCAGTGCTTGCTCGAATGATTCGGCGACTCGTGGCCAAGCGAGGCCGTGCTGAGGCGCGCCGCCACCTTTGGTCTGGGAATCGCTCGTCGAGGCTTGGCGGTGTGAATGAGCGATTTCCGACAACCAGTGGGGCCGGTGTCCGGCGGCCAATGGAGACAACGGAGCAAGTCGGAGCCGGGCATGAGATCACAAGAGTAGTCGGGGCATGTGGTTACGGTTTCCGTTCCGGCGTTCGGCCCGAATCGGGGGGCGATTATTGTTTCGAACGGCTTGCCGCCGGGCGAGACGCGGGAAATGCTCTCGTTGGGCGGCATCGGGCGGTAGAATGGGAAGAGGCGGAGGGTTTGGGAATAGTTTTTCGGGGGTGGACCGAAATAACTTTCGGCTGGAGCGGCGTGCCGAAAAAGGCGGCCATTCGCCCCTATGGCAGAGGAGCGCGGCGTTGGCGCTGTCGTTGGCCC